>Ga0210377_10005669_pt1 | contig 10221 bp, 7 predicted proteins | sample PLM4_65_b1redo_FD_155480 | JGI IMG/M metagenome (GOLD analysis project Ga0210377, IMG submission 155480) | Groundwater sediment microbial communities from an aquifer in East River, Colorado, USA - PLM4_65_b1 redo | ecosystem: Environmental > Terrestrial > Soil > Riparian zone | place: USA: East...
GAACAGGCATATTGGGCTGTCACCGAAAATTCAGCCGGCTGGTTCGTTGCAAAGTACCCCTACGTATTTGCCCTGGCAGTCGGCGGAAATATTGGATACTCCGAGGATTACAAGGAAGATCTCAATACATTGGCGCAGGTGATCGTGAACTCTTTACCATGATCAGCCATGGATCGTGCAGGCAGAGATTCGCGAAACTGGAGAAACGATTCCCCATCCCAGATGGGCGGAACGCATCGACCATTATCGTCGTTATACAATTAAAGCACAAATGGCTGTACTGTGAGAGGCTATTGAAATTGCGAGAACAAAGCCTTGGGGTCCCTTTTACCTTTATTCATGCTATACTTTAAATTAATCAAGGTTAGCGATCATTTATCCATTCCATTAATCCGGGATCATGCTCTTGAAAGGGATGTGACATGAGTAAAATCATTCGATTCTCATTGGGGGCAGCCGTCGTCCTTCTGGCAATGTATGCATGCAGTATATCCGGTTCGACTCCCGCCCCGGCAGACTTTTCAGGGGATGTCCCTGCTGTGGGTCTGACCATGCAAGTGGTCAATGCCTCCACGGTGTTCAACACAGTGGGACAGACGATCAACTACAGTTACGTGGTCACGAATATTGGAAATTCGGTTCTCGCGGGGCCGGTCACTGTTGCCGCCGACCGGATGACGGTCCAATGTCCGGAAGTCAACACTATTGGCGACAACGATACCGATCTCGACCAGGCCGAGAGCCTGGCCTGCACCTCCTCCTACAACATCACACAAGCGGATCTCAACGCCGGTTCCGTGGCGATCAATGCCACAGCCAAGGTGGGAGGCATTACATCGAATACTGCCAATGCGGCCGTCAATATGACCGCCAACAAGGTATTGACGATCACCACCAGCGCCAATCCGGCCACATTCAGCCAGGTTAATCAAACCATCACGTTCACCTACGTCGTCAAGAATACAGGCACGACCAGCCTGGGACCCACTCAATTCGTCGTCAGAGACGAGCGTATTGGTCCGCTGATCAATTGCGATGTGCCAAACAAAACCCTTGCAACGAATGAAACGGTCACCTGCACGGCGACCACCCCCATTACCGACAATGACATGACTGCCGGTTTCATCACCAGTAGAGCCAGCGCATCGGGCGGCGGTGCCACGACCATCGAGACGGTGAGCATCACGGTGAACAAATCGGGTGGTGGCGCGCCTTCCTCCAGTTTTACGCCGGGTTCGACGATAACGCATATAGTCAAGGAAGGCGAATGGATGCTCCAGATCGCGCGCTGTTATGGCGCAGATTTCAATGCAGTGGTGAGAGCCAATCCTCATGTGGTTGATCCCAACAAGATATGGCCCGTGGTGGATACATTGACCATCCCCAACCTGGGCAGCAATGGGAAGATATACGGTCCACCCTGTGTGGTGCCGTATACCGTGCAATCGGGCGATACATGGAACTCCATCGCGCAAAAATTTAACGCCGATGTGGCTGTGCTGATGGAAGCTAATAAGAACCTCAGCCTGACCAACGGGACCACGCTCAAGATACCGATCAACTCCGCAGGCGGAACCCAGCCTATCCCTTTGCCAGGAGGCGACGCGATCCGCATTACATTCCCGGCAGGGTCTACATCGGTCACCATTTCGGGTGCGGTCAATGCTTCCAGTACAATCCGGTATGTGGTGAATGCAACGGCGGGACAGACGCTCAATATCAAGGTCACACCTTCGGCGAATGAAGTCGGTTTGGGGGTGATTTCTCCCAGCAACGCCGTGCTCAAACAGTTGGACTCCACCCTGACCTGGAGTGGGACCATCACTGTGAACGGCGATCATTTCATCAGTGTCGCCAGTATCGCTGGTACTGCGAGCAAAACCTTCCAAATGGAAGTAAGCCTTACTACGACTGCCGCCTCGCCTTTGGAACGTGTGGCAGATATCAACGCCGGAGCAGGCGACTCGAGTCCATCTTATTTATGGGTGTTCAACAACGCCCTGTACTTCAGGGCGGATGGTAACGACGGTACCGGTGCTGAACTGTGGAAATATGACATTGCATCAAATAAAGCCAGCCGCGTAACGGACGTCAACCTGGGCACAGGCAGTTCCGAGCCTGCCTTCCTGAAAGACTATAACTCTGCGTTGTATTTTAGGGCGAATGGCAATGATGGCGGTGGGACCGAATTGTGGAGATTCAACGGTTCTGCCACCGGACGCCTCACCGACATCTACAGCGGGACTGGCGATTCGAACCCATCCCATATGGCTGTCTTCAACAACAATTTGTATTTCAGCGCGAACGGTAATGATGGCTTCGGGGTTGAACTCTGGAAGACAGATGGGACCGCCGTCAGCCGCGTCGCTGACATCCACGCCGGGACAGGCGACTCGAATCCATCCTATCTCGTTGTGTACAACAACGCCTTATACTTCAGCGCACTCAGCAATGACGGCTTCGGTACGGAGCTTTGGAAGTATGACGGCACCAACAATCCCGTTCGCATATCGGATATCAATGCAGGGGTCGGGAATTCAAATCCCGCCTACATGACTGTGTTCAATAACGTCCTATACTTTAGCGCTAATGGGAATGACGGTTTCGGTACGGAGCTTTGGAAGTATGATGGTACCAATGTCAGCCGCGCCGCAGACATCAACGTCGGCGCTGGTGATTCCGTCCCTGCGTATCTAACCGTCTTCAACAACCAACTGTACTTCAGCGCCAACGGCAATGACACCGCAGGCTTCGAACTTTGGCGGTTCAACGGAACCAATGCGGGTCGAGTTGTTGACATCAACAAGACCGGCGATTCGAACCCATCCTTCCTGACCGTTTTCAATAACGAGCTGTACTTCCAGGCAAACGGCGGCGATGGCGCGGGGAAGGAACTGTGGAAGTTCAAGGGACCGTGAGCTATCGGCATAAGACCCAGCTGAACTGAAACACAGGGAACGACGAAATATAGTTAATCACGAATATATGGATCTGACCACGGATTTACCCATTCGGGTACGATGTCATGGATCGTCACGGATCCTAGAATCTTTTCAGAATCAAGACAAGCATTAAGCCGACACAATTTAACGAGTCGGCTTAATGCTTGTAAATCATCGACGTTATGCCCAAAGGGTAAATCCATGGCAAGATTCCCCTTCCATCTTTTTAGCACATCCCCATTCGGCTGGCTTGCCGGGTTCACACTTCCCTGTGCTATACTCAATCACACGGAGGATCCAACATGATCGACCCTGTTCAACTTCCCATACTGTTGAAAGCCATAGACTTTGTTTTTGACGAAGGGCGGAAAATACTGGAGGAACGACGCGAGCGAAGAAAAAAAACCAGTTCATCTCCCGAAAAAGCAATCCAGGAACCCATCAAAGAGATCGCTCCTCTCGAGCCGGAAAAGGCTGTGGAAGTAAAACAAAACCTGCTGGACTCCAAGATAGATGAGATCTTGTGGCAAAACCACGAAATGGAGATCCAGCATTTGGTAAAGTTATTGGAAACGTACTCCAGAAATTATCGCCTTGCCAGCGAACAATATGCAAAATGGGGAAGTGCGCTCGTCCCTCCGATCATCATGCACAACATGACCGAGGCGGAAAATTCCATGATCGAAACCATCCATAGACTTGAGATCGTTTTGTCGAAAGTCTATAAAAAAGAACTCCCACCCATTCAATAAATACAAGGTATGCCATGGACAAGGAAGAAATTGCTCATCTCGAAAAGATGATTGATCTCCACAAAAAGAACCTCTACGTTCTGGAGGAAATGCTGGCGAAGTACGGTGCTGACCAGCCCCTGCATCTCATCAATAGCGTCACCATGGAAAGGGAGGCAATCACTCGATACACCAAACAGATCGAGAACCTCACCTCAACCCACAAGGAGCGGGAAAAATCGAACGTATTGGCAAATCTGCCGCGCCGTCCGTATTTTGTGGGCAGGGACGAGGAGATCAAGGCTGTCATGCAGTCCCTGCAACCCAACAGCAGGACCTTCATCATTGGCATCGAGGGCATCGGCGGCGTGGGCAAGTCCACACTTGCGACCGAGGTCAGCCATCGCTGTGTGGAAAGCGATCTGTTTGAATGTGTCATCTGGATCTCAGCCAAGGAGACCATTCTCACGCTGCACGGCATCGAACCGATCATTCCGGAAGCCAAATCGCTATCAGATATCCTTATTACGATCGGTACGAGCCTGGGGAATCCCACCATCGGAAATCTATCCATTCAGGATCAGATCAAGCGGGCGTACAATCTGCTTGCGAGACGAACGACGCTTCTTATTCTGGACAATTTTGAGTCGCTCTCACGGACCGAACAGCGCGACATCCTCGACTTTTTACGAAGGTCGCCGATCACCCTGAAGGTCATCGTCACTTCACGCGAGAGAGTCACCGAAGGGCAGATCATCCGTTTACAGGGATTATCGTTCGAGGAAAGCAATGCATTACTGGAATGGGACGCCCAGCAAAAGAACATCCAGCTTACCAGGGACCAGCACAAATACCTGGTGGACCTGACCGGCGGCCTTCCGCTTGCGCTATTGTGGGTGCAGGGACAGATCGCCGTGCTGGGTTACTCGGTCACACAGGTTCTGGACAAATTAAGCCTGGATGCCGATATACCCATCCTGCAATACTGCTTCAACCACAGTTGGAATTTACTGCGCCACAATAACGAGAAAAAGTTGTTGTTCATTCTGGCATTACAACCTGAAGCTGTCTCCAGAGGTGCGCTGAAAGAGATCTCCGGCATTGACGATGACGACAGCTTCGACATTGCCATCAGCGACCTGATACAGTTAACGCTCATCGACCATGAGACGGACAGGGATTATTTCAGCATCCTGCCATTGACACGCAGGTTTATCCGCACACAATTCGCAAGTGATCGAAAATTCATCAACCAGACGGAATTAAAGATAACCCAATATTATGTGAAGCTGTTATCCCAAAAAAGCGGCTTCAAGGAATGGCGGGGATATGATGAACTTTTGCTGGATCGAAATAACATTCTGGGCGCGGCACAATGGTGCTACAAGTCCATACAAAAAAAACAGACCCGTTCCAATTCACTGACAAAAAAGAATAGTGACATTGCCAAAAGCCTGGTGCAGATCGGCATCCAGTTTGGCAGCGTATTGTGGCAGCGCGCCTTCTGGTACGACCGTCTCACCCTGGCACATGCCGCTCTAAGCGCGGCAAATCTATTATCAGACTGGGAATCTGTCAGTACGTTTGCCCGGAACATATGCTGGATCTACTTCTATCAGGGAGATCATCTAAGAGCCTTGCATTGGGCTGAAGAATCTCTGCTGGCAACAACGAAAACAGAAGACAAACTGCTGATCGCCGCCGCAAAAAGGTCACTGGGGACAGTTGAGTTGCGTCTGGGTAATTTTGAACGCTCTGAAACATTACTACAGGATGTGCTTCAGACGAGCGAGGAATTCGCCAGCGATGACTACGGGATCTACAGCAAAGGCTTTGCCCAATATGGCCTGGGCGCCCTCGAATATGAACAGGGGAATATCAGGAAAGCCGGGGAATGGTATCAAAAAGCGTTGGATACCTGGAGTGATCCTGTTCGCAAGGACCCTGTCCGCCATGTCAGTTACGCCCTGAACGGCTTGGGATTCGTTGCGCTAAAGGAAAAAAGATTCGATGAAGCAAAACACTTTTTCACAGCAGGCATTCAATCGGCGGAAGAGTTTGGAAGAGTGGATGAGCTCGCGAGAGGAAAACTCGGTCTGGCTTCCGTCCAGCTTGAAACAGATACCGACCTGAACACAGCTCTTGCGCTTGTCAACGAGTCCATCGAAAGTTTTCAACACCAGGGTATGCAGTACGAAATTCAACAAAGCCAGGCTCTTCAGGAGAAAATCCTGAGCGCACAACCAGAATGACGACACCCGGCAATAAAATGGATAACGAGCTAAAGGTTTTCCTGCAATCGTTCAAGGAGCTGGAGAATCTGTTTCAAGCACTGCCGATCACCGAAGCCCAAATTCAACGTTTGAAGGGTCTTCTTTCGGGTATTCTAAAAAATGCCAAAAATCTGGCGTTATACGACTCGATTACCCACGCCTTGAATATGCGCGCAGGGAAATGGCTGGTGCCGGAAGAACACATCAAAGGCATGGCAAAGATCGACATTTATGATCTCAGGCAGGCCAACAAAGTATATGGAACATCCGTTGTAGATACAGAATTGCATAAACTGGCATTCCAGTTAATGTCCATTTTCACACTCGATAAGGGGGATTTTGTCCGCAGGTCCCCGGGCAGTGACGAATTCAGGATATTATCCACTTCGAGGACTCCGAAAGAAATGAAACGCCTGTTGTCGAAACTGTATGCCAATCAGGAATCCGACTCCCTGCTTACCTGGGATTTCGGCACAGGTCTGACAGAGACGGATGCCGAAAACGAGCTTCAAAAACAACGGAAAACCTTCAGACCCATCGTAGTCAGGCAAACCATTCTGGAGAGCCATTCGGAAATTCCAAGACGAATGGATGATAATAATGTCAACCAAAGTTGGCATGAGTTTAATATGCCCTACGAAAGACTCATGGATACAATTTGTTCACTGAAGTTGCCTGCCACCCTGGAACAACAGACGATTGGGCAGGTTCAGATCACCAAGAACATCGTGGAGAGTATCGTAGCCAGGGAACCTCTGACGGGCACGCTCAACGGACTCGGCGCAAAGTGGTATCTGGAAAATTCCCCGATTCTGGGCGTGGCGCTGACAGACATGCTCAACATGCACGAAGGCAATACCCGTTATGGCAGTGCCGCCATAGACCAGGACCTTAAACGGTTTTCACAAGTACTTTTAAGGCATTTTACAAAGAATGAAGGCTTTCTACTATTCCGGTCTGAACGGGCAGGCGATGAGTTCAAGATCGCATCGACGAAAAGCAGAGTTACAGAACTTGAAAACAGGATCCGCACAGTCTGGCAAAGCGACCTGCATCATGGACTTCTCGCATGGAATTTCGGGGTGGGGAAAAGCGACGGTGAAGCTCATGTTGATTTATATAGAAACAGGCTCAAGGAAATAGAAATTATGGAAACATCAATTTCAAACGGCAAGTCAACTTTCATTATTGTCAGACCCGAGAGTGAGGACTATTCCCGCCTGTTTAAGATCTCGGAGGAAAAGGCCCGCATTGTGGACGGGGCCCCGATCATTGATTTGCATTTAACCATACAGGCAATTCGAAATGTGGACGATTTCGCTTCCTTGAAAGATCGTCTGGAAGAGTATGCCCAGGGGTTGCATCCCTTTGAAGTCGAAGTCAGAAATATTGCCAGAATGAATGTGAACAATCAACAGGGCAGGTTATGGCTTCTCGCAGAAAAATCACCCGCATTGGAAAACATGTATAACGACCTCGCCAGGATCGCACAAGAAATGGGATGTGATGGTTATCCCTATAGATCTGAGAACTGGTTACCTCATATAAAGATTGTCGACCTGCCCGAAGATCGATCCACCCAGATAAAAGACCCGACTTTTGGGGTAGGCAACGCACTTACCTTCACGGTGCGACAATTCGAGTGGACGGTCCAGAAAAGTGCTGAACGTTGGGATATGTTGCAACAATTCTCATTTCCAGAATGATAGTCTCCATCTTCCTTTTTAAACAAAAAGGGATGTAAAACTCCCCTATTGACCATAGGCAAACAAACAAATAATGGCAACCATCCTCATTGTTGACACGAACCCGATTGATCGTCGTCCTTATGTTACTTTGCTGGGCAATTTCGGTCACCGCCTCCTGGAAGCCATGGACGGCTCTCAGGCACTGGAGGTTGCGCGAACCGAACTCCCAGACCTGATCATCACCGACGTCATCATGCCAAACATGGACGGCTTCACCCTTGTGCGACGCCTGCGCGCTGAACCCCTGCTCACGGGAACCCCCGTCATTTTCCACACTGCCAATTATGATGAATCGGAAATCCACAGACTGGCACATTCCAGCGGAATACAACATGTCCTCAGGAAACCTGCCGAACCGCAGGAGATACTGCGCGCGGTGAATGAATCTCTGAATCGGAAAACCATGCCTGCCAGGCTCCCCCAAACCGGGCAACTCCAACGTGACCATCTGCAAGTGCTGGTAGACAAACTCTACCAAAAAATCGCGGAACTGGAGAAGGCAAATGAACGCCTCCACAACCTCTCATTGACCGATGGGTTGACCGGTTTGAATAACCGGCGGGGCTTCATGGTTCTTGCTACCAGCCTGTTGAAATTTGCCCGGCGTGCTGGTTATTCATCCTGCCTGATATATATAGATCTGGACAGCTTAAAACACATCAATGACACCTTTGGGCATAGCGAGGGTGACAAGGCAATCATTCAATTTTCCCGTATTCTCACCGAGACCTTTCGTGACTCAGATGTGCTTGGTCGCCTGGGTGGTGACGAATTCGTTGTCCTGATTGTTGACGCCACTGAAGGGGATCTCGCCAGCATGCAGGTGCGCTTGCAAGTCAATGTGGATGCCCACAATCTTCAATTCGCAAGCGAATACGCCCTGTCCTTCAGTATGGGAGGGGTATGGGTCGACGCAAAATCCACCGTTACCATGGAGGCGCTGCTCTCCCAGGCGGATGAAGCAATGTATAAACATAAAATGAGTAGAAGGCGTTCATCATAGGGAACACATTCTCAAAAGTCGGCACAGTTCAAATATGGGGTCACTTGAACTTATCAATGAGGCAATCTTGCAGTCCCATCGCGTGCTTTGAGTAAGGCTTCTTCACAAAGAACTCATATCTTCTTCATAACAACCAAATACCAAACAGATATACTCCATTCAATCTTTATCAATGGAGAAAACAAATGAACCGAAAAACATTCTTTAGCAGCGCCATCGCGATCAGCATAATCGCCCTGGCAGCCTGCACCACCCCGGCGCCAACAGGGACAACCTCAAATAACACGGATAATGCCGTATCGCCAACCGCAACCCTTAATATAGATTCCAATACGACTGCGCCGACGGTACCAACCAGCGCCAGTATGGATTCAAATCTTGCTTGTAGTGGAGGGAAAACCTCAGCGAGCATTACGCCCGAATTGACAGAAGGTCCCTATTACACTGCCGGTTCACCGGAAATGGCAAACTTGTACCTGGACGGTATGCCTGGCACAAAACTCATCGTCACTGGATATGTCTACGACACGAATTGTCAGCCCGTGGCTAATGCCTGGCTGGATTTCTGGCAGGCAAATGCAAATGGAGAATACGACAACTCCGGCTACACCTTGCGCGGACATCAATTTACCGATGCCAATGGATTCTATACGTTGACAACGGTCGTCCCAGGCATTTATCCGGGACGTACGGAGCATATCCACTTCAAGGTGCAGGCTCCGAATGGGCAGGTCATTACCTCCCAGTTGTTCTTCCCTGGCGTTGCACAGAATGACTCGGATGGTATCTTCAATGCAAGTCTGCTCCTGTCCATTCAGGAGACGAGTGATGGACTGCAAGCGCAATTCAACTTTGTAGTCCCTGCTCCGTAGACAAGAATCATTTCACCATGGATCAAAAACGCGACTCGTGACTGAGTCGCGTTTTTGATCCAAATGTTTTATGGGGTGCTTAACATCAAAAATAAATATCGTTGCGAGGAGGGTGGTTGATCAGATGAAGCAATCCCTACTGAAATGGCTGATCGCCCTCAATTAGCTAACTCCGTTTTGCGAGGGATTGCTTCGCTACGCTCGCAACGACATGGGATTTCGATTCTCTCAAGTTCTCAAGTTAAACACAACCAACCCCTCATGCATTTAACTATCCAGGATTCTTACCCGAGATGCGGCTCCAGTGATTCTTCTGTGATGCGATAGACGATGTCGTGCTCGTGCACGGGTTCAACGACTTTGATCGCCACATCGTCACCGGGCTTGACCCACACTATGGGGTGATGCTCCACTTCCATTGATGCTACTCTTTCGATAATGTCTGTGGAGTGTCCCAGGATGTGGATCTTATCGCCAAGTTTCAAATTGTCGGTGAGTTTCAACACCGCCACGTTGAGATGGTTATAGTAATGCGTGACTCTTCCAATTTCTACTTCCATAGGTTTATTCCTTTCCGGGTCCTTTCACGAGCAGGACCGAACAATCCGAATAGTGGACGAGTTTGCGCGAGACGCTCCCCACCCATATACTC
>Ga0210377_10005671_pt1 | contig 10220 bp, 8 predicted proteins | sample PLM4_65_b1redo_FD_155480 | JGI IMG/M metagenome (GOLD analysis project Ga0210377, IMG submission 155480) | Groundwater sediment microbial communities from an aquifer in East River, Colorado, USA - PLM4_65_b1 redo | ecosystem: Environmental > Terrestrial > Soil > Riparian zone | place: USA: East...
AAAATTGACGCAGCGCGGCTGCGTCAGTCAAATACCGTGCATCCCCCTCGCAACGGTACAGATTCGCAACAATGTGTAATCCGTCCAATTTGCATAAATCCCCACGACGGTTGACAAATGAGATGCTGAACTAAGCCGCAAGCATCTCCCCAATTGCCGCATCGATCAACCTGCGAGCCACACTGATTTTCGCAGGCAAACGCGGCAAATCTTCAACATCAAACCATTGCGCGTCGACAATTTCGACTCCATCGGCGCGAATCTCACCGGCGACGTAATCGGCGAAGAAAGCGATCATGAGCGAATTCGGGAACGGCCAGGGCTGGCTTGCGAAGTAGCGCGCGTTGCGTACCCGGATACCCGTTTCCTCATCGATCTCGCGTTCCAAACACTGTTCCAGCGTTTCTCCGGGTTCTACGAACCCCGCCAGGGCGCTGTACATGCCCTCCGGAAACCGCGGCGAGCGCGCCAAGAGCAGCGATCTTTCCCGCCGCACCAATCCCATCACCGCGGGCGCCAGCCGCGGGTACACCACCAACCTGCACCGCGGGCACTCCCGTGAGCGCTCGCTCGTCCGCGTTACCGTCGCTTCCCCGCACGCGCCGCAGTACTGATGCGTGCGGTCCCATTCGACGATCTGCACCGCCCGGCCCGCAAGCGCAAACTGGGCGTCGTCGAGCGCGCCAAACAAGCCGCGCAACCCCTGCCAACTCCATCCTTGGGGTGGCTGGGCCTCCGCCGCCGCCTCGGCCGAAAAACAGTGCTCGGCGCCGAGGACCCCAAGATATTGTGTACGTAGCGGCATCATACCCAAATCCTTGGGGTTATTGCAATGGGGAATTGCGGCCGGAGCGGGGATCGCCGCGACCAGAAGCTCGCCGCCGCGGAACACGAACCAGAGCGAACGCTCAGGGGGTTCCTCGGGAGGATGGACCGCCGACGCGTACGCGCTCGGCCACTGGAAAGGCATGCTCATGGCGCTCCCCCGGGAACGCCGCGCTGCGGGCCTTAAGCCCGGCGCAGCCGCCGGATCAGGCTGGAAGTGTCCCAGCGCCCGCCTCCCATCTTCGACACGTCATCGTAGTAACCTGCCACGAGTTGGGTTACGGGAAGCTGGGCGCCGTTCTCCCGGGCGGTTTCGGCGCAGATGCGCAGGTCCTTCCTCATCCAATCCACGGCGAAGCCGAAGTCGAACTTGTCGTCCACCATGGTCTTGCCGCGGTTCTCCATCTGCCAGGATTGCGCCGCGCCTTTCGAGATCACGTCCAACACGAGTTTTGCATCCAGGCCCGCCTTGAGCGCGAAATTGAGCCCCTCGGAAAGCCCTTCGACGAGCCCGGCAATGCAGATCTGGTTCACCATCTTGGTGAGCTGGCCCGCCCCTGAACCGCCCATCAGGGTGACCGCCTTGGCGAAATGAGAGATCACGGGCTTTACCCGCTCGAACGCCGCGGCTTCCCCGCCCACCATCACGGTGAGCTGCCCGTTCTCCGCGCCTGCCTGGCCCCCCGACACCGGTGCGTCGAGGAACTCGAATCCGCGCTTCTTGGCCTCGGCGGCGAGCTCACGCGCAACTTTCGCCGATGCGGTTGTGTGGTCCACGAATGTCACGCCCTTGGCCATGCTCTGAAATGCACCGTTCTTTCCTAAAGCGATCTCACGCACGTCGGGATCGTCGCCGACGCATGAAAACACGATGCTCGCGCCCTCGGCGGCCTTTGCCGGGGTTTCGGCATGGCGTCCGCCGTGCTTGGAAACCCAGGCTTCGGCCTTGGCACGAGAGCGGTTATATACGGTGACCTCGTGACCGCCACGAGTGACGAGGTGTCCTGCCATGGGAAAGCCCATTACCCCGAGGCCGATGAACGCGATTTTGCTCACTGATTTCCTCCAGTTCGTATCTTGTCTCGCCAAGCAGGCGAGATTCACCGATAATTATAGAGTCTTAGTCCAATCCTTCCGACCCTATCCCTACATGAGCAAAGACCTGGCCAACGCGATTCGCGCGTTGGCCATGGATGCGGTGCAGGCTGCGAACTCGGGTCATCCCGGAATGCCGATGGGCATGGCAGAGGTCGCCTTGGCGCTATGGGGGCGGCACCTGCGGCACAACCCGGCGAACCCCAAGTGGGTCAATCGAGATCGCTTCGTGCTCTCAAACGGTCACGGCTCGATGCTGCTATATGCGCTGCTTCACCTTTCGGGGTACGACCTGCCGCTTGCCGATCTGAAGCGTTTCCGGCAGCTGCACTCCAGGACCCCAGGCCACCCCGAGTACGGCTGCGCGCCCGGCGTAGAAACCACCACCGGCCCTTTAGGGCAGGGCATTTCCAACGCGGTGGGAATGGCGCTCGCCGAGAAGATGCTCGCGGCGGAATTCAACAGGCCGGGGTACAACATCGTCAACCATTACACCTACGTTTTCCTCGGTGACGGTTGCATGATGGAGGGTGTATCTCACGAAGCGTGCTCGCTCGCCGGTGCGCTTGGACTAAACAAGCTCATCGCCTTCTACGACGACAACGGCATCTCGATCGACGGGAAAGTAGCCGGCTGGTTCCAGGACGACACGCCCAAGCGTTTCGAAGCCTACGGCTGGCAAGTATTTCGCGACGTCGATGGTCACGATGCCGATGCAGTCGATCGCGCGATTCACGAATCAAGAAAGTCCGCAGAATGCCCGAGCCTCATCTGCTGCAAGACGGTCATCGGCAAAGGTGCGCCGAACAAGGCGGGCTCGCACGACGCGCACGGCTCACCGCTTGGCAAGGAAGAGGTCGCTGCGACTCGCGCCGCGATCGCTTGGGACCACGGACCATTCGAGATCCCGCCACAGGTGTATGAAGGCTGGGATGCGCGCGTTCGAGGCGCTGCTGCCGAACGCGAATGGAACAACAAATTCGTCGCTTACGAGCGAGCCCACCCCGAACTCGCTGCAGAGTTCCGTCGCCGCGTCGCCGGCGAACTGCCGGTGGACTGGGTAGCGAGTTCCGCGTCGTTTGTCGAAAGCGTGGATGCGAAGGGCGAGGCTATTGCTACGCGCAAGGCGTCGCAGAACGCCATTGAGGCGATCGCACCGCGGCTCCCGGAGCTGGTTGGGGGCTCGGCTGATCTCGCTTGGTCAAATCTCACCGTGTGGTCCGGCTCGCGTCCGGTGACGCGGCGCGACGGCGGAAACTACATTTACTACGGCGTCCGCGAGTTCGGCATGTGCGCAATCATGAACGGCATCGCGCTGCACGGCGGCCTGATCCCTTATGGGGGCACGTTCCTGGTGTTCTCCGATTATGCGAGAAACGCCATGCGCATGGCGGCGATAATGCGCCAGCGGGTGATCTACGTGCTCACCCACGACTCGGTTGGCCTCGGCGAAGACGGCCCAACGCACCAGCCCATAGAACATGCGGCGAGCTTGCGGCTCATCCCGAATATGGACATCTGGCGTCCCTGCGACGGCGTTGAGACCGCGGCGGCCTGGGTGGCGGCGATCGAGCGGCGGACCGGCCCGACCGCCCTGCTGCTGTCGCGACAAAACCTGCCCTTCAACAAACGGGACGCGCACACGACCGCCGCGATTCGGCGCGGTGGCTACGTTCTCTCGGACGCTCAGGAGCCGAAGGCTGTGATCGTCGCCACGGGATCGGAAGTGCAGCTAGCCATCGGAGCGAAGCAAGAGCTTGCCAAAGAGGGTATCCCGGTGCGTGTCGTATCCATGCCCTGTACCTCGGTCTTCGACCGCCAGCCTCCGATGTACAAGGACGTCGTGCTCATCCCCACTCTTCGCAAGATTGCCGTCGAAGCCGGAGTCAGCGACTATTGGCGCAAGTACGTGGGCTTGGAAGGCGCGGTGGTCGGCATCGACCGGTACGGAGAGTCGGCGCCGGGAGGGAAGCTCTTCGAGTATTTCGGCTTCACCGTCGAAAAGGTGGTGAGAGCAGTGAAAAGTGTCTTGTAGAGGTTTCAAGATTTTTGGGAGTTAAGAGATGACGATTCGAGTGGCAATAAACGGCTACGGCCGTATCGGTCGAAACATTCTGCGTGCGCATTATGAAGACGGCAAGCGGCACGATCTGCAGTTCGTTGCGATCAACGACCTGGGCAACGCCCAGACCAACGCGCACTTGACGCGTTATGACACCGCCCACGGAAAATTCCCGGGCGCGATCGCCGTGGAGGGCGAAGTCATGGTGGTGAACGGCGATCGCATCCAGGTCTGCGCCAAACGCAGTCCAGCCGAGCTTCCCTGGAAGGACCTGAGAATCGACGTGGTTCTCGAGTGTACCGGGCTCTTTACCAGCAAGGAGAAAACCTCCGCGCATCTCACTGCGGGGGCGAAGAAGGTGATCATCTCGGCGCCTGGCGGCAAGGATGTTGATGCGACCATCGTCTACGGCGTCAACCACAAGTCGCTCAAGCCTTCTCACACCGTGATCTCGAACGCGTCCTGCACCACCAACTGCCTCGCTCCGCTGGTGAAAGCGCTGCACGACCGCATCGGCGTGGTCTGCGGGCTCATGACCACGATCCACGCCTACACCAACGACCAGGTCCTCACCGATGTTTATCACGAGGATCTGCGTCGTGCCCGCTCGGCCAGCATGAACATGATTCCGACCAAGACCGGTGCCGCCGCCGCCGTGGGTCTGGTGCTGCCCGAGCTGAACGGCAAGCTCGACGGCTTCGCCATTCGAGTGCCCACCATCAACGTCTCGATCGTCGATCTGTCCTTCGTGGCGAAGCGCGCGACCACCGTGGACGAGGTCAACAACGCGGTGAAGCAGGCTTCCGAGTCGGATTTGAAGGGCATCATCGAGTACAGCAACGAACCGCTCGTCTCCTCGGACTTCAATCACAACCCGGCATCGTCGATCTTGGATGCCTTACTCACCAAGGTTGCCGGGGGCACGTTGGTCAAAGTGTCGTCCTGGTATGACAATGAATGGGGTTTCAGCAATCGCATGCTCGATGTCACCGTGGCGTTGATGAACGCTAGATAGAAGGCCTCAGGCCTAGGGGCTAAATCAGCTCCAACCGCCAGTCCCTGGTCCCTAGCTCCATGCCTGTCCTCAAAATGTCCGACCTCGACCTGGGCGACAAACGGGTCTTCATGCGGGTCGATTTCAACGTCCCGATCCATGACGGGAAAATTGGCGACGACACCCGCATCCGGGCGACCCTCCCGGGCATCAGGCTTGCGCTCGCGCAAGGGGCGCGATTGATGCTCGCCTCGCACCTGGGCCGCCCGACCGAAGGACAGTTCAATGAAAAGGAGTCACTTGCCCCCGTGGCTAGGCATCTATCGGCGCTGCTTGGCCAGGAGGTCCCGCTCAAGCGCGACTGGCTGGGAGGGGTCGCCGTCGAGCCGGGCCGGGCGGTGCTCCTGGAGAACTGCCGATTCAACAAGGGGGAGAAGAAGGACGACGATGCTTTAGCGAAGACGATGTCGGCACTGTGCGACGTCTACGTCAACGACGCCTTCGGCACGGCTCACCGCGCCGAGGCGAGCACGCACGGGATCGCCCGGCATGCCCGGCTCGCCTGTGCCGGCCCGCTCATGGCCGCGGAGATCGAGGCCCTCTCCAAGGCGCTCGAACGCCCCGCGCGCCCGTTGGTCGCCATCGTTGCCGGTGCGAAAGTCTCGACCAAGCTCACCATCCTGGCGGCGCTCGCCGAGAAAGTCGATCGCCTGATCCCGGGCGGCGGCATCGCGAACACCTTCATGCTCGCGGCCGGAATGAAGATCGGCAAGTCACTCGCCGAGCCTTTGCTCGTCGACGAGGCGAGACGGATCGTCGGCATCTTGCGCGCCAAAGGCGGAAACGTCCCGCTTCCGACCGACGTCGTTTGCGCAAAAGAGTTTTCGGCAACGGCGAAGGCGGAGATCAAGGCCGCCGACGAGGTCGGCGACGACGACATGATCCTGGACGTCGGGCCCAATACCGCTGCTGCCTTCGCCCAGTCGCTCTCCGGGGCCGGAACAATCGTCTGGAACGGGCCGGTCGGCGTGTTTGAATTCGATCAATTCGGACAGGGAACGCGAGCGCTCGCGCAGGCGATCGCGGGATCCCGGGCGTTTTCGCTTGCCGGCGGCGGGGAGACGCTCGCTGCAATCGCCAAGTATGGCGTTGCAGAGGGGATTTCCTACATCTCGACCGGCGGCGGCGCTTTTTTAGAGTTCCTCGAAGGCAAGAAACTGCCGGCGATCGAAATTCTCGAGCAACGCGCGCTGGCTTGAGGTTTCAGCGGGGTGCCCGCGCGCCGCCGCTACTTGCTTGGGCGGGTTTCGATTCCCGCGGCGCGGGCGAGTTCGCGATGCACGCGCGAGACGCGCTCGACTTCTCCTTTGGCGGCAAAGCGCTCGTAGAAACCTTCAGAGCGGAAGGCTTTCACCTGCTCGCGCCAGGGGCCGAGCCGCTCCTCCCAGCGCTTGGGGCGGCCGTCGGCCGAGTCGCCGTCCTCGCGCGCGAGATCGGCGCAGACCCGGATCATCGCCTTGAGCGTCACCGGCTTGGTCACCATGTAGTTGGCGTGGCCCCAAGCCTCACCCCACACGCGTTCGGCCGCCTTGAGAAAGTCCCGCACCATGGCGTAATAGCGCGGCACCTCGCGGCTGCTCCCGCCTGCGACCTGGATGCGGCGCCAGTCTCGATTGACCCAACGGTGCAATTCGTTAAACAGCTCCGCTTGCAGAATCCATTTGTCCTGTTGGCTGCGCCCGCCGAGCCGGTTGATGCGGTAGCGCAAGGGGCTATCCCCTTCGCTGTAGAGGCTTCCGACCAAGCGCGCGGCGAATTTGCGGTGGGGTTCCGCCCAGGACACGCGCTCGTAAAGGTCCACCAGATGGCTCTTGTTGATGCGCGTCGGCGTCGAGTTGATGATCACGAACATCTCGGTGGCGAAATCCTCGCTGCGGCCGTCGAAAATCACGCACGGCACGTTGATGGTCTTTGCGTCGTCCGGATGCTCCTCCATATAAAAGCGCAACGCTGCGAGCCGGTGTTGGCCGTCGATGATCAGGAACTTCGACTGCGGCTCCGACAGCGTACCGACCGAGTCGGTGCCGTCGGCTGTCTGGAAGCGCAGTTTCTCCGCCGTGAACAGCAGCACGGTTCCGGGGATCGGCGGCTGCGTAATGGCGGTTTCGTAGAAGTTCTTGAGCTGGCGCACTTTGGCCCGGGACAGCGTCCTCTGGAAGGCTCGGTCGGTGCGTTCGATCTTCGCGATGAACTGGGCGATTTCGTCGTCCTGGGAAATGCGCGTCGGCGCGATTTGCTCCCCTTCCCCGTAAAAACGGCTGATGAAACGGACCTTGGCGAGCAGCTCGGGCGCGCGGATGCTGCCGAAGTAGAAAATGCCGTCCTTCTGGCGAATCTGCGTGGCAAGCACGTGTGGTCTCCCTGTAGATATCTCGAGCGTTGGCGCAGATCGGAAATATAGCCGAAACCGGGCCGAGGATGCCAAAAAAGAAGGATTCCAAGGCCATCCTCGGCCGGGTGTGCTGGCGGCTTTTCCGCACAGTCCCGGCGCGTTGAGCGGCTGCTGTCCGCTCCACGCGCCGAGCTAAACCGGCCGCCCTGCTGCGTCCGGTTTAGCGCTTCTTCAGCGTTACGCCCATCCCAGCGTCATGCATATTGAGAAAAACCGTTTCGTAGGCGGGCTGGGTGGTGACGGCCTCGACATAGCGCAGGTCAGGCGGCGGCGAGGCCATGTTGTGCGCGGCGATGAGCCCGCCCGCGCGCACCAGCGGCCCGAGCTTGTTCAGGTAATCGGGATAACCTTCCTTGTCGGCGTCGATGAACAGCAGGTCGATCGGCTCCTTCAGTTTTGTCGCTTCCGCATGGGCGTCGCCGAGCACCAGCGTAGCTCGCGCAAGTACCCCCGCTTTCTCGAAATTGCCGCGTGCCATCTCATGGCGGCCGCGGTCGATCTCGTAGGTGGTCAGTCTGCCGCCGGTCTTTGCGAGGCCGAGCAGGATCCACAGTCCCGAATAGCCGGTTGAGGTGCCGAGCTCGACGACGTGTCTGGCGCCGATCGACTCAACGAGGACGCGAAGCAGGCGGCCATCGGGCTCCGGAACGCTGAGGTAGCGATGGTTGCGATAGACCTCGTCGAGCACGGCGAGAGCGCGCCGCTCCTCGGCCGAAGCCGCGAGCGGAGGCCTTTCAAGAGCGCCGCGCCTGCTCTGCGCCATCGCCGGCGCGCTCAGAAGCGCCGCGGCGGCCACGGGCGCCCCCAAAACCGTGCGCCTGCCTGGATTGCTGGGGTGTTCCATGCGCGTTTCCTTTCCTGGAGAGCAAGTCGTCTCATAGGCATCTGGTAAAGTAGAACGGTTTTCCCGGAGGGTCAATGTTGAGAAGCACCAAGATCGTCGCCACGCTGGGGCCCGCGTCGAGCGACCTGCAGACGCTGGAGCGAATGTTTCTGGCGGGGATGGACATCGTACGCATGAATTTCTCGCACGGCACTGCCGCAGACCATGAGCGGCGCGCAGAACTCGTGCGCGAGACCTGCCGCAAGACCGGGCGCACAGTGGGCATCATGGGCGACCTGCAGGGCCCCAAAATCCGGGTGGGGAGGTTCAAGGAAGGAAAAGTCACGCTCAACCCCGGGGACGCCTTCGTGCTCGACGCTGACTGCGAACAGGGCGATGAAAAGCGCGTTGGGCTGGATTACAAGGAGCTGCCGCGCGACGTGCGGGCGGGGGATGTCCTGCTCCTTGACGACGGCAGGATCGTGTTCGACGTCGAAAGAGTCGTGGACAATGAGGTCTACTGCCGCGTACGCCACGGCGGGGTGCTTTCCAACAACAAGGGCATCAACCGCCTGGGCGGCGGCCTCACCGCTCCCGCGCTTACCCAGAAAGACATGGAGGACATCCGCACCGCGGCAAAAATCAAGGTCGATTACCTCGCCGTTTCCTTCCCCAAGTCGAGCGCCGACATGTATATGGCAAGGCAGCTCTTTCGCGCCGCGGGGGGCGATGCCTTTCTTATCGCCAAGATCGAACGCGCGGAAGCCGTCGAGCCAACAGCACTCAAAGACATCATGTCAGCCTGCGAGGGAATCATGGTGGCGCGCGGCGACCTTGCCGTGGAAGTCGGCGACGCCTCGGTTCCGGCGCTGCAAAAACGCATGATTCGCCTCGCACGCGAACAGAACAAGCTCACCATCACCGCCACGCAGATGATGGAGTCGATGATTTCGAGCCCGGTGCCTACCCGCGCCGAAGTGTCGGACGTCGCGAACGCCGTGCTCGACGGCACGGACGCGGTGATGCTCTCGGCGGAAACCGCGAGCGGGAAGTATCCGGTGGAGACCATCGCCTCGATGAGCCGCATCTGCGAAGTGGCGGAAGATTCGGCCGAGGTGGCCCTCGACCGTGATTTTCTCGCCCGCGTCTTCACCCGCGTGGACCAGTCGATCGCGATGGCGGCTCTTTTCACCGCCTATCACCTCAAGGTAAAGGCGATCGCCGCGCTGACCGAGTCGGGCTCGACCGCGCTGTGGATGTCGCGGCTCAACTGCGGCGTGCCGATCTACGCGCTCACTTCGCAGACGGCGACGCGCTACCGCTGCGCGCTGTTCCGCGACACCTATCCCCTGATGGTGAAGTACGTCGGCAACAGCCGCGAAGAGCTGCTGGAGGAAGCCGAGAACGTACTGGTGCGGAACGGTGTCGTGCAAAAGGGCGACCTCATCGTGCTCACCATCGGTGAGCCGATCGGAAAGGCCGGCGGCACGAACACGATGAAGATCGTGAAGGTGGGGGAGCACCACCGGGTCTGACCGGTCCGCGTCGTTCCAGACAGGGAAAAATGGCTGAAAAAAGACTCGGCATCATCATGCACGGCGTGACCGGGCGGATGGGTATGAACCAGCACCTCTCGCGCTCGATCATGGCCATCCGCAAGCAGGGCGGGGTGCGGCTCACCGACGGCACGCGGGTCATGCCCGACCCCGTTCTCGTCGGCCGCAATGCGGAGAAGCTGCAGAAGCTCGCCGCCGAACAGGGCGTTCGACGCTGGACCACGGATTTGGATGCGGCGCTGGCAAGCAGCGAAGACACTGTGTTTTTCGATGCAGCCTCGACCCAGCTGCGTCCGGCGCTCCTCAAGAAAGCCATCGCCGCGGGAAAGCACATCTATTGCGAGAAGCCGGTGGCGACTTCGCTCGCCGAGGCCGTTTCCCTCTACCGCGCAGCCAAGAAAGCTAGGGTCAGG
>Ga0210377_10005672_pt1 | contig 10220 bp, 7 predicted proteins | sample PLM4_65_b1redo_FD_155480 | JGI IMG/M metagenome (GOLD analysis project Ga0210377, IMG submission 155480) | Groundwater sediment microbial communities from an aquifer in East River, Colorado, USA - PLM4_65_b1 redo | ecosystem: Environmental > Terrestrial > Soil > Riparian zone | place: USA: East...
AGGCGGCCCCGGTGGGCCTGGAGGCAGACCGGCAGCAGGGCCCGGCGGCGCGGGCGCGCGTCCGGCTCAGAAGCCCGGCCTCGACCGGAACTACCAGTTGAACGAGTTGATCTCCGCGCAGGGCGGCCTCACACCGCTCCTGTTCGCGGTGCGCCAGGGCTTCAGCGAGTCGGTCAATGCGCTGCTGGCGGCCGGCGCCAGCGTCAACCAGGTGTCTGCCGGCGACAAGACGAGCCCGCTCATGATGGCGGTGATCAACGGCCACTTCGATCTCGCGCAGTCCCTGCTCGACAAGGGCGCCGACCCGAACCTCGCGAGCGACAACGGTGCCACGCCGCTTTACGGCGTGCTCAACGTGGAGTGGGCGCCCAAGGCCCTCTATCCACAGCCGCAGGCACAGCGCCAGCAGAAGGTTGGCTACCTCGACCTGATGAAGAGCCTGCTGGCCAAGGGCGCCGATCCCAACGCGCGGCTCAACAAGAAGATTTGGTACTCGGGCTATAGCTTCGATCTCTCCGGCGTTGACGAGATTGGCGCCAGCGTGTTCTGGCGCGCCGCTTACGCCAGCGACATCGCCGCGATGAAGCTGCTGGTGGCCGCCGGCGCCGATCCCAATGTGCCCACCATCAAGCCGGCGGGGCGTCCGCGCTTCGGCGACATGCTGGAGGCGCGCGATTCGAAGGACGTCTCGGGTCTGCCGGAAGTCCCCATCGGCGGGCCATCGGTGACGCCGCTGCAGGCCGCCACGGGCGTGGGCTACGGCGAAGGCTTCGCCGCCAACTCGCACCGCTTCGCGCCCACCGGCATGCTGGCCGCGGTGAAGTACCTCGTCGAAGAGCTCGGGGCCGACGTCAATGCCGCCGACCACCAGGGCAATACCGCGCTGCATCACGCAGCCTCGCGCGGCGACAACGAAATGATCCTCTACCTGGTGTCGAAGGGCGCCAACGTCAAGGCCGTCGATCGCGAAGGACGCACGACCGCCGACATGGCCAACGGCGCCGTGCAGCGCGTGCAGCCGTATCCCGAGACCATCGCCCTTCTGGAGAAGCTGGGCTCGAAGAACAACCACAAGTGCATTTCTTGCTGATCGGGTTCGACAGGTTCCACGGGTTCGACAGGTTCTTCAGGTTCTAGGGTTCCGAGAAGCGCTCTGCGCCTCTCGGTTCCCGGCTCCCGGCTCCCGGCTCCCGTCTTTTATTTCCCACTAGGAATTCATGTTCGTTTCCACTGCTCCACGTGTGATTGCGGCTATCGCCGCGCTCGTCGTCTGCTCCGCCACAGCGTTTGCCGATCAACAAGAACGGACGATCCGCGCCATCAAGCTGACCGACCCGCTGCGGTTCGACGGCCGGCTCGACGATCGCGTCTACACCGAGATCCCGGGTAGCCAGGGCATGGTGCAGGTGGTGCCGCAGAACGGTGCGCCCTCGAGCGAAAAAACCGAGATCTGGGTGCTGTTCGACGGCGACAACATCTACGTGTCGGCAAAGTGCTGGGACAGCGCGCCGCCTGAAAAGTGGATCGCCAACGAACTGCGGCGCGATACCAACCAGATGCGGCAGAACGATCACTTCGGCGTCGGCTTCGACACCTTCAACGACAAGCGCAGCGGGTTCATGTTCTACGCCAATCCCCTGGGCGGTTTCTCTGACTACTCGGTGGTGGACGAGGGCGCCCCCAATACCGACTGGAACCCGGTGTGGAGCGTGCGCACCGGCCGCTTCGACGGCGGTTGGACGCTCGAAATGCAATTCCCATTCAAGTCGCTGCGTTACACGTCGGGCCAGGATCGGACCTGGGGCATCCAGTTCCGGCGCTCGATTCGCCGCAAGAATGAATGGAACTACTGGACGCCGCTGCCGCAGCAGTTCGGAGGGCCGCAGGCGCTCAACCGGGTGTCGCTCTACGGCACGCTCACCGGCCTTGACCTGCCGCCCGCGAGCAAGAACCTCGAGGTCAAGCCGTACGCGCTCGGCAAGAGCACCACGGATCGCGTGCGGGTCCCGCCGGTGTCGAGTGACGGCGACGGCGACGTTGGCGGCGACCTGAAGTACGGCATTACCGCCAACCTCACCGCAGACCTGACCGTGAACACCGACTTCGCGCAGGTCGAGATCGACGAACAGCAGGTCAACCTCACCCGCTTCAACCTGTTCCTGCCGGAGAAGCGCGATTTCTTTCTCGAGGGGCGCGGACTGTTCGACTTCGCGCGCGGCGGCGCCAGCGGCGGCTTTGGCATCGGCGGCGGCACCAGCGATACGCCGTACCTGTTCTACAGCCGTCGGATTGGCCTCAACCGGAATCGCGTGGTTCCGATCGACGTCGGCGGCCGCTTGACGGGCAAGGTCGGCGGCTTCGGCCTCGGCGTCATGAACATCGAGGCCGGCGACGAATCGCTGTCGGCGACGCCGGCGACCAATTTCACGGTGATGCGCCTGAAGCGCGACATCCTCCGGCGCAGCACGTTCGGCGGGATGTTCACCAACCGCTCGCAATCGAGCATCGCCCCCGATGGTACCAACCAGGCCTATGGCGCCGACCTGGCGCTGGGCTTCTACCAGAACGTCTCCCTCGGCGCCTACTACGCGCGCACCGAGACCACCGGCCTCGAGGGCGACAATGAAAGCTACCAGGGCAAGTTCGACTGGCAACCCGATCGCTACGGCTTCAACGCCGAAGTGCTGAAGGTGGGGAAGGCGTTCAACCCGGAGGTCGGCTTCTTGCGCCGCACCGACTTCACGCGGTCGTATTCCCAGGCCCGGTTCAGTCCGCGGCCGAGGCAGAGCGCCATTGTCCGAAAGTACACCTACCAGGTCAGCATCGAGTATTACGAGAACGGCGCCGGCGACGTCGAGTCGCGGCAGCAGACGGGGCGGTTCAACGTCGAGTTCAACAACAGTGACCAGTTCACCGCCGAGGCCAACGCCAACTACGATCTGCTGCTGGTGCCCTTCTCGCCGGCCGCCGGGGCGGTGATCCCGGTGGGCGACTATCACTACAACGATGCAACCCTGACCTACGCGATGGGGCAGCAGCGCCGGGTGTCCGGCACCGTTGCGGTGCAGCTCGGCGAATATTACAGTGGCACCATCCAGGCGGTGACCTTTTCCAACGGGCGAGTCGCGATCCTCAAGCAGTTCTCCGTCGAGCCTCGGGTATCGATCAACCACGTCGCATTGCCGACCGGCGATTTCACCACCAGGCTCTACGGCGCGCGCACCGACTACGGCTTTTCGCCGCGCATGTTCCTGAGCGCGCTCCTGCAGTACAGCTCGAACGATCACACCTTCAGCAGCAACGTCCGCTACCGCTGGGAGTACAAGCCGGGCAGCGAGTTCTTCCTGGTCTGGACCGACGAACAAGACACCAACCCGCTCGACCCGCACAACCGCATCATGCTCAAGAACCGCGCGTTCGTGGTCAAGATGACCCGGCTGTTCCGCTTCTAGCGCCTTGACGGCCCTTGACAATATTTGTTAATTAGCTAATATGCTAATTAACTCATGACGCTGAACCCCGCCAACGCGGCCTTCCGCGCCCTCGGCGACGAGACCCGCCGGGAGATTCTCAAGATGCTGCGCGCCGGCCCGCACACCTCCGGTGAGATCGCCTCACGCTTCAATTCGAGCTGGCCCACCGTGTCCCGCCATCTGGCCGTCCTGCGCGACGCCGGCCTGGTGACCACGGAGCGGAAAGGGCAGGAGATCTACTACGAGCTGAACACGTCCGTCTTCCAGGACCTGGTGACGCACATGATGGGCTGGGTGGCGCCCGACGCGAGTCGCGCGCGCCGGGTCGCCGCGAAACGGCGGGGAGCCAAGTCGCAGCCGGTGTGACATGACGAAAGCCTCAGTCGATCGCCGCCACCTCCTACTGGTCGTCCTCGGTTATGTCGCCGGACTCCTGTTGCTGTCGCGTTCCACGGCGGTTGCGATCCCGCTCGTGCCCTGGGGTCTCGTCGGGGGCATGATGACGGCCCTCCTGCTGCCGACGGCGGCGGCCGTCAACTACATGGTGTTCAGGCGGGTCGGGCAAGTCGCACCGGGCGGCGAACCGGACCAGGCCTCCGGCGACGCGGTGTGCGAGATCGGTTTTCGGATCAGCGCCTTTGAAATCGTCCTGCACTGTCTGATCCTGTTGACCCTCGCCGGTGCGTTTGGCGATGGCTCCATCGTGCCGGCCCGCCTGGTGGTCGTCTTTTTCGGTGTGCTGCTGATTGGCATCGGCGACCTGTTGCCACGCACCAGGCCGAACCTTGCGATTGGCATCCGGACCCCCGTAATGCTGGCCGACCGTCATGCCTGGACGCAGATGCATCGCGTGGCCGGCTACGCTGCGGTGGCCCTCGGCTCCGTCATCGTGATGGCCGGGATTTTCCTGGGGCACCCGGAGATCGCCCGGGTCATCAACGCGGCTGCGATCGTTACCGTGTCGGTGTTGGCCTGGTCGTATCGCCGGTTCACGCGTCTGCGGGCGCGGCGATGATCTGGTTCCTCCGCGTCGTATTGGCGGCGGCCTTTGTTTTCTTCGGACTGGTGAAATTCCCATCCGATCCCGGGTCGCCCTGGGTCCATATTTTCGAGATGATCGGCGTTGGGCAGTGGTTTCGCTACTGCACGGGAATCATCGAGCTGGTTGGCGGGTTGCTGCTGCTGGTCCCCCGGGTCACGTATCTTGCCGTGGCGCTGCTCGGGTCCGCGATGATCGGCGCCTTGCTGACACACCTCGCGCTGACCGGACTCCAACCGGCCAGCGCGGTGGTGGTCATTCTGTTGCTGTGCGTGCTGACGATTGCCTGGTCCTACCGCTCGAGGGCGGCGTAGTGTTACGGCGAGCCTTCCGCGCGCTTCAACGTGCGGCGAAGGCGAGAAGCTCCGCGCTGACCTTCAAGCCGGCGGCCAGCGCGTTCTTCTGGCTGATTTCGAATCGCACCCGGTTGTTCTCGAGGTAGAACCTCACCATCCCGCCGTCGCGCAGGAACTGCACGGTCTCTCCCACCGTCAGCATTGGTTGATGGATGCGTTGCATCAGGTCGGCGACATCGCTCGGCCGCGTCAAGCCGACAAACAGCACCTGGCATCCCGCGGGATCGTCGCCGGTTGCGAGCCGGCGCGCCGTGAGCTCGCGGCCGTTGATATTGCGGCCGCGAATGGTCTGGGTGACGATCTCCGCGAAGTAGTCGTCGCCGGCGATGGCGATGACCAGCGGGCCATCGGTAGGGCCGGGCCATTGCACGAATTTGGCGAAATTGAAGAGGAACGCCGCCTTGACCTGGGCATCGCTCACCTGGCCCGCCTCTCCCTGCCACGCCGGGAACGCGATCGCCATCGCGAGGACCAGTAGCGCCGGACGCAAGATGCGCGAGATTTCCGCCGGTGGAGGCATCGGTCGATCTCAGAGCGGCCCTGGCTAGAAACGCACCCGAATGCGCGCGCGAGCCGTGCGACCGTCCTGTGCGATCGCCTGCTGGACATGCTCTTCGGCGCCCGGGTCCCAGTATGAGTGATTGAAGACGTTGTAAAGACCGAGCGTGAAGGAGAAGCGGCGGGCAGGCGGTGACGTCAGGACTAGGTTCGACACGACGGAGCCCTTCAATGGCTCGCCGGCAAGTGTGAGCCGCTCGCCGACGTACTGCCCTTCGATACCGAGAAAGAAGACGCCGGCGGGAATCTGCAGCCCCAGCTTGGTGAGTTGATGCGGCGAGTTCGACACGGCTACACCGCTGACCGCGTTGTGCGCTCGCACGTAGGCATGGCTGAGACGTGAACTCAGCCCGCGGGCCAGCTTCACTTCGACTTCCGCTTCCACGCCGGATCCCTCGACGCTACCGGCGTTCCTGAAGTAGAGGTCGGCACCAGTATCATCGAGGGCGCTCTGCTCGATGATCTCGTCCACGCGATAGTCAAAGGCGCTAACCGACGTGCGGACGCGGCTGGAAATATACTCCTCCCAGACCACTTCCGTGTTCCGTACTTCTTCAGGCCCGAGGGTACGGTCCTTCATCGCGAAATAGTAATAGAGCTCGTACGGATTGGGCGCCCGGAATGCGCGGCCGTACAGGATCTTGATGGCGGTCTGCGTCCGCGGCAGCAGCACGACGGCTGCGCGCGGCGTCGCCCGGGTGCCGAACGTCGGGTAGCGGTCCACCCTCGCCCCGGCGTTCAGCAGTAGCCACGGGAACACCCGGACTTCGTCCTGGACGTACGCGCCGAGGATGGTACCTGGACGCTGGACATCCACGACCGAGCCCGTGTTGTCTTCCGCCGACATGCTGTTTTCGAACTGCCGGCGCACTTCTGAACCTACGGTCACGAGGTGGGACCTGGCGAACCGGCGCCGCAACGTGATCTCGCCGGAAGCCATATGGCTCCGCGCATGGTCGAGCCAGAGCACCGGCTCCGGCTCGCCGTAGTCCGTTGGGAAGACGCCCTCGTACCCGTAGTAGTCGTAGGCCAGCCGGCCCGTGAGGCTCCAGCCGTGTCCGACCGCGCCTTCGTAAGTCGCGTTCAAGTACGCACGATTGTCGGTTTCCTTCAGCCGGTCGTCGCCGAAGACGCTGTCGAACGCCGCCGTCGGTACTTGCTTGCCCCGGCTTGCCACCGCACCGGCGAGAGTGAAGTGGCCGACGGCCCACGAGCCGAACAGGTTCTTCGAATCATCGTGGTCGAGGCCGGTGGCGACGCCGTAGGCGGGGGCGCCATGATCATACTCAGGATAGTAGAGGCTCTTGGCGCCGCTGGCGGCGTAGATCGATCCAGCCAGCAGCAGCTCGCGGCCATCGCCAAACAGCTGCCCGACACTGACCGACCCCGCGCGGGTACCGAGCGACCCGCCCGAGATTTCGGCGCGGACTCCATTCAGCTGCGCTCCCGTGCGGGTGACGACGTTGATCACGGCGAAGACCGCGTTGGTGCCGTAGAGCGATGACCCAGGGCCGCGCACCACCTCCACCCGTTGGATCAGTGCAACGTCGATCGGGAAGTCGGTGCCGATCGGGGCCATGTCGTAGATCGGATCGTTGAGCCGATGCCCGTCGACGAGGAGTAACACCCGCGTGTTGTAGTCGCCGGGACGCCCGAATCCGCGCATCCCGACGTAGGCGTAGTTCCGGTCGTAGGTGGTGTAGAAGCCGCGGACGCTTCGCAGGATGTCGGCCAGCGTCCGGTGGCCGTAACGGCGAATCTCGTCGCTGGTGACGACCGTGACCGAGGCTGGCGCTTCCTTCACTTCCTGCGGGAACTTCGAGGCAGCCGAAACAACTTCGACGGTGAGCAGGTCTTCCAATGACATGGTCGAGAGGTCGGGCGCCGGTCGGGTTGTCTGCGCAGCGGCGACGGCGGCGGTCAGGCACACAGGTACGGTGAATGCGAGCGCACGAATGGCATTCGAGAGGGCGACGCTGGACATGGTGACGTGGAACTCCATCCTCAGCCGTGCACGAACGGTGCCACGCCTCTCGAGCTCAGATCGTGCCGATTTGCCCTGCAAATCGTCGGTAGAATCGGCCTGAGGGCACCCGGCCGTGTGCGCCGCACACTCCCGGGTGCGCGACCTGGGTAGACCGCGGCCTCACGTTGCCGGTATTCTGTTGAGCTATGCGTTGTTGGGTTTTGGTCCCCGTGCTGCTCGGCCTCTGGCCTCTCCTGGTCCAGGCCCAGCCAGCGGACATCATGAACTCCAACCGCCGCGTCGTGACCGCCGAGCGCCTCAACGACGGCGAGCGCGTAACGCTCGACGGCATTCTCGACGAGCCCGCCTGGAAGCGCGCAGCGAGCGCCGGCGAATTCATCATGCAGGACCCGATTCTCGGCGGCACTCCCACAGAGTCCACCGACATCCGCGTGGTGTTCAACAAGGATCACCTCTACATCGGCGTCCTGTGCCACGACTCCGAGCCCGAGCGGCTGCTCGGCAACACGCGCAAGCGCGACGAGTTCCTGAGCGCCGATGACCGGTTCATGTGGACGATCGACACCTTCCTGAACCAGCAAACCGGCTATTTCTTCGAGATGAACCCATCCGGCCTGATGGCAGACGCGCTGATGGGGCCGGGCGGCACCAACAACCGCGAGTGGGACGGCATCTGGAACGCGCGCGTCCACCGCAGTGAGCTCGGCTGGGCGATCGAGATCGACATTCCGTTTCGCACCGTGGCGTTCGACCCGAACGCGCCGGCGTGGGGCATCAATTTCCAGCGCACGGTCCGCCGCAAGAACGAGGAAACGGTGTGGACCGGCCACTTGCGCAACCAGGGCCTTCGCCGCATGTCGAACGCCGGCCTGCTGGTTGGCCTCAAGGACGTGACGCAGGGACACGGTCTTGAAGTGAAACCGTACCTGGCGGGCACCACGGCCGATGCGCCTGGCCGATCGCCCGAAGTGCCGCAGGAAACGACCGCGGACATCGGCGGGGAGGTCACCTACAACATCACGCCGAGCCTTCGCGCCGTCGGCACCATCAACACCGACTTCGCGGAAACCGAGGTCGATACCCGGCGCGTCAACCTCACGCGGTTCCCACTGTTCTTTCCCGAGAAGCGCGGCTTCTTTCTCGATGGCGCGACGTTCTTTGATTTTCCAATCCGGGCATTTTTCTCCCGCCGGATTGGACTCGATGCCGACGGGCACCCGCAGCGCATCCAGGGTGGCGGCAAGGCGACCGGCCAGGCCGGACGCTTCGACGTTGGGGCGCTCTACGTCAGCACCGACGAAGACACCAGTGACGGCGTGCTGGGCGAGAGTTTTCTCGTCGCCCGGGTGCGGCGCCGGATCCTCACGCAGTCGTACCTCGGCGGCATCTACACGGGGCGAGCGACGCGGAATCAATCGGCGCTGCCCACGCGGACGACGGCCGGCGCCGACTTCCGCCTCGCGACCTCGAGTTTCCGCGACGACAAGAACCTGGACCTGACGGGCTATTGGGCGTGGAACTCCACCGCCGGCGACCTCGGCGAGAGTTCAGCGTTTGGCTTCAAGCTGGATTATCCGAACGACGTCTGGGACATGAGCATGTCCTTCGACGAGGCGCAGAGGAACTACGACCCGGCCGTCGGGTTCACCGACCGGCAGGACTTCCGCAAGTACGCGCCGGAATTTCGCTGGAACCCGCGGCCGCGGAGCCACAAGTGGATCCGGCGCTTCGGCTTCGGCGCCGAGCCGGAGTTTTTCACCGACACCGGAAACCGGCGCGTGACGACCGAAGCGGATCTTCAGGCGTTTCGCGTCGAGATGCACAGCGGCGACAATTTCGAGGTTCACGTCATCCCGAGCTACGAGCGCCTCGAAGAGGACTTCACCATCTCCCCTGGCGTGACACTGCCGGAAGGCGCCGACTACACGTTTACGCGATATCGCGTCCAGGCTTCCACGGCCAACAAGCGCATCGTCGCGCTGCAGCCGCGAGTGGAGTGGGGCACTTTCCTGTCGGGCACCCGCACGGAAGTGGTGGCCGGCCTGGGCGTTCGACCGCGGCCGGGGGTGACCGTCAACCTCTCCTACGAATGGAATGACCTCGACCTGCTCGAAGGCGCTTTCCAGACGCGGCTCTACCGCCTGGTCGCCGACACGCAGTTCAGCCCGTTCATGTACCTGGTCAACAACGTCCAGTACGACTCGGTGAGCAAAGTGCTTGGCTGGCAGTCGCGTTTCCGCTGGATCCTGACGCCCGGCAACGACATCTTCTTTGTCTACACCCACAATTGGATCGATCGGCTCGATCCGGCGTCGCGCTTCACGACGCTCGATCGCCGGGCAGCGGCGAAGGCGGTTTACACCAAGCGCTTCTAGCGGCGCTCAGTCCTTCGGGGCCGGCTTCGCGGGCACCACTTCCAATGCGGGCGCCAGCGCCTCGCCGGCCAGCGACTCCAGCCCGCGATCGAAGGTCGCCAGCACGCCGCGCTTGTGGCTCGCAAGAGCCAGCAAATACGCATCGTTGAACTGCGTGACGCCCTGGAGCATTCCCGGAAGCGTGTGGACCGCCGCCGGCAGGGTGATCGCATCCGGCCAGAATTCATGGTGTTCGTGATCGATGTTGGCTGCCAGCAGCCGGACGCCATCGATCGGCGACAGGGCGTCGCGGGAGAAGGCGGGGTTAGTGACCAGTCGGACGAACCCGAGCTGGGTCAGCGGACACGTGGCCCAGGTGGCGCGGCGCCGGCCGCTGAACCATCGATGCGCGGCCGCGTGGTGTTCATGCGAGGGCCACAGCAGGGCAACCAG
>Ga0210377_10005673_pt1 | contig 10219 bp, 6 predicted proteins | sample PLM4_65_b1redo_FD_155480 | JGI IMG/M metagenome (GOLD analysis project Ga0210377, IMG submission 155480) | Groundwater sediment microbial communities from an aquifer in East River, Colorado, USA - PLM4_65_b1 redo | ecosystem: Environmental > Terrestrial > Soil > Riparian zone | place: USA: East...
CCTTACCCCTGTGCGGGGCGGTCTTCTTTTCTGTGGCACTGTCCATGGGGTCGCCCCCTGTCCCGTTTCGGGACCGCCTTGCCCTGCGGAGCTCGGACTTTCCTCCCCCCGTTTCCGGGGAGCGATCACCTGACCCGCTCTGAAATCAAAGAACAATTCAAAATGTAAATTATAAAATGCAAACGTTAAATTGATAACCTGAGACTTTCCATTGTGCACGTTGCATCCGCATTTTGCATTATCGATGCTTCTCGTTTATCGCCTTATTCGCCTGTGCACGCGCTTCCTTGTTCATTGCCGCAGAATGCATTGTACCTCAACCCTGCCGATCTTGGCAATGTTGAGTTGCATACCGTGTCCTTTATGCCGGGAACAAAAATTATACAAACGGGTTGAACGGGGAGAATAAACCAATCGGGAAAAACAAACTTCGTGAATATCGCTGATTCGCGAACGTTGTGCTCAGGCATTGTTTTGTGTGATCGTTTCTTTAAAGTACAGAATGCGGCCGCAGTTCGGGCAGTTGATGATGTCCTCGTTCTTTTTGACGTTCACGTACACCTGGGGCGGGATGCTCATATAGCAGCCGGAACAGGACTCTCCGCGCGCCTCCGCAATGGCAATGCCTGCCTTGGTGCCGAGCAGCTTCTGATACTGCGAGAGCAACTGCTTTGGAATGCGGGCAATCGCCTTCTGCCGTTCCTCCTCGATTTCCTTCAACTCCTCTTCGAGCTTTGCAAAGGCTGCTTCATGCTGCTTCTGCTCGACCTGGATCTCAGCCGCTTCTTCCTTCGCCCGCTGCTCGGCTGCGGTTATCCGTCCCGCAGCGGCATCAATCTTCTCCATCAGTCCGAGGATGTCGTCTTCGATCGCTTTATTCTCCTGCTCTGCTGCTTCGATCTCCTTGAGCAGGGCCTGGTACTCCTTATTATTCTTGATCTCGGAGGAGCGCGTCTTGAGCTTCTCGACCTTCTGGACCCCGGTCTCAAGGTCCTTGTCCCGGTCGCGTTTGATCTTCTGCTCCGCAAGGAGCGTCTCTTTCACCTTGTCCAGATCATCGTTTATGGAAACGCGCCTGAGCTCGAGGGTTGTCAGAATCTCGGGTAAACGATTTTTTTGTGCAATATGCGTCCGTATCTTCGCGTCGATTTCCTGAAGCTGTATGAGCAGGCTGAGCTTCTCTTCCATGAAACCTCCAAAAATAAAAAATGCGCCTGACGGCGCATTTTTATGTTTTCTGTCCGGTCTTCCTCCGGTCAACAGTGATATATAAAGGTGTATTCGCGATACGGTGCATCTGCCGTGTTCCCTTCAATCTAATAGGTTGGTGGGCCCACCAGGGCTCGAACCTGGGACCAACCGGTTATGAGCCGGTAGCTCTACCAGCTGAGCTATGGGCCCCACAATACTACAAAATCCAAATGACAATAACCAGGGTTTGGAACTATGAGCTTAGTTATTTATTTGATGTCTGGTGTTTCGTATTTGCGACACAACGACTGCGTATATTGACACAACCCGCGATAAATGTCAAGGCTGGCGCGTCCGGCCGTGTGGCTTATTCCATGAAGCTCTTGAGCTGTTTGCTCCTGCTCGGATGGCGGAGTTTTCTGAGCGCCTTTGCCTCGATCTGGCGGATGCGCTCTCTGGTCACATCGAACTCCTGGCCCACTTCCTCAAGCGTATGATCCGTGTGCTCGCCTATACCGAACCGCCAGCGAAGCACCTTTTCCTCACGTTCGGTCAGCGTGTTCAGCACCTTGCGTACCTGCTGGTGCAGGTTCTTGCGGATCGCCGACTCGAGTGGCGACGCGACCTTTTTGTCCTCGATGAAGTCTCCCAGATGGCTGTCTTCTTCCTCGCCGATCGGCGTCTCGAGCGAGATGGGCTCCTTCGCGATCTTCATGATCTTGCGGACCTTTTCGACCGGCAGTTTCATGGATGCCGCGATCTCCTCGGTGGTTGGCTCGCGGCCGAGGTCCTGCACAAGTCCGCGGGAGGTCCGGATCAGCTTATTCATGGTCTCGATCATGTGCACGGGAATACGAATGGTGCGCGCCTGGTCGGCGATTGCCCGGGTGATCGCCTGCCGGATCCACCACGTTGCGTAGGTGCTGAACTTATAGCCCCGCTGCCACTCGAATTTATCCACGGCCTTCATGAGCCCGATATTGCCTTCCTGAATGAGGTCGAGGAACTGGAGTCCCCGGTTGGTGTACTTCTTGGCGATCGAGACGACCAGCCGCAGGTTGGCCTCTACGAGTTCGCTTTTGGCGTACTTGGCCCGTTCTTCCGCACGCTCATAGGCACGGAGCGCCTTCTTGAGGTCCTCGGCCGGGATGCCGCAGTCCTCTTCGACCTTCCTCACCCGTTTCACCGCGTTCCGGTATGTTTTCTCCAGCCCAAGCAGCGTATCCTGCTTCATCTCGAGCCTGCGCGCGGCGTTTTTGAGCTCTCGCGTACCCAACCGCATCTTCCTGAACACGTCCTTGACCCCGGCGAGGTCCAGGCCCGTCTTTCGCTCGATACCGTGGATTTCACGCTCCGATAGGTAGAGCTCGCCCACCAGTTCCCGGAGCTTCATGACGAGCCGGTCGGTCTGGCGGCAATGGATATTCAGCGCCTCCAGTTTGGCGAACAGGGCAAACCGGGTCGTCTGAAGCTTCTCCCGAAGCCCCTTCTTCCGGGATTCGCTGACACGGTCGCTGGTCACATGGTTGATGAGGGCGTTCATCTCTTTGCTGAGCTTGTCGATCTCACCGATGAGCTTGATCACCCGGACATGGAGCTCTTCCTCGTTCTGGGTCTGAAGTTCCTCGAGATCATCATCCCCCGCGTGCACGATCTCGTGGATGCTGATCTTTCCTTTCCGCAGCTTGTCACCCAGATCACGCACATCCTGAAGAGAGAACGGCAGGTTGTAGAGAATCTGAGCAGCCTCGCGCTTGCCCTCCTCGATCCGCTTCGCGATCGATACTTCTCCTTCCTTGGAAAGGAGCGGCACCGTACCCATCTCTTTGAGGTAAAGACGAACAGGATCGTCGGTCTTGCCGACGCCGATCTCAACTTCCTCCTCTTCCGCCTCCTCCTCCACGGTTTCTTCGAGGTTCACCTCATCGGGCTCGACACCCTCCTCCAGGTCCTCATCCGCCGCCTGGCGTGTCTTTCCGTCATGCCGCGAGTCAGCAATGTCCATATCCAGGTCGCCCTCGCCGAACAGGGAAATAATGTTGTCGAGCTGTTCCGTTGAGACATCGTCGTGAGGGATCGTGTCGCCGGTTTCCTCAAGGGGTGCATAGTTCCGCTCTTTGCCCGTTGCGCCCGGTTTTTTTGACTCTCCTGCCTTGTCCCGCTTAACCATACTGTGGTGCTCCTTTATAAAAAATGTTCGCCTGTTCACGATCGCGATTGCGATGCAGCATTTCACGCCGGGCGTGACGGCCTAACCCCCCAATCCGGGGATCCTCCTGCCTGCTCTGCGTCCCAACTGGTTCTGCTCCTCAAGCAACCGGCGATATTCCACCCAGTCTTCTTTGGCCGCCGCTTCATCGATTGCCTTGAGCAAGAACTTCATCTTCTTCTCAGGGTCCTTCTGTTTTATCAAATCAACGCAGTCACGGCACGATTTTGCCTGATCATCATACACCATTTCGAGCACGGAATAATGCGAAATCAGGTTCTTGAGCTCCGCGTCTCCATCCCGGACCAGGGCGCCAACATCGAACCTGCCCTGATCATCGAGAGCGCTGAAAATTCGCTTCGCGGCACGCTGGAACAGCGGGTCGGTAAAATCCTCCGGCTTCATCTGATCTTTCAAGCTCAGCGCGATCTCCGCATCCTTAAGCATCAAGTGGATAAGTGTCTCCTCGGCCCGGGGCCGATGTCCTCGGGGTCCTGCCGGGGCTTTTTCCTCCGCTGGAAGATGCGCCATGCCTTTTACCTGCCTCGGCATTTCCTGTCTCAATACTCCCTCGTCCAGGTCCAGGGCCTCCGCTGTCCTTTTCAAATAGTGGTCCCGCTCGATGCCGCTCTGCAACCTGGCAATGAACCCGAGCATCTCGCCGGCCTTTTCCACCTTTTCATCGATCGAAGCGGTCTGACCGCCCTTCACCACCTGGCCGAGCACAAAGTCCATGAACTTCTCCGATTTCCTGAGACAGGAAGCGAATGCCTCGTAGCCATTCTTTTTCAGGAACGTGTCCGGGTCGTCGTTGTCGGGAAGCGAGACCACGTTCACCTTCATGCCGCTCGATACGAACAGGTCGAGGCCCCGCATGGCGGCCTTCACGCCCGCCGGATCGGGATCGAAGATAAGCACGAGATTCTGAGCGAACCGCCTCATGAGCCGCAGATGCCCTTCAGTGAGCGCGGTGCCGAGCGTCGCCACCGCGTTCTGTGCCCCATATTGATGGCACGCGATCGCATCGAGATATCCCTCGACGATGATGAAATACTTTTGCTTCCGCGCGGGCTCCTTGGCCTTGTCCAGGCAATAGAGCACGTTGCTCTTGCTGTACAGCGGCGTCTCCGGAGAGTTCAGATATTTGGGCAGTGAATCGTCCATCACCCGGCCGCCGAAGGCGATCACGTTCCCGGAAATATCACGGATCGGGAAGATGATCCTGCCCCGGAACCGGTCGTAGTAGCCCTCACCCTCGCTGCGCTTGACGATGAGCCCGGCCTTCTCCATCTGTCCGAAGGTGTATCCCTTGTGCTTGAGATGCTGAAGCAGGCCGTCCCACTCGTGCCTGGAAAAACCGATCGCGAAATCCTGAACAACCTGGTCGGTTACGCCCCTTTTTTTCAAATAGGCCCGGGCAAGGTTGCCCGCGGGTCCTTCGAGTTCTTTCCGGTAATAGCCCGCCGCATCAGCGATGATCGTAAGGAGTGCCTTGCGCTCATCCTCGGCCCTCTTGTCTTCTTTGCGTGACCCGCTGTCAGCGGGAAGCGGTATGCCCGCCTTGCCCGCCAATTGCCTCACCGCCTCGGGAAAGTTGAGGCCCTCCTGCAACTCGAGGTACTTGAACACGTCTCCGCCCACCCCGCACCCGAAACAATGGAAGATCTGCTTTTCCGGGTTCACATTGAACGACGGCGTCTTCTCAGCGTGAAAAGGGCAGAGCCCCAGGTGGTTCTTCCCCGTCTTTTTGAGGGACACATATCCGGAGATAAGATCAACAATGTCGATGCTGTCCCTGATCCTGCTTATGATATCTTCAGAGAACACGTTATTTTTTCAGCTCCGCCACGGTAACGCCTGCGCCGCCTTCGGCCGGTTCTCCCGGCCGTATGGACGAGATCAGCGGATGGTTCTTGAGAAATTTCGTTACTGCTGTCTTAAGCGCGCCGGTTCCCAGTCCATGGATAATGGTCACGACGGTCAGGTTACTCATTCCGACGCGATCAATGAATCGCTCCACTTCGGCCAATGCCTCATTCACGCGAAGGCCAAGGAGGTTCAGTCGCGCGTAATCGCGCGATCCTTCTTCCTCGTGGAGATCGGCGCCCCAGCCCGGCGCCCAGCCCGTTTTCTGGCCATGCGGAACCGGATCGAGAGGCATTACCTCTCCCGGCGGGAGCCTGATCTTCTTGCCGTCAACCTCGATCTCGATCATGCCCTGATACGAACCGAGAACAATGCCTGTTTTATTCACCCTCACCAGCTTTATCCGGTCGCCGCGATGCAGATCAGGCAGGGGCGCGTTCGCAGCCTGCAGTTCCAACTCGCCGGGTTGCAGTTTTTGCGCCAGCGCCTCGACCTCCGAGGCCGTTTTCCTGATGTCAGCCTGTTCCCGCGCCGCTGCATGTGAAAGTTCCCGGAGCTTCAGGCGCAGGGAAGACAGCACCTCACGCGCCTCTTCTTTTGTCTTTGTTTTTACAGCACGGGCTTCTTCTTTCGCTGCCCGGAGCAGGGCCTCTGCTTCGATCCGCTCCTGTTTCGCTGACGTGCGATCTTTTTCAAGAAGCTCCCGCTCTGATGCAAGCAGACGGGAGTCGTCCTCCACCTGTTTGAGCAGCGTCTCAAGCCTGATATCGTCCTCGCTGATCCGTGCCCGTGCGCGATCGATCACCTCGTCGGGAACCCCAAGTCTGGTCGCCATATCCAGGCCGTAACTCCTGCCGGGCCTGCCAGGAATGAGCCGATACGTGGGTTTGAGCGTCTGGGGATCGAACTCCATGGCCGCGTTCACTGCGCCGCTTGTCTGCGAGCCAAAAAGCTTGAGCGCATTATGATGCGTTGTCACCAGGGTGATACAACCGCGCTCGATCAGGCTCTCGAGCACTGCCGCACCGAGTCCCGCACCCTCATTCGGGTCCGTGCCGGACCCAAGCTCGTCCAGAAGCACAAGAGAATCCCGGTCCGCCTGGCGGAGGATCTTCGCGATCTGCCTCACATGAGACGAAAAGGTGCTTAAGTCCTGTTCCAGGCTCTGCTCGTCGCCGATATCAGCAAACACTGAAGTGAAGCACGGAAGCTCGCTTCCTTCATCCGCCGTCACCGGGATGCCGGATTGAGCCATGAGGGACAGGAGTCCCACGGTCTTCAGGATCACTGTTTTGCCTCCGGCGTTCGGGCCGCTCAGGATAAGGGCACGGTCTCTGCTGCTCAGCTCTATGTCGTTCGTCGTGACGCTCTTGTTGCCGACGGCGTTTTTAAATTTGTCAGCCAGGAGCGGGTGACGCGATGCCCGGAGCCGGATGGTTCGATCTGCCGATAGTGTCGGCACGGTCCCCTCATACTCGATCCCGAACCGGGCCCTGGCGTAGACCGCGTCGATCCCAGCAAGTGCCTCGATCGTGACCTCGATCGCATCCGCCTCCCCTGTCATGAGGGAGGTCAGCTCACGCAGGATGCGCTCGACCTCTTCACGCTCTTCCATGCGGAGTTCTGCAAGACGATTGTTCTGCTCCAGGATCTCTAGAGGCTCGACAAAGAGCGTGGACCGGGAGCCGGACTGCCCGTGCACAACACCGTTCAGGCTCTGCCGGAAGTTGGGTTTGAGCGGCAGCACATACCGATCGTCACGGACTGTGATCACGGGTTCCTGGATCACCTTCTGAAAACTGCTGTCCTGCAGGATACCGGACATGCGACCGAGAATATCCTCGCGTGTTCGTACGATCTGTTTGCGCACCTTCCGGAGCGCAGGGCTGGCCGAGTCTTTGACCTCGGCCTTATCATCGATCGCCGAAATGACCGCATCTTCTATCTGTTTGAGCGGCTGTATCTTTGCTGCCTGTGCACACAGGAGCGGGGCTTGGGGCTTCGCCCCCGGTCCTTTTCCGTCAAAACGCTGAAAAAACTTCTTGATCCGGCGTCCGGCGCCAAGGGTCGTCGCCATGTTCAAGAGCTCGAGCGTGGAAAGCATGCTGCCTGCCACCCCGAGTTTTTGGACAGCCCCCCTTACATTCAGGATGCCGTCAAGCGGAGGAACCTCGTTGCTCCGGAGAAGGTGAATGAACTCACTCGTCTCCTGAAGCCGGGACCCGACGATCCCGGCATCAACTGCGGGAAGAACGACGAGAACCGCTTCCCTGCCTGCCTCCGATGCAGCAAATCCGGAAACGATGTTTGCTACTTTGTCATATTCGAGTACTCTCAGGGTATGGTCATTCATTCCGGGAACATCAGCTCTGCCTTCTTATCCGACTGACTCCTGAACACTCCACAGTGGTTAACGGACCGCTTTTTTCGAAGTCATCGAGGAGCAGACGGGTCGGCTTCGATGCCGGCCTGGATTGCCTGTCTAAAGAATTCCGTTTCGATGCGCAAACTTCTGACAAGAAAAAAACAAACACAAGAGGAACACCAGATCACCGAATGGTTCGAAACACCCGAACATAATTTTCCGGGTCACCGGTATGTGTCGTTCATTCCCGTTCTGATGTTCGAGAAAATGATTTAAAGAATTTACAAGACGTTTATTTATTTGTACGCGATGAAAAAAAATCAGGGAGCCCTGATTTTCATGGCCCCCTGTTCAGCCCTGGAGTGATACAACACACGCCGCCGCGTCTGAAACGGTTCCCTTACCCCAACGCATGTTTGACAAGCTCGCTCAGCAGTTTTCCATCCGCTCGCCCGCCCACCAGGGGAATAAGCGTCTTCATGACCTTGCCCATGTCCTTCGCTCCCTGCGCGCCGGTCCGGGTAACCGCATCCCGGATCATCGCCTCTAACTCTTCGCGGGACATTTGCTGCGGCAGATATACTTCAAGCACTGCAACCTCTGCCGTCTCTTTATCCACAAGATCCTGCCTGCCACCCTTGCCAAACTGATCGATCGAATCCTTGAGCTGCTTAATCAGAGAACGTACGGTCTCGGCCACCTCTTCTTCGGTGAGCGGACGCCGCTTGTCAATCTGTTTGTTCTTGAGGGCCGCGCTCAACATCCTCAGGGTGGAAAGCTTGTCCTTGGCGCCGGACTTGAGGGCATGTATTATATCAGTGTCGATTGTTTCGCGTAAACCCATTCCACCCTTTCATTAATCCGCTCATCATGCGTTCTTTTCACACCAGTCATTGGTGGCGTTTCATCGTTCAACACCACGCGCTTCCCCGTTAACCGTGCCGAAAAATACGCGCTGTCTTCGCCGCCTTTTTGCGTGCGGCTATCGCTTTTTTCTTCTTCTTGACGCTCGGCTTTTCGTAATGCTCGCGCTTCTTCACCTCTGAAAGCACGCCTTCCTTTTCAATGCTCTTCTTAAATCTCCTGAGCGCGGCTTCAAAAGGCTCATTGTCTCGCAACCTGATACTGGGCACCCTCGCTACACCCCCCTCCTGGTTGATCATTATCTATATCTTATTGTTATATATGATTTTTTGTGGTTATTCAGTTAAAAGCATTAAATGCTAGGAAGCTTTAAACAGTAAAACCGCTCCCCTATTGGAAGAAAAGCGGCATAATCAGTAAAATTAACCACTCCCTATGCGAATGTCAAGTGAAATTGTTACAAAAATTATCAGTACGTTTTAAATTCGCCGGTGCAAAAATACCCGCCACTGGCCATTAACTCCGGTATGCCGCGTTGATCTTCACATATTCATATGACATATCGCACGTCCAGACCGTTGCGGACGCTTTGCCTTTGTGCAGATCGATAGCAATCTGCACTTCCCGCTGTTTAAGCGCAAGCGCTGCATCACGGTCCGCAGGCTTACCTTGCCCCAGACCTTTTTCGACAAGCTTGCTCTTGCCGATGTAAATATCCGTCCTCGCCTCATCCATCTCAACGCCGGAATATCCCAGGGCCGCCATGATCCTGCCCCAGTTCGCATCTTCGCCGAATAGCGCGGTCTTGACAAGACTCGACTTCGCCACGGTCATTGCGGCGCGTTTTGCCTCAATGGGGTTCCTTGCGTTCCTGACCTCGATCTCCACGAATTTCGTCGCACCTTCGCCATCTTTCACTACCTGCTTTGCCAGCGAACGAGTTACCGTGTCGAGACATGCCTGGAACTTCTTACTGTCCTTGCTGCCCACACCGGGACGCTTGTTGAGCGCCGCACCGTTCGCCATGCAGAGTATTAGATCATTCGTGCTCATATCGCCATCTACCGTGATGTTATTGAAAGAGCTCTCCGTGGACGCAAGTAGTGACTTCTTGAGCATGGACGCCGAGATGTTCGCGTCCGTTACGATAAAGCAGAGCATGGTCGCCATGTTCGGATGGATCATGCCAGAGCCCTTGGCAATTCCAGCGATCGTGACGGTCTTGCCGCCGATCTCTTCCTGCACGATCGAAAGCTTGGGGTAGAGGTCCGTGGTCACAATGGCCTCGGCCGCCTGCTCCCATCCCGAGGTCGACAGCAGCCCGACCGCAGTGCTGATACCTGTTGCCATCTTCTGCATAGGCAGAAATTCGCCGATCACTCCGGTAGATGCGATATATACCGCCTCGGGTTTGATACCGAGCTCCCGGGCCGCGATCTCCGCCGTAGTGCGCGCATCAGCAAGTCCCTGCTTACCGGTGCAGGCATTGGCGCAGCCGCTGTTCGCGACGATTGCCTGCCCTTTCCCGGACTTAACCCTCGTCACATCAAGCAAAATTGACGCGGCTTTCACCCGGTTCTTTGTGAAGACCCCGGCAACCGCTGCCTCGCGGTCGGAATATATGATCGCAAGGTCTTTTTTGTCGGTCTTCTTGATCCCGCAATGGATCCCCCATGCCTTATACCCCTGCACGGAAAAATTCTTTGTGTCCAGAATTCTCATTA
>Ga0210377_10005674_pt1 | contig 10217 bp, 8 predicted proteins | sample PLM4_65_b1redo_FD_155480 | JGI IMG/M metagenome (GOLD analysis project Ga0210377, IMG submission 155480) | Groundwater sediment microbial communities from an aquifer in East River, Colorado, USA - PLM4_65_b1 redo | ecosystem: Environmental > Terrestrial > Soil > Riparian zone | place: USA: East...
GACGGCCCGGGCCACGGCCACGATGCAGTTGGCCAGCCGGTTGAAGAACCGCCAGGCAATGCGGTGGCGCCGCTTGAGCGTGTTGCTTCCCGTTCCGCGCCGCGTCGCGATCCGCACGGGCACACCGGCAAGCCAGGCCGCGAGGATGCCGGCCATGTTCGCGGCAAGGAGGTAGGTCTGGACCACCTCGACCCGTTCCCGCCTGAGCCGAACCGCGGTCTTGAGGACCCAGGCCATCCCGGCCGGACCGTAACAGGTCTTGAGCCCCGCCATTTCGAACGGGATTCCCATCAACCGAACCCGCGGTGCGAGGTCTGGCCGATCGTCCTGCAGGCAGATCAGCCGAGCCGAGACGCGAGCCGGGTCAAGGTGCCCAAGCAGCTCGACGAGGTGGTGTTGCGCCCCGCCCTGATGCAGGTTGTCTATCACATACCAGGCTCGTATCGGTCCCCGCGTTGAAAAGTTCATTGCGCTTCCTTTACAGGCCCGCCCCGAAGGTCCGACGCCAGATTTCGACGTTCAGGATGGTCCAGATGACTTGCCCGTGGTCGCGCTGGCCTGAGTGGTGTTCTGAAAGCAGTCGCGTCACCGTCCTCGGGTCGAACAGCTTTCCGGACCCAACGGACCCCTCGTCCAACACCTCAGCCAGGAATGGCCGGAGTTCACCCCGAAGCCATGAGGAAACGGGCACGGAAAAACCCTGTTTTCTCCGGTGAAGGACAGCCTGTGGAACCAGACCGGCCAGCGCCTTCCTGAGGATCTGCTTCCCTCCTCCCACTCGGACCTTGAAGGCGGTCGGAAGGCGAAAGGCAAATTCGACCAGGCGGTAATCCAGGAACGGCACACGGGCCTCGAGCGAAACCGCCATGCTCATCTTGTCCACCTTCATGAGCAGATCGTTGGGAAGACGCATCTGCGCATCCAGATAGAGCAGCCGCGCAACGGGGTCGTCCGGTCCGTCCTCAAGAAACTTGGACAAAAGCGCCGCTTCCTTCTCGACGCCGTCAGAGCTCCGCATCATTCCTCCCACTAATTCCGCCCGGAGATCCCGACTGCAGACACCGTCCCACGCCGCCCACCGCTCGGGCACCGGAAGGGCCATCTTCCGAAGCGCGCCGGCATAGGGAAGGGGGAGCCGGCCGATCCACTTCAGCGGCCGCCCTAACCCCAGGGCATGCAAACGGCCCGCCAGGGCCTCGAGCCGGTACTTGGGATAACCGCCAAACAGCTCGTCCGCCCCTTCTCCGGTGAGCACAACCGTCACGTGTTGTCGCGCGAAGCGCGAGATCAAATAGGTCGGAATGGCCGCCGGGTCGGCCAGCGGTTCGTCGAGGTGCCAGATGAGTTTGGGGAGGAGCTCCGCCGCATTCGGCGTCATGACGACTTCATGGTGGTCCGTCTTAAACCACTTCGAGACCTCGCCGGCATACCCGCGTTCGTCATATCGGCTGAGCCCGCTCCGATTGTCGCCGTTCGAAAACCCGACGGTAAAGGTCTTGACCGGCTGTTCCATCATCCCGCTCATCAGTCCGACGACCGCGCTCGAGTCCAAACCGCCGCTCAAGAAGGCCCCAAGCGGGACCTCGCTGATGAGTCGGAGGCGGACGGCGTCCTCCAGCAGGAAACGCAGTTCCTCCTGCGCCCTCGCCTCGCTGAAGCCCGTGGAGGAAGAGGGAAAGGGCAGCGTCCAGTATTGGCGGATGCGCAGACCCTGCTTCCCGGCCCGCAGAGAATGGCCAGGAAGGAGGGCGCGGATCTGGGTGAAGATCGTGCGCGGTGCGAGCACGTGGCGATACATCAGAACCTCATTCAGTGCCTCGGGATCGATCGTACGGGACAAACCTGGGATTTTGAGAAGGGCCTTCATTTCAGACGCGAAGTACAGCATCCCATTCAACTGGGCATAGTAGAGAGGTTTCACGCCAAGTCGATCGCGTACAATGAACAGCTCACCGGCCTTGACATCCCAAAGCGCGAAGGCGAACATGCCGTTAAAGCTATGGAGGCATTCCTCACCGTATTCCTCATAGGCATGGACGATGACCTCGGTATCCGAATGGGTCTCGAAGCGGTGGCCAAGGGACACGAGCTTCTCCCGGATCTCGGAAAAGTTATAGATCTCGCCGTTGTAGACGACCCAAACCGAACCATCCTCATTTGAAAGCGGCTGATGGCCACCAGAGCGGTCGATAATCGAAAGCCGCCTCATAGCCAGACCGATCCCCGGCCGGAGCAGAATGCCGTCTTCATCCGGCCCACGGTGGATCAGGGTTTCGTTCATCGCTCGGAGGAGATCCTCCTCGATCGGCCTCCGGTCCTGGAGGCTGAACATTCCTACGATTCCACACATGGGTTACGCTGTTCTCCCCAGGCAAGGTGGTCCTTTAGACAACGCTCGTACAGCGCCTCGGTCTCGCCCACCATTCGGTCGGCCGAAAAGACCGTCTCGACCCGCCCTCGGGCGGCCCGGCCCATCCGCTCCCGCAGCGCCGGGGCGTCCAGCAACTGGCCGATTCGATCGGCCAGTTGAACGGCGTCGCCTGGCGGGACGAGAAAGCCCGTCTCGCCATTGACGACAACCTCATCATTCCCCCCAACCGCCGTCACGACCGCCGGCAGAGCGGCGGCCATGGCTTCGAGCAGCGAGACCGGCAGCCCCTCGCGCCAGGAGGCCAACACGAAAAGATCTGAGGCGTGGAGGAACTCGTTCACGTTCGTTCGAAAGCCCGCAAAGACGACCCGGTCACCGATCCCAAGTTCACGCGCCCGCGACACCAGATCCGCCCGAGCCGGGCCGTCGCCCAAAATCAGAAGCCGTGCATGCGGACGGCTGGTGCTGACGCGACGCATGGCATCCAGCAGGACCTCATACCCCTTCTGCGGAACCAAGCGCCCGACCTGGATCACCACCGGCGCGTCCAACGCTAACCCCAGCTCTGTCCGAATCGCTTCACGGCTCCGTTCGAGTGGTGCGGGTGATTCACACGGGATACCGTTCCGAATCGTCATCAGCTTCTCGGCGGGGATCCCGATTCGATCCCTGCAGTAATGTTCCACCTTCGTTGAGACCGCCACGACTTTAGATGACCACCTGGCGAGCCGCCGATCAAGCCAGCGTCGGACAGGCCCCTTCCAGTCATCGACGTTGCGCTCGGCCGCGATGCGTATCGGAACCCCAGCCGCGATCGCGGCGATCCTTGCCCAAAGATTGGCGGTGAACATAAAGCTGTGGACGATCTGGAACCGCCGTCTCCGCATCAGCCACACCAGGCGCACCAGCATGATCGGGTCGGCCGGACCGCGCTTGTTTAAGACATGGACGGTCACGCCGGAGCGCCGGACGGACTCAAGATAGATGCCCCCCTGAACCAAGCAGCAGATCTCGAGATCGAATCGCGACCGGTCGAGACGTCGCGCGTACGTGTCGACCATCCGCTCGGCACCCCCGCCCTGCAGACTGTCGATGACGATCAGAACCGCCGCCTTTTTCATCGCTCCCCGGCCACGGCTCGTCCCACCCCAGTCGCTCCGATCTGCGGCTCGTCAATCGCCTCGGTGGCTTCCTCAGAGATCGCCATGACGCTCCGCGTGGCCAGCGCCACAATGATGAAGTAATAGCCGACGATCATCCCATTGAAAAACCGGTTTCCAAAGAGATTCGCGACCAGCAGCCCCACCGTGATCGCGATCAGCGCCAAACCAAGGTCCCGCCTGATCCCGCCGGGCTCAGATGACTGGTAGAGCAGTAGCCCGACCCTCGTGGACCGGATCATGATCCAGAGAAAGGCACCCAGACCGAGGATCCCCATCTCGGATGCGACCTGGAGGAACATGTTGTGCGCCACGTTGCGCTTTCCGTAGACCTCCGGGTCGAGGTACTTCTGGACACGATGAACGAATGTCCCGAATCCCACACCCCAGATCGGGCTTTCTTTGATCATCTCCATGGCCGCCACGGCATAGAAAATCCTGCTGGCGGCCGATACCTCGAGCTCGATCCCGAGCTGGGGAACATAGATCATCCCGGGTCCCTCATAGGTCGCCTCGACCCGTTTGACGGCCGCCTGCGGGAGAACCGCCTGGAGGCCCACCCCAAGCATCAGTAGGAACCCTATCACGCCACTCATCGCGAACAACAGCTTCCTCGAACGGAAATAGAGGAAGGTCGCCATCACCGCACCGAAGGTCAGGTAAGCTCCTCTCGAAAGGGAATAGACCAGCCCAAAACCGACCAGAAACAATCCACCGCCAATCGCCAACTTCCTGGCAGTTGCCCGATTATGCAGGAAGAGAATCACGCCAACGGCTATGTAGAGCGCCAGAAAAGCACCGAAGTCATTTTGGTTCCCGCCGATCGTCCCGCGAAGTCGCCCCGTGAAGGCGGTCTTGTACTGGTAGAAGGCGACAACGGCCTCGAGCGCCACGCCGATCCAGATCGCCGTCAGACAGTCCCGTATCCCCTCGGCGTCATCCACACGCAGGAAGACGAAGTACAAGATCATGAATGTAAACCAACGTTTGATCGTAAAGAGGTTATCCATCGCGTCATATCCCTGAACATCGCCCAGGAACACCACGCCGGCCCATGAGAGCACGACCACAACGAGAAGCGCGACAATCGGCAACCCGAGCGAAAGCTTCCTGGGAACGGTCACGCGCTCGCGTGTCAACGCCAGGAAGAATGCCAGGCCCACGAGGACCGTGACGCTGTTGATCCCGGGAATCGGGGAGGCCGGGAGCATCTCGATGAACGGGATCAGTACGGCCAAGCTATACAACCCGTACCGAGAGCGCGTGGCCAGCAGGAACAAGGTGGCGATCCCAAGGCAATATGCGAATACGACGACCACAGTTGTCCGCTGTCTCAGCGCGCTTTCAGGGACATCGCCCGACGGAAACGCCGTATCCCCTCGATCAGCGCCTCCGGCAAAAACGTTGCCGCCCAGTAGCCGTACGTCCTGATGTCCATGGGCCGGTATCTCCGACTCGATCCGAACTCTCTCCGCGCCTCCTCGAAACGTCCGTTCCGAAAGAGGCGCCAGCCGTAACGGAAATGCAGCGACCCGAACCGGGTCCGCACCAGGCCGGGCCGGTTTTCAAAAAACTGGGGGTCGTCTTCCATAAGACGGCGGCTAATCATAAAGTCGGTGGTGTAGAGACGGTCGTAGTTGGTGCACAGACTCTTCCCCATCGACCAGTACTGGACAAGGATCTCATCGACGTAGACGAACCGATACCGCCTTGCCAGACGGGTCCAGAGATCGTAGTCCTGCGCATTCAGATACTGAGGGTTGAATTCCCCCACCATCTCCACGGAATCCCGGCGAACCAGTACTGAGGAGGTGATCATAAAATTCTCGACGAACAGGGGCTCAAACACCCAGCCGCTGTGCGGCCGCCTGAGCGCGGCGTGAGACGGCTGCGTCACACCCGTCTCATTATAGTGGGCCCCGTTCGTGTAGCAAAGACCGGCTTCGGGGTCTCCCTCCAACGCCGCAATCTGCCGATCGAGCTTGGTCGGGAGCCACCGGTCATCCGCATCCAGGAAGGCGATATACCTACCCTGGCTCGCTCGGATGCCGGCGTTCCTCGCCGCACCTGCGCCCTGGTTCGCCTGGTTGATCACCTTGACCTGTTCGGCGTACCGATCGAGCAGTCTAAGCGTGCCGTCGGTCGAACCGTCGTTGACGACCAGGATCTCCACGGGGGCGTGGGTTTGGGCCAGAACGGAGTCCAGCGCGCGACTCAGGCACCCCTCAGCGTTGTAGGCCGGAATGACCACGCTCACCAGAACCTCCTGGGCGGGTCTCCCCGGTGGCGCGCTCACCGGATTCATTGCAACACCCTTCCTCCGATTCGGTCTCTCATCGCAACCACATACGAAATGGGAAGAAGGCTGACCATCGCCAGTCTTCGCCAGGTCCCGTCCAGATCCCGCACGATCTGACTCACCGGCGTTCTGTTCAACAAGCTGAACCGCCCGTAGTGAATGAACGAGAGGATGAAGTTTTGAGGAGCATACCAAAAGTAATCCAGCTCGCGATTGAGGACCTCGAGACGGGTCAAGGCCTTCCCTTGCGGGCCGGCAATCCGCGAGTGGGTCTCCTGAGTGAGAGAACCGTGAGATTCGTTCGTGTAATAGATGCGGAGCGCCTCATTGACGTATCGAGTCCGGTACCGTCTTGCGATCCGGTTCCAGACCGTACTCAGTGAGACACCTCGCGTCTCGTCAAACGGAAACATCCTGAGAACCTCGGTCCGATGGCATCCCCATTTCTCTCCCCTGATTCGATGAACGTACCGATTACGCAGGGAGTCCGAATCGAAGATATCGGTCGGAAACCGGTCTCCAACCGGTCTCCCATCCTGGTCCTCGCACAGAACCGTCACACCGCTGAAGCCGCCTCGCTCTTGAAACGGGATACTCTCCCAATAATAGTCAAAGCGCTCCAGCGCACGGGGCTTACAGGCATCATCGGAGTCGAGCGTCAGGAAAAGAAATCCCTTCGCCTCGCGGACCGCGCGGTTGAACGCGGCAGGCTTGCCCAAGTTGGGTTGGTTCACGGTCCTCATTGGCCAACGAGTTTGCTCGGCGAACTGCTTGAGCACGGCTTCAGTCCCGTCGGTTGACCCATCGTCGACAACGAGCCACTCAAAGTCGGAGAACGTCTGTTTCATGAGGCTATCGAAGACACGATGCAGCGTGTGGGCCCGATTATAGGTCGGCGTGAACACGGTGAATCTGTAGGGACAAGCCCCACGCGTTATCTCTCCCATGCTTTCCCAAAACGGTAGACCTTAAGAAACCATCGAGATGTGCGTGTCCCCATCTGGCTGAGTAGCCAGGCGACAAGGAGGTCCAATCGGACTCCCACTTTTAGCCCCTCGACGCTCGCTCTGCGGCCACGTTCCACATCGCCATTAGCCAAATACCATCGGACCAGGTCGGCGTGGGCAAATAGCAGCCGATCGCGGCAACGCTTTTTCGCGCTGGCGGAGATATCTTCCCGTTCCTGGACGAGGTGAGTAATCTTCGCTCGCAGTTTGATTCGATTGATCAACACCGACTGGCTTCTGGTGGAGATATTGGCCGGATGCCGTCTTTTCCGGACCAACACCTCTGGGATAACGCCTCCTCGAAAATGCGTCGCCAGGCGGAACCACAACTCGAAGTCCTGCCCGTTATAAAGTGTCTCGTCGAAATACACCGTCTCGTGAAACCAGCGGTCCCGCGGCCAGGCCCCGCCGCGGATCACGACGGTGGACGTCACAATAAAATTCTCAAAAAGCAGCTCCTCATAAAACTTACCAACGATGATCGTCCCGCCGGAATCTGTGACGTCGACCGGAAGATTGGGAAACACGGTCTTGCTCTGAAGGAACGATCGCGATGCCCTGCCAACGGCATCGAACTCCATGCAATCAGCGAAGCAGAATCCAATCTCCGGGTGTCTCTCCATGAAGCCCACCTGTCGGCGAAGCTTGTCCGCCGACCACAGGTCGTCGGCGTCCAGAAAAGCGACGTAATGGCCACGGGATTCCACCAGACCTCGGTTCCTCGCTCGCGCCGGGCCTCCGTTGGCCTGCCCAATGTAGCGAACGGGTCCGCCGTACGCACGAACGATGGATGCGGTGTTGTCGGTTGATCCATCGTCAATCACGAGAATCTCATCAGCGTGTACCTCTTGGGACAACACGCTTTCGATCGCCGCACCGATAAATTCGGCGGCGTTATAGGCTGGGATGATGACGCTGACTGTTGGTTGCACGGAACGTCTTTTACCTCGATGTGACGGCTTCCAGGATACGATCGACAATCATGGGGAGCAGCTCCCACCGATACCGCTCCTCGACCAGGCGCCGCGCCGCGCTGCCCAAAACCTCGCGCCGTTCACGATCCGCCATGAGGCCAAGGCACGATTGGGCGAACTCACCAGGACTGTCGGCAACCAGAAGATGTTCGCCGTGTCGCACATCGAGACCCTCACACCCGATCGATGTCGACACCACAGCCTTCCGAGCCGCCATGGCGTCTAGAATCTTGATCCGTGTTCCGCCGCCGATGCGCAGCGGGGCGATGACCACGCCGCATTCGGCCAAAAGCGCCGCAAGATCATCGACATACCCAGTGACGATGACCGATGTGCCGTCGTGAAGGTGAGATACCGATGGTGGCGGGTTCGCCCCGACAATCCAAAGACGCGCGGTCGGTCGAGCCCGTTTGATCTGCGGCCAGATCGAGGCGGAAAAATACTCAACAGCGTCCGCGTTCGGGCTGTAACTCATCAGTCCGAAGAACACCAGATCGTCATCGTGTTCCTTCTCGGGAACACCATGCACCGTATTCGGCACCACGACCGTATTGGGCAGCACGAACACATTATCAGAGCCCAGAGCTTGGCGGTCTTTTTCCGACGTGACGACCACTGCGCTGCAGCGTTCGACGAGCTGTCGCTCCGCGCTGGCTAGCTTTAGGGTCTCTAGGTACCCCAAGACGCGTATCAGCTTCCACGGCATGGTTCCGAGCTTGCGCCGCAGCTTCACCGATTCCATGTCATCTAGATCAACCACCGTCTTGGCACTAATCTTTGGCATGATGCTCGTTAACCACAATCTTGAAATCCACACGGCGTCGTACCGCTCAGACAAAATCTTCTCGATCTCTCGCTCCATGGCCGTCGATCGCCATTCTTTGACCATAGAAGGTTGCCTCTCGAAAAAGGCATGCCAGAGCGTACCCATCCTCGACGATGGCGCCGACTGGTACCGCGAACAGGTCTGAATCGGAACCGGCACGATCTTGTGACAGAACTGGTTGACGGCGGTCAACGCGTCCAGGTCTGCCTCCTCTCGATAGAAACACAACAACGTTACCTCGTGACTCTTCACGAGCGCCCGCAACAGGCCGCGAAGCCTGATCGTGAGGCCACTGGTCGCGCGAAGCGGAAAGACAGGAGCGACCACGAGAACCCTCATCAGCGCTCCGGCATGGATGGCGACCCCAGATCGAGGGCGCGGACAACGTGGGCGATCCTTTGGGGCCATGAGTTCTCTCTGGCGACGGCCACGCGCGTGTCACTATGCGCTGGCTCCCCCTCCGCGAGGCACTTTTCGATAGCCCGGATGAACCCGTCCACGTGTTCGGCCACCTCGACCAGTTCCCTCACTCGTTCGACCCCCGCGACAGGCGTACTGACTACCGGCTTGCCCGCCATCAGATAGTCGTAGAGTTTGATCGGGTCATTGCCTCGCGTATGCGCGTTGATCATGTGCGGAAGGATACAGACGTCGAACATGTAGAGGTAATCGATCAGCTCCAAGTGCGGAACGGCCGGAAGCAGGATTACGTTGTCCCGAACCGGGAACTCCTTCTGAGCTCGCGGCTCGATATGTCCGATGAACACCAGCGTCCACTCAGGCCGAGCGATCGCGATGCCACGGATCAAATCGAAATCCATCCGAAGCTCCGTCATGGTGCCGGCGTAACCGATTATCGGCCTTCTCAGTCCTAGGCGCTTTCGGAGACTCTCGGCAAGGTGTTCTTTTCCTTCCTTAGGCAATAGGTTGGTGCTGTTCGGAAGCGTCAGCACTCGTCCTTGCTGGCTCTTAGTCGACTCAGCCTTCGCCGCGAGATGCTCGTTCACAGCCAGAACCAGGTCCGCGGTTCTGATCAACTCCTCTGTGGCCTCCTGGAATCGGCGACGGCTGGCAGGCCGCTGGCTGAACTCGGCGAAATCGTCCGACCAATCAAAGAGGACTCGCCTGGCTCGTGCGCGCAGTTTGCGCTGGATATCCTGGTCGCTAAGGTTGATGCCTAAGACCACCAGATCGTACGGACCGAACCAAACCAGAAGCCGAATAAGTAGGGAGATTAGCCACGACTCGAGCTTCGCGATCAGGCTGATCGTTCGAGTAAACGGAAAGATTCTGAGCGGGGTCCACACAATCGCGGACCCGCTGAGAGCTCTTGGAACGGCGCAGACCCATTGCTGCGCGAGCGACCGCCGCCCGCCACCAAACCGCGCCATAACCAGATCGGCCACGCGGACCGATGGGTTGACGAAAATCACGCGACCGCCACCCACCTGCTGGGCAAGAGAATGGACCATCGATTGATGCCTTTTCCACTGATCGGACCACGGCAGCCTGGCCAAGCAGATTAGACGAGGCGTCTGAGCGCTCATTGAGCGTTTGCGCGCAGCCGATTCAGGACGGGC
>Ga0210377_10005675_pt1 | contig 10216 bp, 8 predicted proteins | sample PLM4_65_b1redo_FD_155480 | JGI IMG/M metagenome (GOLD analysis project Ga0210377, IMG submission 155480) | Groundwater sediment microbial communities from an aquifer in East River, Colorado, USA - PLM4_65_b1 redo | ecosystem: Environmental > Terrestrial > Soil > Riparian zone | place: USA: East...
GAGCATGGCGTTCAGCACCTGGACCAGGCGGGCGAATTCGTCCACGTCGGCGTGCGCGGTGATCGTCGGGGTGGGCGTCCCCTCGCGGATCGCCTCGGCCTGGGCGGTAATCTCGGCCGTGGGCGTCAGTGCGGTCCCGGCGATCCGCCATCCTACCACGAACGCGGCTCCGGCGGCGAGCAGCGTGAGCAGCAGGCCGAGCCCGATGAAATCACCCAGGGTCCGATCCAGCGGAGCCAGCGGCGCCGCCACCTGCAGCATGTGCATGCCGTGCGCCGGCCCGACCAGCCGCAGCGGATAGACCACACAGCGGATCCGCTCTCCACGCCAGCGATGGGTATCCCAGACGACCCGGCCTTCGCGAGCCGCGGCGACTGCGTTTGCCGGCAGCATGAGGTCGGCCGGCAGGTTGCGGGTCCGAATGAGCGGCGCCCCATCGCTGTTCCAGAGCTGCGCGTAGCGGGTGAGCTCCGCGCTTGGTTCAGGGCTGGCGGTGAGGAGGATCCCCTCGTGAAACTCGAACTCGGAGCCGGTGTGCGCCGCGCCTGCCTGGGCTTCCACTTCGGCGAGGTGCACCAGCGTCCCGTCGAGCTGACGGTACAGCAGGGCGCGAAGCGCCAGGGTGCTGACCACGCCGATCACCAGCGCGAGCGCCAGCATGCCGCCGGCGGTACGGAGCGCCAGCGCGAAGCGAAAGGAACGCTTCACGACTCAGCGTCGGTCACGCGGAGCGCATAGCCGGCCCCCCGCACGGTGTGGATCAGACGCGGAAGGCTTCCCTCCTCGAGTTTCTTGCGAAGGTTCGAAATGTGGGCATCCACCACGTTGGTTTCGGGGTCGAAGGACATGTCCCACACCTGCTCGAGCAGTGTGGCGCGACTCACCACCCGCTCGGGATTGAGCAGGAAGAACTCCAGCAGCCGGAACTCGCGTGGCGCGAGGTCCAGCATCCGGCCGCCGCGCTTGACCACACGCCGGAGGCGGTCCATCTCGAGATCCTGGTGGCGCAGGATCCCGGTGGCGGGGCCGAGCTGGCGGCGGGTGATGGCATTCACCCGGGCGAGCAGCTCCTCCAGGGCGAAGGGCTTGGTCAGGTAGTCATCAGCGCCCGCGTTCAGGCCGCGGACCACGTCCTGGGTGGAATCCCGCGACGTCAGCATGAGGATGGGGCACTGCAGGCCGCTCCGTCGAAGTTCCGAGGCGAGCTGGAGGCCATCCATTCGTGGGAGCTGCACGTCGAGCAGGATGAGGTCGTAGGGGTTGATGTGGGCCAGGTTGCCCCCCTCCACCCCGTCGCCTGCGGTGTCCACCGCATGGCCCTCCTCCTCCAGGGCCTGCCTGAGGAAGCGAGCGACCGTTGCCTCATCCTCCACGACGAGTATCCGCATCCCGCCTCCGTCCATGCCGGGTCCGGTAGACTATCACCCCGCCGGTCTGTTCGGGGAAATCTCAAGAAACGCTAATCTCGTCCCGGCTGACCGATGGTTGACCCCGGGTGCACGGTTCAGTAGAGTCTACTCATGTGTCGGCTGGCGAGTGCCCTTTTGCTGTTGCTCCAGCTCGGCTCCCTGGCGGGGGCCGGGCTCTGCATGCGTGCCGCGGTTCAGCCCAGGCCTGAGTGCGCCATGCCGATGCAGGGAATGACTCACGAGACCGACCGCCCGCACTCAAGTCCGGCGCACGACTGCGCCCAGATGGTTTTTTGCGCTCCCGCCATCCCCATGGTCCCGGTCACGGTCCACGAATTCGCGGTCACGCACCCCAGCTCTACGGCCTTCACCACCCCGGCTTCATTCCTCTCGGGCGATCCCACCGCCCCTCCCCAGCCCCCTCCCATCGTCTGAAGTCGAGTTCCAGCCTGCCATAGGCCCGGCGCGTGCGCGCCCGGGTCGGGTTCAACCATGCGGACATGTGTCCGCTGGCTACTCACGACTTCACAATGGGAGACGCGGTCCCATGCGTACCCGTACCCTGATGCGATGGAGCCTCGTGGCGCTCATCGGCGCAGCCGGCGCCTTGCCCACCTCGGCGGAGGGACAGGGCTCAGCCGGTCCCGACACGCTCCTCGCTCGGCTGACGACCGAGGCGATCACGTCCGCGCCGGCGCTCCTCCGGAGCGACGCGCGCGCGCGGGCCGCGTTCGCCCGCGTCCGCCCCGCAGGCGCCCTCCCCGACCCGATGGTGACCCTCGGGGTCATGGATCTCACGTTGCCGCGCTTCGGCTTTCGGCAGAGCGATTTCACCGAAGTCGATGTCGAACTGTCCCAGCAATTCCCCTGGCCGGGCACCCTCGCCGCGCAGACCCGCACGGCCCGAGCCATGGCGCGAGGGGCTGGGGCGGAAGCATCCGCGCTTCGTCGCGAGGCCGCGGTGCGCGTCGCCATGCTGTACTACCGGCTGCGCTACGTCATCACGGCGAAGCGGACGCTTGCCCGCCAGCGAACGTTGGTGGAGAGCGCCGTCGAGATCTCCACCTCGCGTTACGGCACCGGTAGCGTCCCCCAGAGCGACCCGCTCCAGGCCCGCATCGCGCTCGCGCGGCTGGTGACTGAGCAATCGTCCTTGCAGGCGGAGGAGTCCGGTCTCCGAGCCGAGCTTCGTGCCACGCGGGCCATCCGGGAGCCCGAGCAGCTCCTGGTCGCCCCGATCGATGTTGACAGCGTCGCGGCGATTCTGGATGACGCCGAAGCCGGGCACGCCATTCACCTGTCGCAGCGCGATCCGCTCGCCACCCATCCCCGGCTGGAGGCCCGTCAGGCCGCGATCGAGGCGGCCGAGGCAACGGTCCGGACCGAGGCCCTGACGGCGCGCCCGGATTTCGAAGTGTCGACTCGGTACGGTGCTCGCCCGCTCGGCTCCGACTTTTTCTCGGCCTTCGTCGGCATCCGCATCCCACTCTGGGCGGGGCGGAAACAGCGGCTGCTGGCGCAGGCTGCGCGGGTCGATGCCGAGGCCGCACAGCGCGGGCTCGACGAGGAGCACGCCGCGCTTACCGCGGAGCTGGAGCGGACCCTCGCGGACGCCCGAGCCGGCGCGGTCAGGCTTCGCCTCCTGGCGAGCAGCGTGCTGCCTCTGACGCGAGAGGGTGTAGGAGCTGCCCTCCGCGGCTATCGCACCGGTCAGAGTGACTTCCTGAGCGTGTTCTCCGCACTGGACACCCATTATCGCGCGGCACTCGAAGCCACCGAGGTGGCCGCCGAGCACCTTACCCATCTCGTCATGCTCGAGCAGTTGCTCGAGCCGGAGACTACCCCATGAAGCCCCTGCTGAGAGTCCCATCTCCGAGTCAGGTCCTGGGCGTAGCCGCCGTAGCCCTGGTGTTGGCGGGTTGTCGCCAGCCCAAGCCGGCGGGCGGCGGTGACATGGCGGGGATGCCGGGCATGGCCGACATGCCCGGCATGAACATGTCCGGCGACTCCGGTGTGGCCCTGGACCGCCCGGCCGCCTCCCGGCTGGGCATCACCTTCGCCCGGGCCGCGAGCCGGCCCGTCCGTCAGGCCATCCGGCTGGCGGGGACGCTCACCTACGCCGAACCACGGCGCATCTATGTCAACGCCCGGGTCAGCGGCTGGATCGAACGCCTCGACGCGGACTATGTCGGAAAGCCGGTGCGGGCGGGTGATGTGCTGCTCGCCATCTATTCGCCGGAGCTGGTGAGCGGCCAGGAGGAGTATCTGGCCGCGCGCCGGCTGGGAGACGCGACGCTGCTCGCCGCCGCCCGGCGCCGGCTCACGCTCTGGAATGTCCCCGAAGAGGAGATTGCCGAGCTGGATCGCAGCGGCCAGCCCCGACGCACGCTCGACCTCCGGGCGCCGCGAACCGGTGAGATCGCCGAGAAGATGGTGATCGATGGTCAGGCGATTCATGCCGGCGATAACCTCTTCCTCATCGCCGATCGAAGTGCACTCTGGGTGGATGTGGCGGTGTTTGAAATGGACGCGCCGCTGGTAAGGATAGGGACACCAGTATCGCTGGCCGTCGGCGCCCTGCCGGGGCACCTCTACCCGGGGCGGGTGGCCTTCATTCAGCCGGATGTGGACGAAAGGACCCGCACCCTCACCGCACGCGTCGAGGTGGCGAATCGTGACGGGCAGCTCCGACCCGGCATGTACGCGGCGGTGGAGCTCGCGCCGGCCGCCCAGGTGGGCCTTGCCGTTCCGCTGGAGGCGGTGCTGCCCACTGGCACCACGAATCTGGTCTTCGTCAACCGTGGGGACGGCGCGTTCATGCCGCGGGAGGTGGTCGTTGGCGCCCGCGGAGATTCGCTCATCGAAATCCGGAGTGGTCTCAAGCCCGGGGATGAGGTGGTTGCCTCGGCGACGTACCTGCTCGACTCGGAGTCGAATCTTGCCGCGGCAATGCAGGGGCTGATGCTGCAGATGGGCATGGGACTCGACATGGGTGGCATGAGCGGGCGCCAGGGTCCGGCGACGGGGACTCCGGGGGTGATGGCCAAGCCGGAAGTGAAGCGGGACTCGGCGAAGGGCGGCCGGCCATGATCGCGCGGCTGATTGCCTGGTCGCTGTCCCGGCGCGGACTCATCGCAGTGGGGGCTCTGGGTCTCCTCATGGCCGGTGCGCTCCACGTCCGCTCCATGCCGGTGGATGCGATTCCCGATCTTTCCGATGTGCAGGTGATCGTCTACACCGAGTATCCCGGGCAGGCACCCCAGGTGGTGGAAAACCAGGTCACCTACCCGCTGGTCACCGCCCTCCTGGGTGTCCCGAAGGTGAAGGTGGTGCGGGGACAGTCGATGTTCAGCACCGCCTTCGTGTACGTGATCTTCCAGGACGGCACCGATCTGTACTGGGCTCGCTCCCGGGTGCTCGAGCGACTGAACGCGGTGCAGTCCAGGCTGCCCGCGGGTGCCAAGACGGAACTCGGCCCTGATGCCACCGGGGTCGGTTGGGTCTACCAGTACGCTGTGGAGGGCAACGGCTACACGCCGGCCCAGCTCCGGTCGATTCAGGACTTCCAGCTGCGCTACGCGCTCCAGGGCGTTCCCGGGGTCGCGGAGGTGGCGAGTATCGGCGGCTTCGTGCGCCAGTACCAGGTGCTGCTCGATCCGACCCGGCTCCAGTCCTATGGCGTCACCGCGCAACAAATCACGGACGCGGTGCGGAGCGCCAATCAGGACGTCGGCGCTCGCACGGTGGAGGTCGCCGGGAGCGACTATGCCATTCGCGGCCTCGGGTACTTCCGGGGCGTCACGGATATAGCAAACGTCGGCGTGAGCGTCGGCGCCGGAGGGCGGCCGGTACGGGTGGGAGATGTGGCGGACGTGACGCTCGGCTCCGACCTGCGGGTGGGCATCGCTGAACGCAACGGGCAGGGAGAGGCGGTCGGTGGTGTCGTCGTCATGCGGATCGGCGCCAATGCCCTCGAGGTTGTTTCCAGAGTCAAGGCGAAGATCGCGGAGCTGCAGGCTTCGTTACCGCCCGGAGTGCATGTCGTCACCACCTACGATCGCACCGACCTGATTCATCGTTCGATCGCGACGCTGCTCCGGACCCTGCTGGAAGAATCGCTGATCGTCGCTCTGGTCTGCGCGGTGTTTCTTTTGCACGCCAGGAGCGCTCTGGTGGCCATCGTCACCCTGCCGCTGGGTATCCTGGCCGCGCTCACCCTGATCCGCTGGATGGGCATCAACGCCAACATCATGTCGCTGGGCGGTATCGCGATTGCCATCGGGGCCATGATCGACGCGGCCATCGTGATGATCGAGAACCTCCATAAGCACATCGAGCATGAGCCGGACCGGCCGCATTGGGATCGAGTCCTGGCCGCGTCAAGGGAAGTGGGACCGGCCCTGTTCATGTCGCTCCTGATCATCACCCTCTCCTTCCTGCCGGTGTTCACGCTGGAGGACCAGGAGGGCCGACTCTTCCGGCCGCTGGCGCTCACCAAGACCTTCGCCATGGCCGCAGCGGCGCTGCTCTCCGTGACCCTGGTGCCGGTGCTGATGGGTTACTTCGTCAAGGGAGGCGTCCGGCCCGAGAATGCCAACCCGCTCAACCGCTGGGCCGCGGCGGTGTACCGACCGATTCTCCGGTGGGTGCTCCGGCGGCGGGTACTGGTGCTGGGAGGGGCGGCCGCGCTGCTCGCCATTACCGTACTGCCTCTGAGGCAACTGGGGAGCGAGTTCATGCCGCCGCTCCGGGAGGGGAGCCTGATGTACATGCCGAATACCCTCCCCAGCGTGTCGCTCACCCAGCAGCGCCGGTTGCTCCAGGTGCAGGACAGTATCCTGATGAGTTTCCCCGAGGTGGCGTCGGTCTGGGGCAAGGCCGGCCGGGCCAGCACCGCGACCGACTGGGCCCCGATCTCGATGGTGGAAACCACGATCAACCTCAAGCCGCAGGATCAATGGCGTGCCGGCATGACCCAGGACCGGCTGATCGCCGAGATGGACCAGCGGCTCCGGATCACCGGGGCGGCGAACAGCTGGACCATGCCGATCAAGAACCGGACAGACATGCTCTCCACCGGCATCCGCACCAGTCTCGGCATCAAGATCTTCGGCCCGGACCTGGAAGTGATCCAGCGGATCGGACACGACCTCGAAAGGACCCTTGCACCCCTGCGCGGAACTACGAGCATCTACGCCGAGCGCTCATTCGGCGGGCGCTACCTGGATATCCGGCCGGACGCGGAGGCCCTGGCGAGGTATGGGCTCACCACGGCCGAGGTGCAGGAGGAACTTGGCATGGCGCTGGGCGGTGACCTGGTGACGACAACTGTGCAGGGCAGGGAGCGCTACCCCGTACAGGTGCGCTATGCCCGTGACTTCCGGGACAGTCCGGAGGCGATCGGCCGCCTGCTGGTCAGCGGGAAGGAAGGACTGCAGGTGCCGCTCGCTCAGGTGGCGAGCATCCGGTTCGCGCCCGGGGCCCCGATGATCCGGAGCGAGAACGGCCAGCTCAACGACCTGGTCTCGATTGACGTCCGGGGTCGCGACGTCGGCGGGTACGTTGCCGAGGCCAGGGAGCTGGTGGCCCGGACGGTCCGGATGCCGCCGGGCTACCGGCTCGAATGGAGCGGCCAGTACGAGGCGCTGGAACGGGTAAAGGCGCGACTCCAGGTGGTGGTCCCGCTCACGGTGGCCGTGATCGTGTTGCTGCTGTATCTCACCTTCGGTTCGCTCGCCGAGACGGCGATCGTGATGCTGAGCCTGCCGTTCGCCCTGATCGGCGGGGTCTGGGCGATGTGGCTGTTCGACTTCAACCTCTCGGTCGCGGTGGCGGTGGGGTTCATCGCGCTCGCCGGCGTGGCGGCCGAGACCGGGGTGGTGATGGTGCTGTACCTGGACCACGCGTGGGAAGACGCGGTCCGACGCTCGGGCGTTCCGACAGTGGGTGATCTCATCGGCGCCATCGAGTCCGGGGCCGTCAACCGCCTCAGACCCAAGCTCATGACCGTGGCGGCGATCATGCTCGGGCTGTTGCCGGCGCTCTGGTCCCGGGGCACGGGCGCCGAGGTCATGCAGCGGATCGCGGCGCCGATGGTCGGCGGGATGGTGACATCGACAGGACTGACCCTCCTGGTCATTCCGGTGTTGTACTTCATGTGGCGGCGGCGGCAACTCGCCGCGAAGGGAATCTGAGCGGTCAGGGCCGGCGGTCCGTGCGGGTCCGCCAGCCAGGGGATAGCGATGTACTCACCTTTCAGCAGGGAGAAGCGAACAATGCGCTCGATGCACAGCGTACTGACCCTGGTGGCAATCGCGCTCGCCGCGTGTGGCAGGAAGCAGCAGGCGGCTCAGGCGCCGGCGGCCGACAGTGCGGCGGGGATGCAGATGGCCATGCAGGGAATGCAGATGATGCCGCTGATGCGGGCCCACCTGGACTCGCTCGGCGCCATGGAGTCGGCCCAGATGGCCGCCGCGATGACCGGCCACCAGGATCTGGCCTCCCGCATGATGGACGCGATGGGGGCGGACATGCGGGGAATGAACATGCAGCCCGACTCCGCCTGGGCGGCGCTGGCCGACTCGGTCCGGCAGGACCTCGCCGACCTGCCGGGGCAGACGGGGGTGGCGCTGGAGACCCGGATGCAGGCGCACATTGCCCGGGTCCGGCGGATGCTGGTGATGCACGAGGGGATGATGAAGATGTGAGGTCCCGGCGCCCACCCTCGCCGGCCCCGCCTGCTCAGCGCGGCATGGCCCTGGCAGCGAGCACGGTGCCGGCGAGGAGGATCAAGGCATCCAGGTAGATCAAGCCGAGATGGCCGAACGTGCCGATCCCATAGACAAAGTGGAGCGGCAACGCCAGCCCTACACCCACGACCGGCGCCAGAAACGCCGTCCAGAGCGCCCACCGCTGGCCGGTGCGAATGCCGTTCCAGGCCAGCGCGATCACGGCGATTCCCAGCGCAATGATGAAGGCCGCGACTGCCACCTGCAGGTGGCTGATGTAATTGTAGAGATGGGGGCTGAAGGCGTGGATCTCAGCCGGCGTGCCGCCGACATGTTCCGAGGTGAGGCCCAGCTCGATGAAGCCGGTGAAATTGCGAAACAGGAACATGATGCCATAGCCGATCAGGCCGATACCGGCGAGGACGACGAGATTTGCCCCGAGCTGGGATCGAGTGCCGGCGGACGTGGCAGGGGAAGACGTAGACATGGGACCTCACAAGGTTAGTGGGCAATCCTACAGGCAGAAGCGACGAGGAGCGGACGGGACTCCAGGCGCGGGACACCGCTGGCAGGTCCACGGCTCAGCGTCCGGACGCTGCGATCTGTACCTCTCGGTGGAGTGGCGCCCCCCTGGAAAAGAGGTCGACGAAAGTACTGCACCGATCGGCGGTATCCAGGACGCGAAGCACGTCACTCGCGGGTGCCGGGCTTTCGATGCGCACCACATATCGGATCTCCAGGTATCCCGGCCGTATGTCGCTCGAGACCCCGAGCTCACCGCGAGCATCATAGTCCGCATGGACATCCACCTCCACCGACTCGAGCGACACGCCGAGGCGCGCCGCCCACATCCCGTACGAAATAGCGAGGCAGGTGCCAAACGCCGCGCGACCAAAGACGCCGGGTGTGGCACCCTCGTTCGCACCACCCATACTCTGTGGCATGCCGACGACGAGCTTCCAATCGCCCTCCTGGACGTCGCAGGTCAGCCCCTCTCGCAAACGCACCCTCGAGACGGCAGTGCCCTGCCCCTCGGCCGGCCGTGATGCCACTGCTCTCGCCTTGCCTTCCAACGCAGTGCGAATGAAATCGTCACCGTTCACTGGGCCCCTCCGAAGGATGAGTTCCGAGCGTCGACTCGGAGCCGCGGTTGTCCGCGTGTGGATGGAACATGGGCTGCGACGTGGCCGCCGTCCCCGGAGCCTGCGGCACCTGCAGTCGCATTGCGACCACCATCCCCGAGGCCAGAGTGATCAACCCGATGACATTGATCGCGAGTGACAATCCGAAGGCGTCCGCCAGCACCCCGGCGAGCAATGCGCCGGCCACATACCCGAGATCACGCCAGAAGCGGTAGACACCGACGGCAACGCCGCGCCAGGATGGATGCGCGATGTCGCCGACCGCGGCGAGAAGCGTCGGATAGACCCATGCTGTCCCGATGCCGAGGACGATGAGAGCGCCGGCCCACGCCGCGAAACCGCTGAACGCCGTCATGGCGATCAGTGCCGCTCCCTGGAGGAGCATACCGGCGACGATGGGCCGCTTTCGTCCCCACCGATCGCTGAGCGGTCCTGTGGCGAGCTGGCACAATCCCCAGGTCGCGGGATAGATCGCCGCGAGCACACCGGTTTCCTGCAGGGTGAGGCCGGACGCAGTGAACAGGAGCGGAAAGACGCCCCAGGCCAGACCGTCGTTCAGGTTATTGACGAGTCCCGCCTGGCTGACGCTGAACAGGCCGGCATCCGACCACGTCGAGCGCGCCAGAATCGTCGCGAGTCGGGGACGACGGCGGACCGGGATGCCGGCCGCATGCTGCGACATCTCGAGTTGGACGTGACCCGCCGTTTCTCGCACGAACCAGGAGAGCGTCAGTCCGACCACCGCGATGACGACGCCTGGATACGCAGCTCCGGCGCGCAGGCCGTAGTGGCTCGCCGCGACGGCGCTCATCAGTCCGGCGCCGGCGACGGCCAGGTAGCCGGCGAATTCGTTGAGGCCCATCGCGAGGCCGCGCCGACCCGGTCCGACGAGATCGATCTTCATGATCACCGTCGTGGACCAGGTGAGGCCCTGGTT
>Ga0210377_10005676_pt1 | contig 10214 bp, 8 predicted proteins | sample PLM4_65_b1redo_FD_155480 | JGI IMG/M metagenome (GOLD analysis project Ga0210377, IMG submission 155480) | Groundwater sediment microbial communities from an aquifer in East River, Colorado, USA - PLM4_65_b1 redo | ecosystem: Environmental > Terrestrial > Soil > Riparian zone | place: USA: East...
CGGTTGAGAATTCCATGGAGGTCAGTGAGTCCCTCTGTAACTGTTAACTGTGAACGCTTTTCGGCCGGATGCTCTCTCAGCTCAACAGTCTGATCCGCGCCTTGTACTTTTCCTCAAGTCGGCGATTATGCTCGTCGCCGCCCGGTAGGTTGGCGCTCAGATAGACCGGCGGGGGGAGCCCTTTGGTGAGAAATCGCTCCACCACGCCACAGACGATCGAGTTCACGATAAAGGCACCGGCCAGGAGCGATGTCGGCCCCACCTTCTCCATAAGTCCGGGAAAGGTGATTGCGCCGTCGCCGGGCTCGCCGCAGTTGTCGATGACGAGGTCCGCCACCTCGAAGAGGCGTCCGCCGCTCGGGTGGCGCGAGGCGACCGACCTGGCGTGGCGGAGCGACGTAATCGCGATGACGGTGAGCCCTCTCTTCTTCGCTTCGATCGCCAGCTCGACGGGGACCGGATTGATCCCGGCATTGGAGGCAATGAGCAGGACCTCTCCGGGCCGGGGTTCGTGGTAATCCAGGAGGATCGCAGCGATGCCGCTGACCCGCTCGAGGCGCCCGCTCTTCTTCGGGGGGGTCAGGGGGCTCAGGAACGGCTCGGTCATAGTGTTGACCGGAACCAGCCCGCCGGCGCGATGAAACGCCTCTTCGGCGACCAGATGGGAGTGTCCGCTCCCGAAGAGATGCAGGACGCCGTCCCCCTCGAGGGAGGAGAAGATCACATCGGCCGCTTGGTTGATCGCCCCAGCCTGGCTCTGCTGGATCTCCCCGAGCACCTGAATCACGGCTTGGTAGTAGGCTGGATGTCTCATCGGATTCCTTTGAACGTTCGCCCCGGGACAATCTTGCCCAGGACCACCCTATGGGCCGCCCCGGTGATGGGGGGCAGGTTGCCCGGCAGACCGTGCGCGGTCAGGTAAGCCAACAGAGCGAAGGCCGAGGCCTCGATGGCCCGGCCGGGAAAGCCGGCCTCGTCGGCTGTGAGGAGGCGACAGTGAGGCAGCGCCTCCTGAAGTCGCTTGACCAGCGTTGGATTTTCGGCCCCACCGCCGCAGATGATTAGTTCCGCGGAGGTCGCGCCGCGTGGGAGATCGCGACCGACATGGAGCGCCACTGACTTCGCCGTAAATACGGTCACGGTCGCGACTAGGTCCTCCTCTGTGATCCGGCGGTCCGCCCCGCGGCGGAGCAGCGCGTCGATCAGCGCAGGGCCGAAGGTTTCCCGCCCGGTACTCTTGGGCGGACGACGCGAAAGGTACGGATGGTCCATCAGCCACCGAAGCAGGCGAGGCTCGACCTGTCCGGAAGCGGCGACCTGCCCACCGAGGTCGGATCGCAACGCGCCGCCGGTGAGGCGGGCCATGATGCCGTCGATCAGGACATTGCCGGGACCGGTGTCGAACGCCAGTATCCCTTGAAGCCCGCGGCCCTTCGGGAGAAAGGTGAGGTTGGCGATCCCACCCAGATTCAGGACGATCCGGTCGCGTCGAGGATGGCGAAACAGGAGGGCGTGCAGGTAGGGGGTCAAAGGGGCACCCTCCCCGCCGGCCGCCAGGTCGCGGGGGCGGAAGTCGGCCACGGTCGTGACGCCGGTTCGCTCGGCGATGACCGACGGCTCGCCGATCTGCAGTGTGGAGCGAACGGAAAGATTGCCATCGGCCCTGGGCCTTGGGAGGTGCATGATGGTCTGACCGTGAGACCCGATCAGCGCCACTTCGCGTAGCTTCACTCCCGCGCGCCGCGCCAGCGAGGCCGCCGCCTTCGCGAACAGCTCGCCCAGGTAGGCGTTGAGATGACACAGCTCGCCGGCGCCGCCGGGACAGTCGTCCGCGGCCCGCAGGATCCGCTCTCGGAGCCTCTGGGAAAAAGGGAGGACGATGAAATGCTGCAACCGAGGGCGCGGCAAGGCCCTCCCGGGACCGATCTCCAAGAGCGCGGCGTCGATCCCGTCTGCCGATGTCCCCGACATGAGCCCGATGATTTTCATATCGATGTGGCCCCTGTATACAGATGGATCAATTGAGTCAGGGCGAGGTGGGAGGCATGACGACCAGCGCGTACAATAGCGTTTCAAACAGGCCCCGGACCAAAAATGTGACTCGTCGCGGGCCTCCAGGTGCTGGGCGAACTACCGTTGTCCCGTCGGAAGCTCGCTCGACGATGCCGCCGCCTTCAAGCTCCACGTGAATGAACGGGGTTGCGAACTGACTGAAATAAACCGCGCATGAGTTTCGTGCGACAAGCTCAAGCTGGATTCGGCGAAAGTGAAGCACGCGAGTCAGATCCCTTTCTGGACTTTTCCTTACCATTTCGCATCCAGCTATTCGTAAGAACTCCACTGGGGGTGGAACACTCTGGTTCTTCAAATCTCGAGGAAGGAACTCGCCAAATGGCCATCCGAACTCCGGTTGCCCTAGGCGTCGTTCAATGAAGCTCTTTGAAAATCTATCGTAGTTAATAACCTGAGCCCGCACACCAAACACAACCTGATAAAGAACAGCGATTAGGACTACTGATATGACAGGTACACGAGAACTCGGAAGGCACTTTTCCCCAAGGTGCACCAGCAAGACAATAGCGATCGGAGTGAGGAATGCAAGCAAACGCCAAGGAAACTGAATGAAAGAGGCGCCGGGAAAATACTTATAGAAGATACTAGATGCAGGCGTTTGAAGATACAAGAAGAAGACACCCAATAACACAAGAGGAAGAAGTTTCTTCATCTCAAGATCGATCTTCTTCGCCGCAGCAATTCCCGCAATGATACACATGGCGATGATAAAAGCCCTCCCGATCTCCACCGAGTAATAATCCCACTGGGCTCCCCACGCGAAATTAATGTCAAAAATATAGCGGAGAATTGCCCTGAACTGCCTGGTTGGGTGATATACGCCTTCCTGGAACGAGCGAATATTGAACCATTTGGCCAGCAACACGATAGCGAGAGCATAGGGCCCGCAAAAGACGAAGACAATTACAAACGTCGGCGAGAATAAGCGAATGAGTTTGATTGAAGTAGGCTTCCAATCCTTTATTCGCTCGCAGATCGAACAGATCGAGAGGAAAATCAAGTAGAATATCGAATAGAAGAAGATGACCGAGTGGGAGTAGAAGAGAAGCGCAAAAGTGATACCCAGACCCAGACGACCTCGCCCCTCGTGAATGACGAGAAGCCCATAGTAAAAAAGCCATGGCAATAACATCGAAGCGGTAAATTCGGCCATTGCGCCTCGAACAAACCAGTTCGTTAAGGTGTAGCTGGCGAACATTAGAAGGAGACCTGCGGCGATACGAAATGGGGTCGAAATCCCCAGACACCTTGTCAGACGTTCGATTCCAAGAGCGCCTACAACGAGAAGAATCGGGACCGAAAACTTTACCGCCCAATAAACAGAGTTCGTAATGATGGACAGGAAAGCTACAAACGTCGGGTTGAGACGGTGATAAAAAAAGGGCAACGGCGCGCCGTGACCATTGAAGCCAAATGGACTCCAGAGGGGAAAATAGTCACCTTCGTTGAAAGCTCGCCTGAAAACTTCTGCCCGCTCAAAAAAAAACAGGTATTCGTGATTCTGTGGCCAGCCGCCCACAAACAAGATGCTCCAACAGGCCAAACAGGCTGCCGGGAAAAAAACCACTGCTGGCGTAAGCAAGCGAACCAATGGTTGAAGTCCGTCCCTATATATTGGTGATTCCGTCACAGTATCCGTATAACCAACCTTCGTACTGCGCGGTTCTAATCACAAAATCGAAAAGACGCCTAGAAACGTAGTAATATGTCGCGCCTCCACTTATCCTGCTGGAATTCTCCCTCGGCTTCGGCTCATGGTTCACCATAAAACCTAAGACTTCTCCGATTTCCATGGCATTTCATAGGGGTTTCTCGCCGCGCCGTCTTCGTGGAAGCAACTCCCATATTACTAGGGAAGCTGCGATGAACAGGGCCAGCCCGCTAACTATGGCCCCCAGTCGAAAGGAGAGGGGATCATATCGAAAGATCACCTGATGGTGTCCTGCGGGGATCGGAACCGCACGGAGAAGGAGGTTACCTCGAAGGATCTTCACCGGGATCCCATTAACAGTAGCCTTCCACCCTGGGAACCATGAATCCGCCAGGATCAGAATCCCATCATACCGCGATGATGCCTCGACGACAACTCGCTCTGGTTGATAGTCTGAGATCCGAACCGTGGGAGCGGGATCGACCGGCCCCGACAGCGCCGCTCCCTCCTCCTCAAGGAGCACGACATCGTTCGGATCGAAGGTGGGGTCGCGGAGCGCTCGATCCATCTCGCCCCCGTTGCCAAGCACTTGCGTCCGATAGACGAGAAAAGCCCTGGGAAGGACTGACCGGTTTTCATAGACGCGTGCCCCGTCCTGCCACACGAGCGTCAGCTTCGAGTGTTGAAGCTCCCGATCACTGATTAGGTACTTGACGTTCAGCAGATCGATCAGGACGGACTCAAAGTTGGAGAAGTAGAGAGTCCTGAAATGTTGAACGGGCTGGGGGTAGTCCCCTGTCGCAGCCAGGAAGCGATGGTAGCGTTCCGTCTCCAGCGCACTGTACCCGCGGACCTCGGAGAGGCCGTACATCATGTTGGAATTGGGCGGGAGTCCTCCATGTAGCGCCAGAACCCGGAAGAGGCCTGGTTGCCTCCGCAAGAAGTCGATGGCGCCGTGGGACGGATACTCCAATTCGGCGGGGATGGAGGGGTTGTAGTTCCAGCCAAAACTGAACAGGTCGAGGATGAGCACCCCGGGAAGTGTCCAGGTCAATGATCGCCGGCCCCTGGATTGCCTGACGGCGAGGCTGATCGCAACGCCCGTCAGACCAAGAAGCAGCACCCTCCCGGTCCCCTCCCGTACCAACAGTCGCACCAGACGGTCGTAGTAGCGCGGAAGTAAGGCCAGGTAGGGGTCGGGGCCCTGCTGGAAGGTCCCCTTTCCAGCCTTCGCGACGATCCGGGCCTTTGCCTCTTCCAAGATCTTCTCCCGGAAGCTCAAGACCGTGACGAGGCAACCCGCCGAGACAATGGCCACTCCTGCCATCCCGGCGATAAGAATCTTCCATGTCCTCCTGAGCATCCTCCGGAGCCGTTCCTCGGGGGCGGTCATGAGCAGGTCAGCACCCCGCCCGGCCAACACTGAAAGGGCAAAAGCCAGAAGAAGCAACAGCCGTGTGTTGGCACTCACCCGGAACAACGGCAAGGCGTGGATGAGATTGAATACAGGAGGGATCGCGTAGGCGACGCAGAATGTCAGCCCTCCCAGGAGCAGGAAAAACAGGTCAAGACCGCGTCGGGCCCCAAGTGCGATGGCGATGCCAACCAGTGCCAGTGAGATGAGGCCGACGTACCCTCCATTCAACTCATTGAAGTTGCCCACACCGAGGAGGACGCCTAACGGGAGATCGCTCCGCAGGTGGCTGCCGAAGCAGTAAGGGCAGGCCAAGGCGACCATGGCAAGCAGCCTCGGTCGTGGAAGGAACCAGAAAGGTGGCGCCAGGGCAATGCGTTCCCGCAACATGGCGCTCCCTAGGATATTTTCCCCCAAAGGCACGAGTTGGACCGCTGCCCCTGCTGTTCCAAGAATTAACGCTCCTGAGAAGGCGGCGAGGCGATGAGCCAAACGGCGCCAATCACTCTCCTCCCGAAAGAGCATTCCCGCCCGCCAGCAAACGTACAGGGCGACTGCCGAGAGGATGTGCAGAGAGGTCTCGGGGTGGCCGCCAAGAAACTGGATGCAGACGATCACTGCGAGCGCAATAGTGCGAAAGATCGTGGGCCGGCGGATGATCGCCTCCGCGGCAAGGAACAGGGCAGGCAACCAAATCGCGACGTTGGTATGTGGGCAGAGCAGCCAGACGACAAGAAACCCCGAAAAAGCAAACCCTAGGCTGGCTATCCCCGCCCCCAGGATGTTCAGGCCGATTACGCGCGCGAAGACGTAAGCGGCAAGGCCGGCAATGAAAAGGCGCATCATGGCCCATAGGAGCACCGCCGTGGCCTCGGGAAAGACCAGGAAGAGGAGATTCAAGGGATAGAACACGGCAGATTCCCCGTTCCCGAGGAATGGTGCACCTGCATAGCTATGGGGATTCCAAAGGGGGACTCGGCCGGCCTGGATAGATGCGGTGCTGAATGGACGCCACGGTCTGTACTGATATACGTAGTCGGAAAGGAGTGAGTTCGCTGGTTCGAAATCAGGGGCGACGGTCTGGCGCCACGGCTCTGATTTGAGGAGGAGGTCGGCAGGTGACAGGACCTCGTGTCGGATAATCGGGGTCAGGAAGAAGACCAGGAGTAGTCCGGCGAGGAGGATGCTGGCTACGAAGATCTCACTGGCGGGCGGGAGATCGGCTTCGCTACGCCTTCGCCCGTTCGAGGCCTGGCCTTCCGGGCCGGCGATCGTCATCCGTCCACTCTACAATGTATGGGCTCGCCCTGTGAGCCGCGCGCAAAGGCGGGCAATCGGAGAGGATTCGGAACGGTGAGACCGACTTCGGACAAAGACCTGTGAGTGGTCATGCCTCGCGCATGTCAATCGAACAATCGGAAGCGGAGGATGCAGTAGAGGGCGGCGATGCCGTCTCGCCAGGTGATCTTCTTTCCCTCGGCGTACGTCCGGCCATGGTACGCGATCGGCACCTCGTAGATCCGGCAGCCGAGCTTGGCCACCTTGACCGTCAATTCGGGCTCGATCCCGAACCGGTCCGACTTGAGGCGGAGGCGCTGGAGCACGTCGGTCCGGAAGACTTTGTACCCGACCTCGATATCGCTCAGGTTGAGATTCGTGGCCATGTTGCAGAGGTTGGTGAGGAACCGATTCCCGACGTAGTGCCAGAAGTAGAGGACGCGGTGCGGCCCACCATGGAATCGGTTGCCGAAGACAACGTCGGCGCGGCCTTCCAAGATCGGCTCGAGCAGCCGCGGGTAGTCCTGCGGGTCGTACTCCAGGTCGGCGTCCTGGATGAGGACGATGTCGCCGGTCACGTGCTCGATGGCGGTGCGGATCGCCGCTCCCTTGCCACGGTTCCTGGTGTGAAGGAAGAGGCGCACCAGATCCCGGTGGTCGCGCGCCAGCCGCTCCAGGATCTCTCGCGTCCCATCGGTCGAGGCGTCATCCACGAGGATGATCTCCTTGTCATACGGGACCGCCTCGACCCGCTTGAGGAGCAGTTCGACCGTGTGTCGCTCATTATAGACTGGAATGACGATGGAGAGCTTCATCGGGCCTCTTGGGTCGAACGCAGCGTGGGGGCGGTGGAAGGCGAGAGCGGTCGGCGGCCCTTGGCTGGCCCGACTTCATGTGCGGTGGAACTCTTCTTTCACCTGCCGCAGGCAGGTAGGGTCGGCGAATAGATCGAGCGCCGTCATAGCCAACGTCTTCGCCGCCAGGAGCAGGGCGCGGTCTCCCGCCGGTCCGCCGGCCGCCTCGGCGAAGGCGACCGTGTGGCACACCACCTCGGGGCGGCCGGTCAGAGCAATGGTCGGCTGGATCGTCGGGACTACCTGGCTCACGTTGCCCACGTCGGTGGACCCCAACTCCTGGTCTTCCGGTGTCTGCTCCACCTGCTCGCCCAGCGCCTCCAGGTTCGTCTGGAAGAGACGGCCCAGCGCCCGATTAAACCTCATCGGGTGGTACTCTTCGCCCTCATCGTCGATCACAACCCTCGCTCCCGTGGCCTGGGCGGCCGCCTCGAGGCAGGCGACCACGCGCCGATGAAGGTCGTGGAGGTAGTCGAGGTCGAGGGCCCGGATGTAGAAGCGCGCAGCGGCATAATCTGGAATGATGTTGGGTGCCCGACCGCCGTCGGTGATGATCCCGTGGATGCGGGCGTCGCCCCGGAGCTGTTGCCGGAGGGCATTGAGGTTGGTGAAGGACAGCAGCACTGCGTCCAGTGCATTGATCCCGAGGTGTGGGGCGGCGGCGGCATGGCTCGACTTGCCGAAGAACTCAACCTGCAGCGCCCGCATAGCCAGGGCACACTTGAAAATCTCGTTCCTGTTGCTCGGGTGGACCAGAAGCGCGGCGTCAACGCCTGCGAACAGTCCGGCCTTGACCAGGGCGATCTTGCCTCCACCCCTCTCCTCGGCCGGGCAACCGATCACCTGCACCTGGCCTCCCAGCCTCGTAAGAAACGGCCCCAGGGCCAAGGCGGCGCCGATTGAGCCGGCCGCGATGAGGTTGTGGCCGCAGGCATGGCCCAGGGAGGGTAGCGCGTCATACTCGGCGAGAAAGGCGATGGTCGCTGACGGCCGCTCGACCCCGGCCCTGGCCAGGAAGGCGGTCGGAAGACCGCCGGCCCCCTCGATCACCTCGAAGTTTCGCGCCTTGAGAAGAGCGGTCAGTCGTTGGGCCGCTTCCCGCTCCTCATAGGCCAGTTCGGGGTGCTGATGGAGGAAATGGCTGGTGGCCACCAACTCGTCGGCCACCCGATCGACCGCCTTGACGATCTCGCCTTTGAACAGCATCGCCCGTCCGTGCCCCCCTGCAAGCCGAATCCCGCTACGTATCGGCCAAACCATACCATAGGCGTGGGATTGAAACAAGCGCGGAGGGCTGCGGAAAGATTATATCAAACCCCCTGGAAGAGCGTGCGGACGATCCTTCCGCGATGCTGGTTCAGCGGGTCCCTGGGCGGGACGACCGCCGGCTCGACTCGGCGATCGCTCCTCCTAATAAGAAAATGAGGGCCGAGTAGTACAGCCATAGGAGGAGCGCGATGGCGCTCCCGAGGATACCGGTGATCGGGTTGTAGATGGCATAGGTCAGCAGGTACCAGTTGAAGAGCTCTTTGGCGCCGTGCCAGAGGAGACCTGCGACCACCGCTCCAGCCAGGGACGCGCCCAGAGGAAGTGGACGAGCAGGTGCCAACCGGTACATCAGGAGAAAGGTGAAGCCGACCAACGTGGCCGGAATGAGGTCAAGGAGGATCCCGGGTGGCAGACTGATGTTGGCCGGGACAAATTCGAGGAGGCGGTTGCCGAGCGCCTCGATCGCGGTGGCCAGCGATGCGACGGCCAGGCTCAGCAGAAAGCCCAAGCCGGAAATCAGGCTCAAGAAAAAGGCCGTCACCTTCCGCCGCAGGTACCCGCGGGACTCCTGGAGATCGCAGAGGACGGTGAGGGAAGAGGCCACCATGTCAAAGGCTTCCGAGGCAACCCAGATCAGCGAGATCAGCCCGAGTCCTCCCGCCAGCCGCCGCCCGACAATCAGCGTTTGCAGCGTCGCCTCGATCTGCTCCCCCGTCACCCTCGGCAGGATGCGCTGAATCCCTCCGGTAATGGCCTGGGCGGTTGCGCTGGACGAGCCGGCGACCGACCCCAAGACGGCGCTGCTGATCAGCAGGAGGGGGATGAGCGCCAGCAACGCGTAGAAGCTGATGGCGGCGGCCATCATCGACAGATGATGTTGCTTGAGACACCACCACAGCTCGCTCAAGAAGCGTACCGGCCACCAGCGGGAGTCGGATCTGTGCGCGGCCATGCCGGACAGGATACTCTGTCGGGGTCCTGCGTGCAAGCGTTGGTGCAGCGTGCCTCATTTGAGGTGTCGCGATCAGAGCTGAATCTCCAACCGCTGTTTCGTTGGGTCGCTCGATCTGGCCCTTGACCCCGGGAGAGGCATCGCGCATAATTCGGGAAACCTACAGGAGAGGAGCAGACCATGTCGAACACGATCCCCGAGAGCTACCGCGACCTGTTTCAGAAGAAAGCCTTCGCCCATCTGGCGACGATCATGCCGGATGGCACCCCTCAGGTCACCCCGGTCTGGTGCGACTACGACGGCACCTACATTCGGATCAACAGTGCCAAGGGTCGCGTCAAGGACCACAACATGCGTCGGAACCCGCAGGTGGCGCTGGAGATCATGGACCCCGACAATCCGTACCGCTACCTCACGGTGCGCGGGCGCGTTGCGGAGATCACCGAAAGCGGGGCCGATGCTCACATCGACATGCTGGCCAAGAAGTATCTGGGGGAGGAACGGTACCCATACGGGAGGCCGGGCGAGGTGCGCGTTCTGTACAAGATCCAACCGGACCGCGTCTCGTCGATGGGCTAAAGGGAGCTTTGCGGCGGGCCAATTCCCCAAAGAAGGGAAGGCCTACGGTTCCTGTCAAGCAGCGGGACGCCAACAGATTGAGGGCTTAGCCTCTTAGGACTTTGGAAGGGCGATAGAGTTGTAAGCCGGGGATCTTGCGGAAGT
>Ga0210377_10005678_pt1 | contig 10214 bp, 10 predicted proteins | sample PLM4_65_b1redo_FD_155480 | JGI IMG/M metagenome (GOLD analysis project Ga0210377, IMG submission 155480) | Groundwater sediment microbial communities from an aquifer in East River, Colorado, USA - PLM4_65_b1 redo | ecosystem: Environmental > Terrestrial > Soil > Riparian zone | place: USA: East...
TCGCCGCTACCGGGGAGCTGGACGCGCAGTTGGTTGGCGGTCGCGTCGAACACCTCGACCCCGGGCTCGAGGACGCCGATGCGCGCCCGCAGGGCGCCACCTTCGAGCCGCCATTCCACGCGGCCCAGAGCCGGGCTCTCGAAGACGCCGGTGTAGTCCGTGAGCGGGCGCGGCAGCGTCTGCGGCCTCGCCGCCCGCCGCGCCCGATCCTGCGCCACCCCGGCCTTGGCCCGCTCGACCGTCTCGACGGCCCCCGCGAGCAGCTCCGCGGCGCGGGCGTCCGCGTCCGGGCGTCCGAGGGCGAGATCGTACACGTACGCGGCGATGAGGTCGGTGAGGGCCGAGCCCGGGCCGCCGTTCACCTGGGCCACCACGCCGACCCGGCGCCCCGGAAGAAACGAGATGTGCGACCGGTAGCTGACGTAGCCGCCGAACCGGCTCACCATCGGCTCCCCCTCGTAACTCCCGATGTCCCAGCCCAGCCCCCAGCCGTCACGCTGAAACGCGGCGAACCGGCCGTCGCGCCGGCCCAGCAGCTCGTGCGAGCGCCGGACCACCGCCTCGGGAAAGACCCGGCGCCCGTCCAGCATGCCGCCGTCCATGTGCACCGTGATCCAGCGCGCCAGGTCGGCCAGCGTGGACAGGTGCCCGCCGGCCGAGTTCATGGTGAGATCCCGCTTCTCGAACGGCAGCCGCTCGAACGTGCCCTCGGCCGTGAATTGGTGCGGCTGCGCGATCCGCGCGGGGTCCAGTCCCGAAACCACGGCATACGTTTCGCGCATGCCGGCCGGCTCGAACACGGCACGGCGAACGTAGGCCTTCCACCCTTCCGGCCGCCTCGCGTCGATGGCCATGGCGGCCACGTTGTAGCCGAGGTTCGAGTAGACCAGATCGCGGGAGCCGGTGGGGGCGTGGTACTGCAGCAGCTCGGGCCAGCGCCGCTCCTCCACCGCCCCGGTGAAGGCTGCCGCCATGACGACCGGCCCGTTCCCCTGAAGCCCGTGCGTGTGGGTGAGGAAGGCCATCAGGGTGAGCTCGTCGGGCCGGGCATCGCCGTGCCAGCGGGCGTGGGGCAGGACCCGGGTGATCGGTGCCGTGAGGTCGAGCTCGCCCGCGGCCTCGAGCAGGGCGACCCCGAAGCCGGTGAACGACTTGCTGGTGGACGCCACGTACCAGAGGGTCTCGGTCGAGGCGGGCACCTGCCGCCCGACGTCCGCGAGTCCCAGGGCCCGCTGGTACACCGTGCGGCCGTCCACCACGACGGCGACGCCCAGCGCGGGCGTGAGGCCCAGCGCGAAGGCGCGCTCGACCAGGGCATCGATTCTCGGGATCATGGTTTCGACCGGCGGATGGCCGGGCTCCTGGGCCAGCAGCGGAACGGCGCAACCGGCGAGCAGCAGGACGGGGCGAAGCATGGCGACACTCCTCGGTCCGCGACGGCGGGGTGGGACGCAAGGTAAGCGGCTGGGTGACCGTCGCCTTGTACCAATCCAACCTCCCCGACCCGGCCTGGCGGCCGCCGGCTACCCGAAGCGGTCGCGGGCGGTGATGGCGGGGGCCGACGGCGCCGCGAGCGCGCGAAACCGGCCCGGCGTGAGCCCGGTAGCTTCGCGGAACCGGTGGCCGAAGTGCGCCTGATCGGCGAAGCCGGCCTCGTGCGCGACGCGGCCGAGCGTGTACGCGCCCCGGTGCATCAGGGTCGCCGACCGGCGCAGCCGGACCCGCTGGAGATAGCCCGCCACCGAGCAGCCGTACCAGCGCCGGAAACAACGCGCCAGGTACACGGGATGCACCCCGGCGTCCCGCGCGGCGGCGCCCACGCGCACGGCATCCTCCTCATCCAGCCGCTCCCGCACGCGCTGGAGCCAGGCGGGCGCCACGCCGCCGGGGGAGCGCTCCGCGCCGTCCGTGACCGCGGCCAGGACGGCCAGCACGTCGGGGTCGTCGCCGGCCACGACCGCGCCGGGGCCGGCGAGGCGGTCCAGCAGCCGGAGCAGCGGGCGCGCGGCGGGCGCTCCCGGAATCCATCGCCAGGCGGGCAGCCGGCCCGGGTCGTCGATCAACCGCTCGCCGGCGTCCCCACGCAGCGCCAGGCTGAAGAGCAGCGCGCCCTCGGGACCGTACGCGTCCGCGTGTTCCACGCCCCGCGCCTTGACCACCAGCGACAGCGGCCCGGCCCGCTCCTCCCGCGCGCCCGCCCGTTCCACCAGGCCTCCACCCAGGACCAGGCTGATCTGGATCGCGTCATCCGCGTGCCGCGGTTGCCGCAAATCGGGGGCGTAGCGCACGCGCGCGACGACGGCGGGGGCTCCGGGAGACGGGGGCGTCACGCAAGGCCGTACGGACCGGGCGCCGTCGGGGTTCCGAAGACGGCCAGTGGCCGCCGGTCGGCCTCCACCCCAACTTGAAGGCTCCACACTTCGGACGGGGACATGCTGGCCGACGACATCACCGCGATCACCGCGCACCTCAGCGCGCCAACCCCGGCCGCGGGCGGGGCGGTGGAAGCCGCCTGGACGCGGCTGATCGACCTGGTCACCGCCCGCGCGCCGCTCCTGCGGCTGCACCCCACCGATGCCTACCACCCGGCCTCCGTGCACTTCTTCCTTCCGCGCGTGGCCCTCGGCATTCTGGATCGCCCATCAGGCACGCCGGATCGGGTGCTCAACAGCGTCAAGGTGGGGGACGTCACGGTAGAGACGCTGCTGGGCCAGCAGCGGCTGGGCCAACGCTCCTCTACGCCCGCGCCGGGGCAGGCGGCGCGCACCGACTTCCGGCTCTACGTCGATCGGGCCCCGCGACCGGCCGGACTGAGCGCCCCGCAATGGAAGGCGTTCTGCGACGAGACGGTCCGCGGCGCGCTCACCACGGCGCGGTACTACGCCTACGTCCGTTCCGCCCCCCAGGGCGGGGGGCAGGTGGACGTGCAATACTGGTTCTTCTATCCCTACAACGGCCGCATGGGGACCCCGCCCTTCCACGGCGAGCACGAGAGCGACTGGGAGCACGTGACGGTCCGGGTGCTGGGCGACGGCCAGCTGGCCGGGGTCTACTGCAGCGCGCATTTCGGTGAGGGCCGCTGGTATGCGAGCGCGCCGCTCGCGCTGGTAGACGGCCACCCGGTCGTGTATTCGGCGCGGCACAGTCACGCGTCGTATCCCCTTGCCGGCAACATCCCGCGCGGCCCGCTGCCCGACGACGAGACCGCCGACGCCGGACCCGAGGTGCGGACCTGGGAACTGCTCGACCTGGTAGGCGTCGAGGGGCGCGTGCTCAAGGGCCACGAGTGGCTCTACTTCACCGGCCGGTGGGGCCGGGACGAGTCGGCCCCGTTCGGGCCGGCCTTTCGCGTGAGCTGGGCGGGCGACGGGTACTGAGCCGGCCTGCCGGGAGACACTGATGCGGTCCAGAATCATCACATCCGTACTCGCGGTTGCCGCGCTCGGGGTGGCTCCCGACCTTCCGGCGCAGGTGCGCGTCGGCGCGCTGGGCGGCGCGGTGATCGCGACGCTGGGGGGCGCCGACGCTAACACCCCGGGATGGCGGACCGGCCTCCACGGCAGCGCGTTTGTCGAGCTGCCGATCTCGTCATTCGCCGCGATTCGGTCGGGAATCGGTTGGGTGCAGAAGGGCATCGAAGACCGGATCGACTCGGATTTGACCGGGCGGATCGAGCTCTCGTACGTGCAAATCCCCCTTCTGGCCCGCGTCACCATCCCCTCCGAGGTCGGGGTGGCGGCGCACGGACTCATCGGTCCGGTGCTGAGCCTGAAGTCGGGGTGCCAGGTGGTGCTCGAGTCCCAGCAGGGCCAAACCACCTCAGTGGAGTGCGACAGCCCGCTCCTCCAGGGCGGCGTGCCCATCACGGCGTCCGACCTCGGGTTCCTGGTCGGCGGCGGGGTCACGCTGGCGCCGCGGAGCCGGATCGGCGTGATCCTGCAAGTCGCCTACGAGCTGGGGCTCTCGTCCATCGACGATTCCGGTCTCGGCTTCGACACCAAGAACCGGGCGGTCCTGTTCTCCACCGGCGTAACCATCTCGCTGGGGCGATGACCGAGGAGGCGTGGTGAAGAAGCTCGATCTCAAGAAGACGCTCAAGCCGTACTTCCAGCCCCGCGCCAATCGGGTGGAGCTGGTGGATGTGCCGGAGTTCTCCTACCTCATGCTGGACGGCCGGGTCGAGCCGGGTGTGAGCGTGGGCGAATCGCCCGCGTTCCAGGAGGCCTTTCAGGCCATCTACGGGGTGGCGTTCACCCTCAAGTTCATGTCGAAGCTCCGGGCCCGGAACCCGATCGACTACCCGGTCATGGCGCCCGAGGGGCTGTGGTGGACCAGGGACGGCGGCTTCTCGCTGTCGGCTCCGTGGGCGTGGGCCCTCATGATGATGGTCCCGGACCACATCACCGCGACCATGTTTCGCGACGCCGTGGAGCGGGTGGGCGAGAAGCGGCCCAACCCCTCATTGGCGCGGCTGCGGCTGGAGCCGTTCCGCGAAGGGCCGGCGGTACAGGCGCTGCACGTCGGTCCGTATGCCGACGAGCAGCGCACGATCGACCGGATGGCGGCGTTTGCGGAGTCGCAGGGGTACCGGTTTCGCGGGAAGCACCACGAGATCTACCTGGGCGACCCGCGCCGCGCGAAGCCCGAGAAGCTGAGAACGGTGTTGCGGCACGGCGTGGAGCGCATCCCGGCGCCCTGACCCCGGCGCTACATCATCACTTCGTCTTCCGCCCACCCGCCGTGGCGCGCCAGGTAGGCCTCCGCCGTGCCTTCGGCGAGCATGGTGTCCACGTAGGCCTGTCGCTCGGCCCAGATGACCTCAAGGTCCCACACGCATACCGACTCGGACGGCCCGGCGGCCCGCCAATGCTCTCCCGGCGGGCGCACGAAGACCCGGAGCGGCAGCTCGTTCTCGTTGTCCCACCATCCCAGCACCACGAAGTCCGCCGTCCGGCCGTGGTGCCCGATGACGAAGCCCACGCCCGGCCGGCCGGGCGCCTGGGCCGGCGTCGGGAGGGCGGCCAGAGCCCGCCCCACGCCCGCGGCGAAGTCGTCCCAGTGCACGGCGGAGCCGTCAAACGAGATGGTAAAGCGCTTGAGGTGCCACCCGGCGTGCTGGTACACGTCGTGGTAGCAGATCGCGCGGGGGCGATACGTGCGCATAGGGGACCTCGCCAGTCGGCGAATCCGTTCCCTTGAATCGTTTCGCCGGCGCGCCGTCCGCGCAACTGCCGGGGCGCTCCCTTAGGGGCGCTTCATGTGCCGTTCACTCGCCGGCGCGGTCACTCACGCGCCCCGTCCGGGTCGGCGACTGCGCGGCCGCGGCCGCCTGCTACCGTAACCCGCAGTGTTGCACTTCAAACTTGATATCAAGCCACACTACCACCCGTGGTGGCGCTTGATGTCTTCTGGCGAAAGCTTTAGGAAACGCGCGGCATTGTTGTAGAGAATATCGCGCTTCTGCTGCTCCGTGAGGAATTCGGCTGATTCAACTGCATCAATACCGAGACCGATTGCATCCGGCCACGCCATTTGGTCGGAGCCAAACATGATCCGGTCCTCAAATCCGGCAAGAATCAGCTCTTTCAGGTACGCGTAAAACTCGGCCCGTGGCCGAATCCAGTCGATAACGCCAATATCCACGTACACTTGGGGATAGATGCTGAGGATCCCAATGGTCTCGGCGAGGAATGGCCAGCCAGCATGCATCAGGTAGACGCGTAGCTTCGGGTGCCGGTTGAGCATCCCCTCGAAGTGAATCGGATTTCCCAGCGCAACACGGAAGTTCGGATAGCCCCTCTGGGTGATGCCGGGGAAGCTGAGTCCCGTATGGACGCCTACCGGAATGTCCAGTCGCTCCGCCAGATCCCAATACGGCTCGAAGCCGGAATCTGAGGGAGAAAGGCCCTCGTACTGCGCTAGCACCTCACCCAGCGCAGCGATCTTGCCTGCCGCGTACCGCGCACGGATTGAGTCGACGCTCAATCCGGGGCGTCCAAACGCCGCCGAACCCAGGATGCGTCCTGGAGCGAGGGAGAGGAACTGGTCCACTTCCTCTGCGCCTCCGCCTACAATCCCAAGGACCACATTGTGCTTCTTCATTTCCTCGAGCGTACGCTGCACGTTCTCCTCGACCGAACCGACCGGGGCCGCGCGCGTAACCGGGTTTGGTCCCTGGCGCTGCAGTGCATCCAAGCCCAGTGCGTGGAGGTGGACGTCAATGATCGGCCCGCTCCTGGCTTGCTGCTGCGTGAACGCCAACTCTGGGAGCCAACCGTGAATAAGCAGGAACTGAGCGAGAATCACTAGTGAACGCATGCCAGCCTCCGCTTGGAGGTGTGCTGGATGAGCACGTCTCTTGTGTGGACTTGTATCTTGGCAGTCGGTAGAGTTTGCAGACATTCTGGTCGGGGCGCCAGCTCGATGCGGTCTAGGTGGCAAACACCGTTCGTTAGCCGGAGCGGCGCTCCGATCATCCGTCGCGAGAGCCCGAACAGTTGCGGGGGCCGACCGTTGGGCCGAGCCCGAATTCCCACAAGAACGGGCCAGGGCGACGCTCCCCGGCGGCTGGAGGGAACATGTTCGTCGGCGTTGATGTCGCCAAGGCGGAACTGGTGGTCGCCGTCCATCCGAGCGGTGCGCGGTGGACGGTCACGAATGACGAACGGGGCGTGCGGACGCTCGTGGAACGTCTGCGCGAGGCGCCCCCCACCCTGATCGTGCTCGAGGCGACGGGGGGATACGAGCTGCTTGGGGTCGCGGCGCTCGCAGCCGCCGAGCTTCCCGTGGTCGTCGTGAATCCGCGCCAGGTGCGCGACTTCGCCAAAGCCACCGGCCAGCTGGCCAAGACGGATCGCCTGGACGCCGACATCTTGGCGCGCTTCGCCGAGCCGGGGCGACGGCCTTCACCTGCACGCCCGGCTGGCGACTCAACCGCACCGCGGTCACTTTGAACTCGAGACTGTACTCCTGGATCTTCTTGGGCCCGGTGGCGCGAGCGCCGAGCGGTCGGAATCGGACTGCGAGGAATACGGGTGAAGACGCTTGCGGGTTAACGCGCTCATACCTGCGGGGGCCGAGCACTCGCGGGTCGCTAACCGGTCGTACGTGTCGCGGCGAGCAGTGTCACGTCGTCGTGGGGTTCGGCCTGCCCGGTGAACGCGTGCAGCGCCCCGAGAACGCCCCGAACGAGCGTGGAGGGGACGGTGCCGTTCGCACGCAGGGCGTCCCGAAGACGGTCGCCTCCGAAGCTCTCCCCAGCCGGGCTCCGCGCCTCGACCAGCCCGTCGGTAAAGGCGAAGAGGCAGTCGCCGTTCCGGAGCGTTCCCTCGCCCGAACGGAACTCCCGGTCCGGGAGGAGCCCGAGCGCGGGCCCCGTGGGCGAGAGCTCCCGGATGGTGCCATCGGGGCCGATGACCATGGCCGGCTCATGACCGGCGTTGACGTAGTCGAACTGCCCCGTCGCGGGGGTGAGCGCCGCCAGGAAGACGGTGGCGAACATGTTGGTTCGCCCGTGCAGACGGGCGATGTAATCGTTGGTGAACCCCGCGACCCGGGTCAGCAGGTCGGCCGGCGTGGCGGCCTCCAGCGACTGGCGCACCAGGGTGCGACGGCCGCCGATCATCTGGATCGCTCCGCCCCCGACCGGATCGGCGGAGGCGCGGATGAGGCTCCTGAACAACGCCATGAAGAGCGCCGCGCCCACCCCCTTGTCGCATACGTCGCCCACCACCAGCACGATCGTGCCCGAGGGCGCCAGCGCGAAGGCGTCGTAGAAGTCGCCGGAGACCTGGCGGGCCGGCTCCAGGGCCGCTTCGAGCTGCACCCCCACCGCGACCGGGAGCGATTCGGGCAGGAAGTCCCGCTGGATGTTCCGCGCCACCGCCATCTCGCGCGTGAGGCTCTCGGCGTCCCGCAGGCGCCTGCGGTCCAGCGCGGTGCGCAGGCGGGCCCGCAGCATCGCGGGCCGGAACGACGTGAGCAGATAGTCATCGGCACCCAGCTCGAGGCACTGCGTGAGGGCATCGAGGTCGTCCATCGCCGACATCACGATGACCGGGACTGGCGCGAGCTCGGCGTCGCCCCGGAGCGCCTCCAGGAACCGCTGGCCGTCCTTCCCGGGCCCCTGCACGTCCAGCAGCACCAGATCCACCGGCCCGGCCCGGAGCTTCGCGAGAGCCTCACCCACCGCGCCGGCCGTGTCTACCACATACCCTTCCCGCCGCACCTGACCGCCCAGGGTGTCTCGGCCGGCGGCATCGCCCACGACGAGCACTCTCGCCGGTGCCGCGTCAGGCGGCTGCGCGGTCGTGTCCGACGGCGGAGGCGTGGTCATCCGCGGCCGCCCACGCTCCTGACCGCTTCGTCGACCGTGTCGAAGACGCGCAGGATGCCGGTGAACCCGCTCAGCTCGAGCACCTTCCGGACCTCCGGGCGCGGGGCTGCGAGCCGCAGGTCCCCGCCGCGCGATCGGGTCTGCTTCAGCACGGCCAGCAGCACGCGCAGGCCGGCACTGCTGGTGTAGTCCACGCCGCCGACGTCGGCGATCAGGGCATGGTGTCCCGCGTCCACCTCGGACGCGAAGACACGCTGGAGATCGTCGGCGGTGTGCCCGTCGACGCTGCCGGAGATGTGGACCACGATGACGTGGCCTCGCTGCTCCACGGACGTTTCCATGCCGGCGCTCCGCTGGTCAGCCCGTCCTGGGCGCCCGGGACGGCGCCGGACCGATCCGCTTGGCGAGGATCACCACGTTGCCGCGCGCGCCGCGGGCCTCGTGCCGGACCTCGTCCATCACGCTGTACACCAGGTGCCAGCCCATCTTGCCGGGTCCGCGGCGCTTCCAGTCGATCCCGGTGTCCGGGGGTGGCACGGTAGAGGGATCGAAGACGGGGGCATCGTCCTCGATGCGCACCACGAGGCGCTCGGTGGTCGCGGTCGTCTCGATGCTGATCGATCCGCCGGGCTCGCCGGCGTATCCGTGCTCGACGACGTTGGCGCACACCTCGCTGACCGCGAGGCGGATGTCGTGGAGCGCCGCCGCATCCGCCTCCGCCCCCGACGCGCGCACCCCCTGCGCGGCGAACTCGACCAGCTCGGGCAGGTGCTCAATCCGGGCGGGCCGGACGATGCGGCGGGGCGCGCTCATGGGCTTGGGGAAGCTACGGGTCGCCCGGCGAGGCGGCCAGGGTGGACAGCTACAGCTCGCTGAGCATGTGCAGCTGCCAGAGGCTCCGCGTGCCGGTGCGGAGGAACGGATCCAGGGCGAGCAGCCCGGTCTTCCCGATGCTGTTCTCCAGATACCGCAGCTCGTCGAGCGTGGCCGGCAGCGTCGGATCCGGCGGGGCGTCGAACCCGGCCTCGCGCATCATCAGGATCCCCTTGGCGCGGATGGCGAGCTCGGCGCGCAGGCGGAGCAGGCACATCATGTCCACGATCACCTCGGGCGAGAAGCGGCTGCGCAGGGTCGTGAGATACTTCCCGACCGGGGTTCCCGAGACCTGCCCCGCGAGGACCACCCGCACCAGCTCCTGGTCCGTGTCGAACCCCGTCCCCAGCCAGGTGGTCGTCTCCCGCTCGCTGTGCCGGAACACCAGGACGCTGAGGAACGGGAGGACCAGGACGATCAACGCGGTCGCCAGGAGCGGGTGCAGCAGGAAGTGGTTGTACAGCGAGTGCAGGACCACGGCCACGCCCAGTCCGGGGAGCAGGAGCCAGAATCGGAAGGCGTCGAACCGGTTCTGGAGGGTCCGGGAGACCATCGCCACGATGGCGGTGGCGCCTCCGTGCATGATGGCGGTCCCCAGCCCCCGCACGATCCAGCTCCAGAGCGGCGCGCCGGGGTTTGACTGCAGGTAGTAGAGGCTCTCGAGGAACGCGAATCCCGTCCCGATGCCGAATCCGTGAATGGCGGCGTCCACCACGAACCCCACCCGGTTCCGCCACAGCAGGTACGCCACGAAGGCGGCCTTGAGCGTCTCCTCCACGACGGGGGCGACGGACATGGAGTAGCGGGTGAAGTCCAGGTCGAGCGCGGGCCGGAGGACGACGTTTGCCCCGTAGCTCGCGAGGGCGGCGACCACGCCGGTGGCGACCGACAGCAGGATGGCCCGCAGTGCCACGAGCTTGTAGCTGTCGATGAGCACCAGCGTTCCGAGGAACAGGAAGACCGGCAGGACACCGACGGCGACCGCGAGGACCGTCGTCACATGATC
>Ga0210377_10005679_pt1 | contig 10214 bp, 12 predicted proteins | sample PLM4_65_b1redo_FD_155480 | JGI IMG/M metagenome (GOLD analysis project Ga0210377, IMG submission 155480) | Groundwater sediment microbial communities from an aquifer in East River, Colorado, USA - PLM4_65_b1 redo | ecosystem: Environmental > Terrestrial > Soil > Riparian zone | place: USA: East...
CTCCGCGATTGACCAGGCCGAGCTTGCCGGCGAGGTGCGACGGGCGCTGAAACGCCGGCCCCAGCGGCGGTACGAACGCCCCGTCTAGCGGACGACCTACTTCGGCGTCACGCGAAATAGCCCGCCGGGATTGGCGTCCTCGAGCATCCACACCGCGCCATCGGGACCGACTGCCACGTCGCGAATGCGGTGGCCCACACTCCAGCGTTCGCCGGGCGTGGCTCCGCCCTTGCCGTCGAACGTGATGCGGTTGAGCGTCTGCGTCGCCATCCCGCCCATCAGGGCTGAGCCGCGCCACTGCGGGAACAACGAGCCGTTGTAGAACGTGAGATTGCCGGGCGCGATGATGGGCGTCCAGTAGATGACCGGTTTGGCCAGATTGGTCCGCGTATCCGGACTTGGGATCGGCACCAGGTCGTAATTGGTAGCGTAGGACACGAGCGGCCAGCCGTAGTTCTTGCCGGGCTCGATCAAGTTCAGCTCGTCGCCGCCCCTCGGGCCATGCTCCACTTCCCACAGTCGGCCGTCGGGCGCGAATGCCAGACCGTAGGGCGTGCGATGACCGCTGCTCCAAGTCTCCGAGGGCGCCAGGTTCGGCCCCTCGACCGTGTACGTGCTGATCACCGGCGCGGTCTTGGCCGCCTCCGTGTCTTTCGGCGGATTGATCAGGGACAGGCTTGGCGCGCCGGTCTTGCCCGCCATCGGGTTGCCCGGTGCGGGTTTGCCGTCGAGCGTCAGGCGCAGGATCTTGCCGACCTCAGTGTTCGGATCCTGTGCGGGTGTCATGCGCTGGCGATCGCCGACCGTCAGGAACAGTAACTGACCGTCTGGCGAGAAGGCGATCTGAGCGCCGAACTGCCCACCCCTGCCCTTCGGCATGTCACGCCACAGCACCTCCAGACCCTCGAGTCTCGCCGTGCCGGGCCCAACGGCCAGTCGGGCCCGTGCCAGGGCCAGGCCCGACGTTCCCGGCTCGCCCAGCTCCGCGTAGGTGAGGTAGACGCTCTGGTCGGTCACGTAGTGCGGTGACACGAACACGCCCAGCATGCCGCCTTGCCGCTCGTACAGGACAGCCGGGACGTTCTCGACGGGCGTCTTCTCCCCCTGCTGGGTTACGAGCCATACCGGGCCGACCTTCTCGGTGATGAGCATGCGTCCATCGGGCAGGAAGGCAATGCGCCAGGGCAGTTTGAACGTCGCCACCTGGGTCATCGTGAACGGCAGGCTCGGCTCCGGTTTCAGCTCGCCCGCGTTGATTTGTGCCTGCGCCGTGGCCGACACCAGTGTCAGTAGCAGCGCCGCATTCAGAAGGGTCTTCATGTAGGTATGTCCTCCGTCACCAACGTTCGAAGCCTACCAAGAATAAGCTGCAAGGCGCCTCCTGGCCTAGAATCTAGGCGGATGCGATTGTTCCTTCTTCGCCTTGCTGTCATTTTGATCCTGGTTCCGACGTTCGTGGCCGGACAACCCGCTACCAAAGATCGACAGCCAAACTTCGAGGGCACCTGGAATTCGGCGACGACGACGCCGCTCGAACGTCCGCCGGAGTTGAAGGATAAGCCGTTCTTTACGCCGCAAGAAGCCGCGCAGTGGGACCGGGAGGTTGCGCGACGCAATGAGGAACCTTCGCCTGCCGCAGCGCGCACCGGCACCGGCACCTACAACACGTTTTACCGCGAATACGGCACTCGCACGGTAAAGACGCTCCGCACGTCCATCATCACCGAGCCTGCCGACGGCCGCATCCCCGCGCTCACGCCGGTCGCTGCCGACGTCAAGCGTCGTCGGCTCGACGGACTGAAGAGGTTCGAGAACCCCGAAGAGTTGGGCCTGCAGGACCAATGCCTGGCGTTCCTCACGGCCGGACCGCCCATGCTGCCGTATTCGTACAACAGCAATTATCAGATCGTGCAGACCCACGACGCCGTCCTCGTGCACGCTGAGATGAACCACGACGCGAGGATCATTCATCTCGACGGCCGTCCACATGCGTCGTCGCGAATCCGATCGTGGTTGGGTGATTCGATCGGACACTGGGAAGGCACGACGCTCGTCGTCGACACCACGAATTTCAACGATGGCGGCGGCTTCTATGGAGACGCCGGCGGCAATTTCGGCTGGGACCAGGATCTGCACCTCACCGAACGCTTCAGCCTTTTCGACGCCGATACGCTGCGATACCAGTTCGAGATCGACAATCCGACCGCCTTCACGAAGCCATGGAAAGGCGAACTGACCATGACCCGATCGGCCGACAGGATTTACGAATACGCCTGCCACGAAGCCAACTACTCGTTGACCAACATGTTGCAGGGTTACCGCGCCGCTGAACGAAGGCCACAATGAAGACCGGATCACCGATTGTTGTCGTGGCCGTTCTCACTTTCGTGGGATTCGATGCGGCGTCTCGAGTGGTGGCCGCTGCTCCCATCGCCTGTGAGGCCCTCGCCGACGTGCCGCTCACGAACGGGACGCTGATCTCGGCACAGTCAGTACGAGCCGGTGCGTTCACGCCCCCGGCCCCGATTAATGCTTCTACCGCAAATCCATACGCGACGCTCCCAGCGTTTTGCCGTGTCACGGCGCGGCTGACGCCGACGCCGGACTCCGACATCCGCGTTGAGGTGTGGCTGCCGCTTTCGGGATGGAACCGCAAGGTGCAGGGCGTCGGCAACGGCGGGTTGGGCGGGACGATGCCCTATGGACCACTCGCGGCTGCTGTCCGCAGCGGCTATGCCGCCGCGGGCACCGACACGGGTCACATCGGCGGCAACGCGGATTTCGTCGCCGGCCATCCGGAAAAACTCGTGGACTTCGCGTATCGCGCGATCCACGAGATGACTGTCACAGCCAAGACGATTGTGACGGCGCACTACGATGCGCGCCCGGAGAAGTCCTACTTCGCGTCGTGTTCGACGGGAGGACGACAGGCGCTCGTTGAGGCGCAACGGTATCCGGAAGACTTCGACGGAATCGTCGCGGGCGACGCGTCGTGGGACCAGATGCGGCTCTACGCCGCCCGCGTGGCGTTGAACGTCTTCGTCAACCGCGAACCTGCGGCCGTCATACCTCCAGCCCAATATCCGATGATCCACAATGCGGTGCTGGCCGCCTGCGACGCAAAGGACGGTGTGAAGGACGGCGTGATCGAGAACCCTGCACTATGCCAATTCGACTTTGCCACGTTGACCTGCAGCGGAGACGATCGCGCCGATTGCCTGACGAAGTCGCAGGTCGAGACCGCCAAAGCGATGGCCTCACCGATCGTCGACCGCCAGCGCGGCGCCGTGTTGCATCCAGGCCGCTACTATCCGGGGTCTGAACTGGGATGGGGTGGCGTCGGCGGACCGGTTCCATCTGGTGAATCCCTGGAAGGCATGAGGAAAATTGTCTACAACCCCGGCTGGGACTACCGCACCATCCGGGCTCCCGATGACATCGAACGGGCGGTTCGAGCGGACCAAGGGTTGTTGTACGGGGGAGACCCCGACCTCACGCGCTTCTTCAGCCGCGGCGGGAAACTCCTGATGTATCACGGGTGGGCAGATCCCCTCGTGACGCCGGACGCCAGCTTGATCATGTACCAACGAATCAACGACGCCGTGGGGCCTGGCGCCGCAAACTCGCTCGCGCTGTTCATGGTGCCGGGCATGGGCCACTGCCAGGGCGGACCCGGCACCGATGTCTTCGATAAGGTCGCCGCGCTCGACCAGTGGATCCAGTCGGGCACCAGGCCGGCGTCGATCCTGGCCTCGCACATGACGGGAACGGCCGTCGATCGAACGCGTCCGCTGTGTGCGTATCCGGCGACCGCCCACTACATCGGCACCGGCAGCACGGACGAAGCCCGGAACTTCCGCTGCCAGGCGCCCTAGGCTGTGTGCGAAAATTCGCAAGTTCCCGGCCACCCCGGTCCAAACTGCGGCCGGAGGCGTAGGATCGTGGGTGGAGGTTCGACGTGCGCTGGTGCCGTAGTCTCGCACCCGGAATCGCGGTTGTTCTCACGCTGGGTTGCCGCGATGCGCACAACCCGGTTGCGCCATCTCCGCCGCTCAACCCCCAGCCTGTTGTCATCGATCAGACCGGGCCGGTTGAGATCGTGTTTCTCAGTGCGACCCCGTCACCGGGATCCACGCTCACGGGTTGTGGCAGCCGGATCAGCGGATGCATCAACCGCGTGGTCATGCGATTCTCGCTGCGCGCCCAGGACGCCGGGACCGTGCTCGCGGTCCGCGCGTTCCTCCACGCCACCAACCTTCAGGCCTGCCTGCTGACGACGACGGAGCCGTTCCAGCTTGCGCGGGGCGAGACGCGCGAACTCTCGATTGTCTTCGACCAGTCCGACAATTGTCCGATCCCGCTCACGATCGCCACCATGGCGGTCGTCGTCGAGGGACCGGCGCAAGTGGCCTCGAGGCGGACGTGGACCGTTAGCTATACCTTCGCGCCTTGAAGTGCCCAATGCGATTGTCGGTCCACCGGCGTTCGGCGGCCGATGCCGTTGGCTATCGCGATCGCCGGAACATCAGTGCACGGGTCACATTGAAGCCATCCGTTGATGTGAAGCTAGCGGGGCGTCAGCTTGCCGCCTTCCGCGAGAATCTTCATGTTCGCTACCGCGCGCGTGAACGTGGCGGTGCGCGACGCCTTGTCCTTTTCGCGCGTCGCGTCGTCGGGCAGCATCGAATTGTCGTACATCAGCGTGTAGACGATCTTCGAAGTCTTCTCGGTGAGGGGGCGGACCTCCAGCGTGCCGTGATACAGGTTGTACGGCCGGCCCGCCCTGACGGTTTGCGTGTAGGTGTAGGAGAACTCGGTTTTGCCGACCAGGACTTCATTGGCCACCGACCTCACTGCACCGACTTCACCGTCGGTTCCAGACAGGATCTTGCAGCCCGCTGGGATTTGCAGCCACTCGCCAATGTCGCAGTACTTGCCGATCCGCTTCCAGACTTCGGCGGCCGGACGGTTCACCTCGAGTTCGAGCGGGATGGACGCGTAGGTTGGATTCTCGACGACGATGTTGGTGTTCGCGGGCGGTGCGGGCTGTGCGGCGGGCGCTGGCGCCTGCGCGCCGGCCGAAACCGAGAAACCCACGAAAACCAGCAAGGCGACGATCACGATCTGGCGGCAGTCGGTCCGCATCATGCCCTCCGAGGCGGAAGCTTATCAACTGGCGGGAGAATGCGAAAGTGGCGCTGGCGCTACGGATTCGGGTGCGACGCGTTGTACTCGGCGATCCAACTCGGGCTCATCGTCCCAAGGTCCGAGCGCTGCAGGGGGTTCCAGTACCCGATCTTCAGGACCAACGCCGCGAGCGACACGAATCCAATCGCGAGCAACGCGAGCATTTGTAGTCTCTTAACGTGCACCGTTCGACAACCGACAGGGCTGGAGCAGACGCGGCTTCCGTTGTCCGCCAGTCACTTTAGTGAGGTAGGCGGCTGGTGTGGCCGGGACCTTCAGGAAAGGATCTCCACGGTACCACACTCGGTGTCGAACGGTAACGACTGGCCCGGGTCAGCGGCAAGTGATGTCGCCGCGGTCGATCTGACGCCCCAGCAGCGCTCCAGCCCCGGCCCCGATGATTGTGCCCAGGGTCTTCGAATCTCCCGGCGCGATCACGTTGCCCAGGACGGCACCCGCCATGCCGCCGATGATCAAGCCCGTCGTGCCATCGTCGCGCCGGCAATAGTAGCGATTGTCGTAGCCTCGATAGAGGCGATCGTTCCGGCCGAGGCGCTGCACCTTGTATCGGCGGTCGTCCCGACGGTAGTACCGGGCCGCGTCGTACCCCCTCTGGCCCGGCTCGAAGTGCCGATAGTCGTAGTTTTTCCACTCGCGCTTGTTAGCGCGATGGTCATCTCGACGGTCTTCGTGGCGATCGTGCCGACTATTCCCCTGCGCCATCGAAGGAATCGGCTGCAGACTCACCGTAGCGGCGATCAGTGCTGCGGAAATGGCCACTCTGATCTTATTCACGGCAAACCTTCCTGATTAGTGGTCACCATCGACCTGCGTCGTCAATTGCAATGCCCATGCCGGTGAAGCGCCGCCAAACAGGCCGTGTTCTTGTAGAAGATTGGCGGAAAGTGTGGCCGCCACAGGACACCAGACGCCTCGGAAGCCCGCGTCTGGCATCGATTGAGGGCATGCGGCCGCACGGTCTACCGCTGAGCCGCCCGGCAGTAATCGTGATCTGTGGTGCGAATCACGCGTGCCTCCTCGATCAGAATCGCGACGGGTCGAACATGGACGATGTGACGTCGATGATCGGGCGCTTCATGAAACAACCTCGGCGATATTGTTCCGAATTGCACTGACGATGACGAACGGATCGCGATAGCGTAACTGCCGGGCGGCCCAACGAAGCCCTCGCGATTCTTGCCGGCCCAACAGTAGGAGAGTGCCATGTCAGTTGCCAAAGTTTCCGAAATCAGCGCGACCTCGTCGAAGAGCTTCGAGGACGCCATCCAGCAGGGGCTCATCCGCGCCGCCAAGACGCTGCGGAACATTCGCAGCGCGTGGATCAAGGAGCAGCACGTGCGCTGCGACGGGAGCACGATTATCGAGTATCAGGTCAACATGATGGTGACGTTCGTGCTCGATGACTAGGGGAACGGCGCCTTGCAACGAGCACTCAGCAGCGGAGGTGAGACATGGGTTTGAGAGACACGTACGCGTACGCGATTCAGCAATCCAAAGGCAAGTTCCATGGAAATGCCGAGGAGCGTGACGGGAAGCTCCATTTCAAAGGCACCGTAGCGACGGAGGCCGAGAAGAATGAGATCTGGACCGCCATCAAGACGATCCCGACCTGGCAGAAGGATATTGTCGCCGACATCCTGGTGACCGGTGGACCGGCGCCCGCCGCCGCCAAGACCTACACGGTCAAGGCCGGCGACACGCTCGGCGCAATCGCCAAGGAACATCTTGGTAACGCCGGGGCCTACATGAAGATCTTCGAGTTGAACAAGGACCAACTGACCGACCCGAACAAGATCAAGCCGGGACAAGTGCTGCGTCTGCCGTAGTCGACGACCGGCCGTACACGCCTCACGTCTTCGAGGCGAGGTATGCCACCGCGTCGTCGAGCGTGTAGAGGCGCGGATAATCAGCTTCGGGGATCTCGACGCGAAGCGTCTTGTGCAGCGCGATCACGAAGTTGAGGAAGTCCATCGAGTCCAGATCGAACTGATCGCGGAAGTTGGCGGCGGGCTTGATCGATCCCGGATCGATCTCCGGCGCCACTTTCGCGAGCGCCTCCCCGATCATGCGTGTGAGGTCGTCCCGCGTCATAGTGCCTCCGGGTGTTGCAGCAAGCGGTCGATGGCAGACAGGAACACACCGCCGCGGTGACCATCGCTGGCACGGTGGTCGGCGGATAGCGAGGCCGTCAGCACCGGTCGGGGCTCCACCTTCCCGGCCGCGACCCACGGTCGATCCGCGATCTTGCCAAATCCCACAATCGCGACCTGCGGCGGGTAGATGATGCCGAACGCCGCATCCACGCCCTGATCGCCCAGGTTCGTCACCGTGATCGTGGGATCGGCGAGTTCCGAACTCTTGAGCGAGCCCGCCCGCGCGCGCGCGACCAGGTCCTGGAGTGCCTGCATCAGCGTGGTCAGCGCCGCCTTGTCCGCATCGTGCAGGGCGGGTGCCACCAGCCCTCCGCCGCGCAGGGAGATCGCGCACCCGACATGGATGCCGGCGCCCGGTCGAAACCCGCCGTCGACCCAATGACCATTGAGCTCCGGCACCTCGCGGAGCGCCAGGGCTACGGCCTTGATCAGCAGCGCGGCCGGGAGCAGACGGTCGGTCACTGGTCGCTTCAGGTTCTCGGCCCGCAGCCAGGCCGTCGTCGCGCCCATGTCGATCGTCGTCGACAGGTAGTAATGAGGGATCTCGCGCTTGGACCGGGCCATTGCTGTCGCGATGGCAGTGCGCATGGCTAATGTCGCACCCTGCGGCTTCGTCGTGACATCGGGAACTGGCGCCTTGATGGCCGCAGCACGTTCGACATCCTCGCGCGTGATCGCACCTTGCGGCCCAGAGCCTTTGAGGTTCGCGGTGTCGACGCCAAGATCTGCGGCCAGTTTCCGGGCCACTGGCGAGACGCGCACGCGCTGCGGCGTCTCACGCGCGGTGGTCATCGCGGGCGACGCCGCTCCGGTTCCACCGATGCGAGCGAGGACCGTGCCGACCGGGACCTTCGTCCCCGGCGCGACGAGAATCTGCTCGAGCGCGCCGTCCTCATAGACTTCGATTTCGATGGCGCCCTTCTGCGTATCGACGACGGCGATGATGTCGCCGCGCTTCAGCGCGTCACCCGGCTTCTTCAGCCATTCGACCAGCGTGCCGGCCTCCATGTCGGCGCCGAGTGTGGGCATCCGAAACTCACCCACGGTGTCCGACCACTTCCTGTGCGGCGGCGACGATCGCGGGGGGCTGGGGCAGGGCCGCGTCCTCGAGATGCTTGGGATACGGAATCGGCACCTCTGCGGTGCAGACGCGCGCCATCGGCGCATCAAGATCGTAGAACGCCTGCTCGACGATGCGCGCCACGATCTCCGCTGAGAGGCTCCCGCTCTTCCAGCCTTCGTCGACAATCACGACGCGATGCGTTTTCTTCACGGAGTCCAGTATCGTCGGCATGTCCAGCGGACGCAGCGTGCGCAGGTCGATCACCTCGGCGTCGATGCCCATGCCGGCCAGCGCGTCCGCGGCCTGCAGCGTCTTGCCCAGCGTACCGCCGTAGGTGATCAGGCTGATGTCCTTGCCCGGTCGGCGCACCGACGCTCGATCGAGGTCCACCGGCCCGGCATCGTCGGCCAACGGACCCTCCATGTTGTAGAGCGCCTGATGTTCGAAGATGAGGACGGGATCGGGATCCTCGAGGGCCGTCCACAGCATGCCGCGCGCGTCTTCGAGTGTGGCGGGCGCGACGATACGAATGCCGGGGATGTGCGCGTACCAGCCTTCGAGGCTGTGCGCGTGTTGCGCGGCCAGCTGGCGTCCCGCGCCCGTGGCCATGCGGATGACCAAGGGGACGCTGAACTGCCCGCCGGACATATGCCGGATCGTCGCGGCGTTGTTGACGATCTGATCGAGCGCCAGGAGGCTGAAGTTGACGGTCATGACTTCGACGATTGGCCGCATGCCGCCGAGCGCGGCGCCGATGCCGGCGCCGACGAATGTGGATTCCGACAGGGGGGTGTCGCGAATCCGCTCGGGTCCAAACTCGGCCAGCAGCCCTTTGCTGACCGCATACGATCCGCCGTACTTGCCGACATCCTCGCCCATCAGGAAGACGCGCGGGTCCTTACTCAGTGCTTCCTTGTGCGCCATCCGCAGCGCGTCGCGATAGGTGGTTGTCGCCATCACGCGGCTCCATGCAGCACGGCATCGCGAGGCCCGGCCGGTGTATAGACGTCCTTGAGAAGATCGGCTACCGGCTCCCAGGTGCCGGCTTCGGCGAATTGCACTGCTCGCTCGACTTCGTCCGCCACCGACCTTTCGAGCGAGGCGACGACATCGGGTGTCGTCAGTCCGCGGTCCTCGAGGCGCGCAATGAGCGTCGGAATCGGATCGCGCTTCTTCCACGCCTCGACCTCCGCTCTGTCGCGGTAGAGCTCGGCGTCGAACATCGAGTGCGCGCGAAAACGGTAGGTGCGCAGCTCGAGGAACGCGGGTCCCTCGCCGCGTCTCACGGCTTCGACGACGCGTTTGGCCGCCGCTTCGACGGCGATCACGTCCATGCCGTCGACGGCCTCCGCGGGCATCTGGTAACTGCGGGCCTTCAGGGCCAGATCGATCTGGGATTGTGCGCGCTCGAGACGCGTGCCCATCGCGTAGAGGTTGTTCTCGCACAGGAACAGGACCGGCAGCTTCCAGAGGGCGGCCAGATTCATCGACTCGTGAAACTCACCTTCGGCGACGGCGCCGTCGCCGAAGAAACACGCGGTGACGCGCGGCCGGTGCTGCATCTGGTCTGCGAGGGCAAGACCGACGGCCAGCGGCAGTCCGCCGCCTACGATCGCGCTTCCACCGTAGAAGCGTGTCGGCGCGTCGAATACGTGCATCGAACCGCCACGCCCGTGGCTGCACCCTTCATGTTTGCCGTACATCTCGGCCATGAGGCGATCCATGGCGATGCCGCGGGCGAGGGCGTGTCCATGTTCGCGGTATGTCGCGAGCACGGCGTCGTCCTTGGT
>Ga0210377_10005680_pt1 | contig 10213 bp, 7 predicted proteins | sample PLM4_65_b1redo_FD_155480 | JGI IMG/M metagenome (GOLD analysis project Ga0210377, IMG submission 155480) | Groundwater sediment microbial communities from an aquifer in East River, Colorado, USA - PLM4_65_b1 redo | ecosystem: Environmental > Terrestrial > Soil > Riparian zone | place: USA: East...
CCCGCGGCCTGATCACCTCCAACTTCACCGTCAGCGCCGCCGGCGAGGTGATCGACGACCACTTCACGCGGCTCTACCTGCCCTGACGTAGTATCGGCGCGAATGATCGCGGTCCGCCACGTGAGCAAGCGGTACGGCGCGACGGTCGCCCTCGACGACGTCTCGCTCGACGTCGGGCCGGGCACGACCCACGTGCTGCTGGGCTCCAGCGGCTCGGGCAAGTCGACGCTCCTGCGCGTGGTCCTGGGCCTCGTTGACGCCGACGCCGGCGAGGCGCTCGTCAACGGCGTCGCCGTCACCTCCGGCGCGCGCCGGCACCTGGTTGGGCGCGTGGGCTACGTCGTCCAGGAGGGCGGGCTCTATCCGCACCTGACCGTCGGCGGCAACGTGAGCCTGCCGGGCGAGGCCGTGGGCTGGCCGCGCGGCCGCATCGCCGAGCGCGTGCGCGTCCTGACGGAGCTGGTCGGCTTCGATACGGCGATGCTGCTCCGGTATCCGGCCGAGCTGAGCGGCGGCCAGCGCCAGCGGGTGGGGCTCATGCGCGCGCTCGTGCTCGATCCACCGCTGCTGCTGCTCGACGAGCCGCTGGGCGCCCTCGACCCCATCGTGCGAGCCGACCTGCAGGCCGAGCTGCGCCGCCTCTTCGCCGCGCTCGGCAAGACCGTCGTGCTCGTCACCCACGACGTTCGCGAGGCCGTGCTGCTGGGCTCGACCATCACGCTGCTGCGCGCCGGCCGGGTCGTGCAGCAGGGGACGTTCGCCGAGCTGGCGCGGAAGCCGGTGGAGCCGTTCGTCACCGAGTTCCTCGTCGCCCAGGCGCCGCCGCCCGAGCTGCGGGAGTACTTCTAGGCGTGCACGCCGCCGGGCTCGTCGCGCTCGCCCTCGCCATCGCCGTTCCCGTCCACGCCGCCGGCGGCGTGCGGGTGGGCTCGAAGTCCTTCACGGAGAGCTACGTGGTCGCCGAGATCGCCGCCCAGGTGCTGGAGGCGACGGGAGAGGTGAGCGTCGAGCGCCGCGTGGGGCTTGGCGGGACGGGCATCGCCTACCGGGCCGTCGCCCACGGCAGCGTCGATCTCTATCCCGAGTACACCGGCACGATCAGCCGGGCGATCCTCAAGGACGCGTCGATCGACTCGGTTGAGGCGATCCGAGCCGAGCTTCTCGCGCGCGGGCTCACGATCAGCGACCCGCTCGGGTTCGAGAACACGTACGCGCTGGCGGTCCGCGCGGATCTCGCGCGGCGCCTCGGGCTCGAGCGGATCAGCGATCTCGCCCGCCATCCGGAGCTGACCGCGGCCTTCACCTCCGGCTTCCTCGAGCGCGACGACGGCTGGCCAGGCCTGCGTCGCCACTACGATCTCCGGCTCGCCGCCGTGCGGACGATCGAACACGCGCTGGCGTACCAGGCGCTGGCCAGCGGCACCGTCGACGTCATCGACATCTTCTCGACCGACGGCCGGCTCAGCCGGTCGGGCACGGTCGTGCTGCGCGACGACCGGCGCTTCTTTCCCACCTACGCCGCCGTCTTGCTGGCGCGAACCGATTTCGTCGAGCGGCAGCCGCGCGCGTGGGCGGCGCTGGAGCGCGCGCTGGTCGGGCGTATCGACGGCGGCGCGATGACGCGCCTGAACGCGCTGGCCGATCTCGACGGCCGCAGCGCGCGCCAGGTCGCGGCGCGCTTTCTCGGCCGCGAGGTCACCGACGCCGAGGAGCGCGCGCGCCTGGTCCGCGAGCTGGGCACCCTCACCCTCGAGCACCTGGGACTGGTGGCGGCGGCCCTCGCGCTGGCCGTGCTCGTCGGTCTGCCGCTGGGGATTCTCGCCGTGCGCTCGACGGCGCTGGGCCAGGCGGAGCTGATGGCCGTCGGCGTGCTGCAGACGATCCCGGCCCTGGCGCTGCTCTGCTTCATGATCCCACTGCTCGGCATCGGCACGCTGCCGGCCCTCGTCGCGCTGTTCCTCTACGCGCTGCTGCCGATCGTCCGCGGGACCTACACCGGCCTGGCCACGCTCGACCGCCAGTTGCTGGAGATCGCCGACGTCCTCGCCCTGGCCGGCTGGCGCCGCCTGGCCCGCATCGAGTTGCCGCTGGCCTCGGTGCACGTGCTCGCCGGCGTCAAGACCGCGGCGATCTGGACCGTCGGCACCGCCACGCTCGCCGCCTTCATCGGCGGCGGCGGCTACGGGACGCTGATCGTCCGCGGCCTCGCCCTCGACGACGCCACGACGATCCTCGCCGGCGCCATCCCGGCCGCCCTCATGGCGCTGCTCTTTCATGGCGTCTTCGAGTTGATCGACCGCCTGCTGGTTCCTCGCGGTCTTCGCCTCGTCATGTCGCGACCGCGCTGACCGGTGCCGGCAGCTTGACCCTCTATACACACAGGTCTAGCCTCGCATCATGAAAGGTGTCCGCGCGAGACTCTTCCAGAATGGTGGCAGTCAGGCGGTCCGGCTCCCAAAGGAGTGCCGTTTCGCAGCCCAGGGCGAGGTCCTGGTGCGTCGCGAAGGCCGTCGCGTCATCCTCGAAGCGGCGGATGAGTGGCCGGACAAATTTCGTGCTTGCCTAGGCGCTTGGCCTGGGAAGGTCCTCCGCCCCAAGCAGCAGCGCCTCCGGGGCCTGCGTGATCCGTTCGTCTGATGCCACAGTACATGCTCGATACGGCACGGTCGGCTTATAGCCTCCGTTCGGCTCTTGGACGAAACGGTGCATCGGGCAGAGCTTCATTGGTACGAGGCACGGAATCGGCCAGCGGGAATGAAGATCAAATTCTCGCTATTGGACTAAGGAATGAAGAGAACAACCAGATCGCGAGTCCGCTTCGTTGTCTGCATTAAGAACAGGGGGTATGAGGCCTCCCTCGAACTCTGCAAGTTCTATCGCCTTGTACCCGACAGGATGCTGAACGACGCGGATACCTCAGAGTCGTAGACGAGAGCGGAGAAGACTATGGCTATAGCGCCGAACGCTTCCTGTCGATCGACGTACCGAAGCCGGTGGAGAAGGCGCTCCTTAAAGGCGCTCCTCAAAGCTGCGTCATAACTGCGGGTCGCCGAACGCCGCCCTGCAGCAGACGCGCTTCGCACGCTGCTGACCGCGATTGCTAGCCAAACTTGAGGACTGGGGGGGCTGGCCTGACGGGAAGAGATGTATACACGGTAGTCAATCGGTACATCGGCGTCTCGGGAGGTTATCTTGGGGATTTCTCATATCGGACACACTACGAATTCTATCGAGAGTACTGCGACCTGGATATCGACCCCGGCGCATATGCGGGGACCACCCGCGAGCGCTTTGTCAGATTCTAGAAGGGGCAGATCCCGTCACCCAGGCCAAGATTCTCTCTGGCGTCCTGGAGAAGTATCCTGTCGGTTCATCCTCGCTTCGGACCCAGGACGCTCACGATCAAGTTCGGCAGATGATTGCTCGATGCGTCGCTGGTCCGGGAGTGCAATCTCCACAGCTGCGGATCACCAGCGCGGTTGTTCGACGAGCCATTGCGGATGCCGAGACGCTGCTACAGAGCCGCGGACCGACCAGCGCCGTCGATCGAGTCCACACGACACTCCACGGATACTTGAAGGTTTCGTGTGACGATGCAGGCATCGTATATGGAACGGACCCATCGATCCTCGATCTGTTCAAGTTGCTGAAACAGCATCATCCCCGTCTGCACTCCCTCGGAGCGCATCAGGGGCCGATTGTGCAAGTCTTGCGCTCATTCGGGTCGGTGATGGACGCTCTCAATCCAGCGCGCAACCGGGGCAGCGTTGCCCATCCCAATGAGAAGCTTCTCGATGCGGACGAGGCGATGCTCTTCATCAATGCTGCGCGTACGGTACTTCAGTATCTCGATACGAAGCTCGGCGGACCAAGTGTTGGCTAGCAAGCGGCTAGAGCGGGCCGGCTTCAACGCTTGGCGCCGAGCCGAACCTGCCGCTGAGCCTCTAGACGGTCGCGGGCAGCGAGGGAGCGCCGGTGGGCTCGAGTAGCAGATTGAGGCGGCGACAGAGGTCGATCATGGCGTCGGCGCGGCCGGGGAACCACGCGCGGATCCATTCGGGCCGCTCGAAGAACGCGAGTGGGGAGTGATCGGCGCGGCGGATGGCGCCGCGACGGACGAGGCCGCTGGCGTTGATGAAGCTGACCTCGTCGAGCAGACGGCCAGGGGCGGCGAAGCCCGGTGTGACGGGACAGAGCGCTAGCAGCGGCGGGAGCGATTCCGCGACGCAGCGCAGGCAGAATGCGTGGGTGCGCGCGCGAACGGCGGGTGACAGCGCCTCGAGCACCTGACGCATCGTGATGCCGGAGAAGATCGTGTCGTCGACGATCGCCAGGGACGCAGCCGTCTCTATCCCGGTGAGCTGTCCGGCCACCGTCACGCCGGTCGGGCTCACGACCGCGTAGCCGCCGCGGCCGTCCTCTTCGCGCGTCAGATCCACCCGCCGGATGGCCGGGAACCAGCCGGCGCGGGCGTGGACCTGGCGGGCGACGCGCTCGCCGGCGCCACCGATCCCGATCGCCAACACGAACGGCGAGTGCGGGCCGCGCGCGATGAGCGCGTCGATCTGCTCCTGCAGCGTGAGCACGGTCACGTGGTCGTCGCGCCGGACCATCGCCATCAGCTCCTGCGCCAGCGCGAAGGCCCGCGAGTCGCCGCCAGAGCGCTCGCGGACGTCCTCGGTCAGGTCGTCGTGAATGTAGAAGACCCGGGGCGTCGGGGTGTCGCCCACGGGTCAGGGCCCGTGAACGAACCGCCGGGTCGAGGAGCGCCACGGCTTTGCCGGGGCGCTACCGAGCGCCGGGGGGGTGTGGGGGGCCATATCGGGGCCCCCCACTCAAGCAGCCCGCGACGCCCGGGCAGCGACCGCGCGCGACGTGGGCGCGGCGAGCGCCAGCGCGAAGCGCTCGCCGGCGTCGGTGTGCCAGGCGTCGAGACGAAGCCCGGCCACCGCCAGCATCGCGCGCGTGGACGCCCGCGTGAACTTGTACGAGCTCTCCGTCCAGATGCTCTCGGACGGCTCCAGGCGCACGGTGAAGGCGAGGCTCGGGATGTGGACGGTCTGCCGGGTCTCGGGCACCAGGTGCATCTCGATGCGGCTCTCGGCGGCGTTGTACCAGGCGTGATGACGGAACGCCTCCGGCTGGAAGTCGGCGCCCAGGCCCTGGTTGACGACGCGCAGGATGTTCCGATTGAAGGCGGCCGTCACGCCGGCGGCGTCGTTGTAGGCGGCCTCCAGCACCGTCACGTCCTTCACGAGATCGACGCCCACGAGCAGCCGGTCGCCGCGGCGCAGCAGGCTGCGGACCTGGGCGAGCAGGGCCTGGCGCGCGGGGGCGTCGAGGTTGCCGATGGTGCTACCGAGAAAGAGCACCAGGCGGCGGCCGCTGGGTGGGGGCACGTGCACGAGGTGGCGCTCGAAGTCGCCGATGATGGCGTGGACCTGCAACGCGGGGTCCTCGGCCAGCAGGCGCTCGGCGGAGGCGGCCAGCGTGGTCTCGTCGACGTCGACGGGCGTGTAGCGCAGCGCCCCGCCCCCGCGGGCCTCGAGCAGGCGGCGCGTCTTCAGCGAGAAGCCGGAGCCCAGCTCGACGACGTCACGCGGCTCCAGCGCGCGCATCAGCGCGGGGGCGAGGCGATCGAGCAGGGCGTCCTCCGTGCGGGTCAGGTAGTACTCGGGCAGCCGCGTGATCTCGTCGAAGAGCCGCGAGCCGGCGGCGTCGTAGAAATATTTCGGCGGCAGCGAGCGGGGGCGCGTGCCGAGGCCGCGCAGGACGTCTTCGGCCATTGCTTTCAGGCGCGTGTGGGCGTCGGCGTGGACTTCGACCCGATAGCGCACGGTTGGCTCCTTGCTCCCGCCGGGTAGGGATGGCGACGGCGCCGGTCAGGCGTCGTCGGCCAGACGGATCCCAGAGAACTGCCAGCGGGCGTCGGGGGGGAAGAAGTTGCGGTAGCTGACCCGGATGTGTGACTGCGGCGTGACGCAGGAGCCGCCGCGCAGCACCATCTGACTGACCATGAACTTGCCGTTGTACTCGCCGACCTCGCCCGGCGCCGGCCGGTAGCCGGGGTAGGGCGCGTAGGCGCTCTGCGTCCACTCCCACACGTCGCCGAACACCTGGACGAGCGCGCGGTCGTCGTCGAGCGTGGCCGGCAGCGGGTGGAACACGCCGGCGTCCTGGAAGTTACCGAGGACCGGCGCGTCGGCCGCGGCGTGCTCCCACTCCGGCTCGCTCGGCAGGCGCGCGCCCCGCCAGCGCGCGTAGGCGTCGGCCTCGAAGTAGCTCACGTGGGCGACGGGCGCGTGCGGGTCGAGCGGCAGGAATCCGTGCAGCGTCTGCGTCCACCACGTGTCGTCGATACGCTCCCAGTACAGCGGGGTCTGCCAGCCGCGCTCCTGCACCGTGCGCCAGCCCTCCGACAGCCACGGCGCCGCGTCGCGATAGCCGCCCGCGTCGACGAACTCGACATATTCGCCGTTGGTCACCAACCGGTTGGCGATGCGGAACGATCGCAGGTAGACGGTGTGGCGCGGCCACTCGTTGTCGAAGGCGAAGCCGACGCCGTCGTGGCCGATCGGCTGCAGGCCGCCCGCGTGCTCGCGCCAGCCGAGGGGCCGGGTCGCCGCGCCGCGGACCGGCGTCACGCCGTGATAGGCCGGGTGGAGCGGATTGACGGCAAGGTTGTACTTGATGTCGGTCAGGATCAGCTCTTGGTGCTGCTGCTCGTGGTTGAGACCGAGCTCGAGCAGCGGCGCCAGCGCGGCCAGTCGCGCCTCGTCGCCGCGCTCCAGCAGCGTGGCCATGCCGCGATCGACCCACGCCCGATAGGCCAGCACCTCGGCGACGGTCGGGCGCGACAGGTGGCCGCGATCCGGCCGGGAGAACTGGGGGCCGACGCCGTTGTAGTAGGAATTGAAGAGGACGCGATAGGCCGGGTTCAGCGGCGCGTAGCCGGGCAGGTTCGGCGCCAGCAGGAATGTCTCGAAGAACCAGGAGACGTGCGCCAGGTGCCACTTGGTCGGGCTCACGTCGGGCATCGCCTGCACGACGTGGTCCTCGGCACCCAGCGGTCGACAGAGGCGCTCGGTCGTCCGCCGCACGTCGTGATACCGCGCGAGGAGCGCCGGGCGGTCGATCGGTAGCGTCGTCGCCGTCTGCGCCGGGGCGATGCTCATTGGGTGCTGGATGATACGCATGCACCCCGCGTGCCCGCAAGCTGACGCCTTGACGCCCCCGGCGGATTCGCCCATTCTCTGCGGGCGAGGCGGACGGCGGCCGCCGCCCCCGCCCGGGGCGAGCCCGTAGACGAAAGGAGCCCGGCATGCGTTCCCGTATCGTATGCGCGGTGGCGGTGGTGGCGGCGACCCTGACGCTGGCGCTGGCGCCACCCACGGCGTGGACCCAACCCAAGAAGCTCGTGTTCTGGACGCACTGGGAGCAGAACCCCGAGTTCAACAAGTTCTACGAGACCCGGGGCAAGGACTTCGCGCAGAAGTCGGGCTACGAGGTGCAGGTCGTCACGGTGCCCTACCAGGGCTACGAGGCCAAGTACCTGGCCGCGCTCGTCGGCAAGAGCGGGGCGCCCGACATCTTCATGGGCATGACCCACCACTGGTGCGGCCAGTACGACTTCTGCGACCGCATGCCGGCCGACCTGGCCAAGACCTGGGACGACAGCCTGCCGAAGTACATGGTCTCGGTCGGCAAGTGGAAGGGCGTGCGCTACGGCACGCCCATCGAGCACGGCAACTTCCAGCAGATGTACATCAACACCGAGACGTTCAAGAAGGCGGGCCTCGATCCGGACAAGCCGCCCAAGACGCTCGACGACTGGCTGGCCGCCATGAAGAAGCTGACCGTGCTCGACGCCAAGGGCGAGCCGACGCAGGTCGGCTTCGCGCTGCGGCACAAGGGTCATCCGGTCGGCATCGCCGACAAGTTCCTGCCGTTCGCCCACGCCTACGGCGCCCGGATGCTCTCGCCCAATCTCGAGCGGGCCACCGGCTTCGCCAACAGCCCCGAGATGGTGGCGGCGCTGCAGTTCTACGCGGACCTCGTGCAGAAGCACAAGGTCGCCAGCCTGGTGTTCCCCACACCGGAGGACGCGTTCGGCCAGAAGCGGGCGGCCACGATCTTCCGGGAGTCGTGGTACTTCGGCTGGGTGAAGAAGAACGCGCCCGAGGTGAGCTTCAAGGTCTACGCGCTGCCGTGCGCGAAGGCCTGCCCCGGCGCCGGCAACCTGTTCCCGTGGACCAACATGGTCTACAAGAACAGCGCCAGCAAGCCGGCGGCGTGGGACTTCATCCGCTTCATCAGCAACGCCAAGGATGACCTCGACCAGCACCAGGCCCAGGGGATCCTGCCCGTGTGGACGGCGAACCTGGACTCGCCGTACGTGAAGGCACGGCCGGACTACCAGTCGACGCAGGAGATGCTCAAGCAGCCGGTGCCGCCGGAGTACTACCACCCCAAGTCCAACGAGCTCGCCACGGCGTTCGGCGAGGCGGTGGTGGCGGCGCTCTACGGCAAGGGGCAGCCCAAGCCGCTCCTCGACGAGGCGGCGGCCAAGATGGACCGCGCCCTCAAGGACTAGCCGGAGCGGGGCGACGGCCGTGCACGACGTCTGGCGGCTCGTCGCCCCCCGCTCGTACCTCGACCGCCAGCGCCGGGCCGGTCTGCTGTTCGTGCTGCCCGCGCTGGTCTACTTCGCCCTCGTCTTCCTCGCTCCGCTCGTGGAGTCCGTCATCGGCTCCTTCTACCGAACGGTACCGGGCGGCGAGAGCCGGTTCGTGGGGCTCCGGCTCTACGAGAAGGTCTTGACCGACTCCACGTTCTGGCAGGCGGTCGGCAACACGGTGAGCCTGCTCCTCATGTCGGTGCCGGCGACCGTCGTGCTCGCGCTGATGGTGGCGCTCGGCCTCCACCGGCTGCGCAGCATCCGGGCGCGGAGCGTGTGGACGGCCATGTACTTCCTGCCGTTCGCGGTGTCGCTCGTGGCCGCCGCGCTCATCTGGCAGTGGATGTACGACCCGCTCTACGGCTTCCTGAACCACCTGCTGGGCCGCGGGGGGGTGCCGCCGCTGCACTGGCTGCAGAGCCTGGAGATGGTGCGGCCGTCACTGGCGATCGTCAACGTGTGGGTGCGCCTGGGCTTCGACACGATCATCTTCCTGGCCGCGCTGCAGGCGATCCCGGCCGAGTACTACGAGGCGGCCTCGATCGACGGCGCCAGCCGCTGGCAGGCCCTGCGCCGGCTGACGCTGCCGCTGCTCAACCCCCAGATCGTCATGGTGACGATCCTCGAGCTGATCTTCAACTTCAAGGTGTTCGACACGGTCTACGCGACCACGCAGGGCGGACCGGCCGGCGCCAGCCAGACGGTGATCATGCTGCTCTACGACACCGCCTTCAAGTACTTCCGCCTCGGCGACGCCTCGGTCATGGCGGTGTTCGTGTTCGTCTCGCTGCTGCTGGTCACGCTGGCGCAATGGCGGCTGTTCCGCCGGCAGGTCGAGTACTGAAGCCCGGGCGCCGGCACTGGCTGGTGGGCGCCCTGGTGGCGGCGGGGGCCGTCTGCGTCTTCTTTCCCTTCGTCTGGATGGCCCTCACCTCGCTCAAGACGGTGCCGGAGATCCAGCGCGTTCCCCTGCAGATCACCCCCGACCGCTGGACGAACCTCGACAACTTCCGCGAGGTGTTCCAGCGGCAGCCGTTCGCGCGCTTCCTGCTCAACAGCGCCCTGGTGGCCTCCGTCTCGGCGCTGTCGAGCGTGATCGTGTCGTCGTTGGCCGGCTACGGCTTCGCCAAGTTCCGCTTTCCCGGCCACGGCCTGTTCTTCTTCGCCATCGTCGGCATCCTCATGGTGCCCTTCCAGTCGGTCGTCGTCCCGCTCTACCTGTGGGTCAATCGTCTGAACCTGCTCGACACCTACCTCGGGATCCTGGCGCCCGACCTCGTGAGCGTCTTCGGCGTGTTCCTCATGCGACAGAGCATCGAGGTGGTGCCGACGGACTACGTCGACGCCGCCCGCATCGACGGGGCCGGCGAGTTCGGGATCTTCTGGCGGATCATCCTGCCGTCGGTGACGCCGGCGCTGGCCACGCTGGTCATCGTGAAGTTCATGTGGACGTGGAACGAGCTGTTCTGGCCGCTGGTCGTCGTCAACTCGCCGACGATGAAGGTCGTGACCCTCGGGCTCCTGAGCTTCACCAAC
>Ga0210377_10005681_pt1 | contig 10213 bp, 11 predicted proteins | sample PLM4_65_b1redo_FD_155480 | JGI IMG/M metagenome (GOLD analysis project Ga0210377, IMG submission 155480) | Groundwater sediment microbial communities from an aquifer in East River, Colorado, USA - PLM4_65_b1 redo | ecosystem: Environmental > Terrestrial > Soil > Riparian zone | place: USA: East...
GCTCCGCAGGGTGGAGGATTCCGCCCCGGCGCGGCCGCGGAGCTGACGAAGAGCGCGGACAAGAAGTAGCGCGGGTTTCGACTCAGTCCGGGTCCGGCGCGTAGTCGACCGCGACGATCTCGAGCTCCTCGTCGCCGCGCGGGGCGCGCAACAGAATGGTGTCGCCGACCGCGCGGCCGAGCAGCGCACGCGCGAGCGGTGCGACGAACGCGATCCGCCCCTGCGCGGGGTCGGCCTCGTCGACGCCCACGATCCGCTGGCGCCGCACGCCGTTCTCGCCGCGCACGGTCACGTTCGCGCCGAAGCGCACGACGTCGGTCGGCGCCTCGGGCAGCGCGACCAGCTCGGCGCTCGCGATCCGCTCCTCGAGCTCCGCGCGCCGCTGTGCGAGCGCGGCGGGCTCGAAGCCCTGTCCGCGAAGCTGCGCGAGCTCGTCGCGCAGCCGCGCGAGCCCGCGCGACGTGACGTAGTTCGGAACGCCGTCGGGAAGCGGAGCGCGCGGTACGACGATCGCAGGAGCGTCCGCCGTCTCCTCGGAGGTGAAGGCCTTGCTCACCCGCCGGAGTGTACGCCCTCAGTCGAGCGGGACGAAGCGGAACGCGTCGCCGCGGACTTCCACGCGGCCCGCGGGGCGCGTGCCGAAGTGGGTGCCGAGGAAGAGCGCTCCCGTCTCGGCCGCGCGCGCGAGCAGGCGGCGGCGCGTCTCGCGGGCCTGCTCGACGTCGGCGTCGCCGACCTCGGCCAGCATCGGCACCGCGCACTGCACGGGATGGTGCAGGAAGTCGCCCGAGATCAGCGCGAGCTCGCCCGCGGACTCGATCCAGAGCGAGACGTGGCCGGGCGTGTGGCCGGTGCTCGGCTCGAGCCGCAATCCGTCGCCGAGGTTCGCGTCCTCGGGGACGACGTCGGCCAGACCCGCGTCGAGGATCGGCGCGACCGAGTCGGCGAACACGCCTTGGACGCCGACGTTGTCGTCCTTCCGGCAGAACTCGAGCTCGCGCGCGGTGTAGAGATGGCGCGCGCGGGTGAACGTCGGCAGCCACTCGTCGCCGACCTTGTGCGTGTCCCAGCCGACGTGATCGGCATGAAGGTGGGTGTGCACCACCGTGTCGATCCCGCGCGGCTCGAAGCCGGCCTCGGCCAGGCGCTCCATGAACGGCCACTCGCGCTCGTTCCAGAACGGCGCCGGCCGCTTCTTCCCGTTGCCGACGCACGGATCGACCAGCACGCAGCGCCGAGCCCCGGAGATCACGAACGCCTGCACGCGCATGGTGATCCGGCCGGCGGAGTCCGCGAAGTCGGGCACCAGCCAGGGGTGCCGAGCGATCTCGGCCGTGGTGGCGGCGGGAAACAGGAACTCGGGCGGGATGTGGAGGGTCTCCTCCTCCACCACGCTCGTGATCGTGAGGTCGCCGACCTTCCAGCGCTGTACGGTCATGGTGCCTTCTTCCCGCACGTCGATTCCGCGCGCAGGAACGCGACGAGCTTCCAGATGTCCGTGTCTCCGTCCGGGAGGACGCCCTTGAAGGGGATCATACGCGTGTTGACGACGCCGTTCGAGATCGTCGTGAAGATCTGCTCGTCGGTGCCGCCGTTCTTCCACTCGCAGTCGAAGAGGTCGGGCACGTCGCCGCGCGCGCCGTCGTGGTAGCTGTGGCAGTAGCCGCCGCAGGTGCCGATGAACAGGCTCTTGCCGCGCTTCACCGCTGCGGGGTCCTTGCCGAACGCGATCGCGGGCGACTCGGCCGGCGGCGGAGGCGCCGGCTTCGCGCAGGTCGCCGCCACGGCGAGCGCGAGCCCCGCCGAGAGCAGGAGCGCCTGCCGAGTCACTACTTCGGCAGGGCGAAGACGAAGAGCATCCCGCCTTCGGGGACGTTCTTCGGGCCACCCATGAACGCGTCGAACGTCGAGAAGCTGCCCGACCCGAACGCGACGTAGGTGCGGCCGTCGATCTGATACGCGATGGGCTGGCTGCGCACGCCTCCACCCATGCGGAAGCGCCAGAGCTCCTTGCCCGTCTTCGCGTCGAACGCGAGCGCGTCACCGGTCATGTTGCCCGTGAAGACCACGCCGCCCGCGGTGCTGAGCGTCCCGCCGCCGAGCGGATACTTGTCGCGATAGCGCCACGCGACCTTGCCGGTCGCGACGTCCATCGCGGCGAGCACGCCGTACGACTTCCCGTGCTTGACGTCGATCGTGTCCGGCAGACCCCCGAGGTACGGCATGCCCTTGGTGTAGATCGCGACGCCCTTCTGGAAGATCTGGCACGACTCGATCTCGGGGATGAACGCGAGGCCGAGATCCGGGTTGTACGCGCCCGTCCACGCGCCGTTCATGCCGCCGAGGTTGCTCGGGCAGACGCGCTCGGTCGTGTCCTCGGCGGGCAGTGCTGCGGGATTCACGTTCGGCCGGCCGGTCGCCGGATCGATCGTCGCCCAGTTCACCTGTTCCATGTACGTGGTCGCGCGCAGGAACTTCCCGTTGGTGCGATCGAGCAGGTAGAAGTACCCGTTGCGATTCGCCTGGGCGATCGCCTTCACGGGCTTGCCCTCGAACTTCGTGTCGACCAGGAAGAGCTGGGTGTTGCCGTCGTAGTCCCAGAGATCGTGCGGCGTGAACTGGAAATGCCACTTCATCTTGCCCGTCTTCGGCTCGAGCGCGAGCACCGAGTCCGAATACAGGTTGTCGCCCTTGCGCTCGTCGCCGTTCCAGTCGGGTGCGGGATTGCCCGTGGCCCAGAAGAGCGTGTCGGTCTCCGCATCGTAGGCGCCCTGCGTCCACGCCGGCGCTCCGCCGCGCTCCCAGGAGTCACCCGACCAGGTCTCGTTGCCGGGCTCTCCCTTCGCGGGGATCGTGTAGTGCCGCCAGACGCGCGCGCCCGTGTTCACGTTGTACGCGTCGAAGAATCCGCGCACGCCGTACTCACCGCCCGCGATGCCGATGATCGCGAGCTCGCCGAGGACGAATGGCGCAGAGGTCGCGCTGAAGCCCTCCTTGTAGTTCGCCATCTCGATGTCCCACTTGATCTCGCCCGTCTTCCGATCGAGCGCGACCAGGTGCGCGTCGAGGGTCGCCATCAGCACCAGGTCGCCGCTGATCGCGGCGCCGCGGTTCGGCGGTCCGCAGCAGAGGCGGAGGTTCTTCGGGTTCTGGTGGTCGTAGCGCCAGAGCAGCGCGCCCGTCTTCGCGTCGAGCGCGAAGATGCGGTTGTACGAAGAGGTCACGTACATGACGCCGCCGTAGACGACGGGCGAGACTTCGAACTGCCCGCTCGTTCCCGTCGGGAACGCCCACGCGACCTGCAGCTTCTTCGCGCTGGCCGGGTTCAGCGACTTCAGCGGGCTGTGCCGGAAGTTCCGGTAGTTGCCGCCGTAGAGGAGCCAGCGCGACGCATCGGCTTGTGTGCCGGCCGCGAGCATCTCCTGCGACACCGGGCCCACCTTCGTGCCGACAGGCTTGTCGGCCGGCCAATGATGACCCTGATCCGGCAGCGAGATCTCGGCTGCCATCTCGCCCTCGTCGCTCGCGACGGGCTTGGCGGCTTCTTCGACGTGAGTGGCGGACTGTGCGCAGGCGAGTGTGAGTGCGAGCGTGACGAGAAGTACGAGCGTGGTCGGCATCGAGTTTCAGGTGCCCTTCGGCGGTGCGGGGTAGAAGGCGCCGAGCTTGGTCAGAGCGGCGCGCGTGGCCTCGATCTTGGGGCGGACGGAGGCGCTGATGTCGACGAAGACCGCGTCGGCCCTGGCGTAGTCGCGCGACTCGAGAATCTCGTAGAAGCCGGGCGTGGTGGCTTCCATCGTCTCGCCCTTCACCAGATCGGCGTGAAGGCTCTGCGCGAGCCACTCGAGCTGCCGCAGGTCCTGCAGGATCTTGTAGACGTCCGCCCGGTTGGGAGCCAGCGTCGCCTGCTGGTTCTGCCGGACCGCGTCGCGCAGCGCGGAGACCGCCTTCTCGAGCTCGGCAGCCGCCGCCGTGGCCGCGGCCTGGTCCCACTTCGCGGTCTGCGCGTGCGCACTCAGTGCGAGCACGAGCGCGAGCACGGCAACGGTACTGGCAATGGCTCCCGCGATTGGCCTTGCGATGAATCGCGCCATGACGCTCCCTCCCGGTTCGTTCGGTGAGCGGGAGCATTGCATGGCCCGCGACGGGCTGTCGACTCGGGAAATGCGAGCGGGTACAGTGCGCACCGCGTGTCCGCGCGACCGCGGACGGGAGACGTGATGGAACGGTCGGGAGCGCAGCGCCTGGTGGCTGCCCTGTTGGTGGTTTCGATCTCGAGCGCGTGCGCCCAGATGCAATCGGCGGAGCAGGGGATCGAGAACAATCCGAAGGCGGTGCTCGGCACCGTGGTCGGCGCGGGCGGCGCGGCGCTGCTCGCCGGCGCGCTCGGCGGCCGCGGCTGGACGGTGGTCGCCGCGGCGCTCGCGGGCGGGTTGATGGGCGGATACATCGGGAACCGCCTCGACACGAAGGACAAGGAGATGGCCGCGCGGGCCGCGACGACGGCGTTCGAGCAGAACCGCTCGGGCCAGCCGTCGGCGTGGACCAACCCCGATTCGGGCAATCACGGCTCGATCACGCCCACGCACACCTATCAGCTCGCGAGCGGTCAGTACTGCCGCGAGTACCGGCAGGACGTGTGGATCGGGAACGAGAAGCAGCAGACGTCGGGAACCGCGTGCCGTCAGGCGGATGGCACGTGGCAGATCCAGAGCTCGTGAGCGCGAGGAGAGAAGACATGATGCGCAATGGAATCATCGCCGTGCTCGTCGCGCTGATGTTCGCCGCGCCGCTGGCCGGCGCGCAGCAGATGCCCCCGTACGACGTGAAGGTGGCCTTCACCGAGACCGACCTGAACGGCGACGGCGCGATCGAGATCAACGAGTTCTTCGAGCGTCTGGTCGACGTGTTCTTCCTGGGCGACGCGAACAAGGACGGATTCCTGACCGAGGACGAGTTCGTGAAGGTCGTCGTGATCAAAGAGGACTTCACCGAAATCGACACGAGCAAGGAAGGCAAGGTCTCCAAGCGCGAGTTCATCGCCGCCCGCCTGCCGCTCTTCATGGTCATCGACACCGATGGCGACAGCGCGCTCTCGCTCGCCGAGGTGAGCGCCGCGTACGAGGGGAGGAGCGCGAAATGACGCCGCGGTTCCTCCGCACCGCGCTCGTGGCCGCAGCGCTCGCCGCGCTCGGCTGCCAGACGGCGTACGACAACGCGTACAAGCAGCAGTACGAGAAGCTCGAGCAGGAGAAGACGCAGCAGCAGACGATGGACGCCGCTGCGCACGCGGAGGCCCAGAAGTACGCGGCGGTGGTCTACTTCGCGACCGGCAGCGCGGTGCTCGACGCGGACGGCCAGCAGCAGCTCCGCTGGTTCGCCGACAAGATGGCCCCGTATCCGCAGGCGAGCTTCGCGGTGCAGGGCTTCGCCGACTCCACGGGCACCGAGCTCACCAATCAGATGCTCTCCGGTCAGCGCGCCCAAGCGTGCGCGAACTACCTGCAGAGCCTCGGCATCGCACCCGCGCGCATGCAGGTGACGGCGTTCTCGACCTCGTCGCCCGCTGCCTCGAACACGACGGTGGGGGGCCGCAAGAACAACCGCCGCGTGGAGATCACGGTGCTTTGAGCCCGGCCTCGATGCGCGCGAGGATCTCGCGCGCGCCGGGATCCTCGGGGGCGAGCGCGACGAGCTCGCGCGCCAGCGGCAGCGCGCGCTGCCAGTCGCCGCCTTCGGTGTAGAAGAGCACGAGTGCGTGCACGATCTGAGGATCGCGCGGCGCACGCTCATACGCGGATCGCAGCGCCCCCTCCGCCTCGTCGCGCCTGCCCGCGCGCAGCAGTGCGAGACCGTGGTTGTACCGGACGCGTGCGCGCTCGGGCATGAGCTCGGCCGCGCGCCCGAGCTCCTTCACCGCCGAGTCGTACTGCTGGCCCTCGGCGAGCAGGAGTCCGAGCGAGTAGTGCAGCTCCGCTTGATCCGGCGTGAGCGCGAGCGCCTCTCGCAGCACGGCCTCGGCATCTGTGTTGCGCCCTATCTTATTGAGCAAAGTCGCCAGGTTGAAGCTCGCCGGCAAGAAGGCGGGGTCCATCCGCAGAGCGACTCGGTATTCCGCCTCTGCACGCGCATCCTCGCCGCGATTGCCGTAGACGATGCCCAAGTTCAGGTGCGAGCCGGGCATGTCGGCTTGAACGCGCTGCGCCGATTCGAACTCGCGCAGGCCCGCGGCGAGTCGCTCGCGCACCCCCGGCGGCAGCCGGTCGTCCGGCACAACCGACAGAACGCGCGCCGCCTCGATGCGCACGCCGAGCACCGGATCGGAGAGCAAGGGCTCGGCGACCTTCAGCCGGTCCTCCGCGGGAAGCGCGTCGCAGGCGCTCGCCGCGGCGCTGCGCATCCAGGGCGACGAGTCCTGCGCGGCGCCGGTCAGCACCGGCAGGATCTGGCGACCCGCGGGCTCCAGCAGGCCGAGGGCGGTGGCGCGCACGATCGTCGGCATGTCCGCATCCACCGCGATCTGCATCAGCGGCGGGAGCGCCGCCGCATCCATCGCGCGCGCGGCGGCGAAGACCTCGCCGAAGTGCGGCTCCTGGCGGCGGTCCGGGCCGTACCACTTCGCGATCGTCTGCGCGGCCCACTCCGGCTTTCGATCCGCGTGGCAGCCGTTGCACGCGTTCGGAGTTCCGAGGCGGACGGAGAGATCGGGGCGCGGCACGCGGATCGAGTGGTCCTGCCGCGGGTCGACGAGCATGTAGTTCTTGGTCGGCATGTGACAGCCGACGCAATCGGCGCCCGCCGATCCACGCTCGTGATGGTGGTGCTCGGGCGAGTCGTAGACCGCGGCGCGAAGCGTCGGGAAACGCGCGTCGACCTGCGGCGAGTGGCAGCGCACGCACAGTGCGTTCCCTTCCGCCTCGAGCTTCCCGCTGTGCGAATCGTGGCAGTCGCTGCAGCGCACGCCCTTCAGGTACATCTTGCTCTGCAGGAACGAGCCGTACTCGTAGACCTCGCCGTCGATCTGGCCGTCGACGTGGTAGAGCCCCGGGTCGAGCGTGGCCGGCTCGAAGCCCTCGAGCAGCGGTCGCCCGTAGGGGACATCGGCTCGGATCTGCGCGCGCCGCGCGTGACACGGCGCGCACGACTCGACCTGGTCGTGCGCGTCGGCGCGCTTCAGGTCGACGAGCAGGCCATCGCCGTACGCGGCCGACTCGCCGGCTTTCGCGCCCGCGCGCGCCCACTCGAGGTGCGCCGAGCCCGGTCCGTGGCAGGCCTGACAGCCGACGTCGATCTCCGCCCAGCTCGTCTGATACGTGTCGCTCGCCGCGTCGTAGCCCTTGCGCACGCCCGTCGAGTGGCAGTCCGCGCACTGCGCGTTCCAGCGCTGGTAGCGCGACGTCCAGTGCAGTGAGTCGTCCTTCGCGAGCGCGGCGTCCGAATGGAGCTTGAACCAGCGTCGCTTTCCGGTGTCCCACGCGGTCGTGAAGCCTTGGAGCTTCCCGCCGGGCAGCTCGACCAGCATCTGCTGCAGCGGTGCGACGCCGAAGGTGTACGGCGCGGCGAACTCGCCGGGCTTCCCGTCCGGTCCCGCTGCGCGCACGACGTACTTCCCCGAATCGATCGCGAAGCCGGGGTCGGCGCCCGAGAAGTCGCCGAGCACCGTGTTCGGATCCGCGACCTCCATCGCGCGATCGTGGTGCGATCCGCGCCACGCCTCCGTCTCCGCGGCGTGGCATTCCGCGCAGCTCGCGTCGGCGACGAACTCAGGTGGCCCTTTCGCGGCGGGCGCTGCAGGTGTCTTTGGCTCGGGCCGATCGCAGCCGAGTGACAGCACGAGCGCGAACAAGAGAAGGCCGCGTCGCGCGTTCATCGCCTGCTTCATATCACTGCCGGCCCGTCTTCGTCGATCTGTGGTACGGTGCGCGCGAGCTCGTGGAGGAGTTTCGGAAGCTCCGGGGAGAAGTCGATGTCGATCGCATCACCGCTGCGAGCGCTGATCGCCGTCGGCGCGCTGTGGATGGCGGCATGCGCGCCCTCGACGGTGCAGACCAGCTTCGAGCAATCGCCTGCCCTGTCGCGGCCGAACACGATCCTGGTCTACGACTTCGCCGTCTCCGCGGACGAGGTCCAGCTCGACCGCGGCGTGGTCGGCGACATCGAGAGCCAGCAGGCGCATACCTCGCGCACGACGCAGGAGCTCGAGCTCGGTCACAAGGTCGCGCGCATCATTTCCGACGCGCTCGTCGCCGAGATCAACGCCATGGGTCTACCCGCGCAGCGCGCGTGGGGCGCGCCCGGTCGCTGGGAGCGCGCGCTCGTGGTCGAGGGTCAGCTGCTCTCGATCGACCAGGGCAACCAGGCGGAGCGCATCACGGTCGGGCTCGGCGCGGGCCGCAGCGACGTCGAGTCGCGCGTCCAGCTCTACGCAGCGACTCAGTCGGGCCTCGAACGGCTCGAGTCGTTCACCACGACGATGAAGAGCGGCTACATGCCGGGTATGGCGGAGACGATGGGCGCGGGTGCAATAGGCGGTCACCTCGCGGTGGCCGCAGCGGCCGGCACCGCCCTGCACGGCGCCGCGGAGAAGTTCAGCGCCGACGTCGATGCCGAGGCCAAGCGCACGGCAAAAGCGATCGCCAAGCAGCTGCGCGGCTACTTCCAGGCGCAAGGCTGGGTCGGCCCGGAGTGAGACCCGCGCTCGCGCTCGCACTCTCGGTCCTATTCTTCGCGTCGGGCCAGGCGCACGCCGGCGATCCTCTGCCGTCGTGGAACGAGGGACCGGCGAAGCAGGCGATCGTCGCGTTCGTGCAGAAGACGACGACCGCCGGCGGGCCCGAGTTCGTCCCGCCGGCGGAGCGGATCGCCGCCTTCGACCAGGACGGAACGCTCTGGGTCGAGCACCCGATCTACTCGCAGGTGGTCTACTGCCTCGATCGCGTGCCGGCGGTGGTGAAGGCCAAGCCGGAGCTCGCGGGCGTCGAGCCGTTCAAGACGGTGATGTCCGGAAATCGCGAGGCGATCGGAAAGCTCGGGATGGAGGATCTCATGAAGGTCCTCGCGGCCACGCTCACGGGCATGAGCGTCGAGGACTTCAACGCCGAAGCCAAGAAGTGGCTCGCGACGGCAAAGGATCACCGTTGGAAGCGGCCCTATACGGATCTCACGTTCCTTCCGATGCAGGAGGTCCTCCAGTACCTGCGCGCCAACGGCTACAAGACCTACATCGTCACCGGCGGCGGGCAGGACTTCGTCCGCACGTACTCGGAATCGACCTACGGCGTTCCGCCCGAACAAGTGGTCGGCTCCGCCGGCGGGACGACGTACGGCTACGACAAGGACGGCAAGCCGTTCCTCACGAAGGAGCCGAAGCTGCTCCTGAACGATGACAAGGCAGGCAAGCCCGAGGGAATCCACCTGATGATCGGTCGCCGCCCGGTCGCCGCCTTCGGCAACTCGGACGGCGACAAGCAGATGCTCGAGTACACCAAGGCCGGCGACGGCCTCCGGCTATCGATGCTCGTCATGCACGACGATGCGACCCGCGAGTACGCATACGGCCCCGCGGAGAAGCTGCCCGACACCAAGGTGGGAACGTTCACGCAGGCGCTCTACGACCAGGCGAAGAAGAGCGGCTGGGTCGTGATCAGCATGAAGAACGACTGGAAGAAGATCTTCGCCTTCGATCCCTAGACGGGTTCCTCGCTGCGTTCGACCGCTTCGTCCCAGACCTCCTCCGCGCTGCGCCCTTGCGTCTCCGCCTGCTGCTCGAGGTTCTGCCGCACGTGGAGCAACAGGGAGCCGACGTGATCGCGCGCGGCGTTCAGGGGCACGAGCAGGTCGGTGAGCGTCGCCTGGCTGCCGAGATCGCCGGCTGCGTAGCGCGCCAGCGCCTCGCCCTTGAGCTGCAGCAGATCGCGCTGGAGGGTGATCAGCGGATCGAGCGCGATGTCCGCGGAGAGCTCGAGCTCCACGACCCGGCCCTCGAGCGCCGCGATCTGGAGCTGGTACTTGCCGAAGAGCTCGTCGAGGCGCGCGCTCCGGCGCTGGCGCCAGCCCTGCCACAGGAAGAGTCCACCGCCGACGAGCGCGCCCAGCACGCTCAGCGTGTTGGACAGCCGATCGACGTCGTTCGCGGAGATCCACGGGAGACTCCGGCCGATGAACGCGATCGTGCCGCGGTGCAGCGGGACTCGCGGCGGAAGCTCGAGCAGCC
>Ga0210377_10005682_pt1 | contig 10212 bp, 13 predicted proteins | sample PLM4_65_b1redo_FD_155480 | JGI IMG/M metagenome (GOLD analysis project Ga0210377, IMG submission 155480) | Groundwater sediment microbial communities from an aquifer in East River, Colorado, USA - PLM4_65_b1 redo | ecosystem: Environmental > Terrestrial > Soil > Riparian zone | place: USA: East...
ATACCGGCGCCACGTCGCCGACAGATTCAGCGGACCGATCGGCTGGGCGTCCCAGTCGTCCACGCGCACCGTCGAGGCAGGCCCGGCCCCCAGGGTCAGGGCGGTGACCACGAGGGCCAACAGCGCGCACGCACGACGGGACCTGGTTGATGCCACGGCTATCTTCGATTCTAGGCGGCGAACGGGACGTCCGCCACCCGGACGAAGCGCTGGTAGTGTCTCAGTTTGAATGAGGGCGCTTGGATGGTCTGCCAAGGGTGAAGGTTGTCAGGTTACATGCGGCGTCAAGGCGGCCGGGCTCGCCTATACTCCGCTCGTGCCGTTTACTGGCGGCTTCACCGATGCCGATGAGCTGAGGCGCCACTACTTCAACCACGGACGGAAGCTGAACTGCGTGTCTTCGCTTGCCTATGAGGCTCGGGCAGACGCCTTTATGGGCGGCCCAATCGGTGCCGATGTGGCAGAATGCACCCGCCCCCTGGGGGATTTGGTGCGCTACAATCAAGTCACACAGGAATTTGGAGTGCTACGACCGGACCGTGTGATCCGGACATACCTCATTCTGGACGGCACTCTCGTTCGGAACCGAACCAGATTCTGCGCCAACTGCGTAAGACAACAATCTTGAGCCATCTCTGCCCGGTATGCTTTTATGACGAGCTTCGGCACCCGCCACGGGACTTTACTACCTGTGCATGTTGCGGGACCGAGTTCGAACTGGACGACTTCGGACTGACTAGCGAGGATACGGACAATGTCAGACGCGCCCTGCGTTGGCGATGGCTAGAACACGGAGCGCAATGGTTTGATCCGGGGACTCCGCAGCCGGCCGGGTGGAACGGGTATAGGCAGCTCTTGGATTCTCCGCTTGTGATTCGGCCTTCGTCGCACGGCGTTGCTGGCACGACGGAGATCACGCTGACGCGAATTAGTTTGGGTACCCCGCTACTGGAACTGAAATATGCCTAAGCTGATGGCGTTTGTCGCCTGCGAGAAGGTCATCATAGACCAAGACAACAATGTGTCTCTGATTACGCTTCTACAGGAACTCAAGTCCCAAATACCAGAGTCTGTGACCAAGGAAATACCGCCTGGGGTTAAGACGATGGCGGCCATAAAGTGGGTCGCGTTCTCAATGTGGGTCAAGGCCTCAGACGATGAGAACGAGAAGGAGTATCAGCAGCGGGTCGCCTTGGTTGATCCATCCGGTGAGTCGACCGGCATTGAAGGGGCCGCGCCATTTAAGTTCGGCAGCGACAAGACATCAATGCGGGCCTCGGTTAATGTCCTGGGGTTCCCGATCTATGCGACGGGGCGCTATATGCTGAGGCTCTGGATGCATGAAAAGGGACAGCCCGAGAGCCCCGAGCCGATCGCTGAGTATCCAATTGTAGTGAAGCGGGAGCAGCCCAAAGGCTAGTGTCGGCGCCACCGCGCCCGCGCCGCCTTCTTCGCTATCGCGCTGCGCTTTCGCCCTGACAGGTTCTTCGCCCGCGCCTTCCCGCCCTTCAACCCGCCCTTGCGACGCGCCGCCGTGGTTGGCGTCTCGGCCCCCGGCCTCGGCGAGTCATTCGGGCGCTCCCCCGTCGCAATGTCGCCGATCAGCTTGGCAAGCTGCATCGGGTCGCGGGGCCTTGGTGGTCGCTTCGCCATGCCGCGAGTATCGCACGCTCACCGGGCCGGGCGTCCACCCCCGCCAGAGTCAAACTGAGACACTACCGAAGCGCTCAGGGGCGGGAGCGGCCCCCGTCGGGCGCTCCGCGGGCGGGGAGATACTGCCGGTACCAGGCGACCGTGGCCTGCATGACCGCGCTGAACGCCGGCTCGCTGTACACCTCATAGTGCCCGTACCCCTCGAGCACCACGAGCTTCTTGGGCTCGCCGGCCCGCCGGTAGAGCTCGATCGATTCCTGCGCGGGCACGAGCCGATCGTCGTCGGTGGTGATGAAGAGCACTGGCCGCGGCGCGATCTTGTCGACCACCCATTCCGGAGCGAACTGCAGGGTTTCGTCGACGTACTCGAGCGGGATGGCGCCGACGGCGGCTGGATTGTTGCGGCGCGCCGCCGCCGCCAGCTCGGCCGACTGGCGGTCGGGGAGCAGGATCTCCTCGCGCTTGACGAACTCCGACGTGCCGTCGAGGACGCGCTTGTCCCGGTCCCGGGCCGCCCGCTGCAGGAGGTCGTGGAACTCGTCGGGTCGGCGAACGCTGCGCATCCAGCGCGCGCCATTGCCGATGCCCACCACGCTGACGACGCACTGCACGCGGGGGTCGATGGCGCCGGTCCACACGACGGTGGCGCCGCCATAGCTCGTGCCATAGATGCCGAGCCGCCCGGCGTCCACCTCCGGCAAGGTCCCCAGAAACGTCAGGGCCGCCTGCACGTCGGCCACCCGGCTGTAGGGGGCGAGCCGGCTCCGCGAGCCCTCGCTGTCGCCCCAGCCCTTGTAGTCGAACGTCATGACGACGTAGCCCGCCTCGGTCAGGACCCGCGCGTTGTCGGGGAGGTAGATATCCTTGACCCCGGTGTAGCCGTGACAGAGGACGATGCCGGCCCGCGGCTCGGGCGGCCTCACGTCGTCCGGGTAGTAGACGTCGCCGACCAGCCGGACCCCTTCGCTGTAGAAGCTGACCGCTCTCTTCACGGCCGTCGTCCCCCTGGCGTGTCGAAGGTCACGGAGCCGATGATACGATGCCGGCGGGCTCGATGGACGACCTGCTGATCCGCGGTGGGCACCTGATCGACGGTGGTGGCGGCCCCGGCCGCGACGCCGACGTCGCCGTGCGCGCGGGCCGTATCGCCGCCGTCGAGCCGCGCTCGGCGCGCCCGGCCCATCGCGTGATCGACGCGCGTGGTCAGGTCGTGGCGCCGGGGTTCATCGACATCCACACGCACTCGGACTTCACACTGCCGCTCAACCCGCGCGCCGAGTCGAAGATCCGCCAGGGCGTGACGCTCGAGGTCGCCGGCAACTGCGGCCTCTCGGTCGCGCCGGCGCTGCCCGGCAAGGCGGCGATGCTCCGCGAGTACCTCGCCTCGAGCGCGACCTGGCTTCCCTTCCACGAGACGACCTTCGCCGACTACGCCGCCGGCTTTCCGCCCACCTCGGTGAACGTGATCCTCCAGGTCGGCCACAACACGCTCCGGCTGATGACGGCGGGCCTGGAGAACCGCCCGCTCACCCCGACCGAGCTGGCCTTGATGGAACGGTTGCTCGAGGAGGCGCTCGCCGGCGGCGCCTGGGGTCTCTCCTCCGGACTCTTCACCGCGCCCGGCAATTTCGCGGACGCCGCCGAGATCCACGCCCTGGCGCGCGTGCTCCGGCGCCATCACGCCGCCTACTCGACGCACGTGCGCGACGAGGCCGACCGCGGCTTCGAGGCCGTGCGGGAGGCGATCGCCGTCGCCGAGACCACCGGCGTGCACGTCCAGATCGCGCACCTGAAGCTCTCGGGCGTCGACAACTGGGGCGGGGCCGCCCGGCTCCTCGGCGAGATCGCAGCCGCGCGCCACCGCGGCCTGCCGGTGGACTGCGACGCCTATCCCTACGACACCGCCACCAACCCCTTGCGCAACCTGCTGCCCCGGTGGGTGATGGAGAACGGCATCCCGGCGATGCTCGAGCGGCTCGGCCGCCGCGACGTGCGGGCGCGCATCCGCGACGACGTCGCCCGGAACGGGCTCACCAACTTCGGGCGCATCCCGTCCTGGGACGTCGTGCGGGTGGCCATCTCACCGCACCTGCCGGCGAACGCCGGCCGCACCCTCGGCGACATCGCGCGCAGCCGCGGCGTCGACGCCATCGACGCCGTCGCCGACTATCTCGTGGCCGACCGGGGGGAGACGCGCATCCTGATCACGTCGATGGCGGACGCCGACGTGCACGAGATCACGGGCGCGCCGTGGGTGACGGTGGGCTCGGACGGCAACGCGCTGGCGCCCTCCGGCGTCACCGGCCAGGGCAAGCCCCATCCGCGTTACTACGGCACCCACGCGCGCATCCTGGGCCCCTGCGTCCGCGATCTCCGGCTGCTGACGCTCGAGCAGGCGATCGCCAAGATGACGGGCGCCGCCGCCCGGGCGCTCGGGCTGCCGGATCGTGGCCTGCTGCGGGCCGGCGCGTGGGCGGACGTGGCCGTGTTCGACCCGGCGCGCATTGCCGACCGCTCGACGTACGCCGACCCGCACCGCTACGCGGTCGGCGTCTCCACGGTCGTCGTCAACGGCCAGGTCGTGATCGACGGCGGCGATCATACCGGCGCGCTCCCCGGGCGCGTGCTCCGGCGAGGGCTCTCGCGCCCTGACGCCCGGCGACCGTAGCCGCCGAACGGCCCTCACCGGCCCCGCGGTGCCTGGAAGAGCGTGGCGTTGGCCGGGTCCTCGAGGATCAGCTCGGCGATCCGCTCCGCCAGCGCGGTGATCGTGAGCAACGGGTTGTTGCCGAGCGCGGTCGGGATGATCGAGGCGTCCGCCACGTACAGCCCCGGCTGGACCGCGCGGCCCTCGCGTCCCGGCGCGGCATCGAAGACCTCGCCCCGGTGGTTCACGACGCCCTCCGCGGCGGCGGCGGCCATGCGACAGCCGCCGAGCGGGTGGGCGGTGGTGGGCCCGCCCGGCGCGAACGGCCGCGCGCGGCCGCCGTAGGCGGTGGCGTACTGCGCCAGGAGGACCTCCATCTCGGCCTGGCACGCCTGGGTGCGATAGCCGGGCCACCGCACCGAGGCCTCGTCGTGCTCGAGCCGGATCTCCCCATCGGCCGTGTCGTGGCCACAGGCCAGCAGCGTGATCGCGCGGTTGAGATCGGCCAGGGTCAGCGACGCCACGCCGCGAGCGAGCGCGCTCGGATGCGCGAGATCCTCGATGACGACGTGACGGACGAGCGGCCGGTCGGCGCGGCGGAAGTCGATGATGCCCTGGATGGTGGGTCCCACCGGCGCCGCCGGCGTCCCCGCGGCGACGCCCACGCCGGCGGAGTTGGTCGTGACCGCGGCGTCCGACTTCTGATAATCGACGAACCAGACGTGGTTGCCGTTGGCCGAGAAGCCCTTGCCGAGCCAGTCCGAGACGCCGAGCCCACCCGCGTCCCGCGACCGCAGCAGGATCTCGTTGGTGCCCACGGTGCCGGCGGCCAGGATCACCGTGCGCGCCGTGAGGACGTCGCGATCCTCGTCGAAGCGCGGGCCCGAGCGAAGGATGCAGTGAACGCGGTAGCGGTCGTCGGCCCTCTCGATGCGCTCGACCTCCGCCCGGGTGAACAGCAGCGCCCCACCCGACCACGCCAGCGGCAGGTAGTTCATGTCGAGCGAATGCTTCGCGCCGACGTTGCAGCCGGTCGAGCAGTCACCACACTGCACGCAGCCGTGCTGGCGCATCCCCTGGGCATTCGTCCGATCGGCGAAGGTGACGGCGAGCGGCAGCGGGTACGCGACGTCGGCCGGCCAGGTGCCCCGCGTGGCCAGGACGGCCGCGGTGCCGAGATGGGCCCTGAGCTTGGGCGGGAAGCGATCCTCGGGTGTCCGCTGCGCAGCCAGCATGCGCGAGGCCCGGTCGAAGTAGGGGCGCAGGACGGTCTTCGAGCGAAGCTCGGCCGGCCACGCGGGCTGCCGGAACACGTCCTCCTCGGCCTCCATGACGACGGCGCAGTTGATGAGCGACCCGCCGCCCAGGCCGTCGCCGGTGACCACCGTCACGTCGCCCTGGTTGTAGAAGCCGAAGAGCCCGAGCGGGTTGTGGGCGAGCTGCTCGCGGAGCCACGACGATCGCCTGCTGATCGGGCTGAAGTTGGCGAGCGAGTTGGGGAACGTCCCCGGCGCCCACTCGAGACCCCGCTCGAGCACGCCGATCTTCACACCGGGGCGGCGGCGCGCCGCCAGGCGCGCCGCGCACACGGCGCCGCCGTAGCCCGAGCCGATGATCAGGACGTCGAAGTCCGGCCGGCCGGGACGTGAGCCACGATGGGCACGCAACGCCTCGGGCCCGAGCGAGAGCCGGCCGGTCCCCGTCTCCGGGACCTCGATCCCGGCCGCCGTCACGCCGGTTCGACGCAACGCCGCCACGCTCTCCTCGTACGCCTTCCGCGCGGCCCCGGCGTAGTCGATCGGCTCGACGCCGCCGGAGATGGCGGTCCGACAGGCCGCGGCGCCCGCCGCCACCGCTCCGATCTTCAGCAGGTCACGACGGCTGAGCCCTGCTCTCCCCGATCCGCTCGCTTCGTTCCGGTGGCGGCTCATCGGTCCCTCCCGGAGGCAACGACTGCCCGTGGTCAGGAGCCTAGCACGCCGCCGCGCTGTGCTAGCGTGGCCGCGCACGCACCGTCAAGCCGGCGGAGGCCACGCATGATCCGAAGTGCGTCGTACCCCAGCCTCGAGGCTCGCGTCGCCTTCGTCACCGGCGGCGGCAGCGGGATCGGCGCCTCGATCGTCGAGCATCTGCGCGCCCAGCGCGCCCGGGTGGCGTTCGTCGACATCGAGCGCGCCGCTTCCCAGGCGCTGGTGGAGACCGTCCGGGCCCGCGGGCATCCGGCGCCCGTCTTCCTGCCGTGCGACCTGCGCGACATCGCGGCGCTGCGAACGGCGGTCGGCGAGGCGCGCGCGCGCCTGGGGCCCATCCGGGTGCTGGTCAGCAACGCCGCCCACGACGAACGCCACGCGATCGAGGCCGTGACGCCCGAGTACTGGGACGATCGGTTCGCCGTGAACCTGCGCCACCAGTTCTTCGCGGCGCAGGCGGTCGCCCCCGACATGGCCGCCGCCGGCGGGGGCTCGATCATCAACTTTGGCTCGACGTCCTGGCTGGTCGGACAGGGCGGCATGCCGGCCTACCTCAGCGCCAAGGCGGCCGTGGCCGGGCTGACCCGCGCCCTGGCCCGCGACCTGGGGCCGATGAACATCCGCGTCAACGCCATCGTGCCCGGCTGGATCATGACCGAGCGGCAGGTGCGGCTGTGGCTCACGCCGGAGGGCGAGCAGGAGCTGTTGCGGCGCCAGTGCCTGAAGCGGAAGCTGCTACCGGAGGACGTCGCGCGCGTCGTCCTGTTCTTCGCCGCCGACGACAGCGGCGCCTGCACCAACCAGAGCTACGTCGTCGACGGCGGGTGGGTGTGACGGCGCCTCAGCGCCCGCGGAGATGGGAGGTCGAGCGGCGCCAGTTGGCCGGCTGCGAGCTATCGACGACGTTCATCGCGGTGAGCCGCTTCGTGCCCTGCGTCACCGCGGCGACGATGGACGGAAAATGCTCGTGAGACTCCTCGATCATCTCGCCCGCATAGTTGACGATCCGCCATCGCCAGGAAGGATCCTTCGGGGTGTTGAACGCCGTGACTTGCATAGGCGCCGACTCAGGCTCTCACCGGGGTCGACGTCCACGCCGTGCGCTGGGCCATGATCGCCAGCGCGGCGCCGCCGCCGCCGATGGCGAGCATCGCCACCATGCCGACGGCCGATGAGATGACGACCCAGAAGACCCCGCCCACCACGAGGCTTCCCACGAGACCGAGGATGAGGTCACTGAGGAGCCCGTGTCCTCCGGCTCGGCGGGCGGCTTCCGCGACCCATCCCACCGTGAGACCGGCCAGAACGAGCATGGGCCCCATCTGAGCGACGTCTTCCATCAGCACCTACCAACGGCCTCCCCGCGACGCCCCGCCAAAGCCGCCCCGTGAGCCGCCGGTGCCGCCGCTCTTGCTCCCCCCGGACGTCGCCTTCTCCACCCGGAGCTGGCGCCCGTCGAGATCCTTGCCGTTGAACTGTGCGATGGCCTGGTCGGCCTCCGCGACCGTGGACATCTCAACGAACCCGAAGCCACGCGAGTGGCCGGTGTCACGATCGGTGACGACGGCGGCCGACTCGACCTGACCGGCCTGGGCAAACGTCTCCCGGAGCTTTTCGGTCGACGTCGAGAAGGAGAGTCCGCCGATGAACAGCTTCTGCGCCATGGTTGCGCCCCCTCATGCATCCACGCTGTGGATCCGGCCTGCCCCGGAGAAGCGCGGCTAACTCCGGAGGTTGGTCCGCCGAGACGGATGTTCGAGCGCCTTCCACCGTACCAGAGTCGGCGGGTCTGCGATGAAATAATTTATATAGATGATATATGATATACATCGTGGGTCGTCACGAAAGGCGGATCGATGTTCGACAACGAGGCGCGCGTGCTCATGATCCTGCCGCGGGATCTCGTCGATCGCGCGCGGGCTGTGGCCGGCCGGGCGACGATGTCCATCAAGCTCCCCGTGAGCCTGCAGATCGTGTTCCGGGCCCTGATCGAGGAGGGCCTGAAGCGGCCGGGGGATCACGCGATCCTGGCGAACGTCGGTCGCCAGGCGGAGATGGTTCGTCGCATTCGAACCGAGGCCCGACGAGCGCCGGCGACGCGGAGCGCCCCCGGCAGCCGCGCGGCACGCCCGCAGCCGAGCGCCGGCGCCCGGCGGTCATGATGAAGGAGGCTGCCGAATGACTGGGGCGTGGGCCGTACCCATCGTCACGATCGTGCTGACCCAGGTGGCGGTCATCGCCACGTCCATCTACCTGCATCGGGCGCTGGCGCACCGGTCGCTGCATCTGCACCCGATCGCCGACGTGGCTTTCCGGGCCGTCCTGTGGCTGACGACGGGGCAGAGCCGCCAGGAATGGGTGGCGGTCCATCGCAAGCACCACACCTTCACCGATCGCGAGGGGGATCCGCACAGCCCCCGCCTGCTCGGGTTCTGGCGGGTCCAGCTCTTCAACGTCGCCTACTACATGCGCGAGGCCCGGAACGCGGAGACCCTCGAGACGTTCGCCCCGGACCTGCGACCCGATCGTCTCGATCGCACGCTCTTCTCGCACGGCGTGCTCGGCCCCGTGGTCGGGCTGAGCCTGCTCTGTGCCCTCCTCGGGCTCTGGCCCGGGCTCATCGCGGGCCTCACGCACGCGGTCCTCTACGTCTTCGTGATGGCGCCCCTCATCAACGCCCTCGGCCACTGGCGCGGCAGCAAGAACTTCGAGAACACCGCGTACAACCGGCGCTTCCTGGCCTGGATCACCGGTGGTGAGAGTCTGCACAACAATCATCACGCCCACCCGCGATCGCCGAAGTTCAGCATGCGGCGCTCGGAGTTCGATCCCTCGTGGCTCATCATCCGGGCCCTGGCCGCCGTGCGCCTGCTCGCCATCCAGGGACCGCCGGTCGCCTGGGCGGGCGCCCCAGCCGTCGAGCGAACCCCGTGAACGTCTTCGCCTTCACGAGCCCCCGCGCGCCGGACTGGCGCTGGCGCATCGTGGACTACGGGGGCGAGACCCTCGAGGAGTCCTCGACGGGCTTTTCGACGCTCGCGCTGGCCATGGCCGCCGGCGCCGAGCGACTGCACGTCCGCATCGACCGCGATCGTCCACCTCCGGCCCGGCTACCCTGGCACCGCCGTCGGTGATCGAGCCCGCCCCGATGCTGAGCGCGGACGCCAATCCGGACTTCGCGTGGCCCGACTTCGACCGGTGGCAGGCGTTCTTCGCCGCCGACGGGACCTTTCCCGCCGGATGGGACGGCTTGCACGTCGCGCCCTCGGCCCAGACGCCCGAGGCCGCGGTCTACCAGCAGCGGAAGCTGACGCTGTTTTCCGAATGGCTCGACATGCTCGCCCACCGGTCCACGGTGCTCGCCCACTACGCCCGCCAGGGGATACGGGCTCGAATCGAGCGGCAGCACGCCGGACCGGCGTGTCCGGCGTGCGATCCCTTCAACGCGCGCGAGGTCGGGCCGGGCCTCGATGCCGTGCCGCCATTCCATCCCGGCTGCCGCTGCGTGCTCGTGGCGGTGCACACGCCCCCGGCCAACCGTCGCCCGAGGGCGTATGCGCGCTCTCGTGCCCGCGCGCGGTGACCGCCGGCGGCGCTCAGCGGAGTGCGGTGGTCCTGTCATGCAGTACTGGGCGAGAACAACCTCTCCCAGAACCAGGAGGTGTCTCATGCAGTTGAACGTGCCATGGCTCAAGCCAGCGGTGTGGGGTGCGATCATCGGCGGTGTCGTCACGATGATCCTCGGCTTTTCATGGATGGGATGGGTTCTCGGCGGGACGGCCGAGCGGATGGCGCTGGAGCGCGCCAACGCGGCCGTGGTCGTCGCGCTCACCCCAACCTGCGTCTCGAGGTTCATGCAGCAGCCCAACGCCGCGGTCAAGCTCAAGGAGCTGCAGACGATCGACTCGTGGAAACAGCGCGAGTTCGTCGAGGCGGGCGGGT
>Ga0210377_10005683_pt1 | contig 10212 bp, 12 predicted proteins | sample PLM4_65_b1redo_FD_155480 | JGI IMG/M metagenome (GOLD analysis project Ga0210377, IMG submission 155480) | Groundwater sediment microbial communities from an aquifer in East River, Colorado, USA - PLM4_65_b1 redo | ecosystem: Environmental > Terrestrial > Soil > Riparian zone | place: USA: East...
CGCCCGTGCTGCGACTCAACTGAGGGGCGACATGCAGGCTCTCTGGACCGTTCTGAACCGGCGTGAGGCTGGAAGATGACCCTCGTGCCACCCCAAGGCGCCCGGTGGGTCCGGCCGGCCATCCTCGGCGCCATCGTCGTGGGCGTCACGATCGCCCACCTTCTGACGCCGGTCAACCGCCAGGTCCAGCACGATATCCTGGTCCGGCTGTACTATCTCCCCATCGTCCTGGGCGGGTTGTGGTTCGGCCTCCGGGGGGGGCTGGGGACGGCCGCGCTCATTGCGCTGATCTACGTGCCGCACGTTGTGACCGTGGACCATGGGGGCATGACCATCGGCTACCTGCTGGAGATCCCCATCTTCCTCGTGGTGGGGACGCTGGTCGGGCTGATCGTGGACCGTCAAGAGCACTATCGCCGCGGGCTGGAGGTCCAGGCGGAGACCCTGGCGCGATCCCACCGCGAACTGCAGGAGCAAACACACCTGCTCCTGGAGAAGGAGACCCAACTCCGCCGGGCGGACCGCCTGTCGGCGCTGGGCCAACTGTCGGCCGGTCTGGCCCACGAGATCCGGAACCCCCTGGGGGCCATCAAAGGGGCGGTGGAGATCCTCCAAGACGACTATCGGGCCGGGCATCCCAAGGCGGAGTTCTATGCGATCCTCCTCAAAGAGGTGGAGCGTCTGAACGACGTGCTGAGCAACTTCCTCAGCTTTGCCCGCCCCGCGACGCCCCACTTCGCGCCGGTGGACGTTCGGGAGGTCCTGAAGGCGCTGGAGGGGCTGATCTCGGGCCAGGCGCGGGCCCACCGGGTGCAGATCTTCACCACCTTCCACGCGGGACCTTCCCGCGTCATGGCGGATCAGACGCTGTTGAAGCAGGCCTTCCTGAACATCATACTGAATGCGGTGGAGGCCATGCCGGAGGGCGGGGACCTGGCCATCTCGACCCGGCTCCAGTTCGAGGAGCCGGCGTCGCAGGGGTCCACCACCCCCGGCGCGGCCGGGGGGAGCCGGCGGACCGGCGCCCGACCGGAATGGGTGGAGGTTGTCTTCGACGACACGGGGCAGGGCATCCAGGAGGAGGAGTTGGGCCGGATCTTCGATCCGTTCTTCACGACGAAGAAGGACGGCACCGGGCTGGGCCTGGCCATCACCCACCGGATCATCGAGAACCACCACGGCAGCATCCGGGTCACGAGCCAGCGAGGCAAGGGGACCACCTTCGTGGTCACCCTCCCGCTGGAGGGAGCCATACGGGTATGAAGCGGGTGAAGATCCTCGTCATCGACGACGATGAGAGCCTCCGCCGCGTCCTGGAATACAATCTGGCCCAGGAGGGCTACGCGGTCCTGACGGCCGGCAGCGGCGAACAGGGCCTCGAACTCCTGAAGAAAGAGGGAGCGGACCTGGTGGTCACCGACGTCCGGATGTCCGGGATGGACGGGTTGCAGGTCCTGGAGGCCGTCCGGAAGGCGGACCCGAACATCCAGGTGATTATCCTCACCGCCTTCGGCACCATCGAAATGGCGGTGGAAGCCATGAAGGCCGGCGCCTTCCATTACATCAGCAAGCCCTTCAACCGGGACGAGCTGAAGCTGACGATCAAGAAGGCGCTGCAGCTCAAGGAGTTGGAACGGGAGAACGTGGTTCTGCGCCAGGAGCTCAAGGAGCGCATGGGGCTGGATGCCATCATCGCCGAGAGCGCGCAGATGTCGGGGGTTCTTGAACTGTTGATCCGGGTGGCGCCCACCGAGACGACAGTGTTGATCCTGGGGGAGAGCGGGACGGGCAAGGAGCTCATCGCCCGGGCGATCCACGGCAATTCTCCGCGGGCGCGCGGGCCCTTCGTGGCCGTCAACTGCGCTGCCATTCCGGAGAACCTGCTGGAAAGCGAGCTGTTCGGGCATGTCAAGGGGGCCTTCACCGGAGCCATCCGGGACCGGATTGGAAAGTTCGAGGCGGCGGAGGGCGGGACGGTCTTCCTGGACGAGATCGGCGAGATGCGGCCGGATCTGCAGGTGAAAATCCTCCGGGTTCTCGAGGAACGGACGCTGGAGCGGGTCGGGGACAACAAACCGATCCGGGTGGATGTCCGGGTGCTGGCTGCGACGAACAAGAACCTGTCCAAGGCCATCCAGGCGGGGGAGTTTCGCGAAGATCTGTTTTACCGTCTGAACGTCGTGCCACTCCAGATCCCGCCGCTGCGCGAGCGGCGCGCGGACATCCGGCCGCTGGCACAGCACTTCCTGAAGCGGCTCGGCGCCCCGCCGCGTCTGACGATCGCGCCTGCCGCCTTCCGGGCGCTGGAGACCTACGACTGGCCCGGCAACGTCCGCGAGCTGGAAAACGCCCTGGAGCGGGCCATGATCTTTCACCGGGAGGACGTCATCGACTTGGCCGACCTCCCGGAAACGATTCGCGCGCCCCGGATCCGGGAGGCGGTGGCCCTCCCGATGAGCCTTCCCGAGGCCGGCCTGTCCCTGGAAGAGGTGGAGAAGGAACTGATCTTGCGGGCGCTGCAGAAGCATGACTGGAACCAGTCCCGGGCCGCGCGCTACCTCGGCATCACGCGCCACACCCTGCTGTACCGGATCGAGAAGCACAACATCGCGCGGCCGGGGTCCCGTGACGGGCAGAGCGAAGAGGAGAAGACGGAGTGAGCTCGCGGGGAAGAGGCGTGGCGTGAGTTGCTCCCGAACCTGTGAGCCGGCCCAGCCGACCCGGCACCCCGGGTCGGCTTTCCATTTCCTCCAGGATGGCTTGACGTGCGTGCTGTGAGGTCCAGTGCTCCCGGTCAGTCTCACCGCAGGGGAAGGGCGGAACGTGCGCCCGTAGCACGGCGGGACAGGATCAGCATATGACCGACGTGACGCGGGGCATTGCAGGAGGGTTGGGGACCGGCATGATCTGGGCCGCGGTCAGCATCCTCGTCCGTTCCCTTTCCGGGACCATCACCCCGGCCGGCATCACGGCGGTGCGCTCGACCATCGGCGGCGCCATCATCCTGGGCGTGGCGCTGGCCACGGGACACGGGGGCGAGATCCTCCGGATGCCGCTGTGGGTCGTCCTGGCCCTATGGGCCTCCATCATCATCGCCATGGCCTTTGGCGACACCCTGTTTTTCGCCAGCATGGATCATCTGGGGGTCACCCGGGCCCTGACCCTCAGTATGGCCAATCCGCTCCTCACCACCCTCATCGGCATCGGGCTCATGGGGGAGGCGGTGAGTCTCCCCCGGGCGGCCGGCATCCTGCTGGTGGTGGGGGGGCTCCTGCTCATCGTGACGGGGAAGGGCGAGACCGAGGCCGAGCACCGCCGGGCCACGCGCCGAGGGGCGCAACTCGTCTTCCTTGCGGCTGGGGCCTGGGCTCTCTCGGCCGTCATCCTGAAGCCCGCGCTCCAGGCCGTCTCGGTCGTGGCCGCCGCCGCAGTTCGCATCCCGATGGGCGGGTTCGTCCTCTGGCTCACCCCCTGGACGCGTGGTAGTGTGCGGGCCGTTACGACGAGCACGCGGGCGGAGCGGATACGTCTCATCGCGATCTGTCTGCTGAGTGCGGTCGGGTCGCTGTTTTTCACCACCGGGATCAAGTACGGAGGCGTGGCTATCGGGAACCTCCTGTCGTCCACGTCCCCGCTCTTCACCCTGCCCTTCGAGGTATGGGTGTTCGGGCAGCGGCCGTCCAGGCAGACCATCCTGGGGGCCCTGCTGACGGTGGCCGGGATCGGCCTGATGAATCTCTGAGAGAGTCCCGGGGGCAGCCGCCGGATCGGACCGTGTGATAGATGGGGGGACCCGTTGGGCACCACAGGAGGACGATTCCGGCCCGGCCCGACCATTGCCTTTCCCGCTCGGACGGGATAGAGTCATAGCAGGATGCTGAAAAACTCGTTTTCCGCCAGGCTGTTCAAAAAGGTCCAGATGCAAGGCGGCGCGCGATGCGAGGTGCGAGGCGTACTTGGTCCGTACGCCGCAGCGCCGCGCGAGCGCACCAACGCAGCAGATGGGCCTTTTTCAGCAGCCTGATAGGCGCGTGTGCGAGGAGCGGCTAACCGTGTCTGCGGGCAAGCGGGTGGCGTGAGGGGGCCCGGCGGTGGCGATCCGACTCTCCCGGGAAACCAGGCTCGTCCGATTCCTCTCGTCCGATGGTCTCGACCTCGAGGGGCGTCTGACCCGACGACGCGCTGACCGGGCCGTGGTCCTCTGCCACCCGCACCCGATGTACGGGGGGTCCATGCTGACGCCGGTGATCATGACGGTGGAGCAAACCTTCATGGAGGCCGGGTATACGACGCTGGCCTTCAACTTTCGCGGGGTCGGGGGCAGCCAGGGGGTCTCCGGGGAAGGCCGCGCCGAAGTCGCCGACGTCGCGGGCGCGCTGGCGTTCCTGGCAGGGACGCTGGGGGGCGCGCCACCGCTCCAGGCTGTGGCCGGCTACTCCTTCGGCAGCGTGGTCGGAGGCAGAGTGGCGGCCACGGACTCGCGCGTGCGTCTGTACGTGGGGATCGCGCCGCCCATGAACCTCGACGAGTTCGCCTTCCTGAGATCGGCCACCTGCCGGATCGCGCTCATCGCACCGAGCCATGATGAATTTTGCGATCGCGGCCGCCTGGAGGCGTTCTGCGCGTCGCTGCCACGCACGGCGTGGCTGCGGGTGGTTGAGACGGACCACTTCTTCACCGGGAAACTCGAGGAGTTGGCGAAGGCATGCCGGGACGTTATTGCCTGGGCTGGAGGCGCAGACAAGGCGTGAGTCGCCGTCCGCAGTTCGTGCCGCGCACGCGGCCGGGCGGACGGATTGCATTGGCGTTGTGAGTCGGGCAGGGAGGGGGTCAGGATCCCCAGCGGGGAGAGAGGAGCGAGGCCATGGAAACGTACATCATGATGACCAGGCTCACGGAGGAAGGGCGGAAGACTCTCAAGAAGAATCCCAACCGCACGAAGGAGGTCAACAAGGAAGTCGAGGCCATGGGCGGCAAGGTGGTGGCGCAGTACTCCGTGTTGGGCCCCTACGATTTCGTGAACGTGGTGGAGGCGCCCGACAACAAGACCATCGCGAAGATCTCCGTGGAATTGGGAGCGCGGGGCACCATGGAGATCATGACGCTTCCGGTCGTGAACCTGTAGTGTCCCCGGCAGAGATCCGTTGGCCATCGCCGGGTGCCCAGCCGGAGGGCTGGACACCCGGATTGTCGTCAGGTTGCACTGGTGGTTCAGGGAACGAACAGATGCCCGCCAAGGCACGGGAGACAGGATGCGTATCCATGAGGCGCTCGATCGCCTGACCGACCTGGAGGAGCGGGTGGCCCGCCTGTACACCCACTTCTACGGAAAATTCAGTGACCTCCCGGCGGTGGCCGGCATCTGGTGGGAGATGGCACTGGACGAGCATGGACACGCCGGCGTCTTGAAGATGGTGAAGGAATTGGCCGACCCGAAGGGGCAGGTGGCCGACATCCGCGGCCGCCTGCGCCCCCTGCAGGCGGCGATCCAGGCGTGTGAGCGGTCGGCGGTGGGGGAGGTGACGTTGAGCCAGGCCCTGGCTATGGCGGTCCGCCTGGAACGATCGGAGCTGGATCGCTTGGGTCGCGAAACGGTCCAGGCCATCGGCGGGGACCTGCCGCCCATCCCGCGCTCGGCCTTTGCCCCGCACGAGGCGCATCTCGAGCGGCTCATGCGCACGGTCCGCAAGTTCGGCGGCGAGGAGGTCGCCCGGGAGGCGTGGGACTTGCGGCCAGAGGCCCGCCCGGCATCGCGCGGGCGCATCGCTGGGCAGCCCCCTCGAATGGGGAAAGTCTTGGCAGCATCGCCGAGCAGGGGGAAGGGCACGGCTCGGAGGAGCGGGCGCTGAGCCCAAATATTTCACCGCCAAGCCCGCAAAGATCGCAAAGAGTCGCCAGCTCTCATCAAGCCGGAAAAGCCTTCGGACTGAATTGTTCCGGATGGCTCATCCAGGCATTTCCCCGCCGCCGTTTCGGATACAGAGAGTTCCTTTGCGTGCTCTGCGTGCTTTGCGGTTCAACCGGGTTTTCCGGGCTGAGAATACCGACTTGTCCCCGCAGGGTCAGCCCCGAGGGCTCCTGGCCACGCGGAGCCGCCGGCTCGCAAGAACCAGGAAGAACAGGCAGGTGCTCACCAGGACGATGGCGGCCCCCGAGGCCACGTTGAGATAATAGGAAAGGTACAGGCCGATCACCGCGGCCAGGGCGGCCAGGAGGACACCCAAGATCATCATCCGGAAGAAGCGCTCGGTGAGCAGATAGGCTGTGGCGCTGGGGGTGACCAGGAGTGCCACGACCAGGATGATGCCCACCGCCTGAATGGAAATGACGATCGTCAGGGCGATCAGGCCCAGGAGGAGGTAGTTCAGCGCCTGGACCGGGTATCCCATTGCCTCGGCGACGACGGGGTCAAAACACAGGAGGAGCAGCTCTTTGTAGAAGAGGATGATCGTCAGCACCACCATCGCCGCGAGAAACCCCACCAGCAGCAGGTCCCGCGTCGACACCCCCAGGACATTGCCGAACAGGAAGCTGAACAGGTCCACCGTGTAGCCGTGGATGGTGCTCATCAGGAGGACGCCCAGGGCGAAGGCGCCGGCAAACAGGATGCCGATGGCGGTGTCGTAGCTTACGCGGCTGCGTCGGGAGACCAGACCGATTGCCAGGGCCGTGGCCAGGGCGAATATCGTGGCGCCGAGGTAAATGTTTCCCTTGAACAGGTAGGCGATGACGACACCCGGGAAGGCCGCATGGGCCAGGGCGTCCCCCACAAAGGCCAGCCCGCGCAGCACCACATAGGTTCCCACCAGGGCGCAGACCGCCGCCACCAGCACGCCTCCCAGAAGTGCCCGCTGCATGAAACCAAACTCGAACGGGGCGACCAGGAAATCGATCATCGAGAGCCAGCCCCTCACCCGCCACCCTCTCCCCCGCGTGGGAGAGGGGAGGGGTGAGGGGAATCAGTGCCCATGTTCATCGGCCACCACCACGCGGCGATCCTCCACCTGGACGATCATCAGATGGTTCCCGTAGGTTCGATCCAGGGTGTCCTCACGGAAGACCTCCCGGGGCGGACCGTAGGCGATCAGCCGCCGGTTCAAGCACAGGACCTGGTCGAAGCGCTCGATCACGCAGTTCAGGTCGTGGGTGGCCACCACGACGGTCTTTCCGCTTTTCCGCATTTCTTCCAGCAGGGCGAAGATGGCGTGTTGGGTGGTGGCATCCACCCCGCTCACGGGCTCGTCCAGGAGGAGCAGGTGCGGATCCTGGGCCAGGACCCGCGCCAGGAAGGCGCGCTGTTGCTGTCCTCCTGAGAGGCGGCCGATCTGGGCTCGCGCGTGAGAGACCAGGTCCACGCGCGTGAGCGCCTGGTGCACGGCCTGCTCATCCTCCGGCCCTGGACGGCGACACCAGCCGACTCGCGGGTAGCGGCCCATCATCACCACGTCCTCGACCGAGACCGGAAAGGCCCGGTTGATCTCTTCGAGTTGGGGAAGGTACCCCATCATCGCTCGCTGGTCGAGCGCAGGGGCCTCATGCAGCAGGATTTCGCCCTGCTGTCGCGGGATCAGACCGAGGATCGCCTTGAATAGCGTGCTCTTCCCGGCGCCATTCGGTCCAATCACGCCGACCATCTGCCCCGGCGGGATAGCGAAGGTGACCCCCTCGATCGCCGGCGTGTTCTCATAGCCAGCGGTTAGGTCTCGCACTTCCAGGCAATACTGCCAGGGCTTCTTATCCATCGTCTTCAATTCCGCAATCCGAATTCCGCATTCCGCAATTCATTTGAGCGCTTTCACGATCTGCGTCACGTCGTGCTTCATCATGGCGATGTAGCTGTTGGCCTCGGGCCCGGTCGAGAGGGTGTCGTTATACAGGTTCGTGATCACCTTCACCCCTGTGTCGCCGGCCAGGACCTCTATCGCCTTGGGGTTGAACTGGGCCTCGGCGAAAACGGCCGGCACTTGCTCCCGCTTGATCCGCCGGGCCAGCGCGGTGAGATCGCGTGCTGACGGCTCCTTGCCGGGGCTGGCCACGAGGAAGCCCTTGAGAGAAAAGCCATAGCGTTTGGCGAAGTAGGGGAAGGCATCGTGGAACGTGACCAGCTTCCGCCGGGCCCTGGGAATCGTTTCCACTTCGACCTGGATCCACTTGTCCAGCTCGTCCAGTTGCGCGAGGAAGCTCTTGGCCCGGTCTGCGTAGTATCCGGCATTCGTGCCGTCCACCTTGCTCAGGCTATCGCGGATCTTCTCTACGTAGGCCTTGGCATTCGACACGTCCAGCCACAAGTGCGGGTTGGGCTCATCGCCTGCCTCTGCGATGGTGGGCAGGCCTTGCGACAGGACGACGATCTGCAGGTCCTGCTTTCCGGCACTGCGGATGGTCTCGTCGATCCATTCTTCCAGATGGGCGCCATTATAGAAGACGATCCTGGCCCGGGCGACGGCCTTAATATCGTCAGGCGTCGGCTGGTACGTGTGGACTTCCCCCCCGGGAGGCACCAGCGCCTTCACCTGGACCTTGTCGCCCCCGACCTGTTGGATGAGGTCGTCCAGGACGGTGAGGGTGGTCACCACGGTCAGCTTCTGGGGACCGGCAGGCTGAGTCTGCGGCGGCCGGGACTCGCATGCGACAAGAAGAGACAGGAGGGTCAGAAGTGGAGCGAGGATGGGTCTCCCAGGAGAGGTCTTCATGGCTTTCTCTTACCCCGCTGGGGATGGTTGCTGCCGCGCGTGCGGCATTTCCGGCACACACCGAAGAACTCCATGCAGTGATCTTCGATCTCGAAATCCGTCCGCCGGGCAATCGTCCGGGCCAAGCCTTCAAGGCGGCAATCAGAGAACTCCACGGCAAGCCCACAACTCCTGCACACCAGGTGGTGGCTGTGGTGCTCTGTGATGCTGGCGTAGTGGCGGTGCCGATGCTCCATGTGGACGTGCTTGACCAGACGGAGTCTTTCCAACAGGTCCATCGTGCGGTAGACGCTCGCCAGCCCGACACGAAGATCTATTTGCCGGGCGCGCCGGTGGACCTCGGCCACGTTGAGGTGCTCCGCGGTGGAAGCCAACACCTCCAGGACTGCCATGCGAGACCTGGTGACCTTGAGTCCTTGGTCGTGCAGGGCTTGCTTCAGATGGGTGATTGGCATGGGAAACACCCCAGTTGAGAAATATTCTCAATTTGAATATCATGCGGCAAAGGGCATGTCAAGCTTGTTCACGGAGACCTGCACACCGCAGGAGAGTCCCGATGTCTATCTCTGGCCCATCCTGTACCGGGTGCGCCTCGGATTCCTGCCAGGAATCCTCCATGGAATGCTCCCCCCCTGTCCGGTACAGCGCACGCCCCGGGAGGCGATCAGGCATATGGGCTTCAACCTGGACAGCGCAGTATGACGGGGATCGCCCGCCTGCGGAACTCGGCTGGTACCCAGCAGGCCAAGGTGCCGATTGACATAACGGGAGGGCAGAGGGTAAGTTGCGAAGAAATGGCCAACGACGATTTGATGCTCGCCGATATCGAGGGCGCAATATCCAACGGAAAGATCAGGCGGCGATTCACGCGTGACCCTCGCGGAACACGTTACGAAGTCGTAGGCCTGCGATTGACGGGCGTCAGGTCGCAGTCAGTTGCCGGATCAAAGCCACGGGCAAACTTCTTTTGATCACAACATATCTGACTGAATGACACCACGCAAACGAGAGAGGCGTATGTATGATTACGGAAAATGGCACATCTGCGGCGAGCGGACGGCGAAGAAACGCATTCAGCAAGATTTCTGGATCAAGGGCAAACTGATCGTTTTCGAGGGGGTGCCTGCAGGTGTCTGCCCCCAGTGCGGGGAAAAGGTAGTCAAGGCGGAGGTTGGACAGTCGATTGCAGCGCTTCTTGGGGAGCTGAAACGCCTACGCAAGAAACGCACGATGACCGTCCCGGTGATCAGGTGTCCGAGAGACGTTACTTGAGAGACGTGGCGACAGGGCCGGAATTACTCAGCAGCGGGGAATTTTGGCTACACGTTCGCTCGCGCCGCTTCGTTCGCGGAGAAGGCCCTCGCCCTTGCAGAAGGCGCGCCGCAAGCGCTCAGCCCTCCCCGCGCACCCACGCCTGCATCGCGGGTACCCGACCGAGAGGGACGGGCCGCCGCCCCTCCTCTGACTCTCCCCCGGACTGTTCGGTCCCGGGCGGAGTGTCGCCTAGTGTAGTGTCCAA
>Ga0210377_10005684_pt1 | contig 10210 bp, 10 predicted proteins | sample PLM4_65_b1redo_FD_155480 | JGI IMG/M metagenome (GOLD analysis project Ga0210377, IMG submission 155480) | Groundwater sediment microbial communities from an aquifer in East River, Colorado, USA - PLM4_65_b1 redo | ecosystem: Environmental > Terrestrial > Soil > Riparian zone | place: USA: East...
GATCCTTCGCTGGGCGCGGTCGCAAGGACTGACAAGGCTCCAACTGCTTGCTGACCGTGACAATCAACAGGCGCTGGATTTTTACGCGTCCCGGAATTGGGTTAGTACCCGTCTTATCTGCCTGCGACGCCGACCCTGATCGCGCTCGCAGAAATCAGAAATATCATGACAGGTTGGACATTTCCGTGATGTCCGGATACTGCATGCTGATCATACATTGAGCACCTGACCCGCCTCAAACCTTTCGTCATTCTCAGCGCTTCCCTAACCTGTTGATTCCACGCGTATTCACTTTGGCAATGGTCTTGCTATCCCTTAGGACAGGACATCATACAAGGAGGCTGCCATGAACGTGAAAAGACAAACGCCAAAGGACATCCTGAAGACCCATCCCTGTTTTTCGGTGGAGGCACATACTAAATTCGGCAGAATGCATCTGCCCGTGGCGCCTGCGTGTAACATCCAGTGCAAGTATTGCGTAAGAAAATACGACTGTGCCAATGAATCCAGGCCGGGCATCACCAGCAGGGTCCTGACGCCGTCAGAGGCCGTGGAGCGCGTCGAGGCCTTCGTGGAACGGAACGACCGGGTCAGCGTCATCGGCATTGCCGGACCCGGCGACCCCCTTGCGAACGAAGCGACCTTCGAGACCCTGAGCGCTCTGCGCCGGGGTTTCCCGCATCTCACCCTGTGCGTCTCGACGAACGGTCTTCTCCTGCCGGAGCGTTTGGCGGACCTGGTCAGGGCGGGGGTCAAGAGCCTGACGGTCACGATCAACGCGGTGCTGCCTGAAACGGCCGAGCGCATTTACTCGTGGGTCCTGTATCATGGGAAGCGTTTGTCCGGCCGGGAAGCGGCCATGACGCTGTTAGCGAACCAGTGGGCAGGGCTTTCGAACGCCATCGAGATGGGTCTGCTCGTCAAGGTGAACTCGGTATATCTCCCCGGCGTCAACGATGACGACCTCGCCCTGGTGGCGAAACGCGCCGGCGAACTGGGCGCGGACATCATGAACGTGCTTCCGCTCATTCCCCAGGGTGAGTTCTCCGGACTGACCAGGCCGTCCTATGAGGCGCTCCGCGCAAAGCGCGACGAGCTGCGGCCCTTCGTGTCCCAGATGTCCCACTGCCGGCAGTGCCGGGCCGACGCCTGCGGCACGCTGGGAGAGGACAAGGACATGGAATACGAGACCCTGATGGCGCGTATCGGCGAGGAATATGCCGACTCGGTGGCATAGCAATCAGAGTCCGGGAGGAGGCACTATGGTAGCAACCATTCTACTGTTCAGCATCGCGGTCTTCGCCGCATCCTTCTTTATTGTGAAGAGCTATGAGCGAATGGATCGCTTCGAGGTTGCGTTTTACATCGTCCTGATCGCCTGGTGTTCGTTGTTGGTCGGCATGGTCGCATCTTCGAGGATATTGACAGCGTGAACGCGCTCTTTGACCACCCATCGCATGGCGCACACGGTGCAATACGCAACAACGCATAGCCACGTTCAAAGGGGACGGCCCGGATAATCATGTTCCTGCTCCTGCAGCGGGATCATGAACGGAGGCTCTCATGAATGATCATGCTCGGATGGGAGCGGCGCTCCCCTGTTTTTCCCTGCAGGCGGCGGGCGGACCGTCAACGCTCTGGCTGCCCGTGGCGCCTGCCTGCAACATGCAGTGTATCGGATGCGCGCGGCGCAGCGACACGTTAAGCGATCTGACGGGGCATGGCGCATCACTACTTCCCGATGAAGCCATCGAAAAAGTGGCCGATGCCGTCAGACGGGGCGACCTGCCTTCCGGCGTCGTCATTTGGGGGCCGGGTGAGCCGCTGGTCAATGCCCCGACCTTCGTGGTGCTGAAAAGGCTCGCGTGGCTCTATCCGGAACTTGCGGTCACGGTCGGGACGAATGGCCTGCTGCTCCCGGACAGACTGGAAGAGCTGGTCCGAACGGGCGTCAGGAACATCGTTCTTTCCGTGAACGCCGCGTCTCTGGGAACGGCGGGACGTCTGTACGACTGGGCCATCTATCACGGCCGGAAATACGCCGGCGAGGACGCTGCACGGCTGGTCTTGCAGCAGCAGTGGAACGGGCTGGAGAACGCAGTTGAGGCGGGGCTTTCCGTGACCGTCTATACGGCAGACATTGCCGGCGTGAACGATCACGAGGTGTCGGAGATCAAATGGCGCGCGGAAGATATAGGTGCGGCAGGAGTCGTGTCCAGCCGTTTTCTGAATGACGCGTAATGTCATCGGAGGCGGAAAGCGTGATCGTATGCATGAGGATCTCACCAATAGAGAACGGGAACGGTACCGGCGGCAGCTCATGCTCAGCGGATTTACCGCTGAACATCAGAAGCGGCTGAAGAATTCCACGGCACTGATTGCCGGGGTCGGCGGGCTGGGCGGTACGGCGGCGCTCTACCTCGTGGTCGCCGGCATCGGCAGGCTGGTCCTGGCCCATCATGGGAACCTGACCCTGTCCAACATGAACCGGCAGGTTCTGATGCGAGACGACGGCATCGGGACGAGCAGGGTCCAACTGGCAAAGGAGACCCTGAATCAGATCAATCCTGACGTGGAGGTCGAGGTCCATGACGTGCGGATCACTCGGGAGAGCGTGGTCCGGCTGCTCCGTGGTGCGCAGATCGCCCTGTCCGCCCGTCCGAACTTCGCGGAACGCAGGGTCCTGAATCAGGCCTGCGTTGAGAGCATGGTGCCCATGGTCGAGGCGGCGATGAACGGCATGGAAGGCTATTTGTTCAATGTCATCCCGAAGGCGGCCTCCTGTATTCACTGCGTCTATCCCGAGGACGACCCAGCGTGGGAAGAGATGGGATTCCCGGTCCTGGGCGCGGTTTCGGGCATGCTCGGCTGCATGATGGCTCTCGAGGCGATCAAGCTGCTTACGGGGTACGGCAAGCCGCTGCACTCGGAGATGCTCTTATTCAATACCATTGACATGGACTTCAGGAAAGTAAAGATACCGAGAAACGACCAGTGTGAGGTCTGTCGGACCGGGTGAACGGGAGCGGCAGAGCGATGAGGCTGCCTAAATAAAACAAGCATCTTGAACATCCGTGATGCTTGAGACACTTTCATTTTTTCTGCACCCCGGTTCACATCACCGCACAAACATGCCAGGTTGTCTTATGTTGTACCGAGTGATACTGTCTTCCCTGTGCGCTTACGCTGCGCACGCGCAGGCATGATCTGTGGTTGATCGGCCCTGTTCCCGTGCATGTAGCGTGCGGATGCTGCTCACGGGATGCAGGCGCTTTTTTGGAAAGGCATAAGACTTAAGTCTCTGACTGAATCCTCTGACGTACCCCTGCGCCGGGTAGCCTGGTGCGAAGACTGTGCGTATGCATGGCCCGACCAGACCTGTAGCAACCACCGAATTGAAAGCAGCGCGTCCGCAGGGGAAGCGCTGCCGAATCAGGTCCAAAGAACAAGGAACGTGAATCTCATTCTGCATGCTTAGCACAGCGAGCCGCCGGGCTGCCCAAAAAAAAACAAGCATCTTGAACATCCATGAGAATGGTGACAGCTGCGCAAACGCAGGCATGATCTGTGGTTTTCCCGCCTCTTTTCCGGTCATGTAAAGCGCGGTCGCTGATTGCGGGATGCAGGCGCTTTTGGAAAGACAAAGAATTAAGGCTTTAAGCATTTGAACTGCCTCAAAAAAACATGATTTTTGCCGAGCGGAAAGTTGATCCGCCGCGTTGCTAACCCACTCTGAGAGGAGAAGACCCCTTTCTAACCATGGAAATTCTTGATACAACACTGCGTGAAGGCGAACAATGCTACGGTGTTTTCTTTCCGATCGAGACGAAGAAGCGGATAGCACGATTGCTTGACGCGCTCGGCATCAACTTCCTGGAGGTCGGGCATCCGGCCGCTGCTCCTTCGATAGGGAAGGCCGTTGCCGAGCTTGTTGCGCTTGATCTGCGAACGCGATTGATCGGGCACGCCCGGCTGGACCGCGGCGAGATCCGTCTGGTCCGGGACCTCGGCCTCAAGTGGATCGGGCTGTTCGCAGGTATCAACCGCGCGAGCCTCACGCGGTACGGCTTGACCCGTGAAGCGGCTTGCCGGCGGATCTCCGATTCCGTCCGATATGCAAAGGACCTCGGTCTCCAGGTCCGGTTCACCTGTGAAGATGCTTCCCGAAGCGCTCCGGATGAACTCGTTGAGATGTACAGCCGTCTGCGGGAGCTCGGCGCGGACCGGCTGAGCTACGCGGATACGGTGGGCACGGACACGCCCGAACGGATCGAACAACTCCATCAGGTGATCCGTGCTGCGATACCGTTTTCCGATCTGCATTTCCATTTTCATAATGATTGGGGCAGGGCGTTGGAGAATGCCATCACAGCGCAGGGGCTTGGCGCGCAATGTATCGATGCGAGCATCATGGGCATCGGAGAACGTTCGGGGCTTCTCTCGATCGAGGATGCGGTGGTCCGATTGAGGCCCCCGGGGCCAAGTGGGTCGACGGAGAAGGAACTGGCGCTTCTGGAAGAGGCAACGGGCCTGGTCGCGTCATCCATCAACATGCGCCATTTTGCCCGACGGCGGTACGCGCATAAGTCCGGGATACATATTCATGGCGTTCTTTGCGATCCCTCCTGGTATGAGGCCGAAGGTCCGGAAAGGACCGGGGAACAGCGGACGCTTGTGCTGAGCAAACTGATAGGACGCGCGGGATTGCGGCGGATGCTCTCCTGGGCGGGGATCGAGGCCACTGATGGCGTCCTGGAAAAGCTCCTCGATATGGTGAAGTCCGATGAGTTTCTGGAACTGACAGACACCAGGGAGATCATCCGATATCTGGAAGACCGCTATAAGCGTATTTTCAACTCAGCACAGGCATGCCGAAAGCGATTACCGCACAAACTTCCCGCCTTCACATGATCAATTATTCAGCACGTGCACATTTAAGCACCGGCGCGTTGGTCCGGTCGCTCCATCGCCATTTTTTCGGGTGTCAGGAAATCGCACGATAAATCAAGGGAATGAACGGCCTCGTACGCCGAATTTCATTTGGCACGTGCCTTGCTATAAGGACATGCAAGCAGTTGTTGATGAACATGAAGCAGAAAGACTCCGGAGGTCTTTCATCATTTGCAGCACCGCCTGCAGGGCAGGACGGAACAACCCCAAAAGGATTCAAGGAGGAGAGTGACATGAAGAAGATAGCATTGGTTCTCGGTTTGGTGCTGCTTGCCGGCACCACGGCGTTCGCAACGCCGTCAACGCAGATCTGGATCCCGTCCACGGACATCCAGCCGTTCAAGAAGGTGCATTTTGGTTTCGATCAGTACATCAAGGCGCGCGGGACGGATGGCACGACTCGCGAGCCCAATGTGATCAACAACGGCATCACCGTCGGTGTCCTTCCGTCGGAAAAGATCCAGATGGAAGTGGGCATCGACCAGCGCGCCTACGGCATCGAGCCCTATGATTCAGCGCCAATCTATTTTAACGCCAAGATCGGCACGCCGGAAGATTCGCTGTTCAAAAATTCGCCGGCCATTGCCATCGGCGGATTCGATTTCGGCACCAAGAAGTATACGACCGATGCGGGATGGGGCACCGATTATAACATCGTCTACGGTCTCCTGGCCAAGACCCTCGGCAAGGCCGGCAGGTTCTCGGCGGGCTACTACCAGGGCAACGACAAGATGCTGCTCGACAAGGACGGCAAGAAGGACGAGAAAGGCGTACTGGCATCGTGGGACCGGACGATCTCGGAGATCTCCGACAAGCTCTGGTTGGCAGTGGATTACATGGGTGGCGAGAATTCCTACGGCGCTTTGAGCTACGCGTTCGCCTGGAAGTTCGCGCCGAACGTGGGTGTCATCTTCGGCATGGACGACTGGAACAACAGTAACTTCAAGCCGACCTATACCATCCAGGTGGACATCGACCTGGACCTGTAAGTGTATCTGGGGCTTGCCGGAGGTCCGGCAGCCCCGTTCGTTCTCTCCTGAGGTGGTATCCTCAAGGGGATTGACCTCGGCACTATAAGTTCCTGTAAGGATATAAGGAGGATTATCATGAAGTTTATTACGAGCAAGAAACGCTTTCTCGTTGCAATGCTTTTGGCTATGATGGTGGCAATTATCGGCGGTCTGGTATTTGCCGATGAGCCTGCGGCTCCACCGGCACCCGCAGCAGCAGTGGCTGCACCGGCGGCCCCCGCGCTCCAGCCTGATCCGTCAGGCGCGAATAGCGGTGGTGTTGCCGACATAGTGGGCGCGTCAGCAGGTGCGCCCACTGCGGATGATCTGAAGAATATGGGTCCGAAGGAACCACTTGCTTTGAAAGTGGCGGATGCCGTGGGTCACAACCGTATTTCGATTAACATTGTCTGGACCCTTTTCTGCGGATTCCTGGTTATGTTCATGCAGGCCGGGTTCGCCATGGTGGAGACGGGCTTCACTCAGGCAAAGAACGCCGGACACACCATGGCCATGAACTTCATGGTCTATCCGCTCGGCATGCTGGGCTACTGGATCTGCGGGTTCGCGCTCCAGATGGGCGGTGTCGGCGGGGTGGCAAGCCTCGGCGCGGGGCCCGGGCTCCTGGCGAACGAATTCACGATCCATCTGTTCGGCAAGGACTTCGGGCTGTTCGGGACGACCGGGTTTTTCCTTTCCGGCGTTTCCTATGACGCGGCGATCTTTTCGCTTTTCCTGTTCCAGATGGTATTCATGGATACAACGGCTACGATTCCGACCGGTGCCATGGCGGAACGCTGGAACTTCAAGTCGTTCGTTGTTTATGCTTTCATCATCGGCGGACTCATTTACCCGCTGTATGCAAACTGGGTCTGGGGCGGCGGCTGGTTGTCGCAGCTCGGCAAGATGTTCGCCCTTGGACACGGCCATGTTGACTTCGCGGGTTCCTCAGTCGTGCACATGACCGGCGGCGTTGCAGCGCTTGCAGGCGCCATGGTAATCGGGCCGCGAATCGGGAAATATAAGGACGGCAAAGCAATGGCGATTCCCGGACATCACATCCCGATGGCGATCGTGGGAACCTTTATCTTGGCCTTCGGCTGGTTCGGGTTTAATGCCGGATCCTCACTTGCCGGTACCGACCTTCGCATCGGCGTAGTGGCCACAAATACGATGCTGGCATCCGCAGGCGGTGCGTTTTCATCAATGTTGTACATGTGGTACAGGTATGGAAAACCTGATATCAGCATGATCGCGAACGGTATGCTCGCAGGTCTGGTTGCCATCACTGCGCCGTGCGCGTTCGTTACTGCTCCTGTGGCGGTGTTGATCGGTGCTATTGCCGGTATTCTGGTCTGCATATCAGTGTTCTTTATCGAACGTGACCTGAAGATCGATGACCCGGTCGGCGCTATCTCGGTCCACGGCCTGAACGGCACCTGGGGCGTTATTTCCCTTGGTCTGTTTGCCGACGGTACGTACGGCGATGGGTACAACGGGATCGCCGGCGGTGTGAAGGGGCTGTTCTATGGTGGTGGTGGATCTCAACTTGCCGCACAGTTGATCGGTACGGTGACAAACATTATCTTTGTGTTCATCGCGTCCTATGCCATGTTCTGGATACTGAATAAGACGATGGGTCTCCGGGTCCCCGCAGAAGTGGAGATCGAAGGACTCGACCAGGCTGAAGTGGCGGTCTCCGCCTATCCTGACTTCCAGACGCGCCACACACATCGTTAGGAGGATGCCATGAAAAAAATAGAGGCGATCATAAAGCCGTTCAAGCTCGATGAAGTGAAGGACGCCCTGAACGCGATCGGAATCCAGGGTATGACCGTGACCGAGGTGAAGGGGTTCGGCAGGCAAAAGGGCCATGTGGAACTCTACCGCGGCGCGGAGTACGAGATCTCGTTCATCCCGAAGGTAAAGATCGAGGCGGTCGTTGGCGACGGCATCGCAGAAAAGGTGATAGCGACGATCGTGGAAAAAGCAAAGACCGGCAAGATCGGCGACGGCAAGATCTTCGTCACGAAGATCGAGGAAGTGATCCGGATCCGCACCGGCGAGAAGGGCGAGACGGCGATCTAAACACACTCTTCCCATCCCAGTACCTCCCTTATTGTGGCGGGAACCACGGGCCGGTATGAGTTTCGTCTCATACCGGCCCACTTTTTAGACCACGGGAAAGTACGTACGCGGGAATCCGTGCATCATAACGTATCTTATGAAATTTGTATCTTAAGGATGTCGATCATGAAAAGAATAGAAGCGATAATACGTCCCGATAAGGTTTCAGAAGTATGTACCGCATTGGACAACGCGGGTCATTCTGGTTTGACGGTCACTCCTGTTGAGGTTCAAGGTGAACAAAAAGGGTGGGTGAATTACGTCCGCGGGATGTCACATACCGTGAACTTGCTGAATAAGGTAAGGATTGAAGTGGTCGTGAAAGACAACGACCTGGAGCCGATCCTTAAGAAAATACGGGATGCTGCGTTGACCGGCGAAGCGGGGGACGGTTCTCTTTTCGTCAATGAATTGGCCGATGCAGTCCGCATCAGGACCGGCGAAAGCGGTATAGAGGCGATCTGACAGTAAAGCCATGATCACCTATTTCCTCATACTGATTTTTTTCGTGATCCTCCTGTTCCCGCTCCTGGTCAGGAAGGTGGAACACAATATCGAGCTGTTCCTGCTCGTGACCGGAGTTATTGCGGTCTCATTGTCCCACGCGTTCGGTCCTGAAAGGCTGTGGAGCTTGAGTCTGATCGAGTCCGCGTTCCTGGAGCCCGTCAAGATCACTCTCGCTACGCTGGTGTTCGGACTTGCGTTTCGCGCGCTTCGCGACCGGATCAAAGTCCGCATCGTATCGCTTGAGCGGTCCCTGGGGCCGCGGTTGTTCGCGTTCCTGCTCATCCTTGGCCTGGGCCTGCTGTCCAGCATAATCACTGCCATCATCGCTGCTCTGCTGCTGTGCGAGATCGTCACGGCCCTGAGCCTGAACAAGAAGTACGAGACACGTCTGGCGATCCTGGCCTGTTTCTCGATCGGGATGGGCGCGGCCCTGACACCCATCGGAGAGCCGTTGTCCACGATCGCCCTCGCGAAGCTGCGCGGAGGGAGCCTGTCGACGGACTTCCTGTTCCTGATCAGGATGCTGGGCGTCTATATCCTGCCGGGGCTGCTGATCACCGCGGCGTTCGGGGCTTTTCTCCGGGGAACCGAGGTCAGCAGCACCGAAAGCCTGAGCGAGGATGCTGAGGAGTCGGTGCTGGACATTCTCCGGAGGACCGGACTGGTCTACCTCTTCATCATGGCGCTGATTCTTCTCGGGACCGGCTTCAAGCCGCTCATCGACAGCCACATATCCAAAATGCCGGCAGCCCTCCTATACTGGGTCAACATATCGTCGGCGGTGCTGGACAATGCAACACTGGCAGCCGCCGAGCTCGGCCCGCAGATGACGGTCGGGCAGATCACGGGCATCTTGATGGGTATTATCATCTCCGGAGGTATGCTGATCCCTGGAAACATTCCGAACATCATCGCCGCCTCCAAACTCGGGATATCGAGCAGAACATGGGCAGTGTTCGGTGCGCCCTTCGGCTTCATGCTCATGATCGTCTGTTTTCTTATCATTTATCTCTGATCCCGATCCTCTCTTTCTGCTTACGTCTTCATCACCTGCCCATAAATTAGCTCTCCTTGCATCGCTCTCATTCGAAGAGAGTATGAACTTACTGCGTGCAAAGACCGATAAATCAATCTGTTAGACTTTACAGGCATCTGCCTGATTTATGGCACATGCCTTGCTATATAGCAGGGTGAAACATAGATCAATCACAAGTAAGGAGGATGGTACCATGAAACACACAGTATTTCTGACGAAGATGCTCATATTGCTGTTCCTGATCGCTCTTGCCGCAGGTGTCGCGGCGCCTGCGATCATGGCCGAGGAAACCGCGGGCCCGGCTGTAACGGCGGCTGCGGCAGCGGCGCCTGCGCCGCTCAAGATCGACACAGGGGACACGGCCTGGATGATCGTCGCCACGGCGTTCGTTATGCTCATGTCCATCCCGGGCCTGGCGCTCTTCTACGGCGGCCTGGCTAAGACCAAGGACGCCCTGAACACCATGGCGATGACCTTCGTCACGTTCTGCATCGCCAGTCTGCTCTGGATCCTGTACGGGTATTCGTTCACCTTCTACGGCAGCGGCAGCATTATCGGCGACGCGTCGAAGGCCCTCCTC
>Ga0210377_10005685_pt1 | contig 10210 bp, 12 predicted proteins | sample PLM4_65_b1redo_FD_155480 | JGI IMG/M metagenome (GOLD analysis project Ga0210377, IMG submission 155480) | Groundwater sediment microbial communities from an aquifer in East River, Colorado, USA - PLM4_65_b1 redo | ecosystem: Environmental > Terrestrial > Soil > Riparian zone | place: USA: East...
AGCTGCGCGTGAACATGGCCTGCAGTTTTAATTGGAGTTGAGTGATGGCTAAGCCGCAAGGAAGAATGCAGCAACAGGAAAAGCGTGATGACGGTCTGATCGAGAAAATGATCTCTGTGAACCGCGTCACCAAGGTGGTCAAAGGCGGCCGTATCATGGGTTTCGCTGCCCTCACAGTGGTGGGCGATGGCGACGGGCGAGTGGCGATGGGGAAAGGCAAGTCCAAGGAAGTTCCTGTGGCTGTCCAGAAGGCGATGGACGAAGCGCGCCGCAATCTGGCCAAGGTCAGCCTGAAGAATGGCACCTTGCACCACACGGTGATAGGCAAGCATGGTGCAGCAAAAGTGTTGATGCAACCCGCGTCGGAAGGTACCGGCATCATTGCCGGTGGGGCGATGCGTGCAGTGTTTGAAGCGGTTGGTGTGCGTGACGTATTGGCCAAGTGTATCGGTTCGAGCAACCCTTACAACGTGGTGCGCGCCACGCTGAATGGCCTGAAAGCAATGAATTCACCGTCCGAAATCGCTGCCAAGCGCGGCAAGAACGTAGAAGAGATTCTGGGGTAAACCATGACAAAAGCGAAAGCCAAGACTATTAAAGTCACGCAGACCAGGAGCCTGATCGGCACCAAACAATCACATCGCGACACCATCCGCGGTTTGGGGTTGCGTCGTATCAACCACACCGTGCAACTGGAAGATACTCCCTGTGTGCGCGGCATGATCAACAAAGTGTATTACATGGTTAAGTGCGAGGCATAACAAATGCAACTCAATAAAATTCAACCTGCACCAGGTGCCAAGCACGCCAAGCGGCGTGTCGGACGCGGGATCGGTTCCGGACTGGGCAAGACCGCCGGTCGTGGCCACAAGGGCCAAAAATCGCGTGCCGGCGGATTTCATAAGGTCGGTTTCGAGGGTGGGCAGATGCCGCTGCAACGTCGTTTGCCCAAGCGCGGTTTTATCTCGCTGTCACGCAACGACACTGCTCAAGTGCGGTTGTCAGATTTGCAGAAGTTGCCGGTCGACAGCATCGATCTGCTGGCACTCAAGCAGGCGGGTGTCGTGCATGCAGGTGCGATGACTGCTAAGGTCATTCTGTGCGGCGAAATAACCCGCGCAGTAAAACTGCAGGGTATGCTTGTAACCAAGGGTGCACGCGCGGCGATTGAAGCCGCTGGCGGAAGCATCGCTGGGTAAGGTTGATAAGTGAGCACAGCTGGCAAGGGCATGACCAAGGGTAAATACGGCGACCTGAGCAGCCGTCTTTGGTTTCTGCTTGGCGCGCTGGTAGTGTACCGCGTAGGGGCGCACATTCCGGTGCCCGGTATTGATCCGGTGGTGTTGGCTGATCTCTTCAAAAAGCAAACGAATGGCATCTTGGGCATGTTCAACATGTTTTCGGGCGGCGCATTGTCGCGATTCACGATTTTCGCCCTGGGTATCATGCCGTATATCTCTGCATCGATCATCATGCAGTTGGCCGCGATTGCCGTGCCGCATCTTGAACAATTGAAGAAGGAAGGCGAAGCCGGTCGCCGCAAGATCACGCAGTACACCCGCTATGGCACTTTGGTGCTGGCGACGTTTCAGGGGTTCGGCATCTCGATTGCGCTACAGGCTCAGCCTGGACTGGTACCGAATCCGGGGGCGATGTTCCAGCTGACTTCGGTGGTTACTTTGGTGACCGGAACGATGTTCTTGATGTGGCTGGGTGAGCAAATCACCGAGCGGGGTTTGGGTAACGGTATTTCGTTGATCATATTTGCGGGTATCGCGGCGGGATTGCCGCATGCGATCGGCAGCACTTTGGAATTGGCGCGTACCGGTGCCTTCTCCATCCCGCTGGTGCTGTTGCTGTTCTTCGGCGCGATTGGCGTGACAGCGTTGGTGGTGTTCGTTGAACGCGGCCAGCGCAAGATTCTGGTGAATTATGCCAAGCGGCAAGTTGGAAACAAGGTATATGCCGGGCAAAGCTCGCACCTGCCTTTGAAGATAAATATGGCCGGAGTGATACCGCCCATTTTCGCATCCAGCATGATTCTGTTTCCCGCGACAATAGCGGGCTGGTTTGGCAGTGGGCATGACATGAGCTGGTTGAAGGACATCAGCGACAAGCTGTCCCCAGGACAGCCGATATATGTATTGGCGTATGCTGGAGCAATCGTGTTCTTCTGTTTCTTTTACACGGCACTGGTGTTCAGTCCAAAGGATACGGCTGACAACCTGAAGAAGAGCGGCGCGTTTTTGCCCGGCATCCGTCCCGGCGAGCAGACTGCACGCTATGTTGAAAAGATCATGCTACGCCTGACCATGGTTGGGGCTGTATATGTCGCCTTGGTATGTCTGCTGCCAGAATTTTTGGTGGTGAAATGGAATGTGCCGTTTTACTTTGGCGGCACATCGCTTTTGATCTTGGTGGTGGTGACGATGGATTTCATGACGCAGGTGCAGTCCTATCTGATGACACACCAGTATGAAGGCTTGCTGAAGAAGGCGAATTTCAAAGGCGGGTTAACAAGCTAATGTCCAAGGAAGATGTGATTCAGATGCAGGGCGAAGTCGAAGAGTCGCTACCCAATGCAACGTTCCGAATCAAGCTGGAGAATGGTCATGTGGTGCTGGGTCATATTTCCGGGAAAATGCGCATGCACTATATACGTATTCTGCCGGGAGACAAGGTGACTGTGGAATTGACACCTTATGATTTGAGCAAGGCGCGCATTGTGTTCCGCGCTAAATAGTAACGCAGGTAAGGAGGAAAAAATGAGAGTCCAGGCATCGGTAAAAAAGATCTGTCGTAATTGCAAGATTGTTATTCGTAAACGTGTGGTGCGGGTGATTTGCTCCGAACCGCGCCATAAGCAACGCCAAGGGTAATTGAGCCAAGGTCGATTGAGAAGGTCGGCTTTGAGTGTTATAATTTTAGACTTTCAAAAGATAGGGTAGCTGCATGGCACGTATTGCAGGGGTCAATATCCCCAACCATCAACACGCCGTGATTGCATTGACGGCAATCTATGGAATCGGGCGCAAGCGCTCGCAAGTTATTTGCGCGGCAGCAGGCGTGAACGCGGCCACCAAAATGAAAGATCTGACCGACGCGGAAGTCGAAAAGCTGCGCGAACAGGTCGCCAAGGTGGCGGTTGAGGGAGACCTGCGCCGTGAAACTACGATGAACATCAAGCGTCTGATGGACCTTGGTTGCTATCGCGGCGTGCGTCATCGCCGCGGTTTGCCCTGCCGCGGCCAACGCACTCGCACCAATGCGCGTACCCGCAAGGGACCGCGCAAGGCGATAGCCGGAGCCAAGAAGTAAGTTTGCTATAACGCTTTAAAGTTTAAAGGATTAAATAATGGTCAAGCCAAGCACGAAAGTGCGCAAGAAAGTCAAAAAGAACGTTGCCGAAGGAATCGCACACGTTCACGCGTCCTTCAATAACACGATCGTCACGATCACTGATCGTCAGGGCAATGCATTGGCTTGGTCTACCAGTGGCGCGAACGGCTTCAAAGGCTCGCGCAAAAGCACACCGTTCGCAGCACAGGTAGCGGCTGAGACGGTGGGTAAATCTGCTGCCGAATGCGGCGTCAAGAATCTTGAAGTGCGCATCAAGGGGCCCGGCCCTGGCCGTGAATCCGCAGTGCGTGCTTTGAACGCTGCTGGATTTAAGATCACCAGCATTTCCGATATCACACCGGTGCCGCACAACGGTTGCCGGCCGCCTAAAAAGCGTCGAATCTAATTATTATCTAATTTTTGGGGAGAGCCGATCTTGGCTAGAAATCTTGATGCAAAATGCCGTCAGTGCCGCCGCGAAGGCGAAAAGCTGTTTCTGAAGGGCGAAAAGTGTTTTACCGACAAGTGTGGTGTCGAGCGCAGAGCATATCCGCCCGGCCAGCATGGCCAGAAAAAGAATACCCGTCTATCCGAATACGGTGGCCAGTTGCGTGAAAAACAAAAGGTGCGCCGTATCTACGGTGTGCTTGAAGGTCAATTCCGTCTGACATACAAGAATGCGGCTACCCAGCGAGGCATTACCGGCGAAAACCTGTTGCAGATCCTTGAGTCCCGTCTGGACAACGTATCCTACCGAATGGGTTTCGGAGCATCACGGTCCGAAGCGCGTCAAGTGGTGCGTCACAACGGCTTGTTGGTGAATGGCAAGCGTGTGAACATTCCTTCCTACCAAGTGCGCCCAGGTGACGTGGTTGAAGTGGCCGAAAAGTCCAGGACGCAACTGCGCATCAAAGCGGCGATCGATGCGGCCGAGCAACGCGGTTTCCCCGAATGGATCGAAATGGACACCAAGGCATTCAAGGGAACCTTTAAGGCCAAACCTCAACGTGCCGAACTGCCTGCAACCATCAACGAGCATCTCGTGGTTGAGTTGTATTCCAAGTAATCCACGCGGAGTAGCGTATGTCTAAAAATGATTTTTTGAAGCCACGTATCATCGATGTACAGAGAGTCTCTGCCACTCAAGCCAAGGTGGTGATGGAGCCTTTTGAACGCGGTTATGGCCACACTTTGGGAAACGCATTGCGCCGTATCCTGCTTTCCTCAATGCCCGGTGCCGCGCCGACGGAAGTGAAAATGGCCGGTGTACTGCATGAGTATGCAACCATAGACGGAGTGCAGGAGGATGTCGTTGATATTCTGCTGAACCTCAAGGGCGTAGTGCTGCGTTTGCATAACACCCAGGAAGTGGTACTGACCCTCAACAAGGAAGGTCAAGGTGTGGTGACTGCGTCTGATATAAGTGGCAATGCCGATGTCGAGGTGATCAATCCCGACCACGTGATCGCGCACCTGACTGCAGGTGGCAAGCTGGACATGCAGATCAAGGTCGAACAGGGTCGCGGCTATGTGTCGGCGATTTCGCGCATAGCTCCGAATGAGACACGCGCGGTCGGTCATATTGCACTGGATGCATCGTTCAGCCCGGTCAGCCGGGTGAGCTACGCCGTGGAAAGCGCGCGCGTAGAACAGCGCACCGATCTGGACAAGCTGGTGATGCACATCGAGACCAATGGCGCTGTCGATCCCGAGGAAGCGATCCGCAATGCGGCACGTATTCTGGTGGATCAGTTCTCAGTGTTTGCCGCGCTGGAAGGCACCGAGCCGGTGGTCGAGCAGGAGCAGGCACCCAAGGTCGATCCTATCCTGTTGCGTCCGGTGGACGACCTTGAGTTGACACCACGTTCCTCCAATTGCCTCAAGGCACAAAGCATCCATTACATCGGCGATCTGATCCAGTACACCGAAAACGATCTGCTGCGCACCCCTAATCTGGGCCGCAAATCGTTGAACGAAATCAAGCAGGTTCTCGCCGAGCACAACCTGTCGCTGGGCATGAAGCTGGAAAACTGGCCTGTCGCTGCCGCATAAAGCGACGCAACAATATTAAGAAGCAAGAAAGGCAAATCATGCGTCATCGTTTAGGTTTAAGAAAACTCAACCGCACCAGCAGCCATCGACTGGCGATGTTTCGCAACATGGCCGTGTCCCTGTTGCGTCACGAAGTCATCAAGACCACCCTCCCCAAGGCCAAGGAACTGCGCCGCGTTGCCGAACCTATCCTGACGCTGGGCAAGAATCCCAGTTTGGCAAATCGCCGTTTGGCATTTTCCCGTTTGCGTGATCGTGAAATGGTCACCAAACTATTTGACGAACTCGGCCCACGCTACGCAGCACGCAACGGCGGTTACTCGCGTATCCTCAAGTTTGGATTCCGCAAGGGCGACAACGCACCGATGGCGCTGGTCGAACTGATGGATCGCCCGGCAGACGCCACAGCGGTTGATGTCGAGTAACTAAAAAACAACCGTTCGTCCTGAGCCTGTCGAAGGATGTTTAAGTATTAAAAAAGCCGGACGAGTCAGGCTTTTTGCATTTTGTAGCCTGGCTAATCTTCGACTTTGCCACGCAAGGTTTTGAGTTGTCCTCGCTGAGTCTTGCTCTCCAAACGTCTTTTCTTCGAAGCCCGCGTCGGCTTGGTTGCGTTTCGTCGCTTGGGCGTGTAGGCCGCGCTTTCGATCAAAACCTGAAGCCGGCCGAGGGCATCATCGCGGTTCTTCTCCTGGCTGCGGAAACGCTGTGCCTTGATGATGATCACCCCGTCACTGGAGATGCGCCTGTCCGACGATAACCTGAGCTTATCCTTGTAGTCCTCGGGCAATGACGATGCAGCGATGTCGAAGCGCAGATGAATCGCGGTCGAGACCTTGTTGACGTGCTGACCACCTGCTCCCTGAGCACGAATGGCATGCAATTCGATCTCGGCATCGGGAATGGTGATTTGATTGGATATTCGCATTATGAGGCCTGCGGATACTTCGCTAAGCAGGTTTCCCGAACATTTGCTGCAAATATTTCCCGGTCACGCTGTGCTTGTTTTGCGCGATGTCCTTCGGCGAACCTTCGGCGATTATGCGGCCGCCGCCATCACCCCCTTCAGGGCCTAAGTCGATCACCCAGTCGGCGGTCTTGATCACATCGAGATTATGCTCGATCACCACCACGGTGTTACCCTGGTCGCGCAGCTTGTGGATCACCTTCAGCAGTTGCGCGATGTCGTGGAAATGCAGGCCGGTGGTCGGTTCGTCGAGTATATACAGGGTACGCCCCGTATCACGCTTGGAAAGCTCCAGCGACAACTTGATGCGCTGTGCTTCGCCGCCGGATAACGTGGTGGCGGATTGTCCCAGCGAGATATAACCAAGCCCGACATCGAGCAGAGTTTGCAGTTTGCGCGCGATAATAGGTACGGGCTTGAAGAATTCATGCGCCTGCTCCACCGTCATCTGCAAAATCTGATGAACGTTTTTGCCTTTGTATTGGATCTCCAGCGTTTCGCGGTTGTAGCGCTGGCTGTGGCACACGTCGCATGGCACATACAAGTCCGGCAGAAAGTGCATCTCGACTTTGAGCACACCGTCGCCCTGACAAGATTCGCAACGACCGCCCTTGACATTGAACGAGAAGCGACCCGGCCCGTAGCCGCGCTCACGTGATGACGGGACGCCGGCGAACAGCTCGCGGATCGGGGTGAACAGGCCGGTGTAAGTGGCAGGATTGGAACGTGGAGTGCGCCCGATCGGGCTTTGATCGACATTGATCACCTTGTCAAAGAATTCCAGGCCGCTGATCTCGGCGAACGGCGCCGGTTGGGTGCTGCTTCCATACAGATGTTGCGCCACGGCGGGATATAGCGTGTCATTGATCAGTGTGGATTTTCCTGAGCCGGATACGCCGGTCACGCAAACCATCAGTCCGACTGGTAGATCCAGGGTCACCTGCTTCAAATTGTTGCCGCTTGCGCGCACGATCTGCAGCATCCGTTTCGTGTCCCGCATCTGATATTTTTTCGGCAGGGCGATGCTGCGGCGGCCGGTCAGATAATCGGCAGTCAATGATTCCTTGTACTGGCAGATTTCGTCCGGTGTGCCTTGCGCCACGACCAACCCACCGTGTTCGCCGGCCCCCGGCCCCATGTCCACCACATGATCGGCGGCGCGGATCGCCTCTTCATCGTGTTCCACCACGATCACGCTGTTGCCCATGTCGCGCAATTTCTTCAGCGTTTGTAGCAGGCGATCGTTGTCGCGCTGATGTAAGCCGATGGAAGGCTCGTCCAGCACATACATTACTCCGGTCAGCCCGGAACCGATCTGCGAGGCCAGCCGGATACGTTGCGCTTCACCGCCGGACAATGTTTCGGCAGATCGATCCAGAGAAAGATAATCGAGACCGACATTGTTAAGAAAAATCAGCCGGCTTGCAATCTCGTGCACGATCTTCTCCGCTATCGCCTGCTTGCTGCCTTGTAGCGTCAGGCCTTCAAAGAAAGTCAGTGCCTGCTTCAAAGGCAGTGCGCTGATCTCATAAATGTTCTGGTCCGCCACGCGCACATGGCGCGCTTCCAGACGCAGGCGGGTGCCCTTGCATTCTGGGCAGGCGCAACTATTCAGATACTTCGCAAGTTCCTCGCGCACGGTGGGCGAGTCGGTCTCGTGGTAGCGGCGCTCAAGATTGTGGACGATGCCTTCAAAGGCGTGCTCGCGCAGAGTCGGTTTGCCGCGCTCGTTCAAGTACTGGAATGCGATATGTTCCTTGCCGCTGCCATACAGGATGATGTCCTGAACTTTTTCCGGCAGGCTCTCGAAGGATTGCTCCAGATCGAAGTTGTAATGTTTGGCGAGGTTAGCGAGCAGCTGGTGATAGAACTGGTTGCGCCTGTCCCAGCCTTTGATCGCACCCGAGCTCAGTGAAAGAGTAGGGAAGGCGACGATGCGCTTGGGGTCGAAAAAACTGATGTTGCCGAGACCGTCGCACTTCGGGCAGGCACCCATCGGGTTGTTGAACGAGAACAATCTAGGTTCCAGTTCCGGCAACGAATAGCTGCAGATCGGGCATGCAAATTTCGCCGAGAACAGGTGTTCCTTTTCGGTATCCATTTCCACCGCAACCGCGCGGCCATCGGCGTGACGCAGCGCGGTCTCGAACGATTCTGCCAGCCGCTGTTTGGATTCCGCATTGACCTTCAGCCTGTCTACAACAATCTCGACGGTGTGCTTTTTGGTCTTTTGCAATGCGGGAAGCGCGTCGATCTCATACACTTTGCCGTTGATGCGCAAGCGGGTGAAACCTTGCGCGCGCAGTTCGTCGAACAGATCCATTTGCTCGCCCTTGCGCTCCACCACCAGCGGCGACAGGATCATGATGCGCGTCCCTTCCGGCAATTCCAGCACGTGATCCACCATCTGGCCCACGCTCTGTGCCTGCAATACCAGATCATGCTGCGGACAATAGGGATCACCGGCGCGCGCGAAAAGCAGGCGCAGGTAATCGTGTATCTCGGTGACGGTGCCGACCGTGGAGCGCGGATTGTGCGAAGTGGCCTTCTGTTCGATGGCGATGGCCGGGGACAAGCCCTCGATCAGGTCCACATCCGGCTTTTCCATCAACTGCAAAAACTGCCGCGCATAAGCCGACAGCGACTCCACATAGCGCCGCTGTCCCTCTGCATATAAGGTGTCGAAGGCGAGTGAGGACTTACCGGAGCCGGACAAACCGGTGATCACCACCAGCTTGTGGCGCGGCAGATCGAGGCTGATGTTCTTTAAATTGTGGGTGCGAGCACCGCGTATGCGTATCTGTTCCATGCTTTTCCAAATTCCAAGTCCGTTCGCCCTGAGCCTGTCGAAGGGTTTGCACGAACGAACAAGTGCGTAGTGAAGGCGACCTGACAGTTTACGCGATTTTTGATGCTTTCCCAACCCGGTTCAGCAGGTGGTCTGATTGGCCAGGCTTTAGCTTGTCCCATCCCATGTACCCCCGTAGAATCCCCCACGCGTTCAACGGATAATCAGAATAAAACGTTGGCGCGAGTTCCCGCACCAACGGGATCTACCAATCAGCAAGTTTGTTATTAAGGGGAATAACATGGTTGCAAGCTTCTCTGCTTTACCTTCGTGCCGTTCTGGCAAATCGTGGTCTGTATCCAGTTGTTTCTGAGGATACTTATATGTTTATGATCGAATACAAAGATATCGGCTGGTGGTATTGGTTGGTATCAGCGGGACTACTTACATTGGGCGTATCGGGAAATCCAATCGGATTTATGTTGGCTATCGGCCTTACTGTATTTCAATTAATTCACTTCGTGATTCGAGAGCAAAGTATCAAAGCTTTCCCTGTACAAGTCCGGTTCTGGTATCTATCCCTGCTTGTTGTTGCGCTACCAGAGCCACTTCAATTGATATATTGGATACCTACCATAGGCACGTGGGCGCAGGTAATATTCGGTTATTGCACAATGGCACGCTGTGTTTCTCTATTGCCCTGGAATCGTAGCGAACAATTTTCACTTGGCTTGTTAAAGAAAACATTTTTCAGCCGACCTGTTCGAGGAAGCATTAAACAAGGTTTTGCAGCTACCAAGTAAAGCAAGTCAAAGGGGTCAGTCGAATTGATTATCCGCTTCCCAATTATATCGACCCGGGCCCCTTTAATTTCTCATTAAATTGTGGGTGCGAGCACCGCGTATGCGTATTTGTTCCATGCAAACCTGCTTGATTGAAGCGACCTGACAGTTTACGCGATTTTTGAAGCTAACCCAACCCGCTTCAGCAGGGGGATAGCCTGTCTAAGCATTTGCTTGTTCCCTCCCATGGTCTTCCGTAGAATCCCACACAAGATCAATGGA
>Ga0210377_10005686_pt1 | contig 10210 bp, 8 predicted proteins | sample PLM4_65_b1redo_FD_155480 | JGI IMG/M metagenome (GOLD analysis project Ga0210377, IMG submission 155480) | Groundwater sediment microbial communities from an aquifer in East River, Colorado, USA - PLM4_65_b1 redo | ecosystem: Environmental > Terrestrial > Soil > Riparian zone | place: USA: East...
CGATCGCCCTGGATGGCGAGAGCACCGTCTGTGAAAATGCGCCGGTCCCCGTCCACAGTGACGAGCCAGTCGACATTGCGGATGAAGATATCGGCCATAGAGATCGGCTTAGATAAGCTTTGAGATCGCGCCGTTTATCTTGAGCTCGATGATGATGTTCTCTTCTTGCGAGTCCGGCGGGGGAAGCGAACGGTGGGCAATTCCCTTGGGAATGACAAACATCTCGCCCGACTGGAGCGTGATATTGCCCAGCTCTGTCTCCCAATGGATCGCCCCCTTATAGCAAAAAATGAGTTCGTCGCAGTCCATGTTGCGATGCCAGAAATTCATCGGCTCCTTGGTGCGCTTGGAAAGGTCGAGCCGGACGCCTTCAGCCTGAAACAGCGGCAGGACTGTGCCTTCGGCACGCGCATAATTGGAGGGACGCAATGCTGGGTCATTGACGTTGAGCTTTTCTAGCTTGATCTGGGCGCTCTCGACTGAAAGAACATCGACGGGAGACTTTTCACGCTTGATAGTGAGTTCCTTCCCGGCCCACGTAAATTTCTCCGTGTACGTCATTGGAGTCCTCCTCGGTTTTTTACTTTTGCATGTCGAGCTAATGCCAAAGTCTATGGCACTCGATTGGCTCAAAGTCAAGGAGCTAGGAGGCAGGATGATGATTGTGTTTTTCGAGAGGTCATTATAGCATAGGCCGCTTTCACAGCTCCGGCAAGAATGAACATTTGCTGTCCATGACATGGAAATTGCCAGAGCTTAGATGAATATGGCCTCTAAACCGATTATCGACATCCACGCGCACTTCTATCCGCAATCTTATCTCAAGATCCTTGCCGAAGAGGGGGAACGTTTCGGGATCAGGCTAGACCAAACGCACCCAAAGGAACTTGTCCTCGATATAAGAGGGAGCCAATTGGGTCTTAAGCCGGCTTTTACGGACCTAGACGTTAGGCGCAAGGAGATGAAGCGCCAGCGCGTGGACATTCAGGCCCTTTCGCTTTCCCGTCCGATGGTCTACTGGGCCGATCCGGAGTTGGGCCTAAAACTATCCCAGGCCATGAACGATGCGATGGCCGAGGCCCACACAGCCTTTCCTGACCGCTTTGTTGGTCTTGCCGTTCTTCCCATGCAAGACACCCCTGCATCGCTGTTGGAACTGGAGCGCGTGTCGAAGCTGCGGGGAATCCGCGGCGTTTACATCGGGACCAACGTCAATGGGAGAGATCTTTCTGATCCAGCGTTCCTCCCGATATTTGAGCGCATTGAGGCACTTCGGCTGCCGGTATTCCTGCATCCGACCCAGGTGATCCCAACCGACCGCTTTAAGCCGTACTTTTTCTATAACCTTATTGGTTTTCCCGTCGATACCACGATTGCCGCCGCGCATCTTATCTTCAGCGGAATCTTGGACCGATTTCCTCGTCTTAGCATCTGTTTGCCTCATGCAGGAGGCGTCCTTCCGTCTCTTGTCGGGCGAATGAATCGAGGCCATAAAATTACCGAAGAATGCCGGCAGATGAAACACAAACCCTCGACCTATCTCAGACGCTTCACGTACGACACGATAAGCCATGATCCCGGTGCGCTCCTCTATCTCATTCGCCTGGTCGGCGCCGACCGGGTTATGATCGGCAGTGACTACTGCTTCGCTATCGGGTATGATCGCCCGGTAGAGGTGGTGACTCGTCTGGCGGCTCTTTCCCGTGCCGACCAGGCTAGGATTCTTGGTTCCAACGCAGCTCGCCTTCTTAAGCTCGGGTAGACGACGCAATACGGATCTCGCTCTTAGCTCGCCCGATGGTGCGGAATCTGCTCAGCCAAGAAAGTAGCGGCGTTCAGTCAAAGGGAGCTTCTTATGGCCTATAGGGATTTACGTCAGTACCTGGCTGTTTTGGAAAAAAAGGGGCTTCTCTGCCACATCGAAGCCGAGGTTGATAAGGACTGGGAGATCGTGGCGGTCTGCCGGCGCGCTTTTCAAAAGATCCACCAGGAGCGGCGCCCGGCGTTGATGTTCGACCGAATCAAAGGATCGGCTATCCCGCTGGTGATAGGAATTCTCGGCGGTTCACGAGCCATCTATGCGACCGCCCTGGAGACCGACCTGGACGGGGTTTTAGAAAAGTGGGAGCGAGGGCAAAAAAATCCCATCAAACCGATGCTGGTCGAGAGCGGCCCATGCCAGGAGGTCGTGCACATAGGAGAAGAGGTGAATTTCGAGATGCTCCCCGCGCCGATGTGGACCGTGGGGCAGGATCCAGCCCCCTACCATACCTCCCCTTTTGTGATCTCACGCGATCCCGAGACCGGCATCCAGAACATGGGTGTCTACCGAGTGCAGGTCAAAGGGCCAAAGAAGGCCGGGCTCATGATCAACCCGCCGCGCAACATGAACCATCACATCCGAAAGAATGAGGTCCAAGGGCGCGGGACCGATGTCGCTTTGGTCTTCGGCACCGACCCGGTCGTTGGTCTCACTGCGGTGACACCGTTCCCTTATGGGGTTGATGAGCTTGCCGTCGCCGGAGGGATCCGCGGGGAGCCGGTCGAGGTCGTGCGTTGTAGAACGGTTGATCTCGTAGTGCCGGCCACCGCCGAGATCGTGGTTGAGGGGAAGATCCCCTGCCAAGGCCGCGAGCCCGAAGGCCCCTTCGGCGAGTATGCCGGTTACATGGGAACCGGCGGCAACCATCCTTTCATCGAAGTCACCTGCATCACCCACAGAAAGAAGCCGATATACCAGGCGTTCTTGAGCCAGATGCCGCCCAGCGAGTCGAGCTGCATCAAGGCCATCGGCCGGGAGGCCGTCATCCGCCGCCACTTGAAGGAGAACCTCGGCATTGCGGTAACCGACGTGCACCTTACCGAGAGCGGCGGCGCTACCGGCATGCTCGTCATCTCGATAAAAAAGCAGAACCGCTTCCAGCCGCTTAAGGCGATGATGGGTGCCTGGTCCCTCCACGACGTTTTCGGCAAGCTCACAATCGTCGTGGACGACGACATTGATATCCGCGATTCTTTCCAGGTCGAATGGGCGCTGAGTTTCCGCATGCAGCCAGCGGAGGATGTTTACATCGTTAAGAATACCGACCCGCTCACACTCGATCCCTCGCAGCCCCTGAAGGACGGGGAGAAAGTCAAACCCACGGAGCAGATAAGCTCAAAGGTCGGTATCGATGCTACCAAGAAGCATCCCTTCCCGCCTCTCGCCGTTCCGCCTAAGGAACACCTGGAAAAGGTGGATGCCATGTGGGAGCGTTACGGTATCAGAGAAGTAAAGCCGAACGGCAGATAGTGGATCGGTGGCTGAGCTGGAATATGCCGGGCCGATCTTCAATGTCCACGCCCATGTCTGCGCTCCGGATGATGTCGAGCGGCTGGCGAAGGACAGATACTTACAGGCACCGACTTTCCGTTTTGGGATGCAGCTTATGCGCGCCGTGTTCTCGCGCAGTTGAACGTGGACGAAGTGTTGCGAAGGCGCATCTCCTGGGACAACGCCGCCTGCCTGTTCGCGGTCACGGGACCGTTCGTGCCGACTGATTCCGAAGAGTAAGGGGAACTCTATGCCAATACCGAACCGTTACAATACCGGATACAACATCGGTGTGGGAGGAGCGGTCATGCGTGATGGACGCCTGCTCCTGGTGCGCCGCGCTTCACGCCACGGTAAGGGCAACTGGCAGTTGCCCGGGGGATATATCGAACCTGACGAGACCATCGAGCAGGCGGTAGTCCGCGAAGTACTCGAAGAGACCGGCGTCACCGCTGAGGTCGAAGGTCTTCTCGGGGTCCGCAACCGCTACGATCCGGAGCTAGGAAACGGGTTGTATGTTGTGCTGTTGCTGCGTCCCGTTAAGGGCGAGCCCAGACCGGACGGCCGCGAAGTGAACCATGCCGACTATTTTACGCTAGAGGAGATCCACTCCCTGGATCCGTTGCCGCCCGTCAACTGGGAGATCGCCCAGCGCGTCCTCGCGCCCGACCGGCGCCTGCTCACGCCCACCACGGTCCAGAATCTAGCGGGAGCAAAGTTCACGCTCTTTGTGGGATGAGCGGAGCGGGGTTTTACCGGCGCTTGACGGCCAATGAAATCGCCCGGCAGTTCCCGCAAGCCTTCATCCCGACAAGCGTCGGCACACGCTATATCTTGTGAAAAGCGCTGGAATCAGGTAGCGTCCCGTTATCGGATACTCTCCCCTTGAAAATAGTGGTCTGGAGGCAGTCTATCGTCTCCGGAAGCCTGACGGGGCTCCTGAACTTGCATGAGCATAAATAACACTCAACAGATCCATTCCTATTGCATCCACTGCGCCGCTCTGTGCGGAGTCATAGCCTACGTCAAAGATGGTTACTTGGTGAAGGTCGAGGGGGATCCGAACTCTGACAACAACGCCGGCACTCTCTGCCCGAAGGGACTTTCGGCCAAGCAGGAGATCTACCATCCAGATCGTCTCAAGTACCCCATGAAGCGGACGAGACCGAAAGGAGATGTGGACCCCGGCTGGCAGCGTATTTCCTGGGACGAGGCCCTGGATACCATAGCCGCCAAGATGAATGAGATCAAAGCGTTCTATGGGCCGGAGTCTTTCTTCTTCCAGAAAGGCTCCACGGGCGGCTCATCAGGGTCAGAATGGTACAGATTCTTCGGCCGGCTTTCCAGCCTTTACGGCAGTCCCAACCACGGCGGCACGGGACATATCTGTTGCTACAGTCGGAGTTGCCCGGGGCTTCCCCTTCATCTGGGGAACAAGGGTCTCCATCCCTCCATCGATTATGAGAAGACCAACTTTATCCTGTTGGTAGGCTATAACATTCTTCATACCGAGCCTCCACTCGCCCGAAAGATCCTCGACGCTCAGCAGCGCGGCGCCAGGCTCGTCGTGATAGACCCTGTTCTTGCGCCAACCGCCGCGAAAGCCGATATCTGGCTTGCGCCAAGGCCCGGCACTGATCTTGCCCTGTTCCTCGCCATGCACCACGTGATTATCCATGAAGGGCTGGTGGATCCTGATTTTCTTAAGTATTGGACCAATGCTCCCTTTTTGGTGCGTGACGACAACGGCCTCTTTGTCAGCAGCGATGAAAGTCCTTATCTGGTGTGGAATGCGAAAGCGCGCGCGCCTCAACCGGCCAATCCGTGGTTTCCCTCTCATGTGGACCCAGCCTTAAACGGTTCGTATTCCGTCAACGGCATCTCCTGCCGGCCAGCATGGCAGCTTTTTACAGATATGGTCGAAGCATGCAGCCCGGAGTGGGCTGAGAAAATCACCTGGGTGCCGGCCGAGGATATCCGAAGAGTAGCTCGCCTCTACGCTACCACCAAGCCGGCCAGTACCGATTGGTATAACGGCTTGCACAAAAGCTCTAACGGGTTTTATACGGCCGTTGCCCTCGCTCTTCTCTCAGTTGTCACGGGAAATTGGGATGTGCCTGGAGGGCTCAGTTTCGAATCCGACTTAACGTTCAAAGATGTGAAGGGAGCCAAGTACCTTGCGGAGGACTGGATCAACAAGAGCCTGGTGGCGGCCGCCGGGTTCAAGGCCAGGGCTTACAACAAAGAATATGTGGGACCGATGAACCTGGTGGCTGACGCGATCCTCACGGGTAAACCCTATCCGATCAAGGGAATGCTCTCACTCGCCTCGGGGATGGGGACTTCAAATCCCAACTCCAAGAAGATGATGGATGCGCTAAAACAATTGGACTTTCTGGCCATGGGGGATATCTGGCAAACGCCGGCCATGGAGATGGCTGATATTATTCTGCCCTGCGCTACACCCTGGGAGTCCGAGTTCGTCAACTACAATCCGCCCCACCTCATGCACCGACGGCCCATTGTTGAACCCCAATACGAGGCTTGGCCAGACCTCAAAATCATTTTTGAACTGGCAAAGAGGCTGGGCTATGCGAAGGAATTCTGGGATGGAGATATCAAGAGGGCCTTCAATGATATGCTTGAGCCCTTCAAGGTAACTGTGGACGAGCTAGACGCTTCACCGCCGGGAATCGCTTATTCACCGCCTCCGGCGCGCTACAAAAGATATGCTGCCACGGACGAGAAGAGCGGCAGGCCCAAAGGAGTAGGCACTCCGACCGGCAAGCTTGAGATATACTCAGAAAAACTTAAGACCCTGGGCTATGATCCCCTTCCCTCCTGGAGAGAACCAGAGCCCGGACCTTTCAGCACACCTGAGTTATTTAGAGAGTTTCCCCTAATTCTAAGCAGCGGTTTCAAGCCGATGCACTGGCTTCACGGACAACTGAGGGCCGTGCCTTGGCTAAGGGAGTGCGACAGAGAACCTTTTGTCTGGATCAATCGGAGAACGGCCCGAAAGGTTGGCATCCGAGACGGAGACCGGGTCATGGTGGAAACCCCCAAACGAGACGGGACGATCCAGGGCAATGTGGTGTTGAAGGCTGTTCTCACGGAGGCCGTCCATCCTCAAGTGATCTACATCCCTTACGGATGGTGGCAAGGCTGTGATTCCCTCGGGTTAAAGGGCTACGGCAGCCTAGACGGTTCAACCAACGTGAACAATCTCTACGACGATTCGTTCGCCGATCCCGTAAGTGGAACCATTGGGATGGTTTCTTACCCTTGCCGTGTGAGAAAGGAGTGAGACTATGGCCCGCTACGGATTAGCCATAGATCTAAGTCGCTGCACCGGATGCTACGCCTGCATGATCGCTTGCAAGTCGGAGAATTCAACGCTTCCAGGAGTCCTCTGGATTCGGATCGAGGAAAAGGAGGAAGGAGAATTTCCAAAAGTATCCAAAACCTGGATCCCAATGCTCTGTATGCAATGCGCCGAGATGCCCTGCGCGCAAGTCTGCCCGACCGGGGCCATCACGAGAGGTGAAGGTGGCATCGTTCTTATCGACTCGCAATCATGTATTTGTGAGGGTGTGAAACCCTGCGTCTCCGCCTGTCCTTTTGGTGTCCTCCTGGTTAACCAGGGGAATCGGAGCTACTTCCGAGACTACTTGACACCCCATGAGAAGCAAGATTATGAGGCTCACGCGGAGGGAGCAGTGGAAAAGTGCGACCTCTGCCATCACAGAGTCATCGCGGGCATGCAACCCTCCTGCGTCCAGGCCTGCCCTTCAAAAGCCATGCTCTTTGGCGATCTGGATGAACCCGCTAGCGATCTTGTAGAACTCGTTTCGAGTAAAGAAGCGAAGGCTCTGAGGGATGATCTCAAGCTGGATCCATCGGTTTTTTACGTCAACAAAAGTCCGGCTGAGGCTGAGAATGAGACGCCTCTGGCGGGAGGTCAGTCAACCTGAGCCTGGCCTGGAAGTAGAGCTGGACATCTGCCTCCAGCCGGGGCTAAATTAGCTGGCTAAAGGAAGCAGAAAACCCATCGCATCATCGCATTACCGTTTATCCAACTTACGCGTACCGCCTCTTGCTTAACCTAAATCGGCGGTTTTCTCTCAAACCATCGCATGTGTTGCTGATACGTGTAGCCCGCACGCAGAATTGTCAATTCATCGAATGGTTTGCCGACAAGCTGTAACGCGATGGGCAAATTATTCTCGGAAAAGCCGCAAGGCACTGACAGCGTCGGCAATCCGACCAGATTAAACGGGCCGTGGTACTCGGGAACAACATGCTTAAAGAGCGTATCGATGGGCCCCATGTCCTTTAACAGCGGCGCCGGCCCCGTCTGGCACGGAAGAGCAAGACAATCGACCTTGCGAAAGACTTCGGCGAATTCCGCGCGCACTCGGCTACGGACCCGCTGGGCCTGGATGTAATCGGCCGAGTTTGTGAGTATCCCCAGATAAATGCGCGCGCGCCGCTGCGCCGCGCCGTTCTTCAGCACCCAGGCGGCATCGCTCTTATGTGCCGCCCAAAATTCGTTGTAGTAGATCACCGCGTTGGAGATCGTGGCGATATGCAGGGTCCGAACTTTGACTTCCTCTACACGCGCGCCCAAAGACTTCAATTCGTCGATCGCTTTGCCCATGAGTTTTAAGACTATCGGTTCTGTTCGCGGCGCGCATTCGTTAATGTAATCCCGCGGGACGCCGACAACCATGCCCTTCACATCTTCGCGCAATGCGCTCGCATAGTCAGCGACCGGCGCCGTGCTTGAAGTCGGGTCTTGCGGATCATGGCCGGCAATCGCCTGGAGCATGTGCGCAGTGTCTTCAACCACGCGCGCCATCGGCCCGCAGTGATCTAACGACCAACTCAGCGGTGCTAAGCCATAGCGGCTGACGCGCCCATACGTAGCTTTAAGCCCGGCGAGGCCGCAGAAAGCCGACGGGTTGCGAATCGAGCCGGCGGTATCTTCGCCGAGCGATCCCAAACACAATCCGCCGGCCACCGCTGCGCCGGAGCCGGTGCTCGAGCCGCCGGTGACGTGCTCCGTGTTCCAAGGATTGCGCGGCACCGGCAGATCGGCGTCAGGCAAGCTGCTCATATGAAGCTTGCCCAGCATAATTGCGCCTGCTTCACGCAGTCTGCGCACCGCTGTCGCATCGCCGACGCCTTTGGTGAACTGGCGAATGCGCGCCGCCGCGCCCTCGACGTCCAACTGATCTTTCACTGCCACGGGAATGCCATGCATCGGCCCGCGCCAGTTGCCGCCGACTATCTCGGCCTCGGCAACGCGCGCTTCTTCCATGGCGCTGTCCGCCATCAAATTGATGTAGGCGTGCAGTTTCCCATCTACAGCCGCGATGCGCTCCAACACGGACCGCGTCAGTTCGACCGGCGAGAGCTGGCGGCTTTGAATAAGCTGTTGAGCTTCGTGGATCGATAGGTAATAGAGCGGCCTGTCTGCTGCCATGGTAAGGCTCCTACTCTTATTGCGGTCTCACTCGATTAGGGATCTTGTTTTCAGTCTTTCACTTCCCGGTCCACTCCGGTTTAAAAACCGGGCCCAACTCTTCGGCACCAAGGTTGACCGAGTGCAGCGTCTTGAGTGTGGACATGTAAAGTTCGATGATCTTCGAGAATTGCTCCAGGTCGCCTTCTTTGGGCTCCAGCCCCTCTCGCGCCAAAAGCATGGTTAAACTTTGCTCAAGTGCCTTCTCCATCTTGTCCCCTTTGTCTGATATAAGATTTCGAGTCGAAACTTTATCTCTCGCTCTGCGCTCGCGTCAAGTTCCACCATTTCGACCGTCTGTTTAGAGATGACTCTTTAACATCTCCCGGATCGTCTCGACGGCTTCTTCCACGTCTTTCCGGTCGACATCCAGATGAGTAACCATGCGAATTTTTTCCGCATCCACCGGAACGCCCAATACCTTGCGCCGGGCTAATTCGGCAAGAAAATCTGCCGAAGACAACCCGGTTTGCTGAATGTCGTAGATGACGATGTTGGTCTGAACTTTGGCCGGGTTAATCCGGATTCCCGAAATCTCGGCAAGCCGCTCGGCCAAAAGCCCGGCATTCTCATGATCGATGTGCAACCGTTTCGGACCCTTTTCCAGGGCGATCAAACCGGCGGCGGCAATGACTCCCGCCTGGCGCATGCCGCCTCCGAGCATCTTGCGGATGCTGCGGCAGCGTTCGATAAAGGCCTTCGAGCCCACGATCACCGATCCCACCGGCGCCCCGAGTCCTTTGCTTAAACAGAACTGGATCGAATCGAACTTTTTCGTCATCTCCGCCACCCCCTCGCCGAGATAGGTGGCGGCATTGAAGATCCGTGCGCCATCGAGATGAACAGCCATACCGGCATCGTGGGCACGGTCACAAATCTCGTGCATAAGCTGGGTCGGATAGACCGTCCCACCGGCCATATTATGCGTGTTCTCAAGCGAGACGAGCGTGCTCTGCGCGCGGGCATAGATCTTCGGACGAATCGCCCGGGCGATCTGACTCCAGCTCATAATGCCATCCTCTGCGGAAATCACGCGCGGCAGGACGCCCGCCAGGGCGGACATCGACGCCATTTCATAGCTGTAAATGTGCCCCTTCTCTTCGCAGATCACCTCTTGACCGGGACGCGTATGGGCGATGATACAGGTGAGATTCCCCATCGACCCCGAAGGGACGAACAAAGCAGCTTCGCGGCCAAAAATCTGCGCGGCCCGCTCTTGCAGCCGGTTGACGGTCGGGTCCTCCATGAAAACGTCATCCCCCACCTCGGCCTCGGCCATGGCCCGCCGCATCTCCGGCGACGGCTTGGTTACCGTGTCGCTTCTGAGGTCGATGATCTTGTCGGCCATCCTGCCCCTTTGTTCCAGACTC
>Ga0210377_10005687_pt1 | contig 10208 bp, 10 predicted proteins | sample PLM4_65_b1redo_FD_155480 | JGI IMG/M metagenome (GOLD analysis project Ga0210377, IMG submission 155480) | Groundwater sediment microbial communities from an aquifer in East River, Colorado, USA - PLM4_65_b1 redo | ecosystem: Environmental > Terrestrial > Soil > Riparian zone | place: USA: East...
CGGACCTCCCGGGTGAAGAAGAACGCGATCACCGCCGGCACCACCAGGAAGGTGAACACCAGGAGCACACCCGCGATGGGGACGGCGAGCGTGATGGCCACGCCGAACGAGAAGTAGAACAGGAAGTCCCACCACCGGAGCCGCCAGCCCTGGGCCACGGCCGTGGCCTCGTCCAGCGAGGCCGTGAAGAACCGGCGGCGCAGCGCCCAGTGGAACGCGCCGATCACGGCGTATACCACGGCCAGCTTGATGATGGCGGGCCAGGTGACCCACAGGATGGTCCCGGCCAGCGCCTCCTTGATGGTCTCCGCCCCGTGCGGCGCCTTGTCGGCCACCAGCAGGGTGGCGGCCGACGCCACCACGTAGACGATGCCGATGATGGCCTCGTGCGGCACCCGCGGCTTCCCGGTGGTGGTCCGGGTGAGCGCGAAGACCAGCGCCCCCAGCGTGGCGAAACCGAAGGCGAAGGCGTAGCCGCCGGGCGATTGCCCCTCGAGTCCGAGGAGCAGCGCGGTGGTCCCGCCCAGCGCCGCCATCTGGGCCAGCGCCAGGTCCACGAAGATCACGCCGCGCGCGATGATGTGAACGCCCAGGTAGCCGAGCATGGCGACGAACACCATGCAGGCGACGAACGGTGGAATCATGATCTGCAACAGCTCGGGCATGGTCGCGTCCGTCCGGTCAGGGGTGGGCGGGCCGGCCGGCGAACGCCCGGTTCAGCTCGCGCACCCACAGCGACACGAGGTCGATGTAGGTCTCGGTGCCCTCGGCCCCTGCGGTGTTGGAGGGGACGGAGACCGGCACCGCGTTGGTGCGGGCCGCCACCGTCCGCACCTGGTTGTAGTCGTAGTAGTTGGTCGAGAAGAGCACCTTGATGCCGCGCTCCCGCATGAGGGTGATGATGTCGCTCACGTGGCGCGGGGTGGGCGGGATGCCCGGCTTGGGCTCGATGTAGTCCACGCAGGGCACGCCGAACGCGCGGCTGAAGTAGTCCCACTCCTTGTGATAGCACACGATCGGCTTGCCTCGGAACGCGGCGCCGTCCCGAAGCCAGCCGCCGGCGCGCTCCGTGAGGGGGCGGCCCTGGTACGTCTGCCCCTGCAGGAAGTCCCAGAGCCGGCTTTGCCGGGCCAGGTTGAACACCGCGTCCTGGCCCAGGATCCCGATCAGCTCGTCGCCCACGTAGGCCTTCAGCAGGCGTTCCTTCCAGGCCGCGTAGCGCCCGTCGTACTCGGCCGCGTGGGCCGGGTCGAACCGCTTGACCGCCGCCAGGATGTTGCCGCCGATGATGACGGCGTTGGCCGGATCGGTCCAGATGTGCGGATTGCCGAACAGGTGGATGTCGCCGGCGGACCGGCTGACGTTAGCCGGGACGTCGAGCAGGTCGATGCCGGTGTAGGCGGTGACGTAGCCCGGACCGCCCTCGCGCACCTTGGCGTTCCCGGCCTTGTCGAGCAGCGTGGGGACCCACAGCTCGAGGTCGAGCCCGGTGGTGACGAAGAGGTCGGCCCGCTTGAGCTCGAGCACGTAGCTGGGCCGGGGCTGCACGAAGTGGGGGTTCTCGTCGCCCCGGGCGATGGACACGACGGACGCCCGGTCCCCCACGATCTCCCGCGCGATGGCGGCGTAGGTGGTGAGCGAGGTGACGATCCGGAACTGCTGCGCGGCGGCGGGCGGCGGCGACGCGAGGCCCGCCATCCAGAGCGCCACGATCGGTGTGATTGCGTGTGAGAGGCGCATGGTCAGTAGGTCTCGTGTTTGTGGGGACCGATGGCCCAGACGGCCTGGAGCACCAGCCGGTTGGTCACGTCGTGGCCGCCGCCGGCCAGGGCGTCGCGCACGTGCTGCCCTTCGAGCCGGAGGAATACCCATTCGCTCTGCCACCAGGTGAGGGCCGGCACCACGGCCCACGTCCGGCCGCCGGGGACGGCCAGCGGCTCGACCGCGTCGGCCCGGGCGCCGGCGAAGAGCCGCCGGGAGAGCTGGTACTGCAGGCTCACGTACGCGCCGGAGTAAGTCTCTGTTGCGGCCCCCTGCGTCCGCCGGTTGAGGTAGCCCTCGCCCCGGAGCGTGAACGATCGATAGAGCGCCCGGGCGGGCGGCCGCCAGGAGATCCGGAAATCCGCGCCGAACACCCGGCTGGTGAGCGAGGAATCGGGATTCGCGCCCGCCACCACGGTGCCGCCGAGCTGGAAGAAGACGGCGGGGCTCACCTGCCAGAACGCGTTGAAGTGGCCCAGGCCCGCCGGATGCCGGCCGCCCCCGTACAGGACCTCGTTGTCGGCCAGCGTACCCTGGGCCCACAGCTCGTAGGTGCCGGCCGCGCCCCCGCCCACCGGAAGGGCCCAGTAGAGGCCGATCCCGTCGCCCCGCAACCCCTCGTCTCCGAAGTATTCGCGCAGCACGAGGGGGGATTCGCTCTCGGGAAGTGCGTGGGGATGCCAGCGGTTGAGCTCGCCCAGCTGCTGCCGGAACCGGCCGAGGTCCAGGCGGACGCCGCCCGGCAGCCCGCTCCAGTAGGCGTAGCCCTCTTCGACCTCGACACCTTCTTCGCTCGCCGACACGAAGATCTTGGTGGCGGCGTAGGGATCGAGCGCCGACTGGAACGAGAACTCGAACTCGCGCACGTCCACGTTGTCCTGGTCGGGGACGTCGGGGTCGACCTGAAGCCGGACGTCGCTGGTAGCGCTGATCTCCGGATTCAGGCGATTCAGGTTGGATCCGGGCGACTGGAACTGCGGGCGCGCGGAATCGGCCGCTGGCCGCGCGGTGTCAGGGCCGACCGCGGCCCGGGCCGCCGCCCGGAGGGCCGCGAGCTCGTCCACCGCCCGCGCGGTATCCCGCTCGATCGGGCCCAAGCGGGCCACGACGCGCTCGAGCGAGTCGAGGCGCCCGCGGAGACGACGCAGCTCCGCTTCGAGTGAGTCGGCCCGGGTCGGCGCCTGGGCGCTGAGCGCCGGCGGCGCCAGCGTGGCGCCCGCGAGCAGGAGCAGTCGCCACGAGCGGCGCGCGAGAACGGGCCGGCTGCGTGCCGCCCGCAGGATGTTCTGACGCATGGTATGAGCCCCCACTGACGTCCACCGGACGTCGGTTCGGTGCGTCGGGGCGGCGCCCCGACGGTCCTAGTGGAGGGGTGGGGGAGGAGCCCGGGGACCGCCGACCCGCGGGACGGCGATGGGCCGCGGCTGCTGCGCCGGGCGCCGGCCGACCGCGCGGTCGGGCTCGAGCGCCAGCGCGGGGAGCGCGGGGAGGGATGGGACCAACCGGTCGGAGCCGACCCGGCAGATCAGGCACAGCGCTGCATCGTGCGGCGCGGGGCAATCGATGCCGCCGGCCCGCTCGATGTGCGTGGGCTCCGCCGAGCCGGCACGCCATGTCTCGTAGGCCTCCCAGGTGGTCAGTGTGGCCACCTGGAAGATGAGCAGTGCGGCGCTGGACAGCCGCCGCAGCAAGGCGCCCGATCGAGGCATGGGCGTATATAGTACGGCGCGGGGGGCTGAGTTCCAAGCCTGCCATCGGAGGGCACCACTCCCCACTCCCCATTCCCCATTACATTCCCGAAACTCGCACCTCATCACGGAGCCATCATGGCGACGACATCCAAGGCAAAAGCGATCTGGAACGGCAAGCTCAAGGACGGGCGGGGGACCTTCGAGGCGGGCTCCGGCGCGTTCAAGGGCGACTACTCATTCCCCACCCGGTTCGAAGGCAAGCCGGGGACCAATCCCGAGGAACTGCTGGCGGCGGCGCACGCCGCGTGTCTCAGCATGGCGCTCGCCGCGGGACTGGAGAAGGCCGGGACGCCGGCCACGCGCATCACCACCGGGGCGCAGTGCACCATGGACACGGTGGACGGCAAGCCCACCGTCGCGAAGATGCGTCTCGAGGTCCGGGGTGTGGTCCCGGGGATCGATCAGGCCGCGTTCACCAAGGCCGCCGACGACGCCAAGCAGAACTGTCCGGTGTCGCGCGCGCTCAAGGGAATCCCCGCCGTGGAGCTGGTGGCGACGCTCGAGAAATGACCGACGCGCCCCTCCCCCAGGCCATCAACCGGGCCGACCAGGCCGTCACGATCACCTGGGCCGTCGACCACGTCGGCGTGTATCCGGCGCGGGACCTGCGCCTGGCGTGTCCCTGCGCCCTGTGCGTCGAGGAAATGAGCGGGCAGCCGCTGCTCGATCCGGCCCGGGTGCCCGCGGACGTCCGCCCGCTCAGGATCGCGTTGGTCGGGGCCTACGCCATCCGGATCGAGTGGAGCGACGGACACTCGACGGGGATCTACCCGTACGAACTACTCTGGCGGCTGTGTCCGTGTGGGAAGCACTAGGCGACGAGAGGCGCCTTTCTCAGCTCCCCACGACCCGAACCCGACTCCAGGGCTGCGGGTGCCGGCGGTTGTGGGTCTCGACGGCGGCCACGGCGTTCCGCACGCCGCTCGTGACCCGCGCGCGGAACTCGTCCGGCAGCCGATCGGCGCCGGCGGGCAGCGACAGAGAGGCCACGAAGTCGTTCAGAAAGCAGGACCGGCTGGTGGGCACGCCGGTCGCGTCGGCCAGCATCCGGTCGTGTACGATTTCCACGTCCACCCGCGCGATGTCGCGATAGCGGAACACCCGCGCCACCAGCGCCCCGTGGCCGACGCCATCCGGGAATCGGAGCGGGATGGACAGTACGTGTTCGCCGTTCTCCCGGAAGGTGCGCAGCTCGCCGTCGGTCGACAGGCGCTCGAGCAGCGTGGCGGTCTCGGGCACGAGGCGGGTGACCGTGTCATCCACCTGCCGGAGAACATCCTGCCCTGTTGCTGAGATGCAGCCGGTCATCGTAGCTCCGTGTCGTCGGCCGACCCTGGGGAACCTGGGGAATAGTAGCCCGGGGGTTCGTTCTACCCACAATAACGGGCCAGAACCATGCCAAGGTTCCGTGACCTGCGTTGCAGAACGGTAACTTGCGTCCGCGCGGCGTTTTAGACTTTGGGCTCCGGATTCCCGTGCCCCTCCGGCGCGTCGAATCCGAAGAACATTGTCCCCGAAACGCCACGCGATGCGCAGGTCTCCGGCCGCGTGCCCACCGGGCCGGCGGAGCCGTTTCCGGCACTCTCAAGGATGTTGTAACTCCCCTTCACGGATGCACCTACGGGCTACCGCGGGTCTCCGCTTCATCGTACTTTCAGACCGCCTCATGACCGCCCCCATCCCGGACAGCCTCGGTCGCCCGCTGGGCAGCCTGCGCATATCCGTCACCGACCGGTGCAACCTCCGCTGCGCCTATTGCATGCCGGAGGATGAGTATATCTGGCTCCCCCGGGCGTCCATTCTGACCTTCGAGGAAACCGAGCGCCTGGCCCGGGTCTTCGTGGGTTTGGGGGCCGCCAAGCTCCGGCTGACGGGCGGGGAGCCCCTGCTCCGGCACGAGTTGCCGGCGCTGGTGGGGCGGCTGGCCCGGATTCCGGGCGTCACCGACCTGGCCCTGACGACCAACGCGCTGCTGCTCGCCCGCCACGCGGAGGCGCTCCGCCTCGCGGGGCTCGCCCGGGTCACGGTGAGTCTGGATACGCTGCGGCCGGATCGCTATCGCGAGCTGACCCGGGCGGACCGTTTGCCGGAGGTGCTCGCGGGCATCGCCGCGGCCAAGGCGGTCGGCTTCGCGGGCCTCAAGCTCAACAGCGTGATCGTGCGCGGCGTGAACGACGACGAGCTGCTGGATCTGCTGGCCTTCGCCCGGCGCGAAGGGGCCGAGATCCGGTTCATCGAGTACATGGACGTGGGGGGCGCCACGCGCTGGTCTCCCGAGCGCGTGGTCTCGCGGCGCGAGATGCTCGAGCGGATCGCGGCCGCGGAAGGGCCGGTGCGGCCGGCGCCCCACCAGGACCCCCGGGCGCCCGCCGAGCGTTTCCTGCTGCCCGACGGCACGGCGTTCGGCGTCATCGCCTCCACCACCGAACCCTTCTGCCGGACGTGTGACCGGAGCCGCCTCACGGCGGACGGCGTCTGGCTGCTCTGTCTGTACTCGCCCGACGGTGTGAACCTCAAGGATCTCCTGCGCGGCGGCGCCTCCGACGTCGAAGTGGCGGAGATGATCCGGCGCGTCTGGTCCGGTCGGACGGACCGCGGGGCGGAGGAGCGGGCCGGCCTGAGAGAGCGGGGCGCGCTCTATCAGATCGACCGGCTCCGGGCGGAGCCGCACAAAGAGATGCACACGAGAGGGGGCTGATGATGACCGGGCGGTATCGGACAGTGGTAGCGGGACTGCCCCTGGTCTTCTTCGCCTGCGCCAAAAAGCCGCCCGCCGACTTCGCGCCGGATCCGGGCCTCGTGGGGCGGATCGACTCGATCCGGATCATCGTCCCGTCCGCGGTGTGTCCGGGCGCCACCATCCCCGCGCAGTACGAAGCCGTGCTGGATGACGGCAGCCTGATTCCGTTCGCGACCAAATACGACGACGACCACCCACCGCCGCTCCACGTCGTTTTCTTAAGCCGCTACAGCCCCGCCGCGGTCGCGTTGGAGAACGGCTACTGGGCCACGTCCGACGATCCCCTGTCGAGCGCGCTCGAGGGCGTTCCGCTCCAGGTGATCTTCCGGGCCAAGCCCGGCGTGATCGGCCGGGCGACCGTGGCTCCGGTGTACGGCTGCGCCGAGCACGCGTTCGGCTTCGAGGGCGCGACCGGCGGCCGGGGCGGTCAGGGCGGTCGCGGTCCGGATGTGGCGGTCCGCATGGGTCTCCTGTCGTCGCCCTTCGTCTCCCGGCTGATCGTGGCGGAGATCGCGGTGGAGCAGGCGCCGCCTTTCTACGTGCTGGCCGATGCCGACCAGGTGCCGCCGGCCGACTGGATCATCGTGGGGGCCGACGGGGCCCGCGGCGGGCGCGGGGTGGACGGCCGTTCCGGTAGGGCCGGGACCGCGGGCCAGCCCGGGTGCCCGGGGACGCCGGGCGGCGCCGGCGGGGCGGGAGGCGACGGCGGTCCCGGCGGGCCGGGCGGCTCCGGTGGCCGGGTAACCATCATCGTGCCGGACAGCGATCCCTTCCTGGCGGGGCTGGTGGATGCCCGGAGCGAGGGTGGTGAAGGCGGGCAGGGCGGGAAGGCCGGAAAGGGCGGGGCGGGCGGGGCGGGCGGAGCGGCGCAGGGCGACCCGCGGCGGTGCAAGGCGGGGAGCAGCGGTGCCAATGGCCCCGACGGCCGCTCGGGCCGCGATGGCCCGGAAGGCCAGCGGGGGTCGCGACCCCAGGTCCTGACGGTGCCGGGCAGCGCATTCGGCGCGCGCCCGGATCCCCGGCTGGAAGCACTCATCACCTATCACGAGGGCGCCCGGCGCTGAGCCGGGGCAGGGAAACCGCGGAGGGGGACGGAGAGGGGACTCATGAGGATAGCCGTACTCAAGGAAACGCGCGCGGGCGAGCGCCGGGTGGCTCTGGCGCCCGAATCGTGCAAGAAGCTCATACCGGCGGGTTACGAGATCGCGGTGGAAGCGGGCGCCGGCGACGCGGCCTTCTACCCGGACGATCAGTACCGCCAGGCCGGCGCGTCGATCGAGCCGGATGCGGCGCGGTTGCTCTCCGCCGCCGACATCGTGCTCAAGGTGAACGCGCCCACGGTCGGGCCCGGCCGGAACGAGGTGGAGTGCATGCGGCCCGGGGCCTACTACCTGGGCTCGCTGATGCCGCTCCGGAACCTGGACGCGGTGCGGGCCCTGGCCGCGCGGAAAGTCACGGCGTTCGCCACCGACGCGATCCCGCGGACCACGCGGGCCCAGTCCATGGACACGCTGTCGGCCATGAACAACATCATCGGCTACAAGGGCGTGCTGCTCGCCGCGGCCGAGCTGAACAAGTACTTCCCCATGCTGATGACGGCGGCGGGCATGGTATTCCCCGCCAAGGTCTTCGTGGTGGGCGCGGCGGTGGCGGGGCTTCAGGCCATCGCCACGGCGCGCCGGCTGGGCGCGACGGTGACCGCCACCGACGTGCGGCCCGAGGTGAAGGAGCAGATCGAGAGCGTGGGCGCCAAGTACGTCGGGATCGAGCTCAAGGAGAGCGCGTCGGCGGGCGGGGGCTATGCCAAGGAGCTCTCCGACGAGGACAAAGCCAAGCAGAAGGAGCTGCTGGCCGAGCAGGTGGCCCAGGTGGACGTGGTGCTCACCACGGCGCTCATCGGCGGCGTGTTCGCGCCCCGGCTGCTCACGGCAGACATGGTGCGCAAGATGCGCCCCGGCTCCGTGATCGTGGACCTCGCCGCCGACGGCGGCGGGAACTGCGAGCTGTCGCGGCCGGGGGAGACGGTGGAGGTGGGCGGGGTGAAGATCCTGGCGCCGCTCAACCTGCCGTCCACCATGCCGACGCACGCGAGCCTGCTGTTCGGGCGGAACCTGGTGGCCTTTCTCCAGGCCTTCACCAAGGACAAGGCCTTCGTGTTCGACCTGAACGATGACATCCAGCAGGGCGCGCTGATCACGCACGAGGGACAGGTGGTGCACGCCCGCACCAAGGACGCGCTAAAATGATCCAGGAACACGTCGCCGCTCCCGCGACCGACTACTGGTCGCTGCTGTTCGTCTTCGCGCTCGCGACCTTCATCGGGCTGGGCGTGATCCGCCGGGTGTCCCGGCTGCTGCATACCCCGCTCATGTCCATCACCAACGCCATTTCGGCCATCGCGGTGGTCGGATCCATCATCGTGGCCGGGTCCGACTACCCGCTCGAGATCAAGATCCTGGGCGCGATCGCCCTGTTCGCCTCGATGACCAACATCGTGAGCGGATTCCTGATCACCGACCGCATGCTCAAGATGTTCAAGACCGAGCCGCGCACCCCCGAGCCCAAAAAGCTCGAGGGAGGCAAGTCATGAACAACGCCTCCTTCGTCCAGGGCGCGTACCTGATCGGGACCGCGCTGTTCGTTTTTTCGCTCCACTGGATGAACGATCCCAAGACGGCGCGCCGGGGCGTCATGGCCGGCGTGACCGCGATGCTCATCGCGGTGGTGTCCACCTGGGCCCAGCCCGTGGTGGTGGATCACCTCTGGGTCGTCGTGCCCATCCTGATCGGGATCGCGGTGGGCTGGCCGCTGGCCCTGGTGCCGCTCACGGCGGTGCCGCAGCGAACCGCCCTGTCCCACGCCTTCGGTGGCCTGGCCGCCGGCCTGGTGGGGACGGCCAAGTACTACCTGTGGCTGGGCGAGGGTCCGGAGAACCTGACCAAGTTCCGGATGATCGCCATCATCGCCGAGATCATCCTGGGCTTCCTCACGTTCACCGGCAGCCTCATGGCGGCCGGCAAGCTCCAGGAAGTGAAGTGGATTCCGCAGCGGCCGGTGACGTATCCGGGGCAGAACTACATCAACCTCGTGCTGTTCCTGATCGCCGGCGTGCTGGGCGTCATGCTGATCGTGAATCCCACGGCTTCGTGGGCCCCGCAGGTGTTCCCGGTGATCATCGGGATGGCGCTCATGTTCGGCGTGCTGCTGATCATCCCCATCGGCGGCGCCGACATGCCGACCGTGATCGCCATCCTGAACGCGTACGCCGGGCTCTCGGCCGTGGCGATGGGGTTCGTGCTGGACAACAAGCTGCTGATCACGGCGGGCGCGCTGGACGGCTCGTCCGGTCTCATCCTGTCGATCATCATGTGCAAGGCGATGAACCGCTCGTTCTTCAACGTGCTGTTCGGCGCCTTTGGGCAGGTGCAGGCCGCCAAGGCGCTGGGCGAGGGGAAGGTCTACAAGCCCGAGACGCCGGAGGGCGCGGCCCAGATCCTGGAGCAGGCCAGCCTGGTGGTGATCATCCCGGGATACGGGATGGCGGTGGCCCAGGCCCAGCACAAGGTCCGCGAGCTGTACGACCAGCTCAAGAAGCGGGGCATCACGGTCAAGTTCGCCATCCACCCGGTGGCGGGCCGAATGCCGGGGCACATGAACGTGCTGCTGGCCGAGGCCGACATTCCGTACACCGACCTGATCGAGATGGACGAGATCAATCCCGACATGCCGCAGTGCGACGTGGCGCTGGTGGTGGGGGCCAACGACGTGGTGAACCCCGCGGCGCGGTACGACAAGACCAGCCCGATCTACGGCATGCCCATCATCGACGCCGACAAGGCGCGCACCGTGTTCGCCATCAAGCGGTCCAAGAACCCGGGGTTCGCCGGCATCGACAACGAGCTGTACTTCGCCGACAAGACCTGGATGGTGTTCGGGGATGCCAAGCACGTGATCGG
>Ga0210377_10005688_pt1 | contig 10208 bp, 11 predicted proteins | sample PLM4_65_b1redo_FD_155480 | JGI IMG/M metagenome (GOLD analysis project Ga0210377, IMG submission 155480) | Groundwater sediment microbial communities from an aquifer in East River, Colorado, USA - PLM4_65_b1 redo | ecosystem: Environmental > Terrestrial > Soil > Riparian zone | place: USA: East...
TCTGATTCCAATTTTGAAATGCCGTCAACAACTTTTCTTGAGATAAATTTAAAACCGCAATCAATATCTTTTACTTTTAGGCCAAAAAGAAAGAAAACCAAATATTCCCACATCTTTGAGGTAACTTTCTTGGAGAGTGAAACTTTTCTGTCTTTATAATAGCCAATAACAAGGTCTGCACCTGTCGCTTTCTGTATTTCGATAAAATTTTTAATCTCGGTGAAGTCAAATTGCCCATCTGAGTCTATGAAAGCAACCCACTCATACTTACTTTCATAAAATCCTGAAGAAAGAGTGGCCCCGTAACCCAAATTTGTTTTGTGAGTAACAACTTTTATTCCATCCACTCTTCCTGCTAGCTTATCAATAATTGCGCCGGTTGTGTCGCGGGAACCATCATTAACAATAAGAAGCTCCCATTTTTCAGCAGTCTCGGATAAAACCTTCCTTACTTTAACTGCGACTGCTTCAATATTTTCCTCCTCATTATATGTCGGGAGAAATACCGAAAGTTCGTCAATTAATTTAGCCATTTACCCTCAAAGTCTAGCACAAAAGCCCAAGCTTATGCTAAGATTTAAGCGTGAAGAAGATCATTCTAATTATTCTTTTCTCCCTTGCTCCAACATTCTTAATCTGGCTGCCTCTTTTTTTACGCCTTGAATCTTTTTGGAGTATTCCCCTCCCCAAGGACGGCCTTGCAACTATAGTCAGTAACTATGACGGCCCGCTTTATCTGGTTGCGGCTAAAAGTTTATACGACAAGGATTTTATTAAAGCTAATTACCAATTTCCTCTTCCGACCGAATATTACACTGCACACTTTCCGCTTTTTCCCCTCCTCATCAGAACTTTTGGGGTAGTCGTAAATTTCCCATATGCAATGCTTGCTGTGACACTCCTTTCCGGAATTTTAACAACTTACTTTTTCTATAAGTTGATTTCAGATTATGTAGAAGGAAAGGACGCAATGTTTTTGACATTTTTATTCTCGATATTCCCGGCGCGCTGGTTAATTGTGAAGTCAGTCGGTTCCGCCGATCCTCTCTTTATCGCAGGAATTTTGGCATCTATTTATTATTTTAGAAAGAAAAAGTTCTGGGCGGCAGGAGCCTGGGGAGCTGTCGCACAGCTTACAAAATCGGCAGGAATGCTCCTTTTTATATCGTATTTTATTTTTCTAGCATTCCCTATTTTTAGAAGCCGTGTCCTCCCCCATTTGAAAAAAACTTTCCCAATTCTCCTAATTCCAATATCATTAATTTTGGTTTTTGCTTTCTATGGAATTGTCCAGGGAGATTTTTGGGCATATTTCCACTCGGGAGATAATATTCACTTGAGATTTCCACCGTTTCAGATATTTAATTTTTCAGCCCCCTGGGTGGGAACTTTTTGGCTTGAAGAAATAATATTTATTTATCTAATCGGGGCTCTTGGAATTTATAAACTTTTCAAGAAAGAAGAATATGAGCTGGCTACATTCACAGGAGTCTTTTGTGTTCTGACGCTTTTCATAGCACACAGGGACCTAATGAGATATTTCTTACCGGTGGTCCCATTCCTTTTCGTTGCATTTTCAGATTTCCTCCTCAAAAAAGAGTTCAAAATTGCCCTAGGAATCATAATCCTGCCAATTTATTTGTATTCATTGGCCTTCATCTCCCAAAACGTAATGCCAATTAGTAATTGGGCCCCATTCCTCTGACTGCATGGGTTTTATCTTCTGAAACGGACTAACTATATACATGGAAATTCCCAGGTTTTGGAGAACTACTCATCAGAGAATTGGACTTAAGGGAATAGTTTGTCCAAACTGCGACGAAAAGATCTTTCCCCCGCGACCGGTTTGTCCAAATTGTCACGGAGAAACAACCATTTATCCGCAAAAAAACCAGGATGGAGTAATTTTTAATATGGAGACTATTTCTTTGCCCAGGGAAGTTTCCAATTCTTCCAAATGAAGAGGTTATACACTGTGTAGTTGTAAGGCATTACCACAAAAACGATGATGACCATGAGAACTATGGCATCATACCTAACACCAACAAGCTTTACCCCCAAGGGTCCCAACAAAGACTGAATAATAATTGCGCCGGTTGAAGTCAAGTTAAATTGGAAAAATTTCACAATTGTATTTTTAAATCCGGAGATCTTCTTCTCACTAAATGTCCAGATATTATTGAGTGTGTAATTGTTGATTATCGCAAGTTCCGTGGAAAGCGCCCAAGCTAAAGTTTCGGAAAATCCTATGCTTCTGAAAAACCTTAACGCCAGGAAATTTACGACAAATCCCAAAAAACCAACGGTTCCAAATTTTATAAATTTTATTTTGTCCATTATCCCCAAAATTATGGCTACAGTAAATGTAGAGATCATCTCCTTCCAATTAAATTTGGATTTCTCTTTTGTTCTTGCAGCAAATTCCAGGGGAACTTCGACAATCTTCTTTGCATTTTTAGTTGACTGATAAAGAAGGTCTACTTTATGGGAAAATCTGGTTGGCTCTCTCAGGTGTTCAAGATCCACCTTATCCATAACTCCCTTAACGCGGGTTAAACGGAAACCGGTTGTCAGATCATGAAGTTTCGGTTTCACTAGTACAATTCGTATAAATAAATTGCCGAAGAAACTAATCGCTTTTCTCGACAGTGCCCACTCTTTGGGAACCGAGCCGCCTTTAATGTAGCGGCTGCCGATAACATAATCTGCACCATTTAAGTAAGCCTCAACCATGGGTTTCACAAAGCGTGGAGGATGCTGAAAATCCGCATCCATTTCCATTACTGCATCAGCCCCAAGTTTTTCCATTGCATACTGGAAACCCCTGATATAAGCCCAGCCAAGCCCTTCTTTTTGCTTCTGAAGTAAATGAAGGTTTTTATATTTGGGTTGAAAACTTTTTACCTTTTCCCCCGTCCCATCCGGAGAAAGATCATCAACAACAAGAAGGTGCATTTCAACACCGGTTATTTTAGGGAATACCTCGTCAAAAAGCTCCGTAATCATGGGGCCGATATTTTCTGCTTCGTTATAAGCGGGCATCACTATTACAATTTTGTCCATGAACAAATGATACAATAGACCTATGAAAATTGACATACTAACTCTTTTCCCTGATATGTTTGAGGGCCCGTTTGATGCCTCAATTGTCAAAAGGGCGGAAAGCCGCGACTTAATCAAGATCGAGGTTCACGATTTAAGAAAATGGGGAGAGGGCGAACGCAGAAATGTAGACGATAGACCGTTCGGCGGCGGGCCGGGTATGTTATTAAGAGTCGATATTATCGACCGCGCCCTCAAAGACCTAAAGTCAACCATTAGTCATAAACCATTAGTCATTCTTTTGGACGCGACCGGGGAAAAATTTGTTCAAAAGAAAGCTATTGAACTGTCAAAACTCGATCATTTGATTTTGATAGCGGGTCATTATGAGGGGGTTGACCACAGAGTTCATGAGCATTTGGTTGATGAGGTTATTTCAATCGGAGATTATGTTTTAACGGGAGGAGAAATTCCGGCAATGGTAGTTGTCGATTCCGTCATCCGCCTAATCCCTGGGGTTTTGGGTAAAGATGAGTCATCTGCCGATGAATCTCATAAAGAGCCTGGCTATCTTGAGTATCCGCAGTATACGAGACCGGAAGTCTATCGCGGCTGGAAGGTTCCCAAGATTCTTCTTTCCGGAAACCACAAAGAGATTGAAAGCTGGAAGAAAGATCAAAGCTGAGAGGAAAACTCGTCAACCATTTCTTTCCAAGTTCTAAACTTCATCCCCAACTTTTGTTGAGTTTTTTCTGTTTTTAGACCTCCAAAAATTGGCCTTTTATTTCTCCCCGGCGTTTTCATAAATTCAACCAATGAGGCTTCCTTGGCAACATTTTTCACTCCCCGAGATTTCTCCAAAATATAACTTCCAACCTCAAAATAGGTACCGGTATCGCTACTTACCAGATGAAAATTCCCCTCAAGAGAGTCATCAATTATTTTTGAAAGCGGAGAAACCAAATCGTCAATAAAAGATGGCGTTATTATCTGATCTGTAAAAAGCGGGAACAAACTATTCTTATCATATAAATCCAAAATTTTCCGGGCGAAATCCAGTTTTAATGGAAAATTCGATCTGAACGGGTTTGCAATTCTCACAATTGCATACTTGGCTCCTGAATTTACAACCTCGACCTCTCCGCGGTTTTTGGTCCATCCGTACCAGCAAAGATTATCAGGCATTTCGGGAATTTTGAAACCCTCCTCAAATGGTCCCTTGGAATTTTCTAAACCCTCAAAAACAAAATCTGTTGAGAAATGAACCAAGAATGTATTTGTTTTTTTTAGAATTTCAGATAAATATTTTGGGGCCAAAACATTTAATTTATAAGCAAGACCGTCTTTATCATTCCATTGACTTTCTCCCCCGGCGACATCAGTATAAGCGGCAAAATTTACTACCGCATCGAATTTGTTGCCCTGAAAATATTTTTCGACAGCTGATTGATTGGTTATATCAAGTGTTTTCTGATCGACCGGCGTGATTTCAAATTTGTCCTTACCAAGTTCAATAAATCTTGATCCGACTAAACCTGTGGCTCCAATTACCAAAACTTTTTTCATTTGTCAGTAAATTTTTCCGGGAAGAGATCACGAAGTTTTGGATTATTTTTATCGCGCTCGGAAAGAATCGGATCTTTAACCGGCCACTTAATATTAAGGTCAGGGTCATCCCAGGCAACCCCGCGGGCTTTTGTATCATCCCAATATTCATCAATCAAATAAAAATAATGCATCATTTCGGTTCCCATTACGCAGATAGAATTTCCGATTCCGCCTGCCGGCAAAAAGAGTGCCTGTCTTGGCGAATCCGCCTTGGTATTGTCAATAGTAATATATTCGACTTTCCCGAAGGTCGGGCTTTCCGGACGAAGATCAACAATGGGGGCGTAGAGAATCCCCGTGATGGGATAGATAAGCTTATTCCAATTCTCGCTATGCACGGCCTTGATAACCCCGGGTTTTATATAAGCATGAGTCCACTGAACCGGATTAAAACTAACCCCTGTTGCCTCCTCCAGTTCCTTTTTGTTATACGGTTCATGAACAAAACCACGGGCATCTCCGTGAATCGGTCTTTGAATTAAAACAACTCCTGAAATTGAAGTTTTAACTATGTTCGAATTCTGGTCAGTCATTTTTTTGTACTTCCCGAAAGATCAATATCGTAAATTCCGGAAAGCTTCAGGCGCGCCATTGCAGCCAGGAAATATGAATCATCGCACTTATTTACCATTTCCGATATTTCCCCAACCGGCCAAAGAACAATTCCTACGCTTTCCTCAAATTTGTCCCCGGATTGAACTTTCGGATATTTATCCTCGTCAAAATCAATTATAACAGCGTACAAGTTCGGGTGATTGTTTGTCATACCCGAGTCCGGCGAAACCCGCCCCAAACTTATAATCTCATTCAAGGTTACCCCATTATTTCTGATATCAAAATCCAAATCTTTTTTAAGAGATCTGATGATAAAGTCCAGTACGCTTTCGTTTAATTTCGGAAATCCTCCGGCCAAGTTATACATAACGGCGCCTGTTGGGAATTTTTGCTCCCTCTGGAATACGAAATGTGTAAATTTACCTTTCCTCCTGACCAAAACCAAAAGTTTAGCCCCGGATTTCGGTCCCCATCCCCAAGAGTAAAATCCTTCAGATCGGGTCTTTCCATCGTCATTTTTTACTTCAAACCAAGTAGCAATTCCGTAAATTCCAAACTTGGGATCGGCATGAATAACTTTGGTCGCCTTAAGAATAGTGTCCTCAACAAGTGTGTCGCTTCTTGCAGCCAAGTCTTCAACATAACCAAAGGTTGAAGGGTCAAGGGCAAGTGCTTCAATTTCTTTTTTAATTGCGGTTGAACTTTCCTGAAACCATTTCTTCGATTTCAAATTTTTCATTACAATCTCATAGCGTGCTAAATTTTCCTGAACAAAATTCTCTTTCAGGTCAGTTTTCTCTTTGTGTTTTCCCTCCTTTTCCTCTAACTTTCCGAAGCTAAACTTCGTCTTGCCAGTTTCCCTATCTACAGAAATAAATGCACTCATTATTCCTTCGCTATCCGTAATCTCAGCTCGTCTCTTAAGAAGTGGGCGCCACCAATTCTGATTTTCTTTATACCATTTAATTGTTTCTTTTAAACCCTGATCAAAATTTTTCCTTCCTATTTTCGGTTTCCATCCGAGTTCGGTCGTTATTTTTGTGGAATCAATCGCATACCGCCTATCATTGCTATGCCTATCCGGAACATATCTAATGACGGATCTATCTTTTCCATAAAGGTCAACGACCCTTTCGATCATGAATTTATTATCTCTATCATTGTTGGATCCAACCAGGTAGGTCTGGCCCGCCTTACCTTTTTCCAAGATTAAGTCGATTGCGGAAGCATGATCATAAGTATGAATCCAATCCCGCACGTTCCTTCCATCGCCATGAAGCGGCACATCAATCCCGTCAATCAAATTTGTTATTACAATCGGAAGAAATTTTTCAGGGAACGCATATGGTCCATAATTATTAGAGCAATTGGAAATTGTGATGTACATATTCGTTTTTTGAGAATAATCCATAACCACCTTGTCCGCTTCGGCTTTACTCAAGGCATATAAATTATCCGGCTGGGGAGAATATGCAGTCTTTTCACTAAACTTCTCATTTGAGTTTAAAGGAAGCTCACCATAGACCTCGTCTGTTGAGACGTGGTGAAATCTCGGAACTTTTAGTTTATATGCCTCTTCAAGGAGGGTCGCGGTTCCATGAACGTTTGTTTGCCAGTATGTGCCTGGGTCAAAAATACTTCTATCAACGTGGGTTTCGGCAGCAAAGTGGACAACCGCATCCACTCCGTTCATTGCTTCGGAAACTTTGACCCGATCATTGATGTCAGCTTCGAAGAACTTAATCTTCTTAATAACAGGTTTCAGATTTTCGATATTGCCGGCATAAGTGAGAGCATCAATAACTCGAATTTCATCCTTGGGGTGCTTCTTTAACCAGTAATGGACAAAATTAGCCCCAATGAATCCCGCCGCACCAGTTACAAGTAGCTTCATAAGGTGAGTAGATTATACATTTATGTATGTTTGTCGGCAACAGAAGAAGCGCCCCAACTTTCAGGTTTTGTCTTAGCTTTGAAGCCATTACCAGTAACCATACCCGTAACTTCTTTAATCATGTCGCGGGTGGGTCCAAGAGGACCCACATCAATGTGAATCTCAAAATCAAATTTGCTTGGGGAAATCTTGGCCCTTAGCATCGGAACTATTTCCTGGGCGCACGCCAAGGACATCAGAGTTTCTGTATATATTTTATCCCTTAATATCGGTACTTTTTGCACCCTCTCTTTTTTCCAAAAATAGCGGGCACCGCGCCCTTCTCTGTGAACTATGAGAGCAGTTACAAAATCAATCTCGGAAACTCCGTTGACCCTCCGAGCCTGGGAATCTGAGCCTATTACAATACGGTAGAATTTCGCCGGTTCCTCGTTTACAAACTTGGAAATCTCAGAAATGGCTTCTTCAGGGGTTAATTTACCCTTTGTGGGGCTAATAAATGCGCCATCTTTTGAGGTCATACAGGTTCAAATTATACTGCTACGGGGCTTAAGGAGCAATTTTTAGTCGAGCTTGAGGTTTCTAAGGTATTCCTTGAATTTGCCATTCATATCTGGGTGTTCCAAGGCAAACTCTACTACGGTCTTTAGGTATTCAATTTTATTCCCGGTATCGTAATATTTGCCGTTTTTAATCTCAACCCCCAAAATATGCTTACCGGCTGCAAGCATAAGCTTCAAGGCATCATTATAATAAAATTCCTGGTCCGCCTTGAGGTTTTCGACAACCTGATCCAGATATCCAAAAATGTCCGGGGTGAAAAGAAATCCCGAAACCGTTGCCAGGTCCGAAGGGGTCTTGTCCTTACCAGGCTTTTCGACGACGATACTGGCATCAATGATTCCGGGCTCAAGTATTTTGCCCCCCACAAAACCGTAACGGTTATAATCCTCATCTTTAGTGGCCCGGACTCCCCCCATGCAGCTATAACCATATTTCTCGTAGGCCGCGATCAATTGTTTAAACCTTGAAGGTTTGGCGACTATAAAATCATCACTCCAGGCATAAATAAAGGGCTCATTGCCGATTATGTGCCGTGCGTTAAGAAGCGGAGTACCGTTTCCGTAGGGACCTTTTTGCCTGACATAGATAAAATTAGCGAGGTCAGATATCTTCTCAACCTCCGCAATAAGATGCTTTTTCTTATCTCCCCCCATGCGTAAGTTTTCAATAAGGTCGCCGTTGGGAGCGTCAAAATGATCCTCAATTAACCTCTTGTGGTATCCCGTTACAATGATAATATCCCTAATTCCGGCATCCACAAGCTCCTCAACAACATATTGAATAACAGGCTTGTCTACGATCGGAAGCATTTCCTTAGGCATGGCCTTGGTCTGGGGAAGAAATCGGGTACCAAATCCGGCGGCGGGGATAATGGCTTTCCTAATCTTTTTCATAGGCGTAAAACGAAGTATATCACGTTCGGACGATCATTGAGAATATTATGACAAGGCCGATGGTGGCAATTGCTACGTACTCTACGAGCGTTTCCAGATGAAGATCTCTGTGAAGCGTATGGTGAACGATACCCCAGGCAACATATGAGGAGGCTGTTGCAATAGCAACCGCTATCTGAAAGTTTTTATCGTAAGAGAATAGGATAAGACCGGCAAAACCGGCAATCAAAATACCAAAAAGAGCTGCGTAATGTGGTAGATGTTTGGCTATGCTTCGCATATTAATGATTAAAAATTAATGGCTAATGGCTAAATTTATTTCGCAAACTAGAAATCCAACCGTTTAATTGTTTTCCAATTTCATTGTACTCGTTTTTCATTTTTATATATGAAACATCCTTTATATAACCCAGATCCTTTGCCAACATTATATGATAAAGCGTTTCTGCATTTGATCCCCTGGCGTTGTACAAAAACTGAACCAATTCTTTTGTCGAATGCCTACTAAATCCTTCCGCAATATTGGCTGCTATCGAACTGCTCGATCGCCTAACTTGGGACGTTAATCCGTAAACTTCCTGACCTGGAAACTTTTCTGTTAACTTATAAACTAATAATGTTAAATTGTGCGCTTTTTTCCAAACCGGCAGTTCTTCAAAATTTTTGTACTTATTAACCATTGACCATTAATCATTAGCTATTATATAACTTGTCCCGCCTTTAATATTAGTATAACTGCCAAAATCATTCCAAGAAATGCCAAGTGGGCAAGTGTCCTTCCCCCAATCCTGGCAATCCTTTTTCTTCTAACAACTATTAGGTCAATTGAGAGAACCAGGAGCAGTATCCCTGTCACGGCCAAGGAAACGTTTTTGGTGATAGTAAATGGCGAGGTAAACGCAAATGAGGCTATTTTGGGAGCCGGAGTGGGAGACGGGGTAGGAGTTGGAGTTACCGGAATTGGGGTGGCTACTGGCGCCACCGCGGCCTTTGTTGTTGGAACCTCTTTGGCTTTGGCTACGGGGATTGCCGGTGCGCCCGAAAGCGTAGTCCCAAAAAATTGGACAATTATGGTAGTATCTGCCCCCGCCAGGCTTCCCTCAACCACTCCGATTCCGATCTCTCTATAATTTGGATTAAGAATGTTTTCCTTGTGCGTGGGAGAGTTCATCCAGGCATCAAATGCCGAAGATGCGGATGAAAAATCCCGGGCCAGATTCTCTCCGGCATATTTATATTTGTAGCCAAACTTAACAAAAAAACTCCAGGGAGAAGTTCCATCAGGCGCAAAGTGCGCCCAGTAGCCTTTGGCAAGCATATCCTGCCCTTTGGCAAGAGCTGCTGCGTCCAGTGATGAATTTTCGGTTACCGGGGCAAGTCCGCTTTGAGCCCTCTTTTCATTGGTAAGTCTGATTACCTCGCTGGGGGCAATATTGGCCGCATATCCCAAAACCTGAGGAAAAGTCCGTGCGGCATACCCCACAAAAAGCTGAAACCCGATGAGAAAAACGGCAATCAGGTAGAGGCTTCCCGAATGGAGGATTTTTGCCTTTTGGTTGTTACTCTCATGAGGAACGAAAAGATGGGCCAGTATTCGGACAAATTTCACCACAATCCATGATATCTTCTCCCTGTGCGAGAATCAATACAAG
>Ga0210377_10005689_pt1 | contig 10207 bp, 13 predicted proteins | sample PLM4_65_b1redo_FD_155480 | JGI IMG/M metagenome (GOLD analysis project Ga0210377, IMG submission 155480) | Groundwater sediment microbial communities from an aquifer in East River, Colorado, USA - PLM4_65_b1 redo | ecosystem: Environmental > Terrestrial > Soil > Riparian zone | place: USA: East...
ACAGGCGGCGCAACGGGAGCGGGAGCGGGCTCCACCGTCGCCGCTATCGTCACGGCGCCATCTGCGGGCTTGCGTTCGACGGCGTCGCCTGTGGGGAGCTCGGCCCCGCCGGTCGTGGCCGTGGCCTGCGCAGCGGCCTTGGTCACGGGCTTGCGCCTTCGCCGGTCACGCTTGGGCGCGGGGATCCCGTGGACCGGGCTGCCGTTCATCTTGCCGTTGGCCGTCTCGCTCATGGGGTAAAAGGCTACCGCTCTTCGTTGCGCTCGCCTAGCAATACGGCGAAACTACGGGAAATAATGGGTCGGCGACCGAACGGATCGAGTGGGCGGCGACGAATCGTCAACCGCGATCGGCTCGAGGCCAGTCCCTCAAAGAGGGTCCCTGAAAAGGAGACCCATTCGACTGCCCGCGGCCTTGTGACACGGCGCGACGATCGACGCGTCTGCCCTGGTTGTCGTCGGAAATTCTGGCCGAAGGGCAAGGAGAAGCATTGCCAGCCAGGACATCGACGGCAGGCGCATTGGCGGCGCCACCACAACAACTATCACCCGAAGGGCAAGCGGCACTCGCCGTACACGTACACGCCCGTTTCCTATCCGGAGACGCTGTGCACGCCGTGTCTCGACGCGAATCGCCGCACGCTCTTCGTACCGCGCTTCAAGGGCGACGATCGCTGCGCGCAATGCCGCGAAGTGCCCCATTGGAAGCGACGAAGTCGACGATCGCAACGGAGTGGAGATCGATCGACGAGGCCGAAGCAGCGGAGCTGACTTCGGCGAAGTGGAATTGAGTCGACGATCGCAACGGAGTGGAGATCGATCGACGAGGCCGAAGCAGCGGAGCTGACTTCGGCGAAGTGGAATTGAGTCGACGATCGCAACGGAAGAGCAACCGTCGGCGAACGGAAACGTCGGCCTCCACCCTTGGCCTTCGACGCCTATAGCCCCCTTATGCAGGTACGCGGATCCCTAAAGTCGTTACGCCCCTACAAACGCTAGAGCACAATCGCGACAACGCCATCGTCGGCGGGTATCCCTTTCTTTGTCGACGACCTCACGAGTCGAACGAGACCAGGAGAACATCCGATGGACTTCATGAGCGACGGAGCGCTGTACGGGGAATACGCCGAGGCTCGCCACCGTCATCACGAAGCCAAGATGAAGATGGGCCCGGGTGGCACGCCGGTGCACGACATGGCCGCCACGGCCAAGGACGTCGGAATCCTGGCCGTGAGCTCGACGCTGGTCGCCGGGTCTCTGTCGGCACTCGCCGCCTACCGGCACAAGCAAGACCCGAAGGTCGGGATGCCGGAGATGGGGATCGGACTCGATTCGATCGTCGGCATCGTCGGTCTCGCCACCGCGATCCTCGCGGGGCCGAAGCTCGGCGACGTGGGCGAGCTGATCGCGCTCGGCGCCGGCCTCGGCGGCGTGAACTGCGCGGCCGTCTTCTACGGCGGTGCACTCGGTGCGCAGATGGCGAAGCCGCGATCCGTTGCGGGCGTGGGCGCGGCGGGCGGCAAGAAAGATCTTCCGCAGCACACGGCCATGTCCGATGCGGCGCGCGAAACGCTGCGCACCTACGGGATCAAGCAGGCGGCCTAAGCCGCGCACGCGCTCGCAAGAGCAACCAAGACTTCGAAGCGCTCGCGTCTCGAGCGCCCTGTCACACAACCTGTCACGCAACCGATTCGACGAAAGAGGGCACCATGTTCGAAGGCGAAATGGCCGAGACGACCGAGACGGAGACCCAAGAGGCCGTGGCCGGCGTCGACGAGCCGTCCGATCCCAACAACCCGGGCGACGAGGCCGTTCTCACCTTCGGCGCGCTCAGCGTCCCCCCGGGGCCGTTCGAGCTCACCGGCACCACGAAGCGCAACATGCGCGCGCAGTGCATGGTGATCCCGAAGCAGCAAGGCGCGCTCCTCGATCTGACGCAGATCGAGATCGGCGACGAGGACTTCACCCTCGGCAGCTCGACGCAGGCGAATGCCGGCGGCACCGCACTCGCCTCGAGCACCGGCACGCCCGGCACCGACTTCGCCGAGTACGGCCAGTGCAGCAACGTCGTCGCCAACACCTGCATCAAGACCGGCGAGCCGGTCACGATCAAGGGCATCAACAAGAGCCTGGTCGCGACCGACATCCAAGTGTCGTTCCGCGGCACCAAGCTCTCCAAGGGCGACTGCCCCGCTCCTCGCGGGCCGAACGCCCGCTGATCGGCGTCCCTCCCCAAGCGCTCGCACGAGCATGACATCACGCCCCGGGTAACTCCGGGGCGGAGAGGGTTTCGCTATGCCTTCGTTCGCCGAAGAGGAATTCCAAGCGCACATCTCGTTCATCGAGGCTGCGTTCGATGCGAACCTGCCCGCGATCACGGCTCCGCCTGCGCCGATCGGAAGCCTCGGACCGGCGGGCGCTCTTGCGGGTCGATCGTATCGCGCCATCATCGCTCGCTTCGACCCGCTCGACGAGCGGATCCCCGCGGTGGCTGGCGTCTACTACCTCACGACGGACTACGACGTCGCGATGGCAGACCTCGACTATCACGTCAACGACGTGAGCGCGACGAACGTGCTTCGCGTCGGCGACTTGATCCGCATCGGATCGTTCGTCGATCCCCTCGTCGGGACCACGCGCGGCGTCTACCGCGTGCGGCTCACGAACACCGGCGGCGTCGGAGCTGGGGACCCGTCCGACGAGCCCGACAGCGTCGTCACGATCACGATGAAGCGTGTGGACCCGAACCTGCGGTAACGTAGGACTCGATCTCACCCAGACACCAAGGATCGCTTTTCGCCATGCCCTCGTTCGCCGAAGAAGAATTCCAGGCGCACATCTCGTTCGTCGAGACGGCCGGCGATCCTCCGCTCGTCCTGCCTCCCGAACCGCTCACGTCGCCGCCGGCTCCGATCGGATCGCTCGGCCCGGCGGGCGCACTCGCGGGTCGATCGTATCGCTGCCTCATCAGTCGGCTCGAGCCTCACGTGGCCGAGCCGCTTCCGGCCGCCGCGGGCATCTACTACCTCGCGACGGACTACGACGTCGCGATGGCGGATCTCGACTACCACGTCAACGTGGTGAGCGCGGCGAACATCCTCCGCACCGGTGATCTGATCCGCGTCGGATCCTTCATCGACACCAACGGCAGCACGCGCGGTGTCTACGTCGTCCGCCTCACCAACACGGGCGGTGTCGGCGCAGGCGATCCGTCTGATGTCGCCGGCAGCGTCGTCACGATCACGATGAAGCGCGTGGACCCGAACCTGCGGTAGTCGCCGCCCTCACCATTTCTCACAGAGACCCAGAGAGGATCGTTTCCCATGCCCTCGTTCGCCGAAGAAGAATTCCAGTGTCAGGTCTCCTTCGCCGAGACGGCTACGGCCGCCGATCCGACGACCTCTCCCCCCAATCCGGTCGGCAGCATCGGCGCGCTCGGCGCGCTCGGCGGTCGGTCGTATCGCGGCGTCGTCACGCGCGTGAGCCCCCTCCCCGGGGCTGCGGGTGCGGCGGCCGGCATCTACTTCCTCGAGACGGACTACGACGTCGCGATGGCCGATCTCGACTACACCATCGGTGTGGTCGGTGCGGGTGCCGTGCTCAAGGTCGGCGATCTGATCCGCGTCGGTTCACTCATCGACGGCGCCGGTCGGACGCGCGCCGTCTACCGGATCCGCGTCGCACTCGCGGGCACGGGAGCTCCGGCCGACACCGTCGGCAGCCTCGTGACCATCACCATGAAGCGGGTGGATCCGAACCTCCGGTAACGGCGGTCAGTCGAGGGCAGGAACGCGACCCGGTTGAGCCTCGGCGTTCGCGGCAATCGCGGTGAGAAAGGAGGGCTCGTGTGTACGAGGCCACCTTTCCCTATGCGAAAAAGCTCACGGCGCAGGATCTCTTCGATCTCGTCATGGTGCTCGCACGTCGTAACGTGCGATACCTCGTCGATCATCCGGACACGCCACGGCTCCAAGATCTCATCGCCGCGGGGAAGCTCCGCTACAAGGATGAGTCCCGGCGCGTCTGCGATGCAGACGGCTGTCGCGTCCTCGACGCGAAGTGGAAGAGCCTCGTCGAAGCCCTGCAAGACGGGACCTACGACTGCAAGACCGGCGTGGGGATCGAGGTCGCCGAGTGCTGGATCGACGGCCGCGATGCCGTGCCGCTCCCGCGCTGCATCGACTGCGGAGTCCGCGCGTGTCCGCGCTGCGCGGCACCGAAAAGCGGGCGCATGTGGCACGTCCAGACTCTCCACGGCGATGGCACCGTCACAGACCCCTCTCGTCAGGGCGGGATGCCCCCGCACCCCCGCGGCGACGACTACATCGTACCCGTCTATCAGCAGGCGGGGATCGTCCGGATGTGAGCGGCCATGATCGCGCTCGTCATCCCGATCTGTGGTCTCGCGATCGCGACGTTTGGTCCGCCGATCTGCGCGAAGATCTTCGACGTCCCGCGCTGGAAGTCGTACCCGCTCGATGGACTCGATGGGCTCTTCGAAGACTCGCCTATCGCCGGCTGCGCGGGTGCACGCGATCTATGCCCGGGCAACGCGCATGGGCCGAACCGCACCGGCAACCCCATGATCGGCGTCGCAACGGACCCCGACTACCAGTGGTGTCACGTCGTGCGTGACGGCGACACCGCACGCAACCTCGCCGAGCGTGTGACGGGCGATCCCTCTCGCGCGCGCGAGCTCCTGGCGGCCAACCCGAACAAGCCCACGAGGCTGGTCCCGCCGCCGGCCGGATCGCGCTGCATGCCGCATCTCGACTTCTACCCGCTGTGCCCGCGTGAAGTGCTCCTGTTCCCGAAGGGCGGCAACGACGTCGGCGGCTGGAACGACCACATCGATCAGGTCGGTAATCCGATGCCGCGCGGCGCGGATCGCAGCACCTCCGATGTCGGTGCTCCGAAGAAGGCGGGGGCCTGATGCCGACTCCCCCTGGCATCCCCCCGGGTCGCGGTGTGCCGCCTCCGCGGCGTCGCGCGACGCCGCCGCAGACTCCGACACCTGAAACCGAGACGTCTCAGACGCCGCCCCCGGAGGGCGGCCATGAAAAACCCGACAAGATCCGGCGTCCCGATCAAGAAGAGTACGCGAAGCTCTGTGAGCTCACCGAGCACGCTGCAGAGCTGCGTTTCATCCTCGAGCAGGTCTCTGGGCGTCGCGCGAGCTGGGGCGTCACCTACAACCGCGTGGTGATCCTCGCGGGCTCCGGTGAGAACGGCGTGCTGACGTGGCCGCTCGACGCGAAGCAGTGCGAAGAAGACGGGCTCAACTCGGAGCCGTTGATCCTGCAGGTCGATTACGAAGTCGACGACAGCAATCTGACGGTGGACGAGAAGGCATTCTCGACGATGGAGGACGCCTTCATCACGATCCGTTGGGGCGGTTGCCGACACGTCGCCGAAGTCGATCTCACGCGTGGCTTCCAGATCGATCTCACGGGTCCACGCGTCATCGTGAACGTCGAATACCCGAAGATCGTGACGGCTCAGGTGGTGCCACCACCGCCCCCTCCGCCGCCACCGAATGGGCCGATCATCCTCGCACCGGATGGGCCCGCTGCACCTGGGCCGCCCGTCATCAACAACACGCAGCCGAATCTCGTCATCCACGCGTCGCTCGGCATCGGGAGTACGAAGTCGACGCCTGGGATCACGGGGAACACGCGCCGCACGGTGAAGTTCGGGACTGTTGCGCACGGCGCGGCGTCAGCGATGATGCCGATCCCGAGGTGGGCGAGCTCGGTCGTCTTCCAGAGTCCTGATCTCGTGGCGGGGATGTTGAACTTCCGGCAGTTCACCAACGTGCAGGGCACGACGATGCTGGCGAGTGCGGATCTCGGCAAGCTCGACGGCGCGAGCATGCCGATCGCAGCGGGTGCGACGCATGCGCAGTTCTTCAACAATGGTCTTGCGGACGTCGTCGGCGTCCGTGCGATCTACTACCTGGCGATCTGAGGCCGCATGTCGGGATCCTCCGTCTTCGGCAAAGCGCGTCTCCCGCAACCGCTCGGGCCAGACGAGTGCCGAGAGCTGCCGCTTTCGGAGACGACCAGCGCCGTGCTCGTGGAGCTCGTCACGGGTGGAGGTGGCCCCTTGCCGTTCAAGACCAAATGGGGATCGGGTCGACTTGTCGGCGCGGCCATCGCATCGGATGGATTCGTCGCTGACAAGGGCGATTCACTTCTCGTCGCTCCGATCCAATACCCGGTGGGATCGGGGACCCTCAACGTCAAGTTGAACCTGTTCGTGAGCGCAAACGATTTCGTGGCGACGACCACGCGCTTCGAGATCTGGCGCAACGGCGTGGCATCTGGAAACTTCATCGACGTGCTGGCGGGTGCCTTCGGCGCCACGGTCTCGGCGACCTTCGCGCTTGGCTTCGGCGTGGGCGAGCGGTTCGACTTGCGTGTGAGCAACCCCGGCGGCGCTGCGGAAGTCGGCAAAGCGATCGAGTTCGGCATGAGCGCCGACTTCTTCTAGGAGTTTTCAGGATGGCTCAAGCATCGACCTTCGCGATCCCCAACAAGACGGTGGCCAACGCCGCGGCGCTCATCGCGTTGACGGGTCTTGCTGCGCTACTCGATGGTGCGGTCGCGCATGTCGAAACGTACGACGACGACTTCGAGCTCGTCACTCAAGATGGTGGTGGGTCTCCTGCGATCACGGCGGACGTCGTCCTCGGGAGTTCTGCCGGTGGCCGCGTCTGGGCCAGACGCACCGTCACGAGCCAGAAATGGCTCAAGCAAAGCATCTGGCATATCGATCCAGCCAATGCGGGGGCAAGCAATCAGAACACTGGGCTAGCCGGTTCTCCACTGGCCGCGATCGAGGAGTACACCCGCCGCGTAGGGTCTGCCCCGCGTGTCGATGCGCAAGTCGATATCTTCATCGATAGCGACACGCCCGCAGGTGACAATCTCGTCATCTCGCCCAACGTGCAACCGAACGGTTTCTGGTTCCTGCACGGTGGGTTCGTGCAGACGGGCGCTGGGCAACTCACTGCGTCACGCGGACGCGTCATCGCCACGAATACGCCGGTCGGTGTCACGGACGCCGCACAGAACTGGACTCTTCGAACAGACGAAATCTTCGTTGACACGACGGCCGGCGCGAATCTCAACGCAATGGCATGGATCGTCAAAGACGAAGGCGGCGGGGTTGGTCGTCTGACGAGTGTCGTTCAGGTCGATGCGACAGCTCAATTTCTTCAAACCGCAGCTACTGAGATCACGCCAGGAGCGGTTGATACCTACACGATCAATCGACTGGTCAAGATTAGTGGAGATATCTCGATCACCCCCACAGGACCGTTCTCTTTTACGGCGAGCAAGGGTCGCGTAGTGATCGACAAGGTCCACTTTACGCCATCCACCGCAGGCCGGACGCCATTCATCGTAATCCTGGCCAACGGGCCGCAGATGGCGCTGACCACGTGCCGATTCGGCTCTACCACGCTCTTTGGGGCAGGCGGACTTCTTCTCAACGTCGTCAATTGCTATTCGACTGTTGCTTGGAATCCAAACTCCAATTCACGAGGGAATGTTGTCGCTGGAGGTATTCGAGCAGCCACTTACTTCTGTGAAGGAAACTGGACTCTCAAAGGCGGCTTCCTTTTGCAAGGAGCGTCGACGTTCAATGGGCTGTACGCGACCCCGATCGCATTCACAGACGCAGCAATCTTCGATTGGACTGGTGCGGCAGTAACGCTCGACTTCGGTTCTGTCGCTCAGATCGCCAACCTGTGGGGAACGTCCGCCGTTGCCGGTTCGTTCGTGTTCAACGTACGGCGCGGATTCGTCGAGTACGAGGTGAGCGCAGCGGTGGCGCTCCCTATCGCAGGGGCTGTTGCTACCTTCACGATCAACGGTCGCACCACCGGACCAGCGGTCGATTTCGCAGCCGGTCCTCCGGTCGCGTTCACCGCGAATCGCGCGTACACCTTCGCCAACCTCGACGCCACAGTGGCTGCCGGCGGGTTCGGCGGTGGCGTAGTCGAACCTTCGAGCGCTTGTTCGATCCATCTCCACGTGTAGGAGAGACCATGCAGAACCATCGATGCGACAAATGCGGATATGAGTTCCTTCACGACGAAGGTCCGCGGCCGTGTCCGATGGGTCCGTGTGGCGCGTCGCCCGAGATCAATGAACACGGTCTGTGTGGCGGCATCGGTCGACCAATCGCGTCCGCGGCGCCCGAGCCCGAAGGGAAGGTCTCCTGATGGCACGCGGGCTCGTCGAGCGTGCGTCGGGGGCGCTGAGCGCGCCGGGCGCTTGGTTCGCCTCCGAGCCGAAGATCACGATGCGCGATCTCATCGCACGTGCGCCCACCATCGGCGCCAAGCTCGGTCTCTTCAACGCGTGGGAGATCATGCTTCGACCGATCCCTGCCGTCCCCCTCGTCTCGGCGTCACCCTCTCCGTCGTAGTCCCCGCCTCTCGCTGAAAACGCCTCTTTCTGCTACCGTTTCCTCAAGGAGTTCCTTCCATGACCCCTCTCCTCTACATCGGCGCCCCCGTCGTCGCGATCGCATCCATCTGGGGCATCTCGAAGCTCATGAAGAAGACGGGCGCGGGTGCGGGCGCCGCCAAGAGCGACACGCAGAAAAACGTCGACAAGGGAGCTCCCTACGCCGCCGGCAAGGCGATGGGCTACACCGCGGGCGGTGTCGACTACGTCAAGGGGATCAAGGCTGCAAATCCCGAGACGAACGCCGACGCCGTCGCGGCAAGCAAACTCACCGCCGACCCGCCGCAGTTCCTCTCCGGCTTCGTCGACGGCTACGCCGGCGGCTGGTCCGGAGCGGAAGCCGCCGCGAAGATCAGCAAGGATGCGAAATCGAGCGACGAGGCCCCGCCTCCGCCGCCCGCGCCGCCCGCCACGCCTCCGGGCAAACCGGCGTCCTACGTCGCCAATCCCAACGCCGAGGGCTTCAGCACCGGCTACGGCGAAGGCAAGACGTTCGGGCGCAACAACAAGACCGACTACGCGCCCGGAAGCAGCAACGCGAACAGCCTCAAGTCCGATGACTCCGTGTCGGCGGCGAAGAAGTTCGACTCGGCACAGCTCGATCTCTGGTCGCAGAGCTGGGACAAGGGCTTTCAGAACGGCTGGGACGCCGGGCAGTCCGAGTACCACACGAGCGGTGGCGGAAGCGGCGACGGTACCGTCCCCTACGGCACCGACACCGGCTCAGGCGGCGACACGAGCACCGACACGGGCGTCGACACGCCGCGAGGCGTGGCGGTCGGCGCGCACTCGCACGCTGCACCGCTCGTCGGCTTCGACGATCGGAAGTTCGCGGCGATCCTGCGCGACGTGAGCTCGGGCGCGCTCGACACCACGCGCGCCGCGGGCGTCGCGCTCGCAATCGAGCACGGCGGCTACCCGCAGCACGCCGCGGGCATTCGATCGGTCCTCGCGCAGCGCATCTCGTGCGTGGGCGCGGCGGCGGGTGGTGGCGGTGGGGCGCATGCGCCGCACAACAAGCCCGGGGGCAAGGCGCCCGTTCACCCGTGGATCGCTCGCCGCGTCTTCGCGCCGCGACGAGCTGCGTAACCTCTCGAGCTCGAGACGACGAAACGAAAGGGACCGATCATGCCTCTGATTCTTTGGGTCGTAGCCGCTCTCGTGGTCGGTGTGGGCGGTACCGTGGTCGCCATCCGCTACTACAACGCGCACAAGGATCACGCATCCGATCAGATCGCGTGCCCGACCGACGCGCAGCTCACGCAGATGGTCGCCGACATCGACAGCGGCAAGACCGCACTCGCCGTCGCTGCCGAGTGGGTGAAAGCCTACGCGCACTGTCCGGCCACGGCCGGTGCGGTCTCGCAGATCATCAAGACCGTGACCGATCGCCAGCAGAACAAGGGCGGCGGTGCGGGTGGCGGTGGTGGTGGCGGCACGGGTGGACCGGTGTCGACGATGATCGACACGATGATCAGCCCCTGTGCCATCGCCCTCGGGAAGATCCCCATCGACGGCTTCGCGTACACCGATCCGGCGACGCCGGCACTCGCTCCGGCGCTGCCGAATCGGGCCTGGGCGAAGGGCCTCTACCAGACCGGCACCGATGCGATCCGCGCGGCGTCGGCCGATACGCTGCAGGTCGAGCTCAACGCGGCGATCGCCGCCGGTGCGCTCAAGGCGGGAGAAGGCATCGCGCAGATCTACCAGGACGCGATCACCTGCATCCGC
>Ga0210377_10005691_pt1 | contig 10206 bp, 5 predicted proteins | sample PLM4_65_b1redo_FD_155480 | JGI IMG/M metagenome (GOLD analysis project Ga0210377, IMG submission 155480) | Groundwater sediment microbial communities from an aquifer in East River, Colorado, USA - PLM4_65_b1 redo | ecosystem: Environmental > Terrestrial > Soil > Riparian zone | place: USA: East...
GCGCTCCGAGCCCGGCGAGGCGCCGCTCGCGACGGACCGCCTGAGCCGGACTTACACGGGCGCGCAGACGACCGGGGCGTCGCGGAACCCGACCGTGAGCATCACGGGCCAGTTCGTCGCCTTCACGTCCGCGGATCCGCTGATCGCCCCCCCCGGCACCTCCGGGTCCCAGATCTACATGCGCGACGTCTTCAGCTCGACGAACACACTCGTCAGCGCGACCACGTTCGGAGGGTCCACGGGAGGAAACGGCGCGTCCGACAACGCGACGATCAGCGGCAACGCCGAGATCGTCGCCTTCGATTCCCACGCGACCAACCTGGTCTCGGGCGACGACGAGGGCAAACAGGACGTCTTCGCCCGCGTGAGTGCCTACAGCGTGATGTATCGCGCGAGCGAGGCCAGTCCCGGGGTCGGTGGCAACGGGCCCTCCCTCAACCCTCACGCGAGCGATGACGGTTTGTCGCTGGTGTACCAGTCGGATGCGTCGAATCTCGTCGCAGGTGACACGAACGGCGTCTCCGACATCATCTGGATCGACCTCTCCGCCGTCAATCAGCGCGTGAGCCTCACGAACGCCGGTGGCCAGGCGAATGGGCACTCGTTTAACCCGGCGGTGAGCGGAAACGGAAGCCTCGTCGTCTTCCAGTCCCTTGCCACCAACCTGGGACCCGGGGCCGACGCCAACGGAGCTTCGGACATCTATCTGCGAGATCGCATCGCGGGGACCACCGAGAGGATCAGCCTCGGATACGCGGGTGCCGAGGCCAACGGGGCGTCGACCGACCCCGATCTCAGCAACGACGGACGCTACGTGGTGTTCGCGTCGAGCGCGACCAACCTGCTGCCGCCCGGTGTCACGTTGAACCACCCGACCCAATGCTACGTGCACGACCGGGTGAAGCGAACCACGCAGCTCGCGAGCGCGACGCTCGGGCACCAGGGCGCGAATGCGGCATGCCTGAATCCTTCCATCGAGCCCAGCGGGCGGTACGTGACCTTCGCCTCGACGGCGACCAACCTCGACCCGCTGGCAACCACGGCGTCGATGCAGATCTACTTGCACGACCGCTTCGTCGGTCAAACCTTGGCCGCCTCCGGCAACGCCGCCACGGGCATTCCGACGGCCGGGCCGACCGGTACGCGCTCGGAGCTCGGGGTGAGCCTGCACGGGATCCTCGTGTACGACACCAGCGCGAGCGATCTCGGGACCGTCGATACCAACGGCGTGCAGGACGTCTACGCCGCGCGCGTGCTGGGGGCGCCCTCGCTCAACACGGGCATCTATTTCGCCGACAGCGACAACAACGACGCAGTGCTCTTCGTCTTCGACACGCTGAGCCGCAGCTACACGAACACCCAGGTGCCCGTCTACCCGCCGAGACCTTTCGGCGACGTGGCCGTGGCCGGGGTTCGCGCAGCGATCGTGCCGTCGGGATACGGCAACCCTGGCGTCATCTGGGACCAGGAATCGGTACCGGGGGGCGAACTGCGCTTGATGGGCGGCGGCGCCGTGGCGCCGTTCAGGGTCGCCCTCTCCAAGACCACCTTCTGCGCCCTGAACCTCTTCCCGGCGATCCTTTACGTGGGAGATCCCGCTACGGGTGCCGCGCAGAGCACCCCCATCTCGATCACCCTCTCGGCCAACTCCCTCGTGAAGGCGGTGGGCGACCGCTGCATCGTCAACGACAGCTTCGGCAAGCTGCAGATCGCCACGCGGACGGGCGGCGTCCCCTCGATCACGAACACGCTCGAGTCGGTCCGGGACTTCCAGGTCGGCGAAGACGGAGTCGCGTTCCGGACCTGCGAGGTCGACGCGGGGATGGATCTCAATGGCGACACCGACAGCGACGACTGCGTGATGCGCTTCTGGGACTTCGACGCCCCGCTCGGCTCCAACTTGATCGACACGCAGCACGCGGCGGTGCCCTGCACCTTCCCGGGCTGCGATCCCTTCTTCGAGCCCTATCGGGTCGGCCCGGGGATCGTGTCCTTCGTGACGAGCGAGCCGAAGGAAGAGGACTTCTTCGGCCCCCCCGAAGTCGGCGCCACCTGCCTCCCGACCTCGCCCTACGGCGTCTGCGACAAGACGGGCGACGAGGACGACAACGACGTGGCGATCGAGATCTTCAGCCTCGCTAGCGGGCGGTCTCAGGTCTTCCCCGTGAACCCGGAGAATCCGCCCCAAGTGGACCCCTTCCCGAAAGTGGTGAGCGGCGGCGCGGACAACGTGCTCGTGATCCAGCTCCCCGCCGAGCTGCTCGGCGACGACTACGGCTCGCTCCCACCGGACCAGCTCGTCACGTTGATCGTCGGCGACCCGGAAGGCGATGGCGTCTTCGAGGCCGACGGCAACACGGATCCCGTGACGACGGTCGTCGACAAGTGTCAGGAGGTGAGGAATCCCGGCCAGGTGGATCAGGACGGAGACGGGTTGGGGGAGGGCTGCGATTTCACGAAGACCCTCGGCCAGCCGAACGACGATCCGGTCACCTCCCCCGAGGTGGGCGCCGCCCAGATCCCCGGGACCCACCTGTGCGACCTCAACAAGAGTGGGAAGATCACGCGACCCGAGGTCGACCAGGTCTGGTCCGACCGTGGAACGCCCATCTCCCAGCCGGTGGATCACATCATCCCGGTCGGTGGATCGCTCGACGGGATTCCGGATCCGACGGACGACCGCGACAAGGACGCCGACGGCGAGGTCACCGCGGTGGACTTCCGGCTGTGCCTCGCCGCCTGCAGCGCGCAGGCCGGCGGCTGTCAGCTGACGGAGCCGGTGGGGCCCCCGGTTGGAGGCTTCAACCCGCCGCCGTTGGGCTGCGGTCTGCTCGGGATCGAGGGGCTGCTGGTGTTGTTGCCGTGGGCGTGGCGCCGGCGGCGGATGCGGCAGCGGTAGGACAGCGGTAGGACAGCGGTAGGTCAAGCGGTAGGAGATCGGGTGAATGCGGGTTCGACGCGGAAGCTGGTGCTGGCTGGTGGCGGGTTGCGGGGCGCTCTTCGCCCTCTTGGCAGGTCAGAGTGCCCAGGCCCTCACGATCTCCCTGCTGACGGTGTCGCCGACGCCCCCGACCGTCTACCCCGGCAACGCGGTCTTCGTCGAGGTGCAGGTCTCGGGGCTTGCGGGGGAATTAACGCCTACCAACACGGTGCCTGCCATGACGGGCTTCGATCTCGAGCTGAGCTTCGACGCCACCCGGCTCGACTTCGTCGGCCTCACCTTCAATACCCCCCTGGGCATGGACACCTGTACGCCCACCACTTGGACAGCCGAGTGCGATGCATACGCGGAGTTCACGACTTCGACCGGTCTCGTCAGCTTCGCAGCCACCTCGCTCTACGATCTCGCCACCACCATCGCGAATCAGCCCGCGTCGGGGACCCTCGCCACGATCCAGTTCCTGGCCACGGGGCCGGGGACGGCCTCGTTCAGCTTCACCGGTGTCGACCTTTCGGGGACGAAGAATGGAATCACGGAGGTGCCCCTCAGCGCGACGACGTCCGGCCTGAACGTGGTGGTCGCCGTGCCGGAGCCCGGCACCGCCTGCCTGATCCTGCTCGGCCTGCTCGCGCTGCGCTGCTTGCCAAAGCCTGCGAGAGCCTGAGCTCGCAACCCACTTCGAGAGCTGCGACCGCAGGCCCCGAGTGTTGCCGCGCGGGGCGGGTCTGCCTACGTTGCGCGATGGCCGGGGTGGCGGAACTGGCAGACGCGATGGCCTTAGGAGCCATCGCCCGAAAGGGCGTGCAGGTTCGACTCCTGTCCCCGGCACCAGCGACCCCACCTCGACACGGAAATTTCTCGACAGGGGAAGTGATGAGCGCCGATGCGTCGAGTTCTTCGATCCGCGTGAACGCCATCGAGGAGACGAGCGTCGTGCGCACGCTCGAGGTGAGCGTCGACGTGAGGCGCGTGCAGCGCGCCTACGATCGCGCCTATCAAGACCTTGCCAAGCGCGTGCCGGTGCGCGGGTTTCGCCCGGGCAAGACGCCGCGCTCGGTGCTCGAGAAGCTCTATGGCGCGCAGATCGCCGAGCAGATCGAGCAGAGCCTCGTCGCAGAGACCCTGGGTCCGGCGCTCGAGCAGGCGGGCCTCGAGCCGGTCGCCGAGCCCGCGATCGCGGCGCAGCCTCCCGTGGCGGATGCCGAGTTCCGTTATACAGCGCGCGTCGAGATCAAACCCGTCGTCGAGCTGCCCGAGCTGACGGGTCTTCCCGCGCGCCGCCCGCGCGTGACGCTGGGCGAGGACGACGTCGAGCGCGAGCTCGAGGCGCTGCGCCAGCGCCAGGCGGCGCTGCTCGAAGAGCCCCCGGAGATCGTCGCGGCTCCCGGCCACACGCTCACGATCGACTTCGTCGGACGCATCGATGGGAAGCCCTTTGAAGGCGGCAGCGGGCAGGGGGTCGAGCTCGAGCTCGGCTCGCAGCGCTTCCTGGCGGGCTTCGAGGAGCAGCTCGCGGGAGCCCGCGCCGGCGAGGATCGCGAGGTTCGCGTGCGCTTCCCCGACGACTATGCGACCCGCGAGCTCGCGGGTCGCGAGGCGGTCTTCGCGGTCCACGTCTCCACGATCCGACGCCGCGTGGTGCCGGCGCTCGACGACGAGCTGGCGAAGGACCTGGGAGAATTCGAATCGCTCGACGCGCTGCGCTCGCGCATTCGCGCCGACCTGGCGGCCGCGCGCGAGCGCGCTGCGCAGGCCGAGCTGCACCGCTCGTTGCTCGACGCATTGATCGAGCGCACGTCCTTCGAGCTGCCGCCTGGTTTGGTGACGCGCCAGCTCGAGCGCCTGCTCCAGAACGCCGCGCGCCGTCTCGCGAACGCGCTGCCCCAAGACCGACTCGAAGCGCAGATCGAGCGCTGGAAGGAAGAGTGGCGTGGGCGGGCCGAGCGCGAGGTGCGGGAGATGCTGCTGCTCGAGGCCGTCGCCAAGGCCCGCGGCATCGAGGCCGACGCCGCGGAGGTGGAGGCGCGCATCGCCCAGGTCGCCCGCGAGCAACGCGTCGAGCCGGCGCGCCTGCGCCGAGCCTGGCCGGAGCAGGAGCTCGAGCGCGTGATGCGCTCGCAGCTGAGCGACGAAAAGGTGCTTGATTTCCTCGCGAGCGCAGCTAAAGTCGAAGAAAGTTCGGATAGTTAGAGCCTTTTCCGCGCATGGCGTGCGATCGCTGGACAATCCAGGCCGGCGCTAGCCGGCACGGATGGGGCGTCCCTACGCTGCGCCGCCATCCTCCCCCCGATATGAGCCGCCGGGAGCCAAGAATGCCCCTGATTCCGTATGTGATCGAGCAGAGCCAACGCGGCGAGCGCGCCTTCGACATCTACTCGCGCCTGCTGCGCGATCGCATCGTGTTCCTTGGCAGCGAGATCGACGACGACGTGGCGAACCTCGTGATCGCCCAGCTGCTGTTCCTCGAGGCCGAAGACCCCGAGAAGGACATTCATCTCTACATCAACTCGCCCGGGGGCTCGGTGACGTCCGGGCTCGCCATCTACGATACGATGCAATACGTGCGTCCCGACATCGCCACCATCTGCGTGGGCCAGGCGGCTTCGATGGGCGCCTGGCTGCTCGCCGCGGGCGCGCCCGGCAAGCGCATGGGCTTGCCGAACTGCCGGATCATGATCCATCAGCCGAGCAGCGGCGTCTCCGGCCCGGCCAGCGACATCGACATCCATGCGCGCGAAATCCTGAGGCTGCGCCAGCGTATGAATGAGCTGCTTGCCGAGCACACCGGCAAGCCTGTGGTGGAAATCGCCCGGGATACCGACCGCGACTACCATATGACGGGCGAGGAGGCGGTGGCCTACGGTGTGATAGATCGCGTAGTGCGGCGAAGGGAATTGATCCCGCGTCCCGATACGAGGGGCGGGGGTCGAGGGAACGGGGGAGGCCAGGGCTCATGAAGAAGCGCGACGACGACGCGAACCTGTCTTGCTCCTTCTGCGGCAAGAGCCAGCGGGAAGTCAAGAAGCTGATTGCCGGCCCGACCGTCTACATCTGCGACGAGTGCATCGAGCTGTGCAACGACATCATCGCGGAGGAGTACGGTCAGGACGAGACGACCGCGCGTTCCTCCCGCGTCCCGAAGCCCCGCGAGATCAAGGTCTCCCTCGACGAGTACGTGATCGGCCAGGAGCGGGCCAAGCGCGTGCTTGCGGTGGCCGTGCACAACCATTACCGACGGATCGAGAGCCAGGGCTTCGTCGGCGACGTCGAGCTCCAGAAGGCCAACATCCTGCTGCTCGGGCCCACCGGGTCGGGCAAGACGTTGCTCGCGCAGACGCTGGCGCGCGTCCTCGACGTGCCCTTCACGATCGCCGATGCCACCACGCTCACCGAGGCCGGCTACGTCGGCGAGGACGTCGAGAACATCATCCTGAATCTGCTCCAGGCGGCGAACTACGACGTCGAGCGGGCGCAGCGCGGGATCATCTACATCGACGAGATCGACAAGATCGCCCGCAAGAGCGAGAACCCCTCGATCACGCGCGACGTCTCGGGCGAGGGCGTGCAGCAGGCCCTGCTCAAAATAATCGAGGGGACGATGGCGAGCGTGCCGCCCAAGGGCGGCCGCAAGCACCCGCAACAGGAGTTCCTGCAGGTCGATACCACGAACATCCTGTTCATCTGCGGGGGCGCCTTCTGCGATCTCGAGTCGATCATCGAGCGCCGCATCGGCGTCAAGGGAATGGGCTTCGGCGCGGACATCCACCGCCGCTCGGATCGCAAGCCGGGCGAGATCCTGAACGAGGTGCAGGCGGAGGATCTGTTGCACTTCGGCTTGATCCCGGAGTTCGTGGGGCGACTGCCCGTGATCGCGACGCTCGACGCGCTCACCGAGGACGCGCTCGTCGACATCCTCACGAAGCCGAAGAACGCGCTGATCAAGCAGTACCAGAAGCTCTTCGAGTTCGAGGACGTGCGTCTGCGCTTCTCCGAGGGCTCACTGCGCGCGATTGCGCGGCAGGCCTTCCGCCGCAAGTCGGGGGCGCGCGGTCTGCGTTCGATCCTCGAGCGCGTGATGCTCGACCTGATGTACGAGATCCCCTCCCGGGACGACGTCGAGGAGTGCATCATCAACGAGGAAGTGATCGAGCAGGGCACCCAACCGCTCCTGGCGCTCAAGCAGGAGGCGGAATCCGCCTGAAGCCACGAGGAAGCAGCCGCAATGGGAATCTTCCGCAACGACGACGACGCCCGCCCCGACGCGGACCAGCCGGCCCCGAAGCCCGCCGGCGGGCGCGTGCTGCCGCTGCTGCCGCTGCGAGACATCGTCGTCTTCCCGCACATGGTGGCGCCGCTCTTCGTCGGGCGCGCCAAATCCATTCGCGCGCTCGAGGAAGCGATCGGCCATGACCGCGAGCTGCTGCTGTGCGCACAGCGCGAGGCGGGCGACGACGAGCCCACCAGCGACGAAATCTACGAGATCGGCACGCTCGGCTCGGTGATCCAGCTGCTGCGGCTGCCCGACGGCACGGTCAAGGTGCTGGTCGAAGGCAAGTCGCGCGCGCAGATCAAGCGCTTCGTCACCCGCGAGCCGTTCTTCTCCTGCGAGATCGAGGAGTTTCCGGAGCCGGCGGAGCAGGGCGTCGAGGTCGAGGCGCTGGTGCGCACCGTCCACTCGGGCTTCGAGAATTACGTCAAGCTCAACAAGAAGACGCCGCCCGAGACGCTCAACACGGTGCGTGCGATCCGCGCGCCCGGTCGTCTTGCCGACACCATCGTGGCGCACCTGAGCCTGAAGCTCGAGGAGCGCCAGGATCTGCTCGAGATGGCGTCGCCCAGCAAGCGCCTGGAAGAAGTCTACGCGCGCATGCAGGCCGAGATCGAGGTCTTCGCGGTCGAGCGCAAGATCCGCGGCCGCGTGAAGAAGCAGATGGAGCGCTCGCAGAAGGAGTACTACCTCAACGAGCAGATGCGGGCGATCCAGAAAGAGCTCGGCGAGCGCGACGAGTTCAAGAACGAGGTCGACGAACTCGAGGAGCAGCTCAAGAAGAAGAAGATGCCCAAGGAGGCGAAGACCAAAGCCGAAAAGGAAGTCCGCAAGCTCAAGATGATGTCGCCGATGAGTGCCGAGGCGACCGTCGTGCGCAACTACGTCGACTGGATGCTCTCGCTGCCCTGGGAAGAGTACAAGGAAGAGAAGCGGGACATCCTCGAGGCCGAGCGCGTGCTCGACGCGGATCACTACGGGCTGGAGAAGCCGAAGGAACGCATCATCGAGTACCTGGCGGTGCAGGCGTTGGTCGAGCGCATGAAGGGTCCCATCCTGTGCCTCGTCGGCCCGCCGGGCGTCGGTAAGACCTCGCTCGGCAAATCGATCGCGCGCGCCACGGGGCGCGATTTCGTGCGCGTCTCGCTGGGCGGCGTGCGCGACGAGGCCGAGATCCGCGGCCACCGCCGGACTTATATCGGGGCGCTGCCGGGCAAGATCCTCCAGAGCCTCAAGAAGGCCGGCTCGGGCAACCCCGTGTTCCTGCTCGACGAGGTCGACAAGATGTCGATGGATTTCCGCGGCGATCCATCGGCCGCGCTGCTCGAGGTGCTCGACCCGGAGCAGAACCACACGTTCAACGACCACTACCTGGACGTCGACTACGACCTCTCGCGCGTGATGTTCGTCTGCACGGCGAACGTGCTCTCGCAGATCCCGCGGCCGCTCCAGGACCGCATGGAGATCATCCAGATCCCCGGCTACATCGAGTCCGAGAAGCTGCAGATCGCGCGCGATTTCCTGGTGCCGAAGGTGCGCGAAGCGAACGGGCTCAAGCCCGAGCACGTTGATTTCAGCGACGCCGCGATCCTCGAGCTGATCCGCCACTACACGCGCGAGGCCGGGGTGCGCAGCCTCGAGCGCGAGCTGGCTTCCATTTGCCGCAAGATCGCGCGCGAAGTCGTAAAGGCCGGCGAGAACGTCAGCAAGGCGCACATCACGCCGGGGCGCGTCAAGAAACTTCTCGGCGTCCAGCGCTTCCGCTTCGGCAAGGCCGAGGAGCACGACCGCGTGGGCGTGTGCACCGGGCTTGCCTACACCGAAGTGGGCGGCGAGCTGCTCCAGACCGAGGTGTCGGTGACACCGGGCAAGGGCAAGCTGCAGGTCACCGGCCGGCTCGGCGAGGTGATGCAGGAATCCGCGAATGCGGCGCTCTCCTACATCCGCTCGCGCGCCAAGCAGCTCGGTCTGACGCGCGATTTCTACTCGAAGGTCGACATCCACATCCACGTGCCCGAGGGCGCCACGCCCAAGGATGGCCCGTCGGCCGGCATCACGATCGCGACCGCGATCGCCTCCGCGCTGACGCGCTTGCCGGTGCGCTCGAACGTCGCGATGACTGGCGAGATCACGCTGCGCGGCCGCGTGCTTCCGATCGGCGGGCTGAAGGAGAAGATGATCGCGGCGCACCGGGGCGGGATCGACACGCTGCTGATCCCCAAGGAGAACGAGAAGGATCTCGTCGAGATCCCTGCCAACATCAAGCGCAACCTGAACATCATCCTCGTCGAGCACATGGACGAGGTGCTGCACGCGGCGCTCGTCACGCACGACCCGAAGGGGATGCAGCACGCCGGCGACTACACGATCGAAGACATCTTCGAGGTGCCGCCGGCGCTCGCCAAGCCGCCGCTCGCCGAGCTTCCGAGACCGGCGGGAGTGAACTAGTCTCCCGGCCGCGATCGACCCGCGCGGGCGCGTAGCTCAGCTGGTAGAGCACCTCGCTTACACCGAGGGGGTCGGCGGTTCGAGCCCGTCCGCGCCCACCGGTTCCCGGCGCCTCGTCCGGGCGCCTCATCCGGGCGCCTCGAATCGACGTCTCGAGGAAGGAGCGGATTTGCGCTCGCTGGTCTACCGGACTCCGAGGCCCGGTGCCGAGCCGATGCGCGGTCCGCAGGCCGCGCTCTGGTACCTGCGCTTCTTCCGCGATCCGATCCACGCGCTGCGGCTCGCGCACGCGAGCTTCGGCCCCGTGTGCGCCGCGGGCAACGTGATCCCGCTGGCGCAGCCCGAGAAGCTCCACGTGTTCGCGCTCGGGCCCGAGTACAACCACCAGGTGCTCGGCGACCCGGATCGCTTCCGCACCACCGGCCAGGGGATCGGGGGGCCGCGCGACTCGGCCCAGCGCCGCCTGCGCTACGGCCTCACGCGCTCGCAGCGCGGGCGCCACGCGCGCCAGCGGCAGTTCATGCTGCCGCCGTTCCAGAAACGTGCGGTC
>Ga0210377_10005692_pt1 | contig 10205 bp, 11 predicted proteins | sample PLM4_65_b1redo_FD_155480 | JGI IMG/M metagenome (GOLD analysis project Ga0210377, IMG submission 155480) | Groundwater sediment microbial communities from an aquifer in East River, Colorado, USA - PLM4_65_b1 redo | ecosystem: Environmental > Terrestrial > Soil > Riparian zone | place: USA: East...
CACGCCGGGGAGGCTCGCGGACTGCATGTAATCGATGCCCTCCGCGCTGGCGATCTCGCGCTCGATCGGCGTGGTGATGAACCCCTGGATCAACTCCGCATCGGCGCCGACAAAGGTTGTTGCCACCACGACCACGGCGTTTTTCAGCTCGGGGTACTGGCGGATGTTGAGCTCGGTCCCTGCGCGAAGGCCGAGCAGCAGGATCATCAGGCTTACCACCATGGCAAGCACCGGCCGGCGGATAAAGATATCGGTGAAGCGCATGGCCTCTAGGGTCCTGTCCGAGTATCGACGTGTGGGAGCCTGTTCAGGAACCTGAACGCGCCCAAGGCACGAGTACCAACCCGGCCGCAGGCTCCTTGCAGGTGGCGAAGCAATGCGTCAGATGCAAGGCGGAGTGAGGAATCCCCTCTAGCGTGACGGACGAATGCTGCTTCCCGCCGGAGCATACTGGGAGGCTCCTGGAGGTACAAAGCATTCCCGGGGGATTGCGGTCGTACGTGAGAACGCGCCCTTTGCGTGGCGCAGCAAGGGATTCCGAAGCGACAACGCCGCAGATGACCATTGCTTCGCCGTGCAAAAATCGCATTCATGGACAGGCTCCTAGCTTTCGGGAGGCGACGGGGCGAGCTCCGCGCCAGGTTCGACCGCGTTGTTGATGATCACGGCCGCGTCGTTGCGCAGCTTGAGTAGCCCGGAGGTCGCCACGCGCTCGCCGGGCTTGAGTCCCTCGATCACCGCGACGAAGTCGCCGCGCGTCGGGCCGGTCTTGATCAACCGACGGGTCACCACGAGATCAGGCCCCTTGCTGCCGCCGGCTGTTCCAGGCCGGTCCCCGGCGGCCGGCTTCTCTTGAACGACGTACACCGAGTTGCCGTACGGGTTATAGCTCACGGCCGTCTGCGGCACCACGACGTGGTCCTCCGATTTCGGCAGCGCGATCTGCACGCGCGCGAACAGGCCGGGCTGCAGGCGGGCTTTGGGGTTGCGGAAGGTCGCCTGCACGGTGACGTTGCGAGTGTTCTCGTCCACCTTGGGCTCGATCGCGGTGATCGTTCCCTCAACGTTCGCGTCGGGGAAGGCGTCGAAGCTCGCGGTGACCGAAAGCCCAGCGGCGATCGCTCCGAGCCGCTGCTCGGGCAAGGTGAAGTTCACGTAAATCGGGTCGAGCGACTGCAGCGTGACGAGCGGCGTGCCCGGGCTCACGTACTGCCCGATGTTGACCTGCCTGATTCCCAGCACGCCCGCGAAGGGCGCTCGAAGGACCTTTTTCCCGATACGGGCGCGCTGGGCCTCGACGCGGGCGGCCGCCTGGGCCGCTTCGCTCTCCGCCCGGTCGAGTTGCGATTTGGCGAAGCTCTCCAGCCCGTATAGCTCGCGTCCGCGCGCCAACTCCGTCTCGGCGAGATCGCGCTGCGCTTCGAGCGTCCGCAGGTCCGCCTGGTCCATGGCCGCATCGAGCGTGACCAGGACGGCGCCTTCCGCCGCGCGGTGCCCGGACTCAAACCGGATGGACTCCACGACGCCCGCGACCTCGGTGGTCACCGCGACCCCGTTCACGGCCGCGACCGTGCCGATTCCATCGATGGTCGCGGGCCACGTCTGCTCCTGGGCCGCGGCCACCGTGATCGCCACCGGAGGGATCGGCATCGTGTCGAAGAATCGGTTCATCATCGTGTTGCCGAACCACTTGAAGCCGAAGATGGCCCCGAACACCAACCCGGTTGCCGCCAACATCATGATCATTCGCCTGTTCACGATCGCGCCTCGCAGAATCTCAGAAGTTGGTCGTACCGCACGGCCGGGTCCTGCATTGACCCATGCCCCATTCACGCATCGCTCTGTGCGACGCGGCATCGGGGATAGACCGCACGCTGCTCAAAAAGGTCACCGATGGGGGCAGGTCTTGGATCGTGCTATCCCGCGACACTCCGGCCAATGGGGTTGATCATGAAGCCAGCACCTCCTAAATTGCAAGACTCCGATTCCTGCGACGTGCGAGACCGATGACTGATCACGATCCAAGCCCTGGCCCGCGGGTTCACGCGGGCAGCCGCGTCGCGATGTCGGTTTCTATGCCGGTCGTCGCTGACCGAACGACGCCGCGTGACCGTGTTCACTCCTCGAGTCCCGGCAAGCGATCGATGCTGTCCCTATTCCTCGCCCGGCGATACTCCTCGAGCTTGGCCGGCCCCTTGGCATCGGCCCACTGGTCGAGCGCGTCGCGATCTTCTCGATAGTCAAAGAGCGGGACGCCAAAGCCGCAGGAATCCGCGACCCGGGTCATCTTCACGCGAATGATCGCCCGCATGCCGGGATGCGGTGGAAAATGACCGGCCAACGCCAAGAAATCAGGGTGGGCGGGCGTCACGACGTCGCCGCGGCCATGGAGCCGCACAATCTTCGGCGATCCGTCGAAGGCGCAGAACATGAGCACGATCCGGCCATTTTCACGCAGGTGGGCGTGGTCTCCACGCCGCTCCCCGTCAGATCCTGATAGGCCACCGTGAGGGGATCGAGGATGCAGAAGGAGTCGCCTCCCTTCGGCGAGCAGTTCACATGCCCCTCGCGCGCCACGGGAGCCGTGGCCACAAAGAACACCCGCTGCGTCCGGATCCAATCGGCGAGTTCGGCGGTGATGTGTTCGAAGAGTTTGCCCAAAGTGGTCTTGGGGACGCTGTGAATCAGGCCGATGGGGTGAGGTGTTGAATCGTGTTATCCCGCGGCGCTCAGGCCAACGGGGCTCATCATGAAGCCATCAGCTTCCAAATTGCAAGACCCCTCTACCTGCCACGTGCCAGACCGATGACTGATCACGACTGAAGATCTGACGCCGCGCCCCCCCGTCAGGCGCAATTCCGGTCACATCGGCCTAACGTTTCCGCAACAGATTGACGGCCTTGGACAGCCGGTCTCCATAGTCCTTGTCGGCATTGCGGAAGTAGCCGATGGAGCGCTCGATGATGTCCTCGCGACTCACACGGGAGAGGGTCCCCGCGATGTTGTCGATCAGACGTTGCTGCTCGTCCTTGCTCATCAGCCGGTAGAGGTTGCCTGCTTGGATGAAGTCATCGTCTTCGGCGTGCCGTTCCCACGGATAGGAGCCGCTCAGGCCGTGGATCTCGATTGGGGCGTACGTCGGCTGGTTGGTTTGGACCTCGCCCCCGAAGCTGTTGGGCTCGAAATTCTTGGAGCGACCGCGGTTCCCGTCAAAGCGCATCGATCCATCCCGCCCGTAGTTATGGGCCTCGGTGGCATGCGGTCGATTGACTGGAAGCTGGGTATGGTTGATCCCCAGACGATAGCGGTGCGTATCCCCATACGCGAACAGGCGTCCCTGGAGCATCTTGTCCGGCGAGGGGCCGATGCCGGTGACGAAGTTCGCCGGGTTGAAGGCGGCCTGCTCGACCTCAGCGAAGTAATTCTCCGGATTACGGTCGAGCCCCATCCGGCCGACCTCGATCAAGGGGTAGTCCGCATGGGGCCACACCTTGGTCAGATCGAACGGATTGAATCGGTAGCGCGGGGCATCGGCGACCGGCATGATTTGGACCTTGAGGGTCCAGGAGGGGTATTCGCCCCGGTTGATGGCATGGAGCAGATCCAAGTGATGATAGTCAGGGTTCTCCCCGGCGATGCGGGCAGCCTCAGCCGAGGTCAGGCACTTGATGCCCTCGTCGGCCTTGAAGTGGTACTTGATCCAGAATGCATCGCCACCGGCGTTCACCCATTGGAAGGTGTGCGAACCAAAGCCGCCCATGTTGCGGAAGCTGGCGGGAATGCCGCGGTCCCCGAAGAGTACCGTGAACTGGTGCGTCGCCTCGGGAGAGAGGGAGAAAAAATCCCAGACGTTGTCGGGCTCCTGGACGTTGGTGTGCGGGTCCCGCTTCTGGGAGTGGACGAAGTCGGGAAACTTGAGCGGGTCGCGAATGAAGAACACCGGCGTGTTGTTTCCCACCAGGTCGTAATTGCCGTCCTCGGTGTAGAACTTGACCGCGAAGCCCCGAGGGTCGCGCACGGTGTCGGCTGAGCCTCTTTCGCCGGCCACGGTGGAGAAGCGAACGAAGACCTCGGTGCGCTTGCCCACCTGGCTGAGAAATTTGGCCTTCGTCCAACGCGTGACATCTCTCGTGACCTCAAAGCGGCCGTAGGCGCCCGAACCTTTAGCGTGCACGACGCGCTCCGGGATCCGCTCCCGATCGAACCTGGCGAGCTTCTCAACGAGGTGGTGGTCCTGGAGCAGCACCGGCCCACCCGGCCCCGCGGTCTGCGAGTGCTGATTGTCCGCGACTGGGGCGCCAGATTCCGTGGTCAGTGTTTTCTTATCAGACATGGTGTTTGGCTCCTTTTTTTTCGCAGGACGGCTCCTTGGACGACACAACAAACCATGGTCCACTATAGGTCGCGGGCCGAACGCCCACAATGCCCCAAATGGGGTGTTCGGCAACGTCACACCGGCGGCGACGGACGATCCCCAGCACTTACTTCAGAAAAGCCATCATCGTACGAATCACAGCGATCTTGTCCGCCCCCGACTCAGGCAACCACACCTCGCCGGGCCGCCCGAGGATCTGGCGCACGCTCGCGCCGCGGCTGGGAAGCGCGAACACCGTAAATATCTCGGAACTCGGGTCGAAGCGCACGACGGCATTCGCGCCGAAGTCGGAGAGCCACACCATGTCCTTGTCGTCCACGAACACCGCATAGGTTTGCGGGTTGTCGCCGGGGAGCTTCCACTGGCGCCAGTGATTCGATTTCGGATCGAAGAGCGACACCTGCCCGGAGTTCCACTCGCTCACCCAGGTGCGGTTCTTCGAATCCGCCCACACGCGCCGTGCCCCTTGTCCGGGCGTGGGCGGTTCGATCAGGGTCGCTTGTCCCGTTTTGGTATCGATCCGCGCGATGTGCGAGCCGGCGAGCGACGCGTACCACACGTTGCCGTCGGGCGCCGTGCAGATGCCGTATGGTCCGCGACCGCGCGGGGCATCGAACACCTGTACCTTGCCTGTCTTCGGGTCGAGTCGGCCGTAATAGCCGTTCTGCCCCGTGAACCACAGCGTGCCGGTGTGATCGAAGGTCGCGGTGTTGAGGTTGGCGTTTTGCTTGATCGGCAGGGGATACGTTTTGACCTGATCGGTCTTCGGATCGACCCGCACGATGGCGTTGAGCCCCGAGTCCGTGATCCACGGTGCGCCGTCAGGCCCGACGATCACGCCGTGCGGCGCCGAGGCCTTGCCGAGCGGGATGTGGCGGGTCTTGCCGGTCTTGGGATCCAGGTAGCCCAGCTCACCCGTACCCTGCGCGGTGTACCACACGCCGCCGTCCGTAGCGGGCGCGACGTCGTGTGGGTGCGAACCGGTGGGGACGGGGTACTCGCGGATGACCGGATCAGCGGCGTGCGCCGCCCCAGCCGCGATAACCAGCGCGGCGAAGACGACCAAGCTCTTCCCTATCCTCATGCTCCCATTTTCCTTTGAGACATCGTGGGGTCGCTATGTTCTGGGCGCGCCGACCTGTTTTCTAGCCAGGGGTTGATCTGATCGAGCGGTTCCGGTTAATGGCTCAACAACGTCCCCTGGCCTCCCTGAGAAATAAATCCGTCCGGTTTTTGTTAATCCTAGTTGAATCCTATTTGCCCGCGAACTGTCGACCAAGCACAGCTTCCAGTGCTCTTAGTACCCTGTCATCGGCACCTACATATAACACGAGGAGTGTTCCTTTCTTGAAAAAATGTGGCGGGCCAACCCAATGGAGCTTCGTTGTTCCCACTGCGCTGCCATCGAGTGAAACGAGAGCGGCCTGTGCATCCGTTGCCGCGGCATTAGAATACTGAAAGACCTGGACATCCTCGCCGCGGATTTTGATCATCATCCCTTCGACGGAAAAGAAGGGTTGATCTACGTCTCCTTCCGGTTCGACGCTCACCCCTGCAGCACGCAAGTTGTCTATTAAACTTGCATAGTCCGTCACGGGTCCACCGCGCGATTTCCCCTGTTGAGGCTGATTTGATGCCGATAAATTTCCACGGCAGGCCGTGGAACCAACAGCAACGATAACAAGCAAACAGATTGAAAGCAGACATAGTTTCACAAGATTCACCCTGCTTGCCCATAACAGTTCTGTTCGAACACGAATCGATAGACAAGATGAACATGCCGCAAACGCGTGAGGGGCGAGGCGCACGCCTCACCCCTCACAAACCACGGTCCCACGATGAGGCTCGGGGCCAGCCCGCAATCGATGTCGATTACCGCCCCCTCACTCTTCTCCTTCCACCCAGATGACAAACGTGAACACCTTGTGCCCACCGCCGAAATCGAGCTCGAAGACCTCGGTCCGTCCGCCGTTGGTCGAGCGGATCAGCTTGCCCCACTGGGCCGTGCCCAACTGGACCTGGCCGATGTCGTTCGCCGCAGGGGGCATCTTGTTGGCGGTCTGGCCGACGGTGGTCGTGCTGTCAAGGTGCTGGTAGATGATGTCCAACTCGTCGTAGTCATGCTGGTTTGGATGCTCGTTGGAGGGCGGGCCGTGCGGGTTATTCGTGTAGTCCATGCACGTGCCCAAGTTCGTGTTGTTGAAAGTCTCGTCCTGGTGATCGAGGCCAAACGTGTGGCCGATCTCCTGACACATCACGAGGTGTCTCCATCCCGGGGTGTTGTACGTTGGGGTGTTGAAGTACGTATCATTGACCTTCGTGACACCCTGCGTGATATGTCCACCCGAGAGCCAGATCTGAGCCAGGCCGAGCCAACCGGTATTGCCGTACTTGGCGCTGCAGACCTCCACGCGCCCGCCGGTGGGGCGACAGTTCCGCGGCTTGCTCACGTTCCCGCCCGTCACGATCGTGGTGTCCAGCACGATGGACTGGCTCCAGTCGTTCGAGGCGTCGGAGAGAGACGCGTCCCAGGCGCTCGACACGTTGTCGCCGAGCTTCAGGGTGAACGGGTTGCTCGTACGCGCCCAATGGTAACCGCCCCACGAATGACTCGCGGATGCGACGGCTGGGAACGCGGCCAATGCCAACGAAATCAGAAGTGCTGTGAGTAAACATCGATGAAACGTTGTGAACATGAGAGCCTCCTTTTCTAAATGGCGTCTGTAAGAATGTCGTGCGCACGAACAGGATGGAACTCGTCTACCTCGCCTCGGGTCACCTCCTTTGGCTGCGCCCCGAGGGGGAGCAACCTGAAAGTTTTCTGGCCGTCACGTTCGGGCCCCCGGTGGCGCGCGAAGGGACCACGCGACCGATCCGACACAGACGAAGCCCTGACTACCTTACTCCATTTTACAATCTATCACATATCAACCTGGAGCGAAACAGAACGTTCAACTTCCAAGGGCCTGACCCTCACCCTCACGTGCTCTCTCGGAAATACTTTGCCGCATCGTTCGCCATGCGCTGTGTGCACCAGCGCGCATAGAAGTTGCCGAGAACACGGCCGAGCCAGCGCGCAGGCCACGCATCCGGAAACGCATAATCGATGAAAACGCGAAGTCGCGACGAATCGCCTTGTGGCGTGATCTCGAACCCCATCCCGTACCGACCAATGACCAACAGATTGGGGGTGCCGATGGTTTCCCAGACCTTTCGCAACGGAGGAATCCGCTCAGTCACGACTTCCTCTACGGAGAGATGGAAACCCAGTACCCGGCCGCTCAGGCGAATCGTAGACCCCACGGCGCGTCCCTTGGCGGCATCAAGCTCGATCGCCATGCGCGAACCCGCCATCATCCAGGTGGCCGGACAAATGAGTGGGATCGTCCAAGTACGTAAAGACAGCGTCCGCAGGAGCGCGTAATGCGACACAACTTTCGAAATGAATGGGCAACATGGAGAGGGCCTAACGCTGGTGACACCTATGCGGTCAGGGCTTGAATCTTGTTATCCCGCGACGCTCCGGCCAACGGGGCTAATCATGAAGCCATCACCTTCCAGATTGCAAGGCTACTATTCCTGTCATTTACGAGACCGGCTCCTTATCAAGATTGAAGACCCCGCGACCTCTGACCCCGCGCGGAATCGGAGCCTGTTCAGGAATGCGTTAGATACAAGGCGCCGGGAGAACCGGACTGTAGGGGCGTATTGCAATACGCCCCTACGAAGACGTGAGCACCGGAAGCGCAGCGGCAATGCAGCAGATGACCATTGCTTCACGATGCAGAAATCGCATTCATGGACAGGCTCCTAGCCCTTCGGGCACGAGCGCTGATGGTCGTTGACCAACCCCACGCCCTGCATAAACGCATACACGATCGTGGAGCCGACGAAGCTGAACCCGCGATCGTGGAGATCTTTGGATAGCGAGTCCGACTCGGGTGAGCGCGCCGGGAGTGCACCGCCAGGATGTCGCCGACGAATCGGCCGGCCGCCGACAAACTCCCACAGATAGTCTGAAAAAGCACCGAAGTCTTCTCGGACCGTCAGCACGGCCTTGGCGTTGTTGATTGCGGCGTCGATCTTCTGACGGTTGCGAATGATGCCCGTGTCCGCCAAGAGCCTTCGCCGCTCGCGCGCGCCGTAGGTTGCCACTCGATCCGCCTCAAAGTTGTGGAACGCGTGCCGGAAATTCTCGCGCTTGTAAAGAATCGTCCGCCATGAAAGCCCAGCCTGAAATCCGCTCAACACCAACTGTTCGAACAACAGCCGGTCATCCCGAACCGGAACACCCCACTCGTCGCGGTAGACGATGAACAAAGGATCATCCGTCGTCCAGCAGCGGCAACGGCCATCCTGCTCCGGTATCTTCTTGGCCATGGCCTTGTAGTGTTTCGCCTGTGTTTGAAAAATGGACCTGTCGCCTAATTACGGCGCGCTTGAATCAGGTTCGCGTATATTAGCGCGTGATCTTATGAGTTCGACTGAGTTTCCGTCAATCGTTGGGTAGTTCACAATCCAATCCTTGCTAAGCACGCCCTCAACCTTGATCAAATCACCCTTCTGAAGACTGAAGAGAAGTTCTCTAAATGACCTGCCATATACTGCGAATCCTAACACCGGGAGAGGCGCAGTAGACTTTTCGCTTTTGAAAGCCATCAGCACAGGCCCCTTTCCGAAGATCGAAGAGGTCCTTATTGACGTCACGCCCTCTACCGAGACTACCCACTCCACCTCCTTTCCGGCTGATCGCGATATGAACTCCTCATGTTCACGGAATCGGTCCGAAAGACTCTCATGTCGTTGTGTGAATTCTTCAAATGACATTTCCACCTTCGTGTTTTCACCAGAATCAGATGAGGAACTTGTGAAGACACCGCAGTATGTTAAACCCTGAAAGATGCCAAACAATGAGGCAATTATTCCGGCCCACACTATCAGGGGATGTTTCTCTACAGCCCTAGTGAGCCTTCTAAAGTCATCTGGTCGAATCAGGTGTGCAAGCAAAGGTGAAAGTCTCATCTAGGGTCGCATACAGGACGACATTTCACTTGTCTCCATACGGTCTGTTGCTGGTTCCTCCCGCCCGACTGCCTCCACGCGCTTGGTCACTTTCTCGAGGCCGAAGAGCGGCATGTTGTTGTAGACGCACTCGAAGTCCCCGGGGCGGACGCGGTAGGTTTCGTGCCAGATACCCACGTCCCTGCTGCTCCCCACGGCCTTGTTGAACGCGACCCATGCGGGCCAATGCGTTTTGTTTCGGTCTTTCGCGTACCGCTCCAGGTGCTCGAACGAGCGCCAATACTGGACCATGATGGAGGGATTGCCGAACCACGCCTGGGTACCGAGAAAACCCGAGTTGGTGTTGGCCGACAGCTCCCGTATCATGCGCGGCATCGCGAGGACTACGGGCAGCCACTTGTAGATTTTCCAGAACGCGTTGATGCGCATGCCGATGAGGAAGACCACGAACTCCCCCTCCACTTCGGCGGTCATTCGTTTGGCAAGGGCGGTCGCCATGTCTTGGGTTGCTCCTTCAGAGGAGGTAAGCGCCGGCGATGACGAGGGCGCGAGCCCATCGGTCGCCCTCGGAGATCCTCCCTCGCCCCATTTAGGAAATGGGGATAAGGGCTTCACGTCATCGACCTAGCTGTATTTCAGCACCGCCGCCATGAAAATGATCAACACGCCAAGAACCAGCGTGGCTTCTTGAAACGGGAAGTGTTCGAGGGGTTTGCGGTTGCCGAGTTCTTTGAGGTGGAGGAGGTAGAAGGTGAGCAGGATCGTGAAGAAGAAGATCTTGAGCATCAGCGCGTTGAAGTACATCCCG
>Ga0210377_10005693_pt1 | contig 10203 bp, 7 predicted proteins | sample PLM4_65_b1redo_FD_155480 | JGI IMG/M metagenome (GOLD analysis project Ga0210377, IMG submission 155480) | Groundwater sediment microbial communities from an aquifer in East River, Colorado, USA - PLM4_65_b1 redo | ecosystem: Environmental > Terrestrial > Soil > Riparian zone | place: USA: East...
TGCGCCCGACTGGCGCTACCACCTCGGACGCGACGACCAGCCTTGGTATCCGACGATGCGGCTGTTTCGCCAGGAGCGCGACGGCGACTGGTCCGGCGCGATCGCGAGAGCCGCCGAGGAACTCGTGCGCCGCGCCGGGCGGGGATAGGCGGGGCACGACGGTGCGCGCGCGCGCTGCAGGGTCGCCGAACAGCGGCGCGTGGCTGTTGCTGCTTGGCGCCGTGGGGGCGTACCTGTGGATCTTTCTGCCGTGGTTGCCGGCCAGCGGAACTCCTGGCGGCCATGACTACGCGTTGCACCTGCCCAACATGCTGGCGGGCAACTTCTGGTACCTGTCCAACGGCCCCTTCGCCGTCCCCTGGTTCAGCCCGGCGCAGTGCGCCGGCGTGCCGTTTATCGCTGACCTGAATACCGCCTACTACTCGCTGCCGCAGTGGGCGAGCTTCGTGCTTGGTCCGGTTGCCGCGGTGCGGGCGACTTTCGTGCTGTTTGCGGTTGTCGGGGCGTGCGGGTTCTACATGCTGCTGCGCGGGCCCTTCGCGGCTTCGTCGTGGGCGGCGGCGGTCGCGGCAGTGCTGTTCCTTTTCAGCGGGTTTTTCACCTACCGCATGATCGTGGGCCATCTGACTTTCCACCCCTACGCGCTCGCGCCGTGGCTTGCATGGGCGGTGCTTTCCGGCAGTGGTGGTGCCGCACGTGGCCGTCTGGGTCGCGCCTGGCCCGCGCTCGCCGGCGGACTCATGTTTGCGTATATGTTCCACGCCGGCATGGTGCACGGGATCGCCCCGGTCGCACTCGCGGTCGCCGTGATCGTGCTGTTGCACGGGCAGTCGCATGGCCACCGGCCAGGCCCGTGGCTCGGGCTCGCTGCCGCGGCTGCGATTGCTCTCACCCTGGGCGCGCAGCGGCTGTTCGCAGCATTCGCTTTCATGCAGAATTTCCCGCGCAACGAGTATCCGCTGCCCGGATTCACCAATCTGTTCGATGCGCTTCGCATCGCCGCGCAGGCGCTGTTCTGGCGGCCTCCCGTGGCGGCGGCGCAGCCGCTCCTTGCCAATCTCGATCTGCCGCTGGAGCAGCACGAGTGGGAGTACGGCATGGGGCCGGCGGCCGCGCTGCTCCTCATCGCCGCGCTGGCTGTAACGTGGTGGCGCGGCCGCGGGGCGGGCGATTTCCTGAGCCGGCGCACGCTGCTCTGCGCAGGCGTGGTCGCGGCAGCGCTTGTATTGCCGCTGGTGCTCAATTGGTACCAGCCGGCCTGGCACGCGTTCCTGAAGGGCCAGCCGCTGCTTGGCTCCAGCAGCAACTTGGTGCGCTGGTTCGCGCTGTACGTCCCGGTCGTCGCGCTTTGTGCCGGCCTGTCGCTGGATCGCATCCTGCGCGCGGACCGGCAGCGTGCCGCCGCCGCTCTGCTGGTGGCGCTTGCCACCATCGCGTGGAACTGGTCCGCCGATCGCGGCTACTATCGCGCCCACGGCTACGATCCCGCGGTCATTGAGAAATCGTGGCACGCGGTCAGGTCCGGGGCGCCAGTGCCCGCGATCAGCGACCTGTCGGTGCGGGTGGACGGGGCCGGGCAACTGGCCGTGCCCATCGACCGCAATGACGATCTGGCCCGGGGCTACTCCCAACTGCTCTGTTACCAGCCGATGTTCGGCTACGGGCTCGAGCGGCTGCCCTTCGGCGCGCTGCGCCCCGGCCCTGCGCTGGCAGACCTGGGCAACGGCAGCTTGAACCTGAAAAATCCCGCCTGCTACCTGTTCCCGGAAGCGAATCGTTGCGTGCCGGGCGATCATTTCCGGGTGGAGCAGCGCGCTGCCGCGGAAGCCTTCCTGCGCTATCGCCCGTTCCCGTTCGAACGGTCCGCGCGGCAGCGCGTAGCGGACGCCGTGACGATCGCCTCGCTTCTGGCGATCATCGCCGCCCTGGCGCTCGGCACGGTGCTGGCGTTGCGCCGGCGGCCTAGCGCGGGCGCCACACCAGGCTCGCGCTAATGGCATAGTTCCAGACCGTTCCGACCAGCGCGCCGGCCAGCGCCGCCACCCACCAGATGGGCTGCTGCAGGAACAGCACGCTGGCGAGGCCGACGTTGGCGACCACGCCAAAACCGCATACCAGGTAGAAGAACGCGAGCCCCCGCAGCTGCGCCGCGCCGCGCAGTCGGCGGTCACGGTGGGTGATCGCGTTGTTGAGGAAGAAATTGCTGGTCATCGCGACCACGGTCGCCAGCAGCTGCGCAATGACGAACTCCTGGCCGAGCCGCAGCACGCTCCACGCCACCCCCAAATGCACGAGTATGCCGAGCGCGCCGACGAAGCAGAACAGCACAAAGCGCAGGGGCAGCAGGCCGCCGCAGAGCTTGGAGACGAGCAAGGCCGCAAACTCCAGCGCCACTTTCGGGTCGAGCTTGCTTTCCCCGCGCTCGCGCGGGCGGAATCGGTACGGCAGCTCGACGATCCTGGTTGCGGGGGGCGCCGAGGTGACGAGATCGACCAGGATCTTGAAGCCGTCGGGGCTGATGCGCGGGGCGACCCGTTCGATCAAGCTGCGGCGCGCCATGAAATAGCCGCTCAACGGGTCGCTCAGCCGCACGCCGAACAGGTGCCGCACCAGCCGGCCGCCCAGCGCCGACAACGCGCGGCGCGAGCCGGGGAGCGCATCGCCGCTGCCCCCGTCGGCGTAGCGCGTGGCGACCGCCAGGTCGGCTTCCCCGGCATCGAGCGCGGCCTTCATCCGGGGCAACAAGGTCTCATCGTGCTGCAGATCGGCGTCGATGACCGCGACGATCGGCGCATGCGCCGACAGCATGCCTTCGAGCGCGGCGCCCGACAGCCCGCGCCTGCCGCAGCGGGTGACCAGCCTGCAGCGCGGATCGGCCCGCGCCGCGGCGCGCACCTCGTCGGCGGTGCCGTCGGGGGAGGAATCGTCGACGAACACGATCTCAAAGGCGGTACCGGAAAGCGCGGCCGCAAGGCGCGCCACCAGCGGCTCCACGTTGGCGCGCTCGTTGTAGACCGGCACCACGATCGTGAGTTCTGCTGCCGGGAGACCGGTGCGCATGCACGGATTCTAAGTCGGCCAGCGATGCACATGCGGTCACACTGGTCGGCTCAGCGGCAGGCGGGAGGTCTCACCTCCCCTGGCGGCAATGTGCCGGGGGGCGACTCGAGCCGCTGCAGTTCGAGGAAAGCGCCCCGGTAGCCGAGTTCCCCGGCCTTGCGGTAACTGGACTTGGCTTCCTCGATGTGATCCATGCACTCCAGCGCGAGGCCAAGGCGGTGATGCACGATGCCACTGGCGGGCTGAAACTCGAGAGTGCGAACCAGGTAGGCGCGGGCGAGTTCGAACTCCCGCAGATGCAGGTGCACCGCGCCGCGCGCGTAGTAGCACTGCGGCGTCTGCGGATACTGCGCGATACACCGTTCGGTGACGTCAATCGCCTTGCGCGGAGCGCCGGCGTACAGGTACTCGCGGCCCAGGCCGTACAGGGTGCGCCAGCCCAACGGCACGGGCTTCTCGGGCAGCTTTGCAACCGCGTCCTCCCACAGCAGCAGCGGGCTGGAGAAGGTCCTCAACCGATCGTGGGCCGCATACGCGAGCAGCAGCCCTACCACCAGCCCGGCGGCGATCAGCCCGCGGCGCGAGGCGAGCGCCAGCCCGGACACGACGGCGCAGGCGATGCCGGGCGCCCAAAGGTAGCTGCGGTAGAGGACGAAAGGCTCCTGGAATCGCGCGGCGCTGAACTCGACGAGGAACATGACCCAGACGTACAGCAGGCCGCATCCGGCAAGCGCGGCGACTCCCCTGCGCATCAGCAACCCCGCCCCGAGCGCGGCAAACCCTACGAAGGCGAGCACCTTGACGGCGATCCATGCCGGCGACCACGAGCCGAGGAAATCCACCCGCAGGTCGATCGACATCGCACCTGGATCGGGCCACAGCCACAACGCGAGGTACTTGAAGAACAGACCCGCTTGCGTCACCGCGCTCATGAGCAGGGGTTGGTCCGAGACGTTGACGCCGGAGGCATCCTCGAGCTGCGCGGCGATGGCGCTGAACGCTTCCTCATAGGCCCCGCCGATCACCCCCGTGCTGCGCAGAACGACGAAGATCGCAACCGGTGCGCAGGCCGCGAGGTAGATCGCCGCATGGCGCAGTGCGAAGCGCGTGGCGACTTCCCCCAGCATGGCGGCCGGCAGCACGGCGGCCGGCAGCAGCACCGCGTGCTCCTTCGATAGCACCGCCAGCGAGTACAGCAGGGCGGCGGAAAGCGCGTCGGCATGGCTGCCGCCCCTCAGGCCGCGCAGGAACAGGATCCAGGACAACAGCGAAAACAGCGTCGCCAGCACGATGCTGCGCTGGACGAGGTAGGCTGCGCCATACACGGCGACCGGGTGCAAGGCGAACGCGGCGGCGACCAACGCGGCGCACAGGGCTGCATCGCCTTCGCGAGGCGGTGGCAACGCCGTTCTCTGCAACACATACAGCAGGCGATACAGCGCAAGCGCGCAGGCGATGTGCAGCACCAGGCTCACGCTGCGTTGCGCGACAACGCCGCCCCACAGCACCTCGGTGGCGGTCAGCGAGAAATACGCCGGCAGCCTGAGGTCGAAGCCGATCGGATGGGTGGCGAAATAGGCGAACAGACGGCCGGAGAAGAAGATGCGGTCGTCGAATACCAGGGGATTGCCCAGGAAAGGCAGATACAGCGCGGCCGCGAGCGCGGCGATGGCGCAGGCGGTGATGCCGTGCCTCACGGACATGCCGAGCGTCATTCGAAGCGCAACGCCTCGACCGGGTTGAGGCGGGCGGCCTTGCGCGCCGGGTAGAAACCGAAAAACACGCCGATGACGAAAGCGAAGGCCACCGCCAGCAGCACTGCCTGCGGCGCGACCACGATGCGCCAGCCCGCCAGTTGCGCGACGCCGAACGCCGCTGCCATGCCGAGCGCCACGCCCACCAGGCCGCCGATCAGCGACAGCGTCACCGCCTCGACCAGGAACTGGCCCAGGATGTCGCGGGTGCGGGCGCCGACCGCCATGCGCAGGCCGATCTCGCGCGTGCGTTCGGTAACCGACACCAGCATGATGTTCATGATGCCGATGCCGCCGACCACCAGCGACACCGAGGCCACCGCGGCCAGCAGCAGCGCCAGCACGCGGCTGGAGGCTTCCTGCGTGGCGGCGACCTCCTCCAGGTTGCGCAGCGAGAAGTCGTCGTCCTGCCCGGGCTGCAGGCGGTGCCGCTGGCGCAGCAGCGCGCGCACCTGCTCCTCGGCGGCTTTCATGTCGTAGCCCTCCGCCACTTTGACCCAGATGGTGCCGACACTGCGCTGCTTGGCGAGGTTGGAGGCGCCCAGCACGCGTTTGCGCGCGGTGCTGATGGGCATCAGGATAAGGTCGTCCTGGTCGGTGCCCATCATGCTCTGGCCCTTGGACTCGAGCACGCCGATCACGGTGAAAGGCACGCGCCGGATTCTGATCGCCTGGCCGATGGGGTCGGTGCCGCCGAACAACTGCCGCGCCACGGTCTGGCCGATCAGGCAAACCTTGGTGGCGCCCACCATGTCGGTAGTGTCGAACAGGCGCCCGGCCGCCAGTTCCCATTGGCGCACGTCGATGTATTCTGGCGTGACCCCGAAGATCACCGTCGACCAGTTCTGGTTGCCCCACACGATTTGCGCCGTGCCGCGCAGCGCCGGCGCGGCCATGGCCTGCGGCAACTCGCGCGGGATTGCGGCGGCGTCGTCCTCCGAGATGGTCTGGTTGGAGCCGAATCCCATGCGCACCCCGCCCGCGGTGGTGGTGCCGGACAGGATGAGCAGGAGGTTGGAACCGAGCGAACGGATCTGTTCCTCCACCCGCGCCTGCGCGCCGGCGCCGACCGCGATCATCACGATCACCGCGGCGACGCCGATGATGATGCCGAGCATGGTGAGCGCGCTGCGCAGCTTGTTCACCGCCAGCGCGCGCATCGCCACCCGCAGCAGGCCGAGGACGTTCATTGGGCAACCGCGGCGTCCACCGCCTCGCCATGCAGCTCCGCGAGCGCGTCATCCGGCCGCGCGTTGACCTGGTCCTCGACCAGGCGCCCGTCGAGGAAACGCAGGATCCGGCGGGCGAAGCGCGCGACATCGGGCTCGTGCGTCACCAGCAGCACGGTCATGCCCTGCCGGTTGAGTTCCTGCAGCAGCCCCATGATCTCCAGGCTGGTGCGCGAGTCGAGCGCCCCGGTGGGCTCGTCGGCGAGGATCAGCAGCGGGCGCGTGACCAGCGCGCGCGCGATGGCCACACGCTGCTGCTGACCGCCGGAGAGTTGCGCCGGCTGGTGGCCGGCGCGCTCGGCGAGGCCCACCTTGGCCAGCATTTCCAGTGCGCGGCTGCGGCGCTCGCCCGCCGCCACGCCCGCATAGACCAGCGGCAGCTCGACATTCTCGACCGCTGCGGTGCGCGCCAGCAGATTGAAGTTCTGGAACACGAAACCGATGTTGCGGTTGCGCACCTCGGCGAGCTCGTCGCCGGCAAGTTCAGAGACGCGCTTGCCGCCCAGCGCGTACTCGCCCGAAGTCGGGTGGTCGAGGCAGCCGAGCAGGTTCATGAAGGTCGACTTGCCCGAGCCGGACGGACCCATCACCGCGCTGAACTCACCTTGCGCGATGTCGACGCTGACGCCGGCGAGGGCGCGGATCTGGTTGTCGCCGACCCGGTAGATCTTCACCAGGTCGCGCGTGCGGATCAGCGGTACCGGCATCAGAACAGGCGCGGCCCCGTGGGCCCGCCGGCCTTCTTCGCCGCCCCCGCCGGTTCGCCCGCGCCCAGGATGACCTCGTCGCCTTCCTGCAGCGGGCCTTCGAGGATCTCGGTGCTGGTGCCGTCGGTGAGGCCGGTGCGCACGTCCACCGGCCGGGGCTGGCCGTCGGGCCCGGGAACCCATACCCGTCCCGCTGCCGCGGTCCCGGCGCGGGCGCTGCCCATTTCCTCGAGCAGGCGCTCGTAGGCGGGCTTCTGCGCCTCGGTGAGGATTTCCATCACGCGCGCGCGCGATTCGGCGCGCAGCCGCTCGCCCGCCTTGCGGCGGTCGGCTTCCTGCGGCAACTCGCGCAGTGCGGCTATTTTCAGGCGCACGTCGTCGAACACCTGGTCCAGCTTCGCCCTTTGCGCGTCGTCGGGTTTGAGCTCGGTGTAGACGCGCTGCCGGAACTGCTGCGCCGCGTCGCCGCCCCCCTGCTGCGCCGGCGCCGCGGCGGCGGGTTTGCTGTCGAGCGCGCCCGCCGGGCGGAAGCGCAGCGCGGCGTTGGCCAGCTTGAGAACGGCATCGCGTTTCTCGACCACCACGCGCACGTTCGCCGTCATGCCGGGAAGCAGGGACAGGTCCGGGTTGGCGGCCGAGATCACCACCGTGTAGCTGATCACGTTCTGCACGTTCACCGGGGACTTGCGGATCTGGCGGATCTCGCCGTTGAAGTTGCGCCTGGGAAAGGCGTCGACCGTGAACGTGGCCTGCTGGCCGACGCGCAGGCGCCCGACGTCGGCCTCGTCGATCGCCGCCTCCACCTGCATGTCGCGCAGGTCCTGCGCGATGGTGAACAGCACCGGCGCCTGCAGGCTGGCGGCGACGGTCTGCCCGGCATCCACATTGCGCAGGATCACGGTGCCGTCCACCGGCGCGCGGATGATGGTGCGCTCCAGGTCCACTTGCGACTGCTTGAGCAGCGACTCGCGCTGCTTGACGGTGGCCTGAGCGCTGAGCACCTGCGCTTCGCTGACGTGGATCTGCGCTTCGACCGCCTTGAGCTGCTCGCGCGTGCCGTCGAGCAGGGTGCGCGCCTTGTCGAGTTCGGCGCCCGAGATGAAGTTCTTCTCCACCAGCGTCTTCTTGCGCTCGTAGTCGCGCTGCGCGTCGGCGAGCGTCACTTTCACGCGGCCGACCTCGGCCTGCTGCGCGGCGAGCCCCGAGCGCGCCACGGCCACCGCGCTGTGCGCGGCGTCGAGGTCGGCGCGCGCCTGGTTGACGCGCAACTCGAAGGTCTGCGGGTCGATGCGCGCGATCACCTGGTCCTTCTTCACCGCGGTGTTGAAATCGGCGTTGATCTCCTTCACCTGGCCCGAGATCTGCGAGCCCACCTGCACGGTGGTGACCGCATTCAGCGTGCCGCTCGCCGCCACCACCGACTGCAAGGCGCCGCGCTCCACCTTGACCACGCGCAACTTCTGCTCGCCGGCGCCGCCGCGCGATTGCAGCCAGGCGTAGCCGCCCACCGCGACCAACAGCACGGCGAGGACGGCGAGCAGCCTGGCGAAAGTGAGCTTCAAGGTTCAGCCGCGGCGGGACGGCCGGCGCCAGGTGCCGGAACGGCCGCCGCGTTTCTCCTCCAGGCGCAGATCGGTCAGCACCATGCCGCGGTCCACGGCCTTGAGCATGTCGTAGACCGTGAGCAGCCCGACCGCTGCTGCAGCCAGCGCCTCCATTTCGACGCCGGTGCGGCCGCGGCATTCCACGGTGGCCTCGATGCCCACCGCGCAGCGCTTCGCGTCGAGCACGAACTCCACGGCGGCGCGGGTGATGGCGATCGGGTGCGCGAGCGGGATCAGCTCGGGCGCGCGCTTCGCCGCCTGGATCGCGGCGATGCGCGCCACGCCCAGCACGTCGCCCTTTTTCGCGCGTCCGGCCGCCACCACGCGCAGCGTCGCCGCGCGCATCAGGATGCGGCCCGACGCGATCGCCACGCGGCGCGTCTGCGCCTTCGCGCCGACGTCCACCATGTGCGCGCGCCCGCGCGGATCGAAATGCGTGAGTCTGCGTGCTGGCCTGCGCGTCGGTTTGGGGGCCATGCCTGCTCCGGAACTTGCAGCTGGCGACGGTATCATATCTGCATGCGCCTCATGCTTGTGCTGCTCGCCGGGCTGGCCGCCGTGCTGTCGCCGGCCACGCACTCGCTCGCGCAGCCGCTGCCCGAGCTGGGCGATGCCGCGGGCGCCGCGATCGCGCCGCAGGTCGAGCGGCGCATCGGCGAGAGCATCATGCGCGGGATACGCGAGAGCGATCCGGCGTACATGGACGACCCCGAGGTCGCACGCTACCTCGACGGCCTGGGCCGGCGCCTGCTCGGTGCGGTGCCCGGCGCGGGCCAGGACTTCGAATTCTTCGCCATGCGCGACGCGGCGATCAACGCCTTCGCCCTGCCGGGCGGCTTCATCGGCGTGCACAGCGGGCTGCTCACCGCGGCAGCGAGCGAGTCGGAAGTCGCCTCGGTGCTGGCGCACGAGATCGCGCACGTCACGCAGCGCCACGTGGCGCGCCTGATCGGAGCGCAAAAGCAGATGCAGCTGCCGAGCATGATCGCGCTCGCCGCCGCCATCCTCATCGGGCGCTCGCGCCCGGACCTGGCCACCGGCGCCGCGGCCGCGGCGCAGGCCGGCGCCGTCCAGCAGCAGCTGAGCTACACGCGCGACTTCGAGCGCGAGGCGGACCGCGTCGGCTTCCAGACCCTGGTGGGGGCCGGTTTCGACGTGCACGCCATGCCGTCGTTCTTCGAGAAGATGCAGCGTCAGGCCCGCGTGGCCGACGACGGCACGATGCCGAGTTACCTGCGCACCCACCCGATGAGCACGGAACGCATCGCCGATGCCGGCAGCCGCGCCGCCAGCGCCCCGTACCGCCAGTACCTCGACAGCCTGGAGTTTCACCTGGTGCGCGCCAAGCTGCGCGCGGAGAGCGGCGAGCCGCTCGCAGCGGTGGCGCATTTCGCCGCGGCCGTGCGCGAGCGGCGCTACGCCAACGAGGCCGCCTCGCGCTACGGGCTGGTCGCGGCGCATTTGCGCGCACGCCAGATACGCGAGGCGCAGAGCGGGCTCGCGGGGTTGCGCGCTGTGGGCGCGGCGAGCCCGATGATCGAGGCCCTGGCGGCGCGGGTGCAGAAGGCCTCCGGCGACGCGGCCGGCGCACTGGTCACCCTGCGCCAGGCGCTGCAGCGCTTTCCCGACTGGCTGCCGCTGGTGTACGACCATGCCGACGCCCTGCGCCAGGCGGGTCGCCAGGCGGAGGCGCTCGCCGCGCTTGCCGAGCCGCTGCGCCACAATCCGCGCGACCTGCGCCTGCGCGCGCTGCAGGCGCAGCTCTACGCCGGGCTCGGCAAGCGCCTGCTGCAGCACCAGGCGCAGGCCGAGCTGTACGTGCTGCGCGGCAGCCTGCCGGCGGCGGTGG
>Ga0210377_10005694_pt1 | contig 10203 bp, 5 predicted proteins | sample PLM4_65_b1redo_FD_155480 | JGI IMG/M metagenome (GOLD analysis project Ga0210377, IMG submission 155480) | Groundwater sediment microbial communities from an aquifer in East River, Colorado, USA - PLM4_65_b1 redo | ecosystem: Environmental > Terrestrial > Soil > Riparian zone | place: USA: East...
CCCAGGTGGTCGCGGGCCCCTGGCTCGCCGACACGCTCAAGGGACTTCGCAGCCCGGAGGGGTTGGCCCGCGTCGAGCCCGGCCGTGCGCTCAACGGCAGGCTCCGGCCCTATCAACAAGTGGGGGTACAGTGGCTCTACCTTCTCTCACAGCTTGGTCTCGGCGCGTGTCTTGCGGATGACATGGGTCTCGGCAAGACCATCCAGGTGCTGTCGCTGCTCCTCGTTCTCCGAAGCCAGGGGAATGGCAAACGGCGGCCCAGCCTGCTGGTCGCACCCGCCTCGCTGCTCGCCAACTGGACCTCGGAGATCGAGCGGTTCGCACCCAGCCTCCGGGCGCTCGTCGCCCATCCGTCGGTCCTGCCGGCGCCCCAGCTCAAGGCGCTCGGACCGGAGCGCCTCGCGGATGTGGACCTGGTCATGACCAGCTACGGCTCGCTGCTGCGCCTCCCGTGGCTGGCGGACACCTCGTGGCACCTTGTCGTCCTTGACGAGGCACAAGCCATCAAGAACCCCGGCGCCAAGCAGACTCGGGCCGCCAAGAGGCTCGTGGCGCGAGCGCGGTTCGCGCTCACCGGCACGCCGATCGAAAACCGGCTCGGGGATCTGTGGTCCATCTTCGATTTCATCAACCCGGGGCTCCTCGGGTCGGCCAGTGACTTCACCACCCTCGTCAAACATCTCGCCGATCGGCCCCACAACCCGTACGGTCCCCTGCGCGAGCTCGTGCGTCCCTACATCCTGCGCCGTCTGAAGACCGACAAGACCGTCATCGCCGACCTGCCCGACAAGACCGAGGTCAAAGCCTACTGCCAGCTCAGCCGCAAGCAGGCGGCGCTCTACCAGCAGGCCGTGAAGGAGCTGTCCGTGCAACTCGAGGACGCCGAAGGTATCCGGCGCAAGGGTGTTGTTCTATCATTCCTGATGAGGTTCAAGCAGATTTGCAATCACCCATCGCAGTGGCTGGGTGACGGGGCCTGGGCCGAGGAGGACAGCGGCAAGTGGGCGCGCCTGCGCGACCTCGCCGAGGTGATCGCCGCCAAGCAGGAGAAAGCGCTGGTCTTCACCCAGTTCAGGGAGGTGACCGCTCCGCTCGCGGCCTTTCTCGGATCGGTGTTCGGGCGGCCCGGGCTCGTGCTCCATGGCGGGACCGAGGTGAGGAAGCGCAAGGAGCTGGTGCGCCGGTTCCAGGAGGACGACGCCGTGCCCTTTTTCGTGCTCTCGCTCAAGGCGGGGGGCGCCGGCCTCAACCTCACCGCCGCCTCCCATGTCGTCCACTTCGACAGGTGGTGGAACCCGGCGGTCGAGAACCAGGCCACGGACCGGGCCTTCCGTATCGGCCAGACCAGGAACGTGCTCGTGCACAAGTTCGTTTGCCGGGGTACCGTCGAGGAGAAGATCGACCTTCTGATCGAATCGAAGCGACAGCTCTCGAAGGACCTGCTCGAAGGCGGCGCCGAGATGCTCCTGACCGAGCTGAAGGACGAGGACCTCCTCAATCTCGTCGCCCTCGACATCAACGCCGCTTTGAAGGAGACGTGATCCATGTTCTACGGTTGGAGGCCGTACGTTCCCGTAGCCGCGCGGCGGCTGCAAGCCGCGCGCGAGATGGCGAAACTCAGGAAGAAAGGGCACCCCGTCTCACCGGTGGTGATCCAGGGGCGCACGATCGCCAGGACCTTCTGGGGCAAGGCGTGGTGCGACAACCTCGAGCGTTACAGCGACTATGCGAACCGCCTGCCGCGCGGGCGAACCTACGTCCGCAACGGCTCGGTGCTCGATCTTCGGATCGACTCCGGCGAAGTCAAGGCCCTGGTCAGCGGGTCCCGGATCTACAAGGTGGCGGTGAAGGTCTCGCCGGTCCCGAGGCCGCGGTGGAGGTCCATCTCCAGGGACTGCGCGGGCGCCATCGACTCGCTCGTCGAGCTCTTGCAGGGACGCTTCTCCAAGGGCGTCATGGAGCGCATCTGCCGTCAGCGGACAGGCCTCTTCCCATCGCCGGACGAGATCACGCTCGCGTGCAGCTGCCCGGACTGGGCGTCGATGTGCAAGCACCTCGCGGCGGTGCTCTACGGCGTCGGCGCCCGGCTCGACGAAAAGCCCGAACTGCTGTTCAGGCTGCGCGACGTCGACGAGAAGGAGCTGATCGCCACGGTCGGCAAGCGCCTCCCGCTGGCCAGGAAGGGACCCGCTGCGGCAAAGGTCCTGGACGCCGGCGACCTCTCCGCGCTCTTCGGGCTGGAGATGGCCAGGGGCGCGGAGGCGGCAGCCTCCGTTGCCGACCGCAAAGTGAAGCCCCGGCGCGCGAAGGCGCCGGCCGCCAGGAAGGCCAAGACGCGGCGCCCCGCCAGGCGATGAGGTCGAGACCGCGACGGCACGCCCGATGACCCCCGATCCGCCGCCGGCATGGATTTCTTATGCGCGGGTAAATCTGCCGCTATAATACCCGCATGTATGAACGACTCCTCTTCACCCGGATTCGGGCTCACGCCCGCAGCGTTCTCCTGCTGGGGCCGCGGCAGGTCGGCAAGTCCACCCTGCTCCGCGCTCTGCGACCCGACCTGACGATCGACCTCGCCGGGCTGTCGACCTTTCGCGAGTACGTCGGGCAACCGGAGCGATTCGAGCGCGAGATGGAGGCGGCCTCTCCCCGGATCCGCTGTGTCATGATCGACGAGGTCCATGCGCGACATCGGCGGCTACGCCCGGCTGCTCGATCTTGTGGCCGCGTCCTCCGGCCGCATACTCAGCCTGCATGCGCTCTCGCGCGAGGCCGGCATCAGCTATGAGACCGCCCGCCGCTATCTCGAAGTCCTGGAGGACACCCTCGTCCTGTTCCGGATTCCGGCCTGGTCAGGCTCCGATCGTGCCAGCCTTGTGGCCCACCCGAAGCTGTTGCTGTTCGACATCGGCGTCCGCAACGCGATCCTGAGGCGCCCCCTCGACCACCCTCTCGGTGACGAGCGCGGACTTCTTCTCGAACACCTCGTAGGCCTCGAGCTGGCGCGCAGGACTTCCGGACTCTGGCCGGGGGCGCGCCTTTTTCACTTCCGAACACGGCATGGAGCCGAAGTGGACTACGTCCTGGAGGCAGGCCGGGAGGCGTGGGGGATCGAGGTCAAGGCATCACGAACCGTTGACGCGCGCGATCTGCGGGGATTCGATGCCCTCGCCGACCGCGTGTCGCGCCTGAAACGTCGCATCGTCGTCTTCCTGGGTTCCCGCCGCCAGAAGATAGGTAATGTCGAGGCTATTCCGCTGGAGATTTTCCTGGACGAGTTGCCTGCCTGAATCGGCACTGCGCGTGGTGATACTGAAGGTGCCGGGGGCCCGAGTCGAACCCGCATGACTCAGAGTGTCAGGGGATTATGTTGCGGTAGGGACGCCGGTCGCCCGGCGCCCCCCGCACAGATCCGGACGTGCGGAATTACCGCATCCGGCTCCCACCTTGGGTGACAACGCCCAGACGCACGAGCGGATAGGGATGGCAGATGCGCGGGGTCGGTAGCCATCGGGCGACGAGTGTTCGGAGCCGGCGCGCGGTGATGCGGTGGCACTGACTGCGCCGCCGCAACACGCGCCACCAGGTCCACCCGAGAGCGAACCGAAAGGCATTCAGCGCCGGGCCGTTCATGGGCACGCCGTAATACCGGACGTGCCCGGTCACGACCGAGCGCAGGTACGCCCCTTGTTCCGGGATGGGGTCGTGCAGGCGTCGCCGAAGCTCGACCTTGACCTCTTCGAGCTTCGCCCGCAGCCTCGTGCGCATCGTCTGCCGCAGCACCGTGAACTTCCCCGCCCGGGTCTTCGCGCAGCTGTGCGTGAAGCCCAGGAAGTTGAAGGTCTCCGGCTTGCCCCCGCCGCGCTGACGCCGGTCCGGTGAGGCGAACCGACCGAACTCGATGAGGCGCGTCTTGTCCGGGTGCAGCTCCAGGCCGAACCGCGCGAACCGCTCGCGCAGCTCGGCCAGGAAGCGCTCGGCCTCCGCCCGATGCTCGAACCCAACGACGAAGTCATCCGCAAAGCGCACGACAACCACGTCGCCCCGCGCCTGCTTCCGCCTCCATCGCTGGGCCCAGAGGTCGAACACATAATGAAGATAGAGGTTCGCCAGCAGCGGGCTGATGCTCCCGCCCTGAACGGTCCCCACCTCACTGCGTGTCCGCTTCCCATCCTCCAGCACGCCGGCGCTCAGCCATTTCTGGATGAGCCGCGCGACGCGCCGGTCCGCTACACGGTGCTCGACGAACTTCACCAGCCATCCGTGGTCGAGAGTGTCGAAGAACGCCCGGATGTCGGCGTCGAGCACCCAGTTCACCTTCTTCGTCATGACCCCGACTGTCAGCGCGTCCAGCGCTTGATGCGGGCTGCGCCTTGGTCGGAACCCATACGAGAACCCGAGGAAGTCCGCTTCGTAGATGGCGTTGAGCACCTCGACGACGGCACGCTGGACAATCTTGTCCTCCAGCGTGGGAACCCCGAGCGGCCGCTGCCGCCCGTCCGCTTTCGGGATGTACGCCCGACGAACCGGCTTCGCCCGGTACGCTCCCCGCTTCAGCCGTTCGGCGAGGCCCCGGAGGTTGGCCTCCAGGTCCTCCCCGTAGTGCTGCCACGTCTCGCCGTCGACGCCTGCCGCCGCGTCCCGCTTCGCAGCAAGATACGCGGCGCGCAATCGACCGACGTCGTAGACGTGGTGCAGGAGCGCGGTGAACCGCTGCCGCCTGTCCTTCCCGGCGGCTTGACGTACCCGCTCGAGCGCGCTGTGCGCGCCTGCCCGGCTCTGAGTCCGGGGCGCGTTGCGCTCGTGCGGGTTCCCCTTGGCCGGCCCCCTTCCCTCCACCGCCTCCGCGGCCGGTCTCCCGGCGTTGTTCGGCGGCTTCCCGGGTACTACGAGGCCGTCCGACTTCCCACGTCCGTCCATCACCGGCGTGTGTCCTTGGACTTCCCGGTGCAGCCTCCGGCCTCTCGTGCCGCAGGCGGACGTGGGACCTCCCGGTTCCCGTGCGAGGTGCTTCCATGCGTGCTCGGGGTCTCAGACCGCGCGAGGTCCGTTCGCGTCTCGCGCTGGCGACGCGCCCGGTGTGGCCTTCCGCCTGTCTCCACGGCGTCGGCACCCCGGAGTGGTCCAAAGTTTTCGCGGCTCGATACCCGGCCCGCACGTTCCCCTGTCAACGCTTCACCCCCGGCCTCACGGCCGACGGCGCATGACTCGGGGCCGGTGTGGCTCGCTACGCCTTCACCGTACGAAACTTCCATTCGCAACACCTCGCCGGTTTTGCCGGCGCACGGACACCCAGATGGACACCTGTTGGCAGTCGCGAGAATGCGGCGTTGCTTGGGGCGCGGAGGACTGATGCCTCAGATTCCTGAGGGACGGCGCTCAAGGCGCCGCCTACTGGTCACCCCAGATGCCGGGCGAACCAACGCCAGCGACGCCGATCGAGACAGCGGTCAGTTGCTTGGCGTGCTTACGGACACCCTCCGTCGCACGAGACAGGCACCCGCGGCCAGGGCGCCGATTCCGTCCCGTAGCCCAGCCCTCCACCGCCTGCGTGCGGCTGGATGAGGTAGAAGAACGCGCCGCCCATCGGCGGGATCACTCCAGCATCTCCCTCGGAGTACGAGGTCTCGGTCGTGCCCCGAACGAGGACTCGCACCGGGCCCAGCGAGAGCTGACCATTCTCGACCCTGGTGAGCGAGAGGTCACCCGAGATCATGTCGTACACCGTCCATCCCGGCGTCGCCGGCCAGTAGACGCGCACCATCCCCGGAGTCCCGTCCGGCTCGAGGCGCATCAGGAGCGGCTCCGGTCCCCCATTCTGGTCGTGAGCCACCGTCACCGTCGCGAGACCGGGGGAGGTGTTCCCGCTGCTGTCCTGCGCGTTGTACGTCAGAGTGTAGACTCGGCCCGGACCTTTCCCATCGCGCTCCGTCCTCATGAGAATCTCGGTGTCCGGCGTCCCGATGTCGGCCCCCTGGATGTCCCCGGTCGTCGCTCCGTCGTCGCTCCCTCTCGCGTCGTCCGGCTCGCTGCTGGCCGCCGCAGCCAGGAGTACGGTGGCCGCACCGTCGCAGAGATCGATCGCCTCCCACCAGACATGGACCGGTACCAGTTCGTGATTCGGTGGCCAGAGCGTCGCCGGGTCCGTGTGCACGGTCAGCATCGGCGGGGTCGTGTCGACGACATTCACGATCATCGTTGCGGTGCTCGATGTGCCGGCCTTGTCGGTGACCTTCAGCGTCACCGCGTGCGCCCCGAGCGACAGCGTGATGGGGAGACTCTCGCCGCTCCCGAGGGTCTGTTGCGTCGGGCCGTCGCCCTCGTACCAGTCGAACGACGCAATATCGTCGTTCGTCCCGGGTGTCGAGTCGGGGTCCGTGGAATCCGAGCCGTCGAGGACCGTGGTGGCCCCGAGAACACCGGCGCACTCGACCGTCTGGTCCGGGCCGGCGTCGGCGGTCGGTGACTGGTTCGTGGACGCGCAGTAGCGACCGCCCCCGGCGTCGCCACCCCAGATCACCATCAAGCCCCCGGTCCAGACGGCCGTGTGGTTCCTACGGGGTGTCGGAGCCTCGATCGTGGAGGTGGCGGCCCACTCGTCCCGATTCGGATCGTAGCGCCCCCCACTGTCGAGGCTCCCGGTGCCGCCCGATCCGCCCCAGACCACCATCCTCGTTCCCGTCCAGACGGCGCTGTGGAAAGCTCGGTACGCTGGCGCCACGAAGGTCGAGGTGGACGCCCAGCTGTCGTTCACCGCGTCGTAGATTCCACCTGATTGATAGTAGGTGTATATGAAACCGACCTCGAGAGAGACGTAGTGGTACACCTCTCCACCCCACACCACCATGTGGCTGCCGGTCCACACGGCGGTGTGACCCATGCGCGTCGACGGCACGTTGGTGAGCGTGGTCGGAGACCAGGTGTCGGTCACCGGATCGTAGCGTCCTCCCGTGTTGAAGAAGACGGGGCTCAAAGACTGGCCCGCCACGCCGCCCCACACGACCATGCGGTTGCCCGTCCAGACAGCCGTGTGTCCTGAGCGGGGGGTGGGCGCGTCGGCCATCGACGTCGGCGCCCATTGATCCGCTTCGGGATCGTAGCGACCTCCCGTCCCGGTGTAGGCATCGTCGGTTCCCGCTCCACCCCAGAGAATCATCCGGTCGCCCGTCCAGACGGCGGATTGCCCGATGCGAGGCGAAGGCGCACCGGCGGTGGACGTCGGCGCCCAGGTGTCGGTCACGGGATCGTAGCGTCCCCCCGTGTCCGTGTACGTGGACCCGGACCCCTGTCCGCCCCAGACGATCATGCGCTGCCCCGTCCAGACGGCGGTGTGGGAGTAGCGTGGGGAAGGAGCGCCCACCGTGGACGTCGGCGCGAAGCTGTCGGTCACCGGATCGTAGCGAGCCCCCACCTGCTGCAGCGAGAACGCAACGAAAGGAACGTACCCCCCCCACACGACCATCTCGTTCCCCGTCCAGACCGCGGTGTGCGAGGCGCGAACGTAGTCGCCACCCGGCCGCGAGGTCGGTGTCCAGTGGTCCGTGCCGGGCTCGTAGCGTCCCCCGCTGTCGAGGTTCGCGGTGGCGCTGTTCCCGCCCCAGACAACCATGAGGCTCCCGGTCCAGACCGCGGTCTGCCCACCGCGAGCCGAGGGAGCGCCCAGCGTTGCCGTGGGCGTCCAGCTGTCCGTCCCCGGATCGTACTGGCCGCCGCTGTTGAAATAGGGTGAGCCGTCGTTCTCCGGGCGTCCGCCCCACACCACCATCCGGCTCCCTGTCCACACCGCCGTGTGGTTCCTTCGAGCGGCGGGGGCGTTCGTCGTGGACGTGGGCATCCAGCGGTCGAAAACTGGTTCGTAGCGGCCGCCGGTGCTGTCGTCGGAGCCAAACACGTCGCCGCCCCAGACGATCATCTCGCTTCCCGTCCAGACGGCGGTATGGAAGCGCCGCCGCGTCGGGGCACCGATTGTCGAGGTGGGCGTCCAGAGATCCATCGCTGGATCGTAGCGGCCACCCGTATCGGGCCACGTACCCAGGGACCCCTGACCGCCCCACACGATCATGCTTTGTCCCGTCCAGATCACGCTGTGTCCGAAGCGGCCCGTGGGCGCTCCGACCGTCGAGGTGGGAGTCCAGAGATCGGTCGCCGGGTCGTACCGACCTCCGGTGTTGTCCCCCGGGACTCCTCCCCAGACGATCATCAGGCTCCCCGTCCAGACACCAGCGGGGTTGTCGTTGCGCGGCGGCGCGCCAACCGTCGAGATGGGCGTCCAGCGATCGGTCAATGGGTCGTAACGGCCTCCCGGGTCGGTGGAGATGGTGCCGCTTCCGCCCCAGACGATCATCTCGCTTCCCGCCCAGACGGCGACGTGGTTCGAACGGGCTTTGGGTGCGTCGAGCGTGGTCGTGGACGACCAGCTATCCGTGGCCGGATCGTAGCGAGAGCCGGTGTTGATGCGGTCGTGGCTGAAGCCGCCCCACACGATCGCCAGACTCCCCGTCCAGACGGTGGTATGAAACCTCCGCGGAGACGGGAGGTCGTCGAGCGATCCGTTGTCCCACGTGTCGTCCTGGCCACACGGCGTGGCCGGCGATGTGTCGCCCGTCGCCCTGGGCACTGGGAGAGCCTCCGAACCGCTCACGCTCCTGATCGATGTCTCGTCGAGACGCGCGGCCGTGTCCGTCCACCAAACGTCCCAGCTCGTCTTCTTCACCGAAAACGTGGCCAGGCGGAGCGTTCCGCGTCCTCGATCGAGCACGACCTGGAGGAGGAACGCCCCTTCCTCCTCGACGAGCGGGCCGATCGTGCCGACCCCGTCCGGAAGCTGCCCTTCCAGGCTGTCGTATTCGGCCGGCGCGAGCTGCACCCGCGCGGAGTCATGGCCTCCGGGCGGGACCGGGTCGTCTCGACCGGGTTCGCCACGAGCGAGGTCGACGATGGTCCGGTCAGGATGCTCGGCGAACGGATCCAGCCTGCCGGCCGCAAGCTCTCCCCGGAGCGCATCGGCAGCGCGGCGCGCTTCCGAGTGGATTCGCTCGTCGTGGGCGAAGAAGCTCCGCGCGAGACGCTCGGCCAGGAGCGGCCTGGCGAGGCATTCCTCGGCGAGGAACGGGTCGTTGCCCAGCGCGGCGTACAGCTCGCGGAGCCGTTCCGGCATCCGTGTCCCTCGCGCCTCCCGCTCCGCCTCGGAGTGGAGCATCCCCGGCGACAACTGGGTCTTCCAGATCGTCTCGATCGCGGCGCTCTGCTTCAGGTACTTGCGGACCTTGTCCTCGAGGGCGGCGCGCGGCACCGCCTCTTCGAACGGCTTCGTCGCATCGATCTGATGGCTGTAACGAACGCGCTCGATGGCTTCCTGCGCTCGGACACGCTCTTCGAAGGTCAGGTCGCGCGCGCCGGCTCCGCCACCTGATATCCGACGGACCGGCCTCTGAGCAGCCGGCCCGGGGAGAGCGAGCAACTGGAAGACGCAGAATGCGGCCAGTCCGTACAGGAAGGGTCTTCGCATGGAGCGACCTCCCTTGAGGTTGACGCTGTGTCGGTGCTCCAAGTATCCGGCAGAAGGGTTCGCGGATGCAAGGAATTCTTCCGCCGTGGCGCCGTGCTGCGCCGGGAGGTGATCCTCGATGTGAAGCGGGCTCAGAAAGCGGGTGCCGGGGGTGGGAGTCGAACCCACATGGACCAGAGGTCCAGGGGATTTTGAGGCTCCGGGAAAAGGGCAGCGAACAAAGGGCTTAGCCAATTCGTTGCCCTTTTCCCGTCCATATGGTCCGAGGAGTGCTCTACAGTCCGAGGATTATGGACACCCAGATGGACACCTGCGCGACGGTATGGTTGGGCGAAGGCAGTCTGCGCTTCACCGTGCGGGGTCCATCGCGCTCCCCGGAGCGCCCCCCCTGCCCCCGTTGACCCGAGGCCGAGCCAGGCCCTTCTGCCCAGACCCTGGGGCCCCCACGAAGATAGCCAGCCAGAACCCGTCTGTGGCAAACTGACCCTGATCAGCGAGTGCTCCTCCACGCCTTGAGGGAGGCAACATGAAGAAGCAGGTTCCAAAGGAAGATCAACTTCTCCAACGGATTACCATCGACCCGAAGATTTTCGGCGGGAAGCCGATTATTCGGGGGCATCGGCTGGCCGTGGAACATGTCCTCGGTATGCTCGGTGCCGGCGATCGCCCTGAGACTATCCTCGAAGGCTATCCCT
>Ga0210377_10005695_pt1 | contig 10202 bp, 9 predicted proteins | sample PLM4_65_b1redo_FD_155480 | JGI IMG/M metagenome (GOLD analysis project Ga0210377, IMG submission 155480) | Groundwater sediment microbial communities from an aquifer in East River, Colorado, USA - PLM4_65_b1 redo | ecosystem: Environmental > Terrestrial > Soil > Riparian zone | place: USA: East...
GGATGCGGACACCGCGGGGCGGAAAGCCTTTGAGATATTGCTGGCACGAATGAAAACACCTGATCTCTCTCGTCAGGTCATTCACATACCTGCAAGACTGATCGTTCGTGAGTCAACCGGACCTGCACATTATTAATGGGCATTCGGACGAAATAAATAGCTTATTGAATGAACAATAAATTGTAAACTCTAATGGTTATTTGGAAGATCTGTGAAAGTAATAGTGGGACGACTGTAAAGAAAATGCGGTTCATACCCACTACGAATTGTTCCAGCCTGATACTCTGGAAACCCGTAGATTTTTTAGACCAGACAGGCGCCCTCATTTGAGCTGAACCAGCTTGGCCGCAGGTATTCAGCATCCATGCAGAAAGGAGACTCTGCCTATTGCCTAATGATATGAACCGCCCTCCAATTTTATATCAATTTTAAGACTTCCATATAAACAAAAATCTCGGAGGAGATCATGAATAAGAACATGCTCATTAAGGTACTACGTATTTTGTGCTTTTTCGGAATGTTGGCAGCATGCACGCCTGCTGCTACGGAACCCCCAGCAGCGAACGACGCCCCGGCAGCTACAGAAGCGCCCGCTTCATCTGAACCTGTCACACTGACCTATTTGGTCGATGATGGCCCAACAACCGGACCTCAAACCGAAGCTCTGGTTGCCGCCTTTACGGCAAAATATCCTAACATCAAGATCACCGTTGAAACTCGTCCAGGTGGAAGCGATGGCGATAACATTGTTAAGACACGGCTTGCGACAGGCGAGATGGCGGATGTGTTCTCGTACAACTCCGGTTCCCTGTTCCAGGCTTTGCACCCATCGGAAACGCTTGTTGATCTGACCAATGAGCCTTTTGTTGCTAATATTGCCGATTCCTACTTCCCCACCGTCTCTGCAGATGGAAAGATCTACGGTGTGCCCACCGGTACTGCAACCGGCGGCGGGATTATGTATAACAGGAAGGTTTATGAGCAGCTTGGTCTGAGCGTTCCCAAGACCTGGGCGGAATTCGCGGCCAACAATGAAACAATCAAGGCGGCCGGGATTGCTCCTGTGATTGCTACTTTTGGCGATCCCTGGACTTCCCAACTATTCGTTTTAGCCGATTATTACAACGTGGAGGTGGCAAACCCGACCTTTGCTAATGATTACACTAACAACAAAGCCAAATACGCCACTACTCCTGCAGCGTTGAATGGTTTTGCCTATCTCCAGGAAGGCTTTGAGAAGGGCTGGTACCAGCAGGATTTTACGACCACTAAATTTGAGCAAGGTCTTGGCTTGCTTGCAGAAGGCAAAGGGGCGCACTACCCGATGTTGACCTTTGCTGTAGGGATCATTCAGGCCAAGAATTATCTCTGGGAATGTGAGGTCGTATGGAACAAAATGCACGGGCAAAAAGCGTTTTGCTCTCTTATCCGTATTGGTTCTACCTTCCAGCTGGTTTCTTGTTTGTGGCGTTCTTCTTGATACCCACGGCCATGTCCTTTTACTATAGCCTGACGCGCTGGTCATTATTCGATGCAACGTTTATCGGATTGGATAACTATAAGACATTTCTCGAAGACCCCCAGCTCAAGCTTGCGTTTCGCAATACCATCATTTATGCCGTGCTCACCAGTGGGCTGAAGGTAGTCATAGCCCTGCCGCTCGCCATGTTGTTGACCTCGCGTGTTAAGTTTCAGGGATTTTTCTGCAGCGTCATTTATTTCCCTGTGCTGGTCAGTACGGTGGCCGTGGGAATCACTTTTTATGCTCTGATGCAGCCCTCCACTGGGTTGATCAATGTAGCCCTGAGAAATTTTGGCGTTCCTCGAATTGACTGGCTGGGCGATCCGTCCCTTGCGCTGTATTCCGTGGTGCTTGTGGACGTGTGGAAAGGGATTGGTATTGCCATGGTGATCTTCATGGCAGGTATTCAGTCGATTCCAGTAGATTACTTTGATGCAGCGCGTCTCGAAGGCGGGGCATGGGTGGAGTTTCGTCATGTGATCCTGCCATTAAGCCGCAACGCCTCGTTTACAGTCATTTTGCTCTCGTTCATTGGCGGTCTTCGTTCCTTTGACTTGATCTGGGCCATGACGCACGGCGGTCCTGGCTTTGCTTCCGATGTGCTGACATCGGTGATCTTCAAGGAATATCAAGCTGGGTTCTATGGGCTTTCGACTGCCGGGGACGTTGTGCTCTTCATTCTCGTTACAATCATCGTTTACCCGCTGATGCGCTTCTTCAATCGGATGGAGCTTGAACTATGAAAAAGATCTGGAAACTGATTAGAGACTACTGGGTCGACGCGATCTCTTTCGTGTTTGTCGGTATTGTATTCCTTGTACCGTTTATCTTTATCCTATTGATCGCATCAAAACCGCGACAGGAAGCCGGGCTTTTTGAGTTCACATGGCCGAGTCAGTTCCTGCTTTTTGAGAATATGGTCGCAGTCATCAAATCCAACGATTACCGTATGGCTCTCGCCTTGTGGAACAGTGCCATCCTGACGGTCAGTTCCGTCACGTTGATCGTTCTCTTTTCCGCGCTGGTGGCGTATGTGATGCAGCGGCGCAACGATCGGGTGTCCAACCTGGTCAATGCCATCATATTCGCCGGATTGGTACTCCCGCCTGCAGTGGTGCCTACTGTCTTTTGGATGCAGACGATTGGTCTCTACAAGACGATCATTGGTCTGGTTTTCATCGAAGTCGCGCTAGCCCTTCCTTTTTCCACCCTGATCTTGCGTGCGTTCATCGGCAGCATTCCAAGAGAGATCGATGAGGCCGCCATCATGGATGGCGCCTCCCCGATGCGCTTGTTTTCGTCTGTGATTTTGCCGCTACTTAAACCGGCTATTATGACGATCATTATCACCTCTTCCATCGCCATTTATAACGACTTTTCCAATCCGTTATACTTCCTTCCAGGCGCCAAAAACGTCACTGCACAATTGACCCTGTATGGGTTTATGAGCCAGTTCAACTCGCAGTGGAACCTGGTCTTTGCGGATGTGGTCATCATTACGATCCCGCCTCTTATTTTGTTCATGTTCTTCCAGAAGCAAATTGTCTCCGGCATCACCGCCGGAGCAGTCAAGGGATAACACCTGCTGCAAGCCCGATTGGATACAAAAAATGACAACCACAATTTCGAATCTTCGTATTGAACACCGTCAGGATGCATTGGGTATTGGTGCCAGCCAGCCCCGCTTATCCTGGACGATCAACACCGCCAGCCGTGAATGGAAACAGACAGCCTACGAGATCGAAGCTCTTGATGCAAATGGCTCGCTTCGTGATCAGACGGAGAAAATCGAATCTGACCAATCCGTTTTGGTTGATTGGCCCTTCGCTCCACTTTCATCCCGTGAACGGGTCTCTGTCCGAGTTCGCGTTTGGGGAAGTAACGATAATGTTTCGGAATGGAGCGAACTCCTGCGGTTGGAAACCGCTCTGCTCTCCGAAACAGACTGGAGTGCTGAATTCATTACCCCCGTATGGGATGAGGACACCACCAAATCCAACCCGGCTCCGTACCTGCGACGGGAATTTCAACTTCGTACAGGGATAAGTTCCGCACGCCTCTATATCACGTCCCTCGGCGTATATGAAGCCCACCTGAATGGAAACGTGATCGGCGACCAAGTGCTCGCCCCTGGCTGGACAGTCTACGATGAACGCCTGCGTTACCAAACGTTCGACGTGACAACCATGCTCCATGAAGGGCAGAATGCCATCGGTATAATTCTTGGCGATGGCTGGTTCCGTGGACGCATCGGTTTCGCAGGCGGACGCCGCAATATTTATGGTGAACATCTGGCGTTATTGGCGCAGCTTGAAATCCAATACGCTGACGGCACAAGCGAACGAATTGTGACCGACGACGCGCAAGCGTGGCGGGCAGTAACGGGTCCCATTCTGATGAACAGCATTTATGATGGCGAAACCTACGATGCGCGGCTGGAACATTCAGGGTGGACTCTGCCCGGGTTCAATGATTCAGCCTGGAGCCCCGTCCGAACCGTCGAGTGGGATTTGGAAACGCTGGAAGCGCCGCTCGGTCCCCCGGTCCGGAGAATAGAGACGGTTGCTCCTGTCACCATCAGCCAATCTCCATCAGGCAAGACGCTTGTAGACTTTGGTCAAAACCTGGTGGGTTGGGTTTCCATCACAGTCAACGGTTCCGCCGGGCAGACGATCACACTCCGCCATGCTGAAGTCCTGGAAAACGGTGAGCTGGGCACGCGCCCTCTCCGTTTTGCCGAAGCGACCGACCGTTATACCTTAAAAGGTGGCGGGATGGAAACATGGGAGCCGCGCTTTACTTTTCATGGTTTTCGCTATGTGGAAGTAACTGGCTGGCCGGGGGAATTAAATCCGGACGACCTGCACGCCGTTGTCCTGCACTCAGACATGGAACGCACCGGCTGGTTCGACTGCTCTGACCCGTTGCTAAATCAATTCCACCAGAATGTTGTCTGGGGAATGCGCGGCAATTTTCTCGATGTTCCTACTGACTGTCCGCAGCGCGATGAACGCCTGGGCTGGACCGGTGATCTCCAGGTGTTTTCACCTACTGCTTCCTTCCTCTATGATGTGGGTGGATTCCTTCAATCCTGGCTGCGCGATCTCGCGGTGGAACAGGGTAAGTCCAATGGCAGTGTGCCACCCGTCATTCCCAATGTTTTGGGCAGCGCCTTTGGCGCCGGAGCCGCCTGGGCGGATGCTGCAACCGTTGTCCCGTGGGTTTTGTTTCAACGCTTTGGCGATGCAAAGATTCTCGCAGACCAGTTTGAAAGTATGTGCGCCTGGGTGGATCATATCACGTCCGTCGCGGGAGAAAGCCGCCTCTGGGACAAGGGCTTTCAGTTCGGCGACTGGCTCGATCCCACCGCGCCGCCTGATAAACCCGCGCAGGCGCGAACCGATAAAGCCATCGTTGCCAGCGCCTACTTTGTTCACTCCACAAATCTTGTCGCAAAAGCAGCAGAGATTTTGGGGCGAGCAGATGAACATAAGCAATATCAAACCCTTGCGTCGGAAGCGCGGGCAGCATTTGCGCGGGAATACATTACCCCTTCCGGGCGCTTGATGAGCGATGCCGAAACCGCCTACGCACTATCCATTGCCTTTGACTTGCTCCCCACTCCCGAACAACGTCAACGCGCGGGAGACCGCTTGAATGAACTCGTACGCGAGAGTGGGTATCACATCCGCACCGGCTTTGTGGGTACACCTTTGATCTGTAACGCGTTGTGCAGCACAGGTCACTTTGTGGCAGCATATCGTCTCTTGCTACAGCAGGAATGCCCCTCGTGGTTGTACCCGGTGACGATGGGAGCGACCACTGTTTGGGAACGTTGGGACAGTATGCTCCCGGACGGTTCGATCAACCCCGGCGAGATGACCTCCTTCAATCACTACGCTCTCGGCGCCTTGCCGACTGGATGCACAGGACGATCGGCGGTCTGACGCCGACCGAGCCTGGTTACCACCGCATGGAGATTCGCCCACGCCCCGGCGGCGAACTCACGCATGCCAGAGCCCGGCACATTACTCCCTACGGCTTGGCAGAATCCTCGTGGAAGATCGAAGGCGGAAAATTCCACCTGAACGTGACTATCCCGCCAAATACAACTGCACTGGTGACCCTGCCCAACGGTGAACAATTCGAAATTGGTTCAGGAGTATGGAATTGGTCTGGGGATTATCAAGATCCTGACGCGCGTGGACCATATACTGTCGATGATTTGGTAGCCGACATCTTGAACGATAAACGCGCCAGCGTTGCCGTTATGGAGACGTTTGTACACGTCGGAACGCCCGAGTTTCTACGCGGGATTATCTTCAATGAGCGCAGCCTTCCTCTGCGTCAGTCCCTCCACATGTTCCCCAATTACGAGGAGATGGTGAAAATAATGAACGATACTCTGGCAAATTTGTAAAAGGGTTCGCGACTAATTGCATGGAGAATCGAGTTTTATACATCTTGGCTGGTAAATGAATAGATTTACAAAGGAGAATCGTAGGTGGAATTCTTTCAGGATGAAAAGGTGGCTGCAAATGTCACAAAAATCAGCGATCTGTCGGGCGTATATGCCTACCTTATTGAAGAAGGACGTGAAAAAGCCGTTCTCATTGACACATGTAGTGGGGCGGGCAACATCAAGAAGCATGTTGAATGCCTGACTCAAAAACCCTTAGTTGTCATTTGCACCCATGGACATGTTGATCATGCTGGTGGCACATTTGGTTTTGAAAACGTCTATCTGAGTGCTAAGGATTATGAGCTAGCCAAAATACACACCACCACTGATTTCAGAAGAGGGTACTTTGATTCCAATGTTCCATCCAACTCCTTCTCTTTGGATCACTATGTTCCCCAGCGAAATGGTGAGTACCTAGATCTCGTTGATGGCCAGGTATTTGATCTGGGGAACATCACTCTCGAAGCTATCACACTTTCTGGGCATACTCAGGGAATGACTTGCATTCTAGTACAAGAACTTCGTACTCTGCTTCTAGGTGATGGCTGTAATATCTTCACCTTCCTATTCTCACCAGAATCCAGCAGTGTGCAGGACTACAAAGATAGCCTGCAGACTTTATTGCGTAGACACGGGGAAAAATTTGATACAGTCTGGTTCTCTCATGGTCAAAATAGTGGCACCAAAACCGTTGTGAATGATTGTATCGAGCTATGCGATGAGATTATGACCGGTAAAGCTGACAACATTCCATTTAATTTCATGGGACAGACTGCATTTATTGCCAAGGCCATAAATCCGGATTTTTCCCGGGTGGATGGCAAAGCAGGAAATATCGTATATAATCCGCATAAAATTCTTAATCAATAAGTTGGCGGGCTGGAACCAATATTCGAGTACATCATCAAGCGTTTGTGCTGCTCTCGGCACTCAGTTTTGATCAGTATCAACGTATTGCCAAATTCAAAAAAGCCAAGAAGCCTGTCGCCGTCAGCCCGGCCGGCAGTTCTGCGTGAGGAACCATGCTACAAGTATCTTCTGAGTTTGTCGTTTCAAATGGCATCAAAATACATTACTACCGAACCGGTGGTACCAAGCCACCGCTGGTGCTCGTGCATGGGATCACAGATGATGGTTTGTGTTGGACGCCTGTCGCTGAAGTTCTCTCCCGCGATTATGATGTCATTATGGTCGATGCGCGTGGACATGGAAAGTCAGATGCCCCCACGGATGGATATACCCTACGAAACTTAGGTACGGAACTGGCAGGAGTGATCCAGGCACTAAAGTTGGAAAAGCCTATTCTATTGGGACATTCCATGGGCGCGATCACATCGCTCGTGTTGGCCGGTCTCTTCCCGGATCTACCGCGAGCCATCCTGCTCGAAGACCCGCCTCCGTTCTGGATGTCTTCAGAGAGCGATACACAAAACAACGACTTCTTGAAGGGTTTCACTAGCTGGATGTATTCCAACAAGCGAAAAACTCATGATGATCTTCTGGCAGAGTGTCGCGCAAACAGCCCCACCTGGCCGGATGTGGAGTTGGATCCGTGGGTGAATTCCAAACATCGTTGCAGTCTCAATATTACGGCGCTCATACACCCGAAGGATATAATTTCCATCAATTTCCAGACTCTATTCCGTCAGATCACCTGCCCGGCATTGTTCATGAGTGCCGACGTAGCAAAAGGTGCTGCATCGGGCGAAAAGGATATCGCCCAAATTAAAGAAATGCTTCCGCAGCTTCAGGTGGTTCATGTGGCAGATGCCGGGCACAACATACGACGTGAGCAGTTCATTTGCTATATGGATGTTGTTCAGAAATTCCTGGCAGATCTGCACTAATCAGCCCGCTGAGCTGCTTGGAGAATATCTCCTGTACGGTCTGCCATCCAGGTCATGCGGCACACATCTGTAAACTTCTCCTTGGCGACCCACACGAATCAGATGGCAGCATTCGTGTGGGTCGCTTCTTTTCATTCACAAAAGCAGCAATAAAAGATGAATATAACTACAAAGAGTGTATTTTCTTTTTGGTGGTGGCATAATGTAAGTGACGAGCTTCGTAGGACGGGGTGTTATCCCGCCATTTCACGAGTGTGCGGGATGGCATCTCGCACGACGTCACTTATTTGTTAACAACTACCTTCTTTTTTAGCATGTCGACCACCGGGATCGTAGTCGACATGCTTACCATGGACATATCAGTCTTGGACAAGGAGATCTCCCAAGATCTGCAGTTAAACCTAGTAAACTGAGACAAAATCTAGGGAAATTTAGGGATAATGCATCCCCGTGCTATAATCAAGGAAATATTACTGAATTTACTAAGCGCCCAAGTAGTTACGCGTCGCGAATCCTAATCCCGTCGGGACCGCCAAGAGTACAACAAAAGAATCGACCTAAAAAGTCGGTTCTTTTGTTGTTTTGTGTACTGATCAGTGATTGGCTGTACATTTTTTGAACCACTGAGACACGGAGAAAAACAAGGGTAAAACTCCGTGTCACAGTGTCTCAGTGGTAAAAGGTTTTTGTTCAACCTTTATCTGACCAATACATCTTTTGTTGTTTTGTGCCAATCTTCCTTATAGTAACAAGCCCTATACCAGTTCTGCATCGTGAAGTCCATGATTGCCGGTGTTCTATCGAACCCGCGATCTCGGGGCATTCTTTTATTACGCCACTTTGAGCGACAATCCCTGTTAACTTTCCTTCATATCACGTCCTGACGCGGTACAGCGTATCAAATGCTCGCGGACAAGAAAATCATTGCAACAATTCAGAGCTAACGTTTCAGAGTTATTCGATGCTTAAAGCCTGAATCGATCAAGTGTCGGCGGAACCGATCCCCAGAAAGAATCAGGAAACAAAAAAACACTTCCAGTGGATTGCTGGAAGTGTTTTTCTTGAGTGCAAGGGTTAAGTGTTTTTTTCGGCCAGTTTTTTCTTGCGTTCAGCCAACTGCTCGTTGATCAGTTCACGGCCCAGAACCTGGTCGATCTGTTCATCGAGGCTGGCAGCGCGGATCTCGGTGGCGGCGGTGGCCTTATCCAGCCGGGTGTAGATGCTCTGGGCAATCCGGCTGATGTCGGTATCGCCGGAGCCGGTCAGGTCATCCAGGCTTTTGATGGTCTTGACAACGATTTCCTTGCTCTTGGCCAGTTCCAGCAGCGATTGAAGTTCGGTGCGTTGCTGGCGCATGGTTGCCAGGCGAGCTTCCAGTTTGACGCGCGCATCCAGCAGTTTCTGGTATTCCGCTTCCTGGGTGGCAACTTGCTGTTTGTAGGTCCCGATCAACTGCAGAGTGCTGTTGAGCTGGCTTTGGGTAGATGTCGCCGCCGTCTCGTTGTTTACAGTCAGGAAGGCATCGACAGCGCGATCCAGATCCTTGGACTTCTTTTCGTGTTCATCCAGCTTACGGCGGATGGATTTGATCTCCGCACCCACCGTGGCAGCGGCATCAGCCAGGTTTTCGAGGTTGTCTTCTACCTGGCGGATATACTGGTCGATCACGGCAAGGCTATTGGCCTTGAGGGCCTGGTCAACCAGGGCGTGCAGGTTGGCCGAAATCAGGGTGGAAACTTTATCAAGCAGGGTAGCCATTTTTTTCTCCTTTCATGGCAAATCAACGCGAGTCCGGGTAATTCAGGGCTCTGCCGGTGAGCGAGGGGCCAAGCATCATCACGATCGCGGCGATGGTGCGACCGGTCTGAGTGATGGCGAACATATCGGCATAACCGACAGAAGCACAAGTCGAGATGTAATAAAACGCATCGACGTAGGACTTAATTTTCGGATTGGCATCTTTTTCAGCCTGATAGAAGGCCCAGGCTGCCAATCCTATAAACTCTACGTTGGCTTCCAGCGGATTGGCATTGACCCAATCCAGGAAGCGTTTTTCATATTCATCCTTTTGGCCGAGCAGCGCGAAAATATTCTCGCGCAGATCGGACTGGGAGATGCCCAGCCAAGTTTGCAGCAGGTCGGGTTGGGGCGCTGGCACTGGTTTGGGCTGTGCCTGGCGCATTTGGGCAACAAGTTGGTCAAGCGCTTGTTCTTGGGCGGGTGTCAGAGCCATAGGTTACTTACTCCATTCGCGACGAGCGGATAGATGGTCTTCGCGGCGGGCGATTTGCTCTTCCCAGGCAGTCAGTTCAGTGTGTAATTTTTCCGTCTGGCGAGACAGGCTTTGCTGATCGCCAAATAACTCAGACAG
>Ga0210377_10005696_pt1 | contig 10201 bp, 8 predicted proteins | sample PLM4_65_b1redo_FD_155480 | JGI IMG/M metagenome (GOLD analysis project Ga0210377, IMG submission 155480) | Groundwater sediment microbial communities from an aquifer in East River, Colorado, USA - PLM4_65_b1 redo | ecosystem: Environmental > Terrestrial > Soil > Riparian zone | place: USA: East...
TCCGCGGCCAGCTCAAGTCGATCATCTACCCCGCGATCATCGACTGAGTCCGATCGACTTCGCTCGAGCAGTCGAAGATCGAGTCTTGCAAGCGAAGCGCGCAGTGAGCCGAAGGCGAACGTAGGCGGGTGGCGCGAGGCCGCCCTCGCGCCGGGTCCCGCTAAGGCCTGCGCCGGGTCCCGCTCAGAACGGCCGATCTCCGATCAGCGTCGCTCGCTCCATGCGCCGGTAGGCCGTGAGGTTGTCCGCCACCACGCGGTGTTGGGTGCAACGGTTGTCCCACATCGCGATCGAGTCCTTGCGCCAGCGGAAGCGGCAGGTGAACTCGGGCGACGTCACGTGCTCGTACAGGAACGAGAGCAGCGCTTCGCTCTCGCGCGGCTTCATGCCCTCGATGCGTTTGGTGAACGCGGAGTTCACGAAGATCGATTTGCGGCCGGTCTCGGGATGCGTGCGAAGCACCGGGTGCACGGTCATCTCGTTTCGCGCCAGCGCCTCGGCCTGTCCTTCGGTCGCCTGCTTGCGGAAGCCCGCGCCGCTGTGAATCCCGCGCAGGCCCTCGAGCGCGCGCTGCATCGGCTCGGAGAGCGCGTCGTAGGCCGCGCTCATGCTCGCCCACATCGTGTCGCCGCCCGCGGCCGGGACCGCAACCGCGCGCAGGATCGAGCCCAACGGCGGCTCGCGCTCGAAGGTCACGTCGCTGTGCCAGCGGTCGGCGACGACGGGCCGCTTCGCGTCGCTCTCGAGCACCACGATCTCGGGGTGGCCCTGGTCGGCCATCTGCTGCAGCACGGGATGGATGTGCAGCTCGCCGAAGCGCCGCGCGAACGCCTTGTGCTCGTCGACCGTGAGCGGCTGATCCCGAAAGAAGAGCACCTGATGCTCCATCCACGCGCGCCGGATCTCGTCGATCGCGGCTGCGTCCAGCGGCTTGGCGAGGTCGAGTCCCGAAATCTCGGCGCCGAGCGCCCCGGCCGTCGGCTCGACGCGTATGTGTGCGTAGGTCGTCATGTTACCTCCCGAGTTCGGCGCGCAGCTTGAGCCGCTGCAGATAGGCGTCGCGCACGAGCTGCGTGTCGCGGATGAAGTGCTCGAGGTCCGCGAGAGTCAGCGCCTGCGGGCCGTCGCAGAGCGCTTCTTCGGGGCGCGGGTGGAAGTCGACGAGCACCATGTTCGCGCCCGCGATCAAGCCCTGCGCCGTCGCGTGGTGGATGTCGAGCAGGCCGTCGGTCGCGACGAGCTTCTTGCCGACGGAGTGCGACGGGTCGATGCACACGGGCATGCGCGTCAGGCGCTTCACGACCGGCACCATCGCGAAATCGACGAAGTTGCGGTGCGGGTCGCCCAGATTCGTCTTCATCCCGCGCAGCCCGAAGATGATCTTGTGGTTGCCGCCGCTCGCCACGTATTCGACGGCGTTGAGCGACTCCTCGAGGGTGATGCCCATGCCGCGCTTCAGCAGCACCGGGAACTCCTGCTGCGAACCGACGGACTTCAAGAGCTCGAAGTTCTGCGCATTGCGCGTGCCGATCTGCAGCATCACGCCGGTCGGCTGACCCGAGATCTGCAGCGCGCGGCGGATCTCGTCGATCTGAGCCTCGGCGGTGATCTCCATCGCGATCACGCGGATGGCGTACTTGCCGGCGAGCTCGAACACGAACGGCAGGCACGCCGCGCCGTGGCCCTGGAAGTCGTAGGGACTCGTGCGCGGCTTGTACGCGCCCGCGCGCGTGGTCTTGATTCCCGCGGTTCGGAGCGCGCGGAACGTGTCCTCGAGATTCTGGCGCGTGTCGACCGCGCACACGCCCGGGAACAGGTGGAAGCTGTCCTGGCTGAAGTGGATGCCGTTGTACTCGAAGCCCACCGACTCGGACTGGCCCTCGTGGCGCCCGATCGTGCGGTAGCGCTCGCGGATGCGGATCACCTTCTCGACGGCGGCGAGCTCCTCGAACGGCTCGGAGGAGATGGTCGTGGTCGGCCCGAGCAGGTAGATCTCGGTGAGCGTGCGCGTGGCGCCCTCGATCACGTGCAGCTCCGTGTGGATGTCGGGGAAACGCTCGGCGGTGCGGATCACCTGGCGCGTCTCGGGAGAGTCGGGGCCGAACTCGGCTTTCATCACGATGATCATGGGTTGCTGATCTTACTGTGATAACGTGCGCGCTCGCTAGCCGAGGGCCTGGACGGATGAACGGACGCCGCGCGCGACGCCTCGCCTGCTGCGCCCTGGCGCTCGCGCTCACGGCCGCGGACTCGGCCACCGAGATGCGCGATCTCGAGGTCGAGTCCCCCCGCGCGCCCTCACGGCTGCTCGAGACTCCGCTCGCGATCTCGGTGATCTCGTCCGAGGAGATCCAGCAGGCGCGGCCCGCCACCTCGATCGAATCCGCCTTCGACCTGGTCCCGGGCACGTTCTCGCAAGGCGGCACGAACTTCGCGCAGGACGCGCGCGTCGCGATCCGCGGCTTCGGGTCGACCGCACAATTCGGCATTCGCGGCATCCACATGTTCGTCGACGGCGTGCCTTCGACGCTCCCGGACGGCCAGAGCGAGGTGGACTCGCTCGAGATGGACTTCGTGGACCGCATGGAGGTGTTGCGCGGGCCGATCTCGTCGCTCTACGGCGGGGGTGGCGGCGGCATCGTCTCGGTCGACACGTTCGCGCCCACGCAGGAGCCCGTGGTCCGCGCGCGCGCCTCGTGGGGCAGCTACGGGCTCGCGCGCTACAGCGGCCTGACGACGGGAACGATCGCGGGCACGGGCTACGTGCTCGGCGTCTCCGACACCAGCGTGGACGGTTACCGCGCTCACGCGCAGGCGCACCAGTGGAATCTGCTCGCCAAGCTCGAGCGCGAGCTCGAAGACGGAACGGTCCTGGGACTCAACTTCTCCAACGTGACCGCGCCCGAGGGTGAGGAGCCCGGCGCGCTCACGCAGGCGCAGGTCGACCAGGACCGACGCCAGGCACAGCCCCAAGCGCTCTCGCTGAACGCGCGCGAGAAGCTCGATCAGCAGAAGCTCGCGCTCACCATGCGCCACCCGTTCGGAGAGGGGCGCGAGCTACGCGCCCTGGTGTGGGGCCTGCAGCGCGATTTCACCAATGCCCTGACGATCACCGTGCCCACGACCCGGCGCGTGAACCTCGATCGCAAGGCCTGGGGCGGCTCGCTCGTCTTCGCCGACACCACGCGCTTCGTGCACTGGACGGGCGGCTTCGACGTCGACCTGCAGCGAGACGTGCGCGCGAACTTCGAGAACATCGCGGGCGCGCGCGGCGCCAAGAACCTCGAGCAGTCCGAGAACGTGAGCGCGGTCGGCCCGTGGCTCTCGGCCGAGGCGACCTTCGACAACGGCTTTGGCGTCGTGGCCGGCGCGCGCTGGGACTGGACGCGCTTCGACTTCGGCGATCGCTTCGTCACCGGCACCTCGGGCGACGCCTCGGACGACAAGACCTTCCGCGACCTCTCGCCGCGCGTGGGCTTCTACTGGCGCGCATCCGACGCGCTGCTGGCCTACGCGAACTACGACAGCGGCTTCCAGGTGCCGACCACGACGGAGCTTCAGACGCCGGGTCCCGACGGCGGCTTCCAGGAGAACTTCGACGCCGAGAAGACCACCGGCGTCGAGGTCGGCGCGAAGGGTCTGCTCTTCGATCGTCTGTATTACGACGTCGCGCTCTTCGCACTGCGCGTGCGCAACGTCGCGGTGCCGTACGAGGACGCGACCGGAAACACGTTCTTCCGCGACGCCGGCGAGTCGCACAGGCGCGGGCTCGAGCTCGCGCTCTCGGCCTGGCTCGCGCCCGGGTTGTCCGCGCGCGGCAGCTACACCTATGCGAGCTACCGCTACCATGACTTCAACTCCATCGATCTGGCGACCGGCGAGGTCGTCTCACAGGACGGACACCTGGAGCCGAACGCGCCGATCAACGTCGCCGGGCTCGAGCTGCGCTACGAGCATTCCTCCGGCTTCTTCGCGATCGGCGGACTGCGCTACTTCTCGAAGCTCTGGGTTGACGACGCGAACACCGCCACGGCGCCCGGCGCGACGACCACGGACGTCCGACTCGGCTGGGACCTGCGCCGCGGCCACTTCGTCGTGCAGCCGTTCGTTGGAGCGCGCAACTGGACCGGCACGGTCTTCGACGATCGCATCCGACCGAACGCGGCCGCCGGCCGCTACTACGAGCCCGCGCCGCGCGCGACGGTGTATGCCGGGATCGAGCTGCGTTTCGCCAACGCCGCTCGCTAGTGCAGATCGCTCGAGAGCTGCGGAAACACCTTCGAAACCTTCGCGACCAGATAGTCGCCGTAGCTGCCCTCGAAGGCGTGGACGCTCTCTCCGTCCCAGCGCGTCTCGCGGTCGTCCGCGCGCGCCGGCAGGCCGTCGATCGGCTGCACGCGCGCGTGGAAGCCGGGGTCGAAGAAGAGCGGGAACGAGAGCCGATCGCGCCTCACGCTCGCGCGCACGCGGTGGGGCGTGGAGCGGTACAGCCCGCGCGTCATGCGGTCGAGCATGTCGCCGATGTTGCAGACGAAGCTCCCGGCCACCGGCTTCGCGTCGAGCCAACCCGCATCGGTGCGGACCTCGAGCCCGCCGTTGTCGTCCTGCAGGAGCAGCGTGAGCAAGCCGTAGTCCGTGTGCTCGCCCACGCCCCAGAGTCCGACACTCTCCGGTGTGGGCGCCGGGTAGTTGAAGATGCGAAACAGCACCAGCGGCTCGGCGGTGTAGCGGCGCGCGAAGTAGTCCTCTTCGAGCTCGAGGCTCAGCGCGATCGCGGCCACCAGCCGGTGGCCGAGTCCGGTCACGGCCTCCATGTAGTCCAATACCGTCTCGCGAAATCCCGGCAGCTCCGGGAACAGGTTCGCTCCGTGCATGGGCGTGCGAGCGCGCACCAGCGGGTGATCGGGCGCGAGCTCGGTGCCCAGGTAGAGGCCTTCCTTGCGGTCGGGCACGCCCGAGGTGAGCTCGTCGCCGACTCCGAAGTAGCCGCGCCAGGCGCGTCCGCCGTGAACCATGGCGATGCGCCGCTTGCGGGCCGGATCGAGCGCGAAGAATTCGCGGGCGAGCTCCTGCAGCCGCTCGATCAGCGCGGGGTCGACGCCGTGGCCGATCGCGTAGAAGAACCCGTGCGCGCGGCAAGCCGCCCCGATCTGGCGGGCGACCTCGACGCGGTTTTCGCGGTCGCCGCCGAGTCCCGCGACGTCGATCACCGGAACGACAGGGAGGCCAGGCTTGGTTCCCGCGCGCGGCGCGAAATGCGGTGGGGTGGAGGTCATGATCGGTCCGGGGCAGTATCGCAGAAGCCGCCCCGGTGCAGAGCCAGGAGACTCGCCACGGATACCGACCGGACAGCGCTGCCCAGCTCGGAGTCGGAGTCGACACCGGCGTCGACGACGTCGGCGGCCGAGGTCGCCGCGCAGCTCCGCGGTTTCGCCGACGAGCTCGCCGAGCTGATCGCCGCGGTCGCCGGGCTGGCTTCGGCGGAGGCGTCGCTCAGCCTGACCGCGTTCCTGCGCATGCTCGGATTGCGTGCGGTGGGCGTCGTCCTTGTCGCGCTGGCGCTCGCGCTGCTCGCGGTTGCCGGCACGGTCGTGCTCGCGCAGGTGCTCGGCTCGGCGGCCGCTGCGATGGGCCTCGTCGCGCTCGGCGCGCTGCTCGGCGCGGCGCTCGCGCTGTGGCGCTCCGCCGTCTGGCGGGAGCGAATCAGCTTCGGCCAGACGCGCGCGGCCCTCGGCGCGAAGTCGCCGCCGTCGGCGGGGCCGGCGCCGTGACAGCCAGGCAGGCGGTGGAGTGTGTAGAACGCGAGCGCGCACGCGCGGAGATCGCACGCCACGCACTCGCGGCGCGCGCTGAGCCGCTCACGCGCGTAGTCGGTCGGGTCGATCCGCTGATCCTCATGGGGTCGGCGCTCGCCGCAGGGCTGGTCGCGGGTCGCTTGTTCGGCCGGCCGACTCTTCCGCCCGCACTCGCGCCGGCGGCGCTGGTGGCGAGCGCGCTGCAGAAGACGATCGTCGGTCTGCTCGAGACCCTCTTCTCCGCCGCGCTCACGCCAACGCCGCGGCCACGGCCAGAGACCGACCGGCCTTAGCGACGACTCGACAGCAGATAGCCCGCGAGGAACGCAATCCCGATCGCCGTGAACGGGCGCTCGCGGATGAACATCTCCGTCTGCCGAAGCACCTCGCCGGCCCTCTCGCGCGTGGCCTGGCTCGCGAGCACCGCGCGCTCGCCCACGGACTCCGTGCGTTCGGCCAGCGTTTCACGCACCCGCGAGGCCGCCTCGTCGGCCAGTCCGGCGACCCCGACGCCGAGCTCTGAGAGCGCCTCGAGCAGCTTGGCCGCACCCGGGCTCAGCGCCTCCTTCGCGACGGCCCGAAAGCCGGGCTCGGTTCCGTTCTCGCTCGCCTTCTCGGCGTCCCCCTCTGTTGCCGCAGTCATCGCTGCCCTCCCGAGCTGCTAACCGCCCTTCAGATATTCAGTCGCCCTGACCTTCAGAAGCGTCAGAAAAGGCCAGAAAACGTACCAGCAGGCTCTGGCCAGCGAGAACCGCCGATACCGACGCAAGTAGTAGAAATGGCTCTCGACGACTCTTCTCTGCATGGCTGACGAAGGCTGCTGCTTGATCGACTGTCCATGCTTATGAATCACCGAGCTCTTCGGTATCAGATAGGTGGCTTTCTGAGCACTCCTGGCCCGCTCAGAGAGAATGTACTCCTCCGCAAACAGGAAAGTGTGTTCGTCCAACAAGCCGATGGATTCGAGAAAGCTCGTCCGAATCAGAATGCAGGAGCCGGAGAGCACCTCGACTTCGAATGGGGCGGAATAGTCAGTGCTGTCGAAGTAAAACCTGGATTGGCCCCATGGATTTCCGGGCCAGACCTTCTTCCCCGGGCCGAGCCGAAAGAGGTAGTCGAAAAAACCAGGCCGCGTCCGTGCACAGGTCTTGTCGATGTCTCCCAAGGTCGTTCTCAAGAGAGGCCCGACCATGGCGGCCTGAGAGTGACTTTCCAGAAACTCCACGAGTGGCTCGAGAAAGCCGCCATCGACGAGAGTATCGTTGTTGAGGATCAGCACGTACGGCGAGCGAGTACGAATCGCCCAGCGGATCCCGATGTTATTCCCTGCGGCATAGCCTCGATTGGAACCTGACTGGATCAGGACAACTGGACCGTCCACGACGTCACCTGTTTCAGATTGGTCCTGAGTCAGGCGCGTGGATTGTATCTGGCGGAGGGAAAGCCATTGGTCGATCTCGTCCAACGATCCGTTTCGCGAATCGTTGTCTACGATGACGATTCGATGGGATCGGTAGCTGACAGCCAGAATCGTCTGGAGACACTCGAGTGTGTCGTGCCAGTTCTTGTAGTTCAGGATGACGATGGAGATCTTCGCGCTCATTCTCTTCGGCTCGCAGATTGAAACAGGATTCGCGCCACGAAGTACGACGGCCCGATTCAGAGGCTAGATCGTCCGCCTGAGAAGCGCCCTCCCCCCGGACGCGGAAGGCGAGGGATCCTCGACCGGAACTCTGGCGGTACGCTACGAGCTGCGCCGATCCTGAAACGAGAGCGTCAGGTAGAAGCTGAAGAAGGCAGCCAATGCGAGTGCCGAGAGCAGGTGCCAGACCGCGTGGCCCTGGAGCAAGCTCTGCGGATCGCAGGAGATGCGCGTGACGTCGAGCAGCGATGCGACGGCCGCCGCTCCGAGCAGCGAGAGGCCGACGAGGTAGATCCGGTAGGCGCGGTCCGCACCGCCGCGCCAGCGCAGGCGGAGCTCCTGCGCGAGCCCGACCGCGATCAGGAGCCCGACCAGCGCCTGGATCGGGAAGCCTGCGTAGAAGAGCGGTGGCACCAGCCCGCTCATCCCGAGCACGCCGATCGCGAAGAAGCGCGTCTCGCGCGCGGGCAGGATCCAGCCGAGGCGTACCGCGTTGCGCGCCAGCACCGTGAACGAGAACAGGAACATCGCGACGAAGTCGAAGAACTGGAGCGCGAAGGTGTAGGAGGCGTGATAGGCGAAGGAGAAGACGCCGATCGCGACGCTGGCCGGGCCGAAGCGCGCCAGATCCCACCGGCCGCTGCGCCGCGCCTCGCGCCACATCCACAGGCCGAGCACCAGGAAGAGCGCGTTCGACCACGCGTCCACCGGATTCACGATGACGGCGCAGCGCTCGGCCTCGCACCAGTCGACGTTGGGCGGCGTGAAGCCGCTCCACGGGCAGCCGGGCGGCAGAGGGGGAGCGAGGTGCGGAGGCACGGGTCGAGTATCTCAGGAAGCCTGCCCGCAGACACGACTTGCGTGCGCGCCGGGAGGCCGCCACTGAAACTCACGCGATACCGTGGCGAGTCGTCCTTTCCCCTGGCATCCGCGTCGAGGCGCTCACCGCCTCAATCCCTCGAACGTGTCAGAATTTCGCGGTACCCGAGCGACAGAGGGAGGCACCGGTGGCGTCGCCGAATCAGCCCGCACGACGGATCGCGGCGATCCTGAACGCGGACGTGGTTGGCTACAGCAAGCTGATGGCTTCAGACGAAGCCGGGACGCTGCGTGCGCTGCACGCGCAGCGCGCGCGGCTGCGCCGCGAGATCGAGGCGCACGGTGGCCGAGTCATCGACGCGGTCGGCGACAACCTGCTCGCGGAGTTCCCGAGTGCGGTGAACGCGCTGACCAGCGCAGTCGCCGCGCAGCGCGCACTGAGCGATGTCGACTCGCAGGTGCCAGAGGAGCGCCGGCTCTGCTTCCGGATCGGCCTGCACCTCGGCGACGTGGTCGTGGACGGCGACGGGATCGCGGGCGACGGCGTGAACATCGCCGCGCGCATCCAGGCGCAGGCGGATCCCGGCGGCGTCGCGCTCTCGGGCGCGCTGTTAGATCAGGTGGAGGGCAAGGTCGACGTCGCGTTCGAAAGCCTCGGCGAGCGCGTGCTCAAGAACCTGCCCAAGCCCGTCCGCGTGTATCGGATCAGGATCGGCGAGCAGCGACCGCGCGTCGCGGAGCCCGTCGCACGAGCTGCCGCCGATGGCCCGTCGATCGCCGTTCTTCCCTTCGAGAACTTGAGTGCCGATCCTGAACAGGACTACCTTGCCGAGGGCATCGCGGAAGAGCTGATCACACGTTTGGTCGGATGGAACTATCTGCGGGTCGTGGCGCGGACGTCGAGCTTCGCGTTCAAAGGGCGCAAGCTCGACGCGCGAGAGATCGCGCGCGAGCTCGGTGCGCGCTTCATCGTCGAGGGGAGCGTGCGCCGCAGCGGCGAGCGGATCCGCCTCACCGTCCAGCTCATCGACGGAAGCTCGGGCGATCACGTCTGGGCGGAGCGGTGGGATCGCGAGGCCGGCGACGTGTTCGCGCTCGAAGACGAGATCGTGTCGGCGATCGTGCGTTCGCTGCCCGAGAGCATCGGTACCTACGAGGAGCGGCGCACGCTTCGCCAGGATCCGGCCAGCCTCGACGCCTGGGACAGTCTCGTCCGCGCGGGGTGGCTCCATCGTCAAGAGACTCCCGAAGACTGGGCCGCCGCGCTGAAGCTGGCGCAGGCCTCTGTCGCTCGCGACCCGAGCCTTCCGCGCGCGTGGGCGATACTCGCGAACCTCCACTGCACGGGGGCGGACCGCGGATGGGCAGAGGATCGCGAGCGTTCGGTCGCGGCGGCACTCGACGCGGCGCGCTCCGCGATCGCGCTCGACCTCACGGAGGGGTACGGTCACACTGCGCAGGGCTTGGCACTCCTCCTGGCCGGCCAGGCCGCGGATTCGCTCACAGCCTTCGAGCGCGCGTTGGCGCTCCGGCCGAATTCGCCGAGCTACCTGACCAACCTCGGGATGTGTCTCTACGTGAGCGGGCGGGCCGACGAGGCAGTCGTCCGGCTCGAAGAGGTTCTCCAGATGGGTGCGCTCGGACCGCTCGTAGCAGTGGTCCATGCCCACCTCGCCGGCGCTCACTTCTCGGCCGGGCGCGACGAAGCTGCCGCTCGGCACGCCGAGCAAGCGCTCGCCGCTCGTCCCTTTCCGCTTCTGCCGCGCCTCATGGCGGCTGCAGCGGCAATCCGGGGAGAGCCCGACGAGGCCAAGCGCTGGCTGGAGGGTCTACCGAGCGAGCGCCTCTCCGAGCTACGGCGCCGCATGGCCTACGTGCACCCCTCGCTGCTCGACCGGCTCTGCGAAGGGCTCAAGTTGGCGGGAGTTCCCGACTGACTGGATCC
>Ga0210377_10005697_pt1 | contig 10200 bp, 16 predicted proteins | sample PLM4_65_b1redo_FD_155480 | JGI IMG/M metagenome (GOLD analysis project Ga0210377, IMG submission 155480) | Groundwater sediment microbial communities from an aquifer in East River, Colorado, USA - PLM4_65_b1 redo | ecosystem: Environmental > Terrestrial > Soil > Riparian zone | place: USA: East...
AAGGCGGAGCATGGAACCAAAAGGTAAGCGGTGAGCGGTGAGCGGTTAGGGCGAGCCAGGGATTACCGCTCACCGCTTACCGCTCACCGTTGACCGTTGACCGTTGACCGTTGACCGTTGACCGTTGACCGTTTCGCCGACTTACGGGACGCGAGTGCCCTCCGTGTGGAGGCGAAGGACTGAGTCGGCGCCGGTCGTGGAGTAATGCGCAACCGTCGTTCCAATCAGCTTCCCATCCTTGAGCCGCATGACGCTGTGGGTGGTCACCTGAACGCCTTTCCGCAGGACGCTCTCGTACGGCCCTGTTTCGGTCGTGACGCTGTCGCCGGCCACTTCCACTACGCGCGATGGTACAGGCTTCGTGCGTCCCGGGAGAGTGATGCTCCATCCCGCGGTATCCGCGGTCGCAACCATCGTCGTCGTCACCAGGACGCTATCGCTTCCTTCGGCCATCGAGCGAACCGTCCAGGTGCCGGCGACGTCGGCGAGCGCGATCGGCGCCGGCGGGGGCGGAGTGACCACGGCGGTCGTGTCCTGCGCGGGAGGCTGCTCCGACTTGCTGCATCCGGTCGCGACGGCAGCACAGCACAACAAAGCGAAGAACCGCATGAAACCCTCCGAGACAAGACGTACGGTATGGTGAAATAGCGGTCGAGCCGCCGAATGTACGGCCCGAAGGCGGGAACGGCAATGCGACGGGTCCGGTCGACCCGGGGCGGGCCTCAGGAGCGGGGGACGATGGTGTACTCGAAATCGTACGAATGCTTCCCATCGGCGATCGCGATGGTCATCGTGCCCGATATTCCGGCCAGCTCCCCGGTGCCGGAGTCGGGAACCACGCTGATCGTGAGCGACTGCGCGCCACGGTTCATGGTCCCGCTGTGTTGCAGAATGAAAGTGCCGGTCTTCCCGTGCAGCGTGCCGCTGACCCGCTCGATGGCGACGTATCCGGCGGAATTCTTCACCGCCGTGCCCCCGGTGAGCAGCTCGCCCTTGCTGGTTCCGACCAGGTCACCCTGAAACTGTTTGTCGATCGAAAATCTGCCCAGTGGCGCACCGAGATAGTCATGCGCCGTCGCCTGAGGAACCAGCTTGACCTCGAACGTGCCGCTGGCATGTGTCACGCTGGCCTCCTTCGCGGTCGCGCGAGTCTGCGCAACGAGCCAACCGCGGGATCCGACGGACAGCAGGATGCCAGCCATCAGCGCGCTGGTGTGATGGAATCGGTATGTCATGCCTTTGAATATACCGCTCAGAACATGCAGACCAGACCTGCGTACGGATTGCCTCTCGACTGGGCTATTGGATCCGCGGAGTGACCGCCGGGGTCGGCGTCGTAGCTCCTGTGGGCGGCTTGCTGAAAGTTCTGGTTGGGCCTCACCATATATAGATAGACATGGAACAGAGACCCCGAGTCGTTCAATAGGGAATGCGCCTCGTCCCGGAGCCATTTGTAACTGTCGTAGGAGGGCGCGAGCGGATCCGGCCCGGAGCTGCGAACCACCACGAGCAGGGCGTCCGCGTCCAGAACTGCGGTCGTATCCGCCCACCGGCAGACCCGGCGAATCCGTGCCGCTTCCCGCTGGGTGGACGCTGAAGGCGCATAGGTATGAACGATCGGCCCTGGCGCCGGCTGGCTCTGCGCCGCCAACGGATCTGCTGAAAGCATGGCCAGGAGTGCGGCGAGGTTGAGGAAGGTTGTCGTGAGCCGTCGTGGTGGCATCAGGGAACCCGGTCCTTCCGCCCGAATATTGTCGTCGGCGGGTCAACCAAACTTACGGCGGGCCCGGGGGCCCGGCCAGCGCCGTCCGGCGGAATCCCGGGTCACGGGCGAGTCACGGCCGGCGGCGTAATTGGCGGTGTCACGCAATCGTCGTCTCCGGAGGGAGGTACCCCGTGCTGGCCAACACGATTACGCTATCACGATTCCCGCTCCTGCTCATCAGCATGCTGGTGCTGTATCTGGGTCCGCCGCCGCTGCGGCTCGCCGGCGTAGCCCTGCTCTTCTTCGGGCTCATGCTGGACACCGTGGATGGCATCGTCGCCCGGAGGACGGGGCAAACGAGCCTCCTCGGCAGCGTGCTGGACATCGCCGCCGACCGAACCTACGAGCTGGTTCTCTGGGTGTGCTTCGCGGACCTGCGAATGATCCCGGCGGCCATCCCCTTGACCGTGCTGGTTCGTACTACCCTCACCGATGCCCTGCGGAGTATTGGTGTGGGCAAGGGACTGGCTCCGTTCTCGCAGCACCGCACCGCGCTCGGCCGGTTTCTCGTCGGCTCGACCTGGATGCGGGTCGGATACGCCGTCTCCAAGGTGGCCACATTCTGCGGTCTCGCCCTGGCCCATGCCTTCAATGCGTTCCCCGTGGATACGCCGCTGAGCCGGGCGGTACCGCCCATGATGGACGTCCTGCGCGTGGGCGCGTGGATCACCGTGGCGTTCTGCGTGCTCCGCGGTGTGCCCGTCATCCTGCACGCGGTGCGTCAGTACTGGAACGCCACACAGGCCAACGGAGCTGATCCGTCGGCTTGTGAGGTGACCTCGTGATGGCGACCGCCTAGAACGCCGGCGACACCTCGGGAAGCTGGTATGGGTATTTCTGCCGGCCCGTCAAACCGTCCAGCGCGCCCTGCTTGCTCAGGCGGTCTTCGGCGAAGAAGAGGTAGGCACGGACCTTGTTCCCATGGGCCAGGAGCTCCTCTTCCGTGCAGCCTGAGCCGGCGGTCAGCTCCGCGAGCAGCTTGGCATACCCACGGCTGTTCCGGGTCGCCAGATCCGGACGGGAGAGCATGAAGCAGAGACGATCGAAGGGACTGGACCACTGCACGTCGAGCGGACCGCACGCCGGAGCGGCGCCGCTTGCCGGGGGGAATGCGGTCGCCCGCCGCCGCTTCTCAACCTGAGTCAGAGTTGACATGTGTGCTCCCTGCGCGGAAAAACCGCCGAAAAAGAGTACGCCCGGTTCCACGAGATTGGCGCCTGTCCTGAAAGATAGCCGGATGGCTCCTGAGGGGTCGGATGGAGTGTATTCGGCCTGATCGCCCGGCGAGTGACCCGCCCAAAGGTCATCGCAATCGCCGCAGCTCGACCTCCGAGATGATGAACCCGAACCCGGGCCAGCCGCCGGACCGGACGGAGCGCCCGAACCAGTCGCGCGCCCGCGCCGTATCACCCCGCACGAGATACCAGTTCCCCACCCCGTAGCTGAGTGTCGCGATCGCGATGTCGGAGGTATCCGCCGGAGTCAGCACGTCGTCGGGGCCGATCTGTCCGCGGTAGAGCCGCAGGCGCTGGGTGTACGCATTGCTCACCGGAAGCGAATCCGGATGCCGGTCGAGCATCGCCCGCGCCTCGGCCGCCCTCCCCGCGCGGGAGAGCGACATCCACAGCCAGTCGGTCGCACCGGCAAGCTCCCCAGCATCGGGGGCACGCGGCTGGGCGTGTTGGAAGGCATCGACCGCGCCGGGAAAGTCGCCCCGCGCATACCGCACGATCCCAAGATGGTACCAGATACCGTAATTCGTGCTGTCGAGGCGGTTGCCGCGCAGGAGATCGTCCATCGCCCGGTCGAACTCCCGCACCGAGAGGTACCGGTGCCCGCGCCAGCGATAGAGAAGCGGGTGCGCGGGTGCGATCTCAAGCCCTCGCGTGAAGGTCTCGATCGCCTCGCGGAATTGACGGGCGCCTGATTGGGCGACACCGAGCTGAATGATCCGGTCGACATTGCGCGGGTCGGCGGCGAGGGCGAGGTTCGCGCGCGCGATCGCCCCGGTGTCGGGCTGCGACCGGTACTCGACGCCGCCGGGAGAGCGGTACTGCACCGATTGGCCGGAGCCCGGGGTTGTCACCGCGACCGCGAGCACGACACCACCCACGCTCCATCGTCTGATCATCGACCTGTCCTCCTCAGAGATATCTGAGCCACCCGTCACTCCTCCTGGCCTTCACGTCGGCGTACCGCCGGCACGCGAAATACAACAGGACGATCGCGAGTGCCCAGACGGCATAGAGCAATCCGAGACCCCAGGTATACCCATCCGGGGCGGGCGGATTCCCCATCGGATGATTGGTGAACAGCCACGGGCTCACTGCGCCCAGGCGGACCTTCGACACCAGCAGGGCAAGCGCATGAATGAGCGGGATGTGCAGCAGATAGAAGAAGAACGGCACCCGCCCGAACACGCTGAGCCACTCCGCGAGCTTGCCCCGCGCCGATTCGAGCACGGGAATCAGCGCGATGGTGGGCCCGAGTGTCATCAGGAGAAAGTTGAGCGAGGCGGGGTATTTCGAGGGATTCAGGAACGCGAGGAGCGCCGGCATCGCGGGCCTGCCGTCGGCTCCGTCCGGGGTGCCGCCCCACGGCGATGGATCCCCGTAGAGATTGAGCCCGCGGAGGACGACGAACAGCGCCGTGGCGGAGAGCCCGATGCCGAGACAGAGGCGCCGCCGCCGTGCCGGATCGGCGGTCAGGATCGTTCCGAAGGCATAACCCGCGGCCATCACGCCGATCCACGGCACGATCGAGTAGAGCACGATCAGTGGAGGGCCCCCGGCGCCGAGCTGCACCGGCTCGGCAAAGAATCCGAAGTAGAGAATGGTCCAGAGCCAGCCCAAGCCGTGCTCCGGCATCGTCGAGGCGAGCTGAAAGAAACGCGAATCGAGCAGATTGTGCCCGGCGATGATCAGGAGACCGATTGCCCCGACCGCCCGGATCGGCAGCTTCACGAGCACCGCCAGGAGGATCATGCACCAGCCGATCATCCAGATGACCCCGGCGAGCATGTAGTGCGCGAAGTCCAGGTTGAACGTCCACGAGACACGGATCACCGTGAGCTCGAGCAGCACGAGCCAGGCGCCGCGGGTGAGCAGAAACCGCGAGAGATCCCGGTGTTTCTGGCCGTAGAAGAAGGCGCTGGTTCCCGCGAGAAAGACGAAGGCCGGAGCGCAGAAGTGCGTCACCCACCGGGTCAAGAAGATTCCCGGCGTGGGGCCGCCGCCGGGCAGCCCGGAATACACCCGCACGTGGTCGATGGCCATGAGAACCATCACCGCGCCGCGGATGATGTCGATTGACGCGAGCCTGCTGCCGGGAGAATGAGCCATGGCGCCGGATTCCTCCACAACCTATCAGGCGCCTATGAATTCGCCAGAGTGGGCTACGCCATCCTACGGTGACGGCAGGCAGGGCGCGTTGATGCTCCGCACCCGCGCCTCCGACCGGCTCCCCACCAGCTCGACCGCTACGATCTCGCGATCGCATGCGCCACCTTTCATTCCAACGATGAGCAGGGTGGCGTCACCCGATTGGCTCCCCCCGACCTTGCGGAAGCCGCGGAACCCGGCGAGGGGAGAGGGAGTCCGACCGGCGGCGTCCAGCGCCCAGCGCGCTATTTCAGGCGAGGCTGCCAGCCGGGCAACTCCCGCCGAATCCCGCGCGATGGCGGCATTCAGAAATTCTCGAGTCCGCCGGGTGAACGGCTTCCACGGATCGGGAGGGGAGTACTTTCGCGTGAGGTAGAGTCCCGCCAGGCCGGCCGTGATCACAAACCCGAGCGCGAAGAGGATGCGCCGCACCGGCTATGGAGCAGGGGGCGGCCGTGGCGGCGCCGCGCGCTTGGCCCAGAATTCATCTTCGGCGGCGCCGGCAAAGTCCACGGTGCCTTTCATGGAATCGCCGGTCACCGTCGCCGTAATCGTCAGCTCCAGAGGGTTCCCGTTGTAATTCACCGTGTAGCTGAATCGCACTACGCTGTCCTTGATGGTGCCGGCCAGAGGCACATCGCCCGCCTCCCGCTTGACGGTGCCAGTCAACGTGTCGCCCTTGACCTCGAACACGATCTTGAAGCTCCGGGTGCCGCCGGGTGTATTGAAGGATGCATCCCATTCGCCGGCAATCGACTGCGCGGAAACGGCGGACGTCAGTGCGACACAGCACACCGCCGCCGACAGGATCAGACGTTTCATGACTCACCTCCAGTGCGTGGAAGACCGGCGGAAAGATAGTCCACCGGCCGCGCCCGTCAGGGCCGGCTCAGAGAGGTCCGCGCTTGACGAAGATAGGGTTCGGAGGCGCGACACCTCGGTTCGGCCCGCTCGAGACCGCAAAGCAGGGGCGCGAGCTCCCGAATCCGGTGCCAGGTCGCAGCTTCGAGGCAGGACGAGTTCATCATGGCCTCCATCGTGCCGCCCCGGTAGGCGGAGGCCTCCCATGCGCATTCGGTCTGGATGTACAGCCCCCACGCGGCTTGAGCCGAGTCGAGCCCGCTGAAGTGGGGTGACGGCAGGCTGCCGCGAAGCTCCACCAGGAGCTGGTTCAGCCGGCTCCGCGCGGCAAGCAGATCAGTTATGGTGCAGCCGGCCATGGCGGCCTGCGTCGTCGCCGAATCCTGGCAACCGGTCCGGAGATTCAGGAACCCCTGCGCGGATCCCTGGCCCGCGAGCACTCCGGCGGCGAGGGCGGAAACCAGCAGCTTTCGGCCTGGTCTCGACATCTGCCCACTCCTTCCCCGGTCCCGCATCGCGTGTTCCCGAAAGATCGCCCTGGTGCCTGACAGATATGATATCAGTCGGCCTGCCGCCATGCCACGGGAGAATCGACAACGGTCGCGCCGGCTGGTAAACTTGCGGCGAGCCGGTCGAACGAGTCTCACGAAAGGGGGCCGGATGAGCGACGTACGGGTGCTGGTCGGCACACGCAAAGGTGCCTTCGTCCTGTCCGCGGACGGAAAACGCGAACGGTGGGACCTCAGTGGTCCCCACTTGCCGGGCTGGGAGATCTACCACGTCAAAGGCTCCCCAGCCGACCCCAATCGATTGTATGCGTCCCAGTCCAGCGGCTGGTTCGGCCAGGTGATCCAGCGCTCCGACGACGGCGGCCGGAGCTGGGCGCCGGTCGGCAATCAGTTCGCGTATGACGGCGTGCCCGGCACCCATCAGTGGTACGACGGCACTCCCCACCCCTGGGAATTCAAACGCGTCTGGCATCTCGAACCGGCCCTGACCGATCCGGACACCGTGTATGCCGGTGTTGAGGACGCCGCCCTTTTCCGTTCGACCGACGGAGCCCAGACCTGGCAGGAGCTTTCCGGTCTCCGGGGTCATGGTTCGGGACCCCGCTGGCAGCCGGGCGCCGGGGGGATGTGCCTCCACACGATCCTGCTGGACCCCGGCGATCCGAAGCGGATTTTCATCGCCATCTCGGCTGCCGGCGCGTTCCGGACCGACGATGGCGGTACCACCTGGCAGCCCATCAACCGGGGGCTCCGGTCGGAATACATCCCCGAGCCCACCGCCGAGGTGGGCCACTGCGTGCACCGCATCGCGATGCACCGGTCCCGGCCGAAGGTGCTGTTCATGCAGAAGCATTGGGACGTCATGCGAAGCGACGACGCCGGTGAGTCGTGGCACGAAGTCAGTGGAAACCTGCCGACCGATTTCGGGTTCCCGATCGATGTGCACGCCCACGAGCCTGACACGGTATACGTGGTCCCGATCACCAGCGACTCGCTGCACTTCCCGCCCGAGGGCAAGCTGCGAGTGTACCGCAGCCGGACCGGTGGGAACGAGTGGGAAGCGCTCACCAAAGGCCTCCCGCAACGCGATTGCTATGTCAACGTGTTGCGCGACGCGATGGCGGTCGATTCGCTCGATTCGTGCGGCGTGTATTTCGGCACCACCGGCGGCCAGGTGTACGCTTCGGCCGATGCCGGCGACAATTGGGCGGCCATCGTGCGGGATCTGCCCCCGGTGCTTTCGGTGGAAGTCCAGACCCTGGCGTGATCCGGGTGATTCTGCCGGCTCCGCTCCGCGCGCTGGCGCGCGTCGACGGCGAGCTCGTACTCGACGTCGATGGCCCGGCAACCCTGCGCTCGCTCCTCGACGCCATCGAGGCCGGTTATCCTGCGCTCCGCGGCACCATCCGGGACCGGATCACGCAGCACCGGCGGCCGTTTGTCAGGTTCTTCGCCTGCGAGCAGGACCTGTCGCACGAATTGCCGGACACTCCGTTGCCCCGATCGGTTGCCGGGGGCACCGAACCATTCATGATCGTCGGAGCCATCGCCGGGGGCTAGTGTTCCCTCTCATTGGCCCGGGCAGAACGCCGAGTACGGCCCGGAATGCGGCTTCCTGGTTCATCGCGCGCGCTTTATCGTGCTAATGGGGCCCGGGACCGAAGCGCAAGCTTGCCGTGGCGGCCTGGATCTCCAGCAGGAAGGCAAGCAGCGCGCCGATAAAGGCGCAGAGAGCCGCGATGAACAGGACCATGATCAGCCACGACAAGTCCCTCAAGAGAGCCACACCCGCGAAGAGAGCCACAATAACGACACAGATCAGGAGCGCACAGGCGGTGGAGAGGGTGATGGCTCGCTGCACCAGTCGGGCGCGCCGGGAGAGGACTCGCAGCTCCGCGTGAACACTGGATGCGCTGGCCTCTGGAGCCGCAGGAAGGGTGGCCTCGAGCGATCGCGCGCGGTCGATGATCCGGGCCAGCCGGTTTGTGAGCACGGTCAAGGTGACGCCGACGCCGGAGAGAAGGAATACCGGGGCGACAGCGAGCTGGATGCTATGGGCGATATCGGTGATGCCGGAAGTCTGCATCTCGAGCCTCGAGAGAAAGTCAGGATGCCAGCGCCCGCCCCATTCGAACAAAGGCTACCCGTTGCCCATCGGGCAACTCGTGTACGACCGACTCCAGCGCTTCGTATCCGAGCGCCCGATAGAGCGGCTCTCCTGGCAACGTGGCCATGAGCTCCGCCCGGCGGAACCCAGCGGCCCTCGCCCGAGCCTCGCAGTGCAGCAACAGTGCCCGGCCGAGGCCCTGCCGCGCGCGGGTCGGATGGACGAAGAATGCGCGGATGCGGGCTGCGTCCGTGGCAGGATCCAGGATCGGATCGCTGGTGCCTTTCGTTTGATCTCCTCCAAAAAGGGTACGGCGACCGCTCCACCCTCCGCAGGCCACAAGCCGGCCGTCGCCCTCGATCACATAGTAGGTCCCATCGGTGATGAGCTGGGTATCGACGCCGAAGACGTGGCTGATGAGCGACTTGATCTGGGCCGATGAGTAATACCCTCGGCTGAGTTCCATCGCCGAGGCGGCGATGAGCGCGTTGAGCGGCGGGACTTCGGTCAGAAGGGCGCGACGAATTCGGTCCACCGGTCAGCCCTCGGCCGCGCCGCGCTCGAAGGCGGCAGAGATGGGTGGGCGGCCGGAATGACGTGCGTCAAGGGTCTTCATCATCAGCTGCGCTCGAATGGTACCCCGCCCCGGCGGTCATGGATGCCGACTCGACCGCCGGGGCCACCACCGCCCGACTCGCCGACAATACTCCCCGTAGTCATTCCCAAACAGCCGCCGCAACGTGGGCTCCTCATACCCCAGCACCAATAGCTGGGTCGCAAGGAGGAAGACGACAAGGTACCCGAGCAGGGCGAGTGATTTGTAATAGAGGGCTGCCCCGGCCAGAGCCAGTCCGGCTCCCACGTACATCGGATTGCGAATTCGGCGATATGGGCCGGCGACCACGAGCCGTCGCGGCGGGTCGAACGGGGCCGGGGTGCCCCGCCCGACCAAGGAAAAGGTCACGATGCACCAAGCCGCGAGACCGGCTCCGAGGAGACCGACCACGACGCCGGCGGCCTGGGCGAAGCCCCGCTCCACCGGCGGCGTGACACCCGACCACTCGAGTACCCGCGCTGGAAGGAAGACCAGCACGAAACCGACAAACAGTGTGCTGTACGTAATCGCCCGAACCAGTGGTCCCATCACATGAGCTCCTCCATTACGGCCATCCGCAGCAGTCTGGCGTCATCGTAGGCGCGATAGACAACCGCCATCCCGCCGCGCCTGATTTCCTGATCGATCCGGAACCGCTCGGGGAGCTTGATTTCGTCTGCCACGGCCAGGGTTGCCGGTCGGAAGATATGGAGTCGGACCAAGCGAGCCAGCTCTTCGAAGCTTCGAGATTCTGCCGCTGTCATGGGAGGCGCCTCGCCTGGAGCTCACCCTTGCGGATAACCCATGTCGTCATGCAGCGCTGGTTTTGCACGACGGTGGTCTTCAGCGGATCCAGCAACTCAGCGTCCAACTCCCGCGTGAGGCTCATCAGCAGCGCCTCATCAACCAGATAGCGCTCGGTCCCGTCCGGAAGCCGGTGCCGCCGTCCCGCGATGGGCTTCACGTGTTGTTCCATCCCGATG
>Ga0210377_10005698_pt1 | contig 10199 bp, 7 predicted proteins | sample PLM4_65_b1redo_FD_155480 | JGI IMG/M metagenome (GOLD analysis project Ga0210377, IMG submission 155480) | Groundwater sediment microbial communities from an aquifer in East River, Colorado, USA - PLM4_65_b1 redo | ecosystem: Environmental > Terrestrial > Soil > Riparian zone | place: USA: East...
CCGGTATTCAGCGAGCTCGGAACCGTGCGCGATCCTGCGAATGAACGCGGCCTTGTCGAGCAGCGAACCGTCGTAGTCAATGCAAACGAACTCGTCGGCTAGGCGCTCTCGATACCACTTGACGTCGCCCGCAAGCATCGAGGTAATGTACTGCTCGTTCAGGAGCTGGAGATGTTCTTCGGGGGACATAATGCTCTACTCCACAAGAGGCGCGCGAGGACGCCGCGAGGCAGCGTTATGGTGCACTCTCGCTCTGGTGAGCGGATCAGCCCGCGTCGTTCGGCGAGTAGTCAGCGCAGATTGCCGATTTTCTATTCTATCGCCTGGAGACCACGGCGACGGGGAAGCGAAACGGCTTTTTCGGTGAACTGCCTCTCACAGCGGGCGAACGGTTCGTCCAACCGGCCGGTGGAGCCGACCTGGCACGAGCGAGCGCATCGCCGTCATACTTCTACGCACTCCTGAACGGAGCGCTTGGCGCCCGGTGCGCGGGCGCGACCGGCGGCGGCCTTGGCAGGATTGATGATGCTGCTTTGGGTTGTGCTCCTGCATGTACCCAGAGCAGCGGCTGCCGCCGATCCGCAACGCAGGAATGAGTGGACGGCGGTATCTGAAGCGTTGGCCATGTCCGGCATCGCATTCGTTCTGGCCGGAAGCCTGCGACATGGTTCGGCCGATCGCGGGCGCTCACGCTCCTAGCTGCGCAGCTCGAGCCGCCGAATCAACCGGGCGGTCGCATCCTCCGCGGTGCCGATGTCCCGTGAGCGGCTCAGCTGGAACGCTTCGCGAAACGCCGTTCCGATCTTCCGGCGCACCAGGGCCCGAAGCTCGGGTTTGGCGCGGGTGATTCGCTGCGAGAGGATCTGGGCGTCATGCAGCCGCCCGAACTCGTCCTGAACTTCCGTCAGTCGTAGTACGGCCGTGGCAGCCAGCCGGGACGAGTTGCCGAAGGCCTCGAGGAGGTAGCGCAGGCGTTTCGTCGCGATGCGCGCTTCATGAGCCGGCTCGGTCTGGCCGGGTCGCTTCAATCGGCCGAGGCTCGCCTCCATCTGCACCAGACGCTCCGCAAGGAGTTGCGCCATTGCGACCGCCATGGTGGGATCGGCGACGGTGCTGGTTCCTTTCGGGGTGATCTCGCCGCCCTTCAGCTGGGCCGCGAGTTTCGCCGCGGCCGTCGGCAAATCTTCCACGACTCCCTGCATCAGCTCGCTCCGTGCCCGGGCCTCATCCCTGGCGAGCAGCCGCTCGATCCGGCGCGCTTCCGCAGCCACGCCGGAGTTGCCAGTCTCTTCCACCTCGCGGAGCGACGCGCGCTGGACTTGAAGATCCCGCGCCTTCCCCGCCACGCGCGAAAGGTGCCGCAGCCGCTGCTCGCTGCGCTCGGTCACGGTGTCGTCGAGGAGCGGACGAAACGCCTGCAGCCAGCCCCTGAGCCGGCGTAACGCCACCCGGAAATCGTGCACCGCCTCGGGGTCGTCGTCCGCCACCAGCCGGGCAGCTTCTTCGAGCACCTTGCGCAGGTGGAGCAGCCCGAGGCTTCGCGCCACGAGGCGGGCCGGCTGCCCGAGCATCTCCGGGGTGAGGATCGATTTCGCCATGGCAATGCATGGAGGATACACCCGCCGCTATCGCCGCGAGGCGTTGCGTATCTAACGCTAGTACAGCCCCTGAAGAGACAGGTGACGGGCCTCGAGCTCGAAATCCGGAAAGCACATAAGATCTCGGGTTGCGGCCCAAACCGACCTAGCGCTGCGGGCCCACTCGGTCTGAATCCGGTCGCTGCGCCAGCATCCGTTCAGCGAAGTCCAGTCGCTCCTGCGTCTCGCTCAGCTCCTGCCGCACCGTGCCCATCTCGCCTTCGAGCGCTTCGAGGGCGTCGAGGGCGACTACCGTTTCGGGCCCAAGCTGACGCTCGCTCCCGGCGTGGCGCTGCCGCAGGCGGTGGGCCCATGACCCGAATGCCACCGCGAGGACCGCGTGAATCGTGGCATGCAATGGCTCGGCTGGCACGGCCGCGAACCAGACTGCGACTACGTTGGCGATGCTCAACAGGACAGCGATCGGGTACCAGATGGCGGGCTTGAAGGTCATGGACAGATCCTGTCGAGTTCTGGCCGGCGGCAAGCGCTTTCAGCGTACGCCTGCCCACGTGAGCACCCGGTGGCGTGGGACGCCATTCACCTCAGCATGCAGACCGATGGGGGGCTACGGACGCGAGCGGCGGTTACCGCGACTTGAGTCCCTTCACCGCCCCCGCGATCATCCGGTTCACCGCTGCGAGCGAGAGCCCCCCGTCATCGCTGCTCGGGATGGTTGCGAACCCGATCGCCGAGGCCTTGGGATAACGCCGGAAGATCTGTTCGAACAAGGAGGCGAGCTGCTCACTCGAAGGACCGTTGGGAACCTTGTTGGCGTGCCCCTCCACCTCGCGCGGGTCCAGCACGTCCATGTCGATATGCACGTAGATCTTGTCGGTGAGCCGGCTCAGGCGGTCGAGCTGCGCAAAGACCGCGGGAGTCGCCAGGCGGAGATCCTCGACCGTCAGCTGCTCGATGCGTGAGTCGTCGAGCAGCCGTTGCTCCAGCGGATCGGTGAGCCGCACGCCCGCCATCACCACGGAGCGGTCTTCGAGCGGCGGATCGAGCTTGGCGTCGAGCCGCATCAGCCTCAACGCGCGTCCCGTCGCCACGGCCACCGGCATGCCGCCCAGCGAGCCGCTGCGCGTGGTTTCCGGGGTGTTGAAGTCGGGATGCGCATCGAGCCACAACATCCCGATCCTGAGGGTCGTGCCCGGCGGCCCGGAGAGCTGGAGTCCGGCCACCAGTCCCGGCATGGAAGGACAGGTGGCCAACAGCCCAACGGTAAACCATCCCTCCTGCTCGTTCTTCGCGACCACATCAGCGAAATGGCCCAGCGCCATGCCGAGCCGCTTCCAGCCGCCGTATTCGGTGTTCTCCTCTGCGGTGAGCCCGATCGCCTCGACTCGCGTTATGGCGCCGAGCTTGGTCAGGATCTGCTGGATGCCCCCATCCGCCATGATGGTCGGGCCGGTGGAGAGGCCAGTCGGCAGGAAGGGTTGCTTCACCAGGGCGACGCGCAACCGGCCGTCGCGAGCGGAATAGCGCTGGCCCGGTAGCGCCTTCGCGCAGAGGAGGGTGCCAACGAAGAAGATTGCAAGCAGTCTCCGCATCCCACCTCCCCGGTCCGGCGAACGGAATGTGGTTGTACCGCGGACCTGTCGCGCTGCTGGCAATGGCTTCCTCGCTTGGCCGCACCCGCCGGCTTCACGCCCGCCTTAGGCCACCGAAGGCTCGATGCCCAGCAGGTGGAGAGTCTTCTCGTCGCGCACTCCCCCGTAGTACTTCGCGATCAGGCGGGAGAGCCGAAGATCTCCCTCGCGGATCGGCCGTTGACACCGACAACCGCCTCCGCACACTTCAGCAACCTCGGACCGAGGACAGGGTGCGCGAGGTACGCTGTGACTTCTTCAACCCCCTTGATCGAGTAGCGCTTCGAGGTCGCGCTGTAGTCACCCTCCTGTGCTCGGACGAAGCGGCTCAGGTCGTGTGAGTTGTCCACGCTGCGAACACCCCCGGTCAGAAGCGCGACCCGGTCAGTTTGACATCGCTACCCGCCCACGCCTTTGCGAACCGCTGCTCCACCGCTGCGACCTCGGCCGCTTTCCCTTGAGCCCGCAGGGCGGCGGCAAGACCGAACAACGACCACCCATTCTCGGGAAACCGCTTCAGGTCCTCACGATACACGGCTTCGGCCTCGGCGCTCCGGCCGGCCTTCAGCAGCGCCGCGCCCAGCGAATGGCGAATCGGGTAGTACCACCTGGGCGGCTCGAAGTAGAGTCCGGCGTCCTCGATCTTCAGGGCCTCGCGGAAGTGCGTGATCCCCTCATCGGCGCTGCCGCTCCGCGTCGCGATCTCCCCCATGAGCGCGTGTACGGCAATGGAGACGGCCGTCTTCTGATCGGCGCCCACCGCGGTGGCCGCGTCGATCGCCCGGACGGTGTCCAGCGCCACGCGCGCGTCCGCGAGCCGTCCCTTGGCCGCCAGCGCCACGCCCCGCGCGTAATACGCCAGCGCCAGCGGCATCCGGATGTCGGACGGCGGGAGCGGCTCGGCCAGCACCTCGTCCCAGCGCCCGAATGTCGTCAGCGTCAGGACATGGTAGGGAACCATCTCCTGCAGCATGAATACCTGCCGCGCCGCGTCGAGGTTCACCTTTGTTTTCAACGTCCGGGAAGCTTCGAGCGCCTGGGCGCTCCGCCCGGCCAGGGTCGAGACGAACGCGAGGAAGTGGATGTTGTGGGGATAGTAGGCCAGCGAGTAAACGGTCACCGGTTTCTGCCCCTCGATGAACGTCTCGTCGGTATGGATCGCGTGCACGTTGCTCGCGGCCGCGTCGCCGTACCGGCCGACCCGGACATAAATATGGGCCGGCATATGCACCATGTGCCCTACTCCAGGCATGAGCCTCGCGAGGCGCTCGGCACAGGGAACCGCCTTCTCCGGCGTCACCGCCTCCACCGCATGGATGTAATAGTGACAGGCGCCGGGATGCTCCGGATTCCGGGCGATGGCGCCCTCCAGGAGCCGCACGATGTCCTCCGTCCCGGGGTACGGCTTCCCCTCCGGCCCCCAATAGTTCCAGGGCCTGAGATCCATCAGTGCCTCGGCGTAGAGCGCCTGGGCATCGAGATCGTCCGGGTACTGCCGCGCCACCGCGCCCATCTCGCGCGCGTAGGCCGAGTCCAGTCCGGCGCGATTCGCGGGCGGCACCGGAGCGTACCGGGCGCCCACGGCCCTGACATATGCGCGCTCCCATGCACTCGCGTTACTGCTCTGCGACAGCGCCCGTTGCGCCGCCGAATGGGCCGCGACCCCGCTCGCGGAATCCATCCCCGCGTTCACGTGGGGCCCCAGGGCGTACGCGATGCCCCACCAGCACATGGCGCAGGCCGGGTCCAGCTCGGTCGCGCGGGTGAACGACCTGATCGCCTCTGCGTGGTTGAAACCGTACACCAGGCGCAGGCCCTGATCGAAGTACTGTTGCGCGAGGGGGACACCGGTGCCGACCGTGCGGTGGTGCGTGCCCAGATCGGTATAGAGCGGCACGGCAGGCTGCTGGGCGGGAAGGCTCGCAGCGAGAAACAAGAGGGCGGGAACAATGCGATTCAACATATCGACTCCTTACAGTAGGTCGTTACCATCTTATCGTGGCATCCATTACCCGCAAGGGCTGAGCGTGCGAGGTTGAGCCTTCGCCTTGACTCGGCCGTGCGCTTTCATCCTCTTTATCCTCCTCGTTCTGCGACCTCCCATCGGCTCTGGCAATCGCGTGCACGGCGGCCCGGCCGCCACCGCCCCCCATCGCGCCCTTGCCGAAACAGCCGTATATTCTGCGCGTGTCATCCCCACGCAAATCGTCGTACCACGTCGAGGCACGGGTTAACCGTGTGGCCGGAACCCCGTGGCTGTTCCCCTGAATCGCCTGAACGCGGCCCTGTCCGACCGCTATCGCATCCAGCGCGAGCTCCGTTGCGGGCCCCCGCTCAGCCTGAGGAACAATATATGAAGCCTTGTATCGGGCGGGCCGCCCCGCTCGCCCTTGCCCTGATCCTTTCGCCCCCGAGCCCGCTCTCGGCCCAGAATTTCGAGGTGATGGAAACGACCATCACTGGAGTCCATGCCGCGTTCGCCTCGGGACGACTCACCTGCCACGCCCTGGTGCAGGCTTATCTCGACCGGATCGCCGCCTACGATAAGACCGGCCCGGCGCTCAACGCCGTCCAGTATGTGAATCCGCGCGCCACGGCCGAGGCGGATTCGCTCGATGCCGTGTGGCGCGCAAAGGGACCGCGCGGTTCGCTCCATTGCGTCCCTGTCCTGCTGAAAGACCAGGTCGAGACCAGCGACATGCCGACCACCTTCGGCTCGGCCCTCTTCAAGGACTTCGTCCCCCGGCGCGACGCGACCATCGTGCGGCGGCTCAAGGGCGCCGGCGCGATCATACTGGCCAAGACGACCATGGGAGAGTTTGCCTCGCGCTATGTCGGTTCGGGCTTCGGCATCGTCCGCAACGCCTACGACCCCACCCGGAACCCGAGCGGATCGTCCGGCGGATCGGCGTCGGGCGTGACGGCAAACTTCGGACTCGTGGGGATCGGCGAGGACACCGGCGGGTCGGTGCGCGGCCCCGCCGCGGTGAGCAGCCTCGTCGGCCTGCGGCCCACGACGCCGCTGGTGAGCCGCTATGGGATGCTGCCTGCCAACCCGAGCCAGGACACGATGGGGCCGATGACCCGATGCGTGATGGACGCCGCTCGACTGCTGGACGTGATCGCCGGCTACGATCCGAACGATCCGATCACCGCCGAAACGGTCGGGCGCATCCCCAGGAGCTACCTGGCGACCCTCCGGCCGGACGCGTTGCGCGGCGCGCGGATCGGGGTGCTCCGCATGGCGCGCGATTCCGCGGTGACCCGCGCGCCCGAGGAGTTCGCCAAGGTGCGCCTGGTCATCGAACGGGCGATCAGTGACCTGCGCGGGCTCGGCGCCGAAGTGGTGGATTCATTCGTGGTCCCGACCCTCGCCGACCGGCGGGTGGGAAACGACTTCGAGACCGAGCAGGCGACCGACGCCTACCTTGCCGAGCACCCGAACGCGCCGGTCAAGACCCTCAAGGAGATCCTCCTCGCGGGAACGGTGAACCCCTGGCGCGCGCGGGGGATGATGAACCTGGTGGGCAAGCGGACCAGCGACCCGGGCTACCTGACGGTGATGCAGCAGCGCGCGGCGCTGCGCATCGCGGTGCTCAAGGCGATGGCCGACGCGCGGCTCGATGCGATCGTCTATGCCACCTACGACGCGCCCCCGACCCCGATTGCGGACGACGTGCTGACCAACCCACGGACGGCGGACGCCTACGGCCGCGGCGATAACCGGGGATTGAGTCCCACGATCGGGTTTCCGGCGCTCACCGTGCCCGCGGGATTCACCAGCGACTCGTTGCCGGTGGGGCTCGAGTTCCTCGGGCGGCCCTTCACCGAGGCGACGCTGCTCGGGTACGGGTACGCCTACGAACAGGCGACCAGGCACCGCCGGCCGCCGGCGACGACGCCGGCCCTCCGGCAGGGGCGGTGAAACCGGAATGAGGCGATGACCGCGATCAACGAACGGCTCCCGGAGGCGCTGGCCGGCAAGGAATTCCCCTACCTCGACGCGGGTCAGTTGGGATCCTCATCGCGGGTCCCCCGGCGTCCTCGAACTGCCGCCGGATGGACGTGCCGTAGGCGCGCCAGGTAGAATTACTGTATGCCCTGCCTCTTCGGCTGCCTGGCGCTCCTCACGCCGCGCCTCGTTATCGCGCTGCTCTACTTCTTCACCGACTGGTTCAGCGGGATGTTCGATACCATCCTCTGGCCAATACTGGGCCTCATCTTCCTCCCGACAACGCTCCTCTGGTATACCGCGGTGCAGCACTGGTATGGCGGCCGGTGGACGGTCGTCCCCGTTATCGGGCTCGTACTGGCGCTGCTCATCGACCTTTCGCCCGCCGGAACGCGCCGACGCCGGGTACCAGAACCGGGCTGAGCAGGTCAGGGGCTGAGCGGGTGCTCACCCTGCGGACGAACTGGAGCGACGACCGTCTTGCCCCGCGCAGTCATCACCACAGTCCGAGCGGCCGCGGAGACCCTCGATGCCTTCCCATGTGATGAAGGGCGCCATCGCGAGCGCCGCGGCCGGATCCGCCCACCACCACCCGAGCAGGGCATTGAGCAGGAGGCCACCGAGGAGAATCGCGGAGAGGTAGGTACAGATCAAGGTTTGTTTCGCCTCGGCTGCGAGCGCGCCACTGCGGAGCTGTGTCGCGATCGCGCCTTTGGCCCGCGCGAGAAACGGCATGATGACGAGCGAGGCGGTCGCGACAATGATCCCGAGCCAGCTCCGCTCGGGTGCTTTGTGCGCGGCCAGAGCGTGAATGGCATCGGCGCCGATGTAGATGGCCAGGGCCAGGAAGCAAACGCCGATGAGTCGGATCGTGAGTCGCTCCGCCCGCTCTCGCCGGATGGGGTCCGGGTCCGCGCGGAGCCGCCACAACGCGGCGGCGCCGGCGGTCAATTCGATAAGACTGTCGATCCCGAAGCCGACCAGCGCGATGCTGCCTGCCAGCAGGCCGGCCGTGACCGAAAGGATTCCCTCCAGGCTGTTGTACGCCATGGTGGCGTAATTGAGCCGCTGGCTCCGCCGGACGAGGGCGGGCCGATCCACAGTCAGGGTCGTTGTCACGGAAGGAATCTATGCCGGTTTATTTCGGCGGCGGAGTCTGATTGAACGGTCCTTCCATCGACAGCCGAGCCGTTTGGCGATAGCTTCGAGCTCTCCCTCGAAGGTCGGGTCTCCATGCGTCTCCTCCGCGCCCTTGCCGGGTTGGTCCTCGCCGGAGCCGTTCCACTCGCCGCACAGCTTCCTCCGGGCGTTACCAAAGGGGCCTCGGTCGAGGGGATTACCGAATACACCCTCGCCAACGGCCTTCGGGTGCTGATCTTCCCCGACGCCAGCAAACCCACCGCGACGATCAACATCACCTACCTGGTCGGCTCCCGGCACGAAGGGTACGGCGAGACCGGCATGGCGCACCTGCTGGAGCATCTGGTCTTCAAGGGCTCGCCCGGGCACCCCAACATCCCGCAGGAGCTGACCGACCACGGCTCGCGCCCCAACGGGACGACCTGGTACGATCGCACCAATTACTTCGAAACAGTGCCGGCCACCGAGGAGAACATCCTCTGGGCGCTGGACCTCGAGGCCGATCGGATGGTGAACAGCTTCATCGCGAAAAAGGACCTGGACAGCGAATTCAGCGTGGTCCGCAACGAGTTCGAGTCGGGGGAGAACTCGCCCAACAATGTGCTGCTGCAGCGCGCGCTGAGCACCGCCTTCATCTGGCACAACCACGGCAAGAGCACGATCGGAGCGCAGAGCGACATCGAGAACGTTCCCATCGAGCGCCTGCAGGCGTTCTACCGCAAGTACTATCAGCCGGACAACGCGGTGCTGGTGGTCGCGGGCAAAGTCGACGAGCCCAGGGTGCTCCGCCAGGTGGCCGAGAAGTTCGGCGCCATCCCCAGGCCGGTGCGCGCGCTGGAGCGCGGGAACATTCTCTATCCGACCTATACCGAAGAGCCGGTGCAGGATGGGGAACGCGAGGTCTCCCTCCGCCGGGTCGGGAACGTCCAGCTCGCGGTGGCGCTCTATCACGTCCCCGCGGGGTCGCATCCCGACTACCCCGCAGTCCAGGTGCTGGCGCACGTACTGGGGAATGCGCCCGGCGGGCGGCTCTACAAGGCGCTGGTGGAGACCAAGCGGGTGTCGAGCTCGGGCGCTTTCGGGCAGTCGTTCAAGGAGCCCGGCGTGCTGATCGGCCTGGTTTCGCTCCGGAAGGAACAGTCGCTCGACACCGCGCGGGCGATCATGATTCAGACGATGGAGCAGGCGGCCACGCTGGCGCCGACGGTGGAGGAGGTCGACCGCGCCAAGACGGCGTTGCTCAAGAACATCGACCTCCTGCTCACCAATTCGCAGAGCGTGGGGCTCACGCTCACCGAGTGGGCGTCGCAGGGAGACTGGCGGCTCCTCTTCGTGCAGCGCGACCGGCTCAAGGAGGTGACGCCTCAGGATGTGCAGCGGGTGGCGCAAGCCTATCTCAAGCCGTCCAACCGGACGGTGGGCGTCTTCCATCCGACCGAAAAGCCCGACCGCGCCACGATTCCGCGCGTGGCCGACGCCGAGATCGTCGCGTGGACCAAGGACTACAAGGGCAACCCGGTCCTCGCGGCCGGAGAAGTGTTCGATCCGGCGCCGTCGGTCATCGATGCGCGCACCGCGCGCTCGGCGCTGCCCAACGGGATGAAGCTTTCGCTGCTGCCCAAAGCGACGCGGGGCAATAGCGTGAACGCGCTGGTGACGCTGCGGTTCGGGGATGAGCAGTCTCTCGCCGGCAGGCGGGTCACCGCCGCCCGGTTCCTGAGCGGGATGGTGAACCGCGGGACTGCAAGAAAGACCCGGCAACAGATCCAGGACGAGTTCGACCGGCTCAAGGCACAGGTCTTCTTCCAGGGCAGCGGCAACGCGCTCAACGCCAGCATTTCGACCACGCGGCCGAACCTGATCCCCACGCTTCGGCTG
>Ga0210377_10005699_pt1 | contig 10198 bp, 7 predicted proteins | sample PLM4_65_b1redo_FD_155480 | JGI IMG/M metagenome (GOLD analysis project Ga0210377, IMG submission 155480) | Groundwater sediment microbial communities from an aquifer in East River, Colorado, USA - PLM4_65_b1 redo | ecosystem: Environmental > Terrestrial > Soil > Riparian zone | place: USA: East...
GTGCGCCAGACGAGCGTGCTCTTCGCGCTCGCGATGGGGATGCTGTGGCTGCGCGAGACGCCGGGCCGGCCGCGCGTGTGGGGCGCCGTCGCCACCGTCGTCGGTGTCGCACTGATCGCGGGCTTTGGTTGACGCGTTTCGGGCTTGGATGCAGGGAGCCGCGAGGGGTCGCGGGCTCGGCGATCGAGCCGCCGGCGCGTGCTCGGCTTCCCCCAGGCGCCTGCGCCGACACTTTCCCGAAGGGAGTGACGCAGCACGGCGTCCGCTCCCGAGGCGAGAGAAGGCTTGAAGGACTCTGGGTGGGTCGCGGGGGACCGGTGACCAGGATTCTTTGGACCACGAGTCGACACAAGCGTAGGATGGTCGGCGAAGGGCGTTCCCATCACGCCAGGACAGCCAACCGATGAGAGCTCGCAACCTGTTGTTCGTTCTACTCGCGGCGTTGGATGGGGTGGCGCTTCCGGCGACCGCGGCCCACGCGTTGCTCGTCAAGGTGTCGATCAATTTCGGGCCGACGGTCACGGGGCCGGATGATGGGACGCTGGTCGTGGGGGCCAACCAGGGCGACTACCTCCGCATCACGTGGGCGCTGGGCACCGACACCGACATCCTTAGATATGACGGACTGACTTCCGGAGTGGACACCACGGAAATCAGCCGCTTCGTAGGCTCCGCTCTCGAGCTCGCCGGCCAGGGCTTCGATCCGATCGGCAACCCAAACGCCCCCGACCCTGGGGAGTTTGGCTACTTCGCGGCCTCGGACGGGGCTCCCATCGGCCACGCCCTGAACGATGGTGAGCTGTGGCGAATCGATTACACAGTGACGGCTCCTATTACCGACGCGGCGACCGACATGACGTACACCTTCGGGCCCGGCGCATGCCGCACGTTTTTCGGCGGCGCGTGTCCGGGAACCTCGGCGACTCACGCCGTCAGTGCATCGCTGAGTGTCTACATGGTTCCCGAGCCTGGATCGCTCCTGCTACTCGGTTTGGTCTGGCGAGCCTCGCAGGCGTGGGCCGAACGGTTCGTAATTAGATCTTTCGCGAACTGAAGTCCGCCTATACCGCAAGGCTGCGGACACGCTCGTTCCGGTGGCGCCTCTCACCACCCGGGACTTCGTCTCTACGGATGAGGCCATGTCGCCGCCAGCCCGTTCGCATCAACCAGGTCTGGGCTCGGGCTACCGCGGGGCGATCCGTGGGAAGTGCCGGACACTCAGCCCATCCATCGAACCATCGGCCCGAGGACGCGGGATCGACCCAGGAATCGGAGTTCGTGAAAACTGAGGCGCGCTGGCCCGCATGCTTTCGCGCATTGAGAATCACGTACGCAAGCGCCGCTCGCACCTCCCTTGGCGTGCTGAGCGCCCGGTGGTGATACCGGCCGTCGAGAACCGCTCCCCGCCGATCGAAGGCGCGATTCACGGCCCGAGCGAGGCGCGCGGCGAGGCTCTTCATCCCATTCGATAAGGCCGCGACTCTCTCAGCCTCGACGAGCAGGTGGACGTGATCGTGTTGGAGCGAGTACTGGACGACGCGGAAGTCCGCACGCTTCGTGATCGCGCGGAGCGAACGCTCCACTTCACGTACCAGGCGTTCCGTTCGCAGCGAAGGCACGTCGCTGCGAACGCGAATCGTCACCAAGCCCGGATGGGTCTCGGGAAACTCAGTACGCCCGCGATGCCACACCCGCGCTCGTGCGGCACCCTTTCGTCCGGCGCCTTCCCTCGCTCCACCCCAGCGCACCGGAATTTTCAGATCCAGCTCGAGCTGGGATCGACGCGTCATACACTTGATTGTGGACATATTCTCGTCGAATGTCAAGTCGAATTCAGAGATTGCTGTAGGAACTTGACGCCGATGTGCGTCACTAGCTCCACTGAACGGCTCCTCCATGACTGCTTCGGACGCTTTGGTGCGCGTGCGATGGCATCAGCCGCCCGACCGCTCTGTGGCACCTGTGCGACGCGAAAGCCGGATCGTGCCGGCGATCGAAACGGGGCCCAGCTCCGAGCCACGGCCCACCAGCCCCCTCAAAACCGTCTCGAGCGGCGCGGGACCGTCATCCGACCGCCGATTCTCAGCGTGCTAGCCCTGATCCGACATTGCAGGCATTCGGAGGGAGGCGGCGGGGGGTGGGCGGAGGCGAAATCAAGCGCAGCCGGCCCGCAGGGCGGCGCCTTCCTCGACGCCACAAAAATTAGTTCTGGCACACGATCGCGAAAAGAGAAACGGCGAGCCATTCGCCGTAGCCCACCGCACGCCGCCTCCCTCCGCTCGCTCCCCGAAAGTCGGAATTGGGGCTAGCCGCCCGCGGCTTCGATGATGGGGCGCAGCCAGGGCCCGATGTCGGAGTGGTCGATCAGGCCGACCTGGCGCAGGCGCGCCGCGCCGATCGCCTGCACCTCCGCGGCGCTGCCGGCCTGGCGTGCGCGGCGGGCGTCCGCCGCAGCATCGCTGTAGTCGAGCGCGTGGACGATCTCCTTCACCACGGGCACCGCGCTCGGCGCGCACGAGAGCTCTTCGATCCCGAGCCCCACGAGCAACGGCACGGCGAGTGGATTGCTCGCCATCTCCCCGCACAGCGAGATCGGGATCCCTGCACTCGCGGCGGCGCGCACGCTGCGGTCGATCAGCGCCAGCACCGCGGGGTGTAGCGGATCGTAGAGGTGGGACACGCGCTCGTTGCCGCGGTCCACCGCGAGCGTGTACTGCGTGAGATCGTTCGTGCCGATGCTGAAGAAATCGCACTCGCGCGCGAGGGTGTCCGCGATCAACGCCGCGGAAGGCACCTCGATCATGATCCCGATCGGCAGCGCGCGGGCGAAGGGGATGCCGGCTCGCTCGAGATCCGCCTTCGATTCCTCGACGAGCCGGCGCGCGGTGCGCAGCTCCGAGAGCGCCGAGATCATCGGCAGGAGCAATCGCACGTTGCACGAAGCACTCGCGCGCAGGATGGCGCGAATCTGCGCACGGAACACACCCTCGTGCTCGAGCGAGAGACGGATCGAGCGGCAGCCGAGCTGCGGGTTCTCCTCGGCATGGTCTGTGAGCCCTGCGAGATCCTTGTCGCCGCCGACATCGAGCGTGCGGATCGTCACCGGCCGTGGCGCGAGCGCCTGGGCGACCTGCGTGTAGAGCTGGGCCTGCTCCTCTTCCTCGGGAAAGCCGCGACGCGCGAGCACCAGCAGCTCCGTGCGGAAGAGCCCGATGCCGTCGGCGCCGTGCTGCTCGATCAGACGCAGATCGGAAACCAGGCCGACGTTGGCGGTCAGCGAGATCCGGTGGCCGTCGCGTGTCTCGCCGGGACGCTCGCGCAAGGCGTCGAGGTGCTGGATCGCCACCGCATAGCGTTGCTGCGCGCGGCGGTACTCGGTGATCAGGCGTTCATCGGGCGAGAGATGGATGTGTCCGTCGCCGCCGTCCACGATCGCGATCTCGCCCGGCCGCACCGCGGCCTGGATGCCCACGACGCCCGTCACGGCGGGAATCTCGAGCGTGCGTGCGAAGATCGCCCCGTGCGAGGTGGGCCCCCCGTGCTCGGAGACGATCGCTGCGATCTTCTCGATCTCGAGGCGTGCGAAGTGCCCGGGCAGGATGTTGTCGGCGACCACGATCGAGCCCTCGGGCATCGGCTCGAGCCGGTGGCGCACGCCGAGCAGGCGCTCCATCACGCGCCGCCCCACGTCCTCGACATCGTCGGCGCGCTCGCGGAAGTATGGATCCTCGATCCCCTCGAACGTGCGCCGGTAGGCGCCGAGCACGTTGCGCAGCGCGAGCAGTGCGTTGCGCGTCTGCTGCACCTCCGCGCTCAGCTTCGCGACGAAGCCCTTGTCCTCGAGGATCTGGATGTGGGTCTGGAAGACCGCCGCGAAGTCGGGCCCGAAGCGGGAATCCACGTCCTCGCGCGTATCATCGAGCTCGCTGCGCGCCTCGTGCAGCGCCGCGAGCAGATCGTGCTCCTCGCGCGACGCATCGGTGCTCGGCGTGTACTCGAGCTCGGCGAGATCGAGCGGCGTCGGGAGCACGTAGATCGGGCCGATGGCGATCCCGCGCGCGGTCGCGCTGCCGCGGAACTCGGTCTGACGCTCGCGGCTCAGGGGCACGCGTCCCCGCATCGGGATGCCCGAAACAGCGAGCTGTGTGCCGAGACGTTCGCGTTCCTCCTCGCTCTGGTCGACGATCGCTAGCAGACGCGCGTTCATCACGACCGGGGCGATCAGCTGCGCGCAGGTTTGGAACGATTGCACGTCACGCGGCGGGAAGCTGCGGGGCGCGCGCGTCTGCACCGCGAGCACACCGATCGGAACACCGCGCACGATCAGCGGCACGGCCATCAGCGATTCGAAGCGCTCCTCCCCCGTCTCGGGGAAGTAGCGAAACTTCGGATGCTCGCGTGCGTGCTCGATCACGATCGGCTCGCGCAGCTCGGCCGCGAGTCCCACGAGACCCTCACCGAACGGCAGCGTCACGCGGCCGACGGATTCCGGGTTCAATCCCTTGGTGGCGGACAGCGTCAGATGACGCAGGTCGACGCTGGTGAGATACACGGAACAGACGTCGGCATCGAGTCGCTTGGCGACGAGATCGACGACATTGCGCAGCGTCTCGTCGAGGTCGTGGGAACGCGCGACGATCTCGGCGACGTCAGCGAGAAGTGTCACACGATCCGGAATCGGTCACTCCTTCCGCGACACCGCCCCCGAGCTCGCGTTGCGCAAGGGTAACGACTTCAGGACGGGGCGGGGAGTCGAGCGGCGGGGCGGCGGGGCGCGCCGCGGCGTGCGCCAGCTCAGGAGTGCGAGTGGGGGAGGAACGGAGCGCCGCCGGACATCGACAGCGACGGGAATACCTGGTCCTTGTCCTCGAAGCGCAGCCCGAGCGCGAGCAGGATCTTGCGCTTCGTGTCCATCCGGCAGTTCATGCCCTTTTCGACGCTGTGGATCGTGCGCAGCGCGACCCGGGCCTTGCGCGCGAGCTGGGCCTGGGTCATCAGCCGGTTCTCGCGCAGCTCACGAACCCGATTCAGCCGGATTGCCTTCGACCCATTATGATCCATGCCGTCGCACTCCTCGCCCGAACCGTCAGCGTCTGTTTTCGGACCGTGTCAACTTGGGTGGCGTTTCGACCGAACGCGGGAATTCTTTAGAGAAGATGCGACCTTGGCGTCGCTTGGGCGGGTCGAGCCAAGACCGCGACAAGCGCTGCGGGCGCCTGGGGATGCCCGCGTCAGACGCCTGTCCGAGCGGGTTTGCCGAACCCAAGGTTGGGGTCGGAAACCGGCAACGCGCTGGCAGCCTGGGCACTGCCCGGCAAGGGGCGCCTGAGCCGCCAGGGCGCAGGGGAGCGAATTGCGACGCATGCGCCTGCGATGGGGGCTCGCCGCGCTGGCTTTTGCTGCGACGTTCGCGGCCGGCTTCTCGCTGGCGAGGGAGCTCGCCCCGGAGCGTCTGCGTAGCCAGGCGGAGGCCCGTCTCGAGCAGGCTCTGGGCGGACCGGTCGCGATCGGCCGGCTCCAGGTCGCGCCCGGCCTCGGGCTGCGGCTGCTCGCGGAATCGCTGACGGCCTGGCCCTCCGAGGCGGGCCCACGCCTGCAGGTGGAGCGGGTCGAGGCGCGGCTGCGGCCCATCGCCTTCCTCACGGGTGGCCCGATCTTCGGCTCGCTCCGACTCGACGGGGTTCGCCTCTCGCTCGAGCGCGACCGCGCGGGAGCGTGGAGTCCCGCACTGCTCGAGCGACTCGCTGAGCGACGCAGTGAGCCTGCGCAGCCCCCCGTCGCAGAGGCCTGGCTTGCGCCGATCGCGGCACTCGACGCGCTCGCCCGCGACCTGCTCGACGGCCCGGGCTTCGCCGACGGCATCGAGCTGCACAGGGCGAGCATCGTCCTCAGCGACGCCCGCCCTCCCGGGCGAAGAGGCGTCCGGCTTGCGCTCGAGGGGGTCGAGGCCCGGCTGCGCCGACACCGCATCCTCGGGGGAGCCGAGCTCTTCATGAGCGGGCGCCTGCTCGAGTCGGGGGTCGAGCGCGGCTCGGTCGAGCTGCTCGGCAGCCGCAAGCGCGGCGGCAGCGTCGAGATCGCGCTCGCGACGACGGCCCTCGACCTGGGCACGCTCGCCCCCTACCTCCTGCAGGTGCAGGAGCCGCCGGTGCCGATCGCCGGGACGCTGAGCGGCTATATCGGCAGCAAGTCCGATGCGCCGGGCGAGACCGTGCTCGAGGTGGATCTCGTGCTGACCGGCCTGCGCAGCGTGATTCCCGCGCTCGCGGGCGGCGCGCCGCGGCCGTTCGAGGCCGGGCGTGTCGATCTGGCGGGCTTCGCCGACGTCGCACCCGAGCAGCTGCGGCTGCGCGAGCTGCGCTTCGAGAACGGTCGCTTGCGACTCGAGCTCGCGGGGCAGATCGATCGGCCGCTCGCAAGTGGCTCAGCGGCCGAGCTGTCGCTGGCCCTGCGCGATCTCGAGATCACGGAGCTGCGGGACCTGCTCGCCTGGCTGCCCGAGGTCCGCCGCAAGCAGGCCGAGAGCGGCCTCGAGCGCATCGAAGCCGGGCGGCTGGCGCGCTTCCAGCTGGGCGGATCTGCCTCGCTCAGCCGCTGGCAGGAGTTCCTCGCCGGACGCACGCGCGAGCTCCCCGCGCGCTTCTCGCTCGAAGCGGACGTGGCCGACGCGCTGCTGCGCGTCGGCGACAGCGACCGTCTGGCGGGGCTCTCCGGGCACCTGGCCTGGACGGGAGACCGCCTCGAGGTGACCGGCGCGCGCGCGACGCTGAAGGACAACGCGCTGCCCGTGCTCGACCTCACGCTCGACGGCGTCTCGAACTTCCTCGCCGGCGACCCCGAGCGGCGCCGGCTCGCGCCGGGCGGGGAGCCGCTGCGCGGACTCGGCGCGCTGGCCGACGTGCTGGCGGGCGACCCCGAGAAGGAGCCCCAGCCGCTCGCGACGCGGATTCGCCTCGAGATCGACGCGCTCGACCACCCGGTGCTGTTGTGGCCGATCGACCAGCTCTCGGCCGTGGTCGCGCTCCAGCCGGAGGGCGTCCGCGTGGAGGAGCTGAGCGGGATCTGGGCGGGTATACCGATCCGCGGCGAGGCCGTATTCACGGAGCATCCCGAGCGCACCGCACGGGTGAAGCTGGTTTCGTCACCGCCGATCTCCGAGCCGCCGGTCGCGCGCGGCCGCGGGTGGGCGCACGGGCGCTTCGAGGTCGATCGCCTGGAGACCCGCGTCTGGAGCCATGAGCACGCGAGCGGGAGCTTCACGGCGCGCGCCGCCCATTTTGATTTCGACCACGTCGAGGCTTCCCTCGCGCCTTCCGGCCGCGCACTGGGCACGGGGCGCCTCGACTTCGCGCGCACGGGCAGCGTCCCGTACCGCGTGTCGTTCACCATCCAGGACGGCGATGTGCCCGGTCTCGCGAAGCAGCTCGAGCTCCCGGCGGACGTCGCGACCGGGCGGATCGATCTCGCGGGCACCTTCGAGGGCAACCTCGCGCCGGGTGTCCCCGGGTCCCGGGGTCTCAGCGGCCTGCTCTCCGCGCGCGCCCGCAAGGGTGAGATCCGCCGCGTGCTGCCCGCGGTGGTGGCGATCGCGCTCGCGAGCCGTTCCTTCAATCCGTTCACGGGACGCGAGCAGATCCGCTTCGACAGCGCCGACACGGTTATCGAGTTCGGCGATGGCAGCATGCAAACCACCGCATTCTCGATCGACGGCCCCGATCTGCGCGTCTTCGCCTCGGGGAAGCTCTCGCTCGCGAGCCCGACGCACGAGCTCGACGCGCACGTGGTGCTTTTCCTGTTCCGGCAGATCGACAATCTGATCGGAAAGATCCCCGTCCTCAACCTGCTGCTGCTCGGCACCAACGAGAACCTGCTCGCGGCCTATTACGATCTCACCGGGCCGTGGAGCAATCCCGACGCCGAGCTCGTGCCGCTGCGCTCGCTCGCCACGGGTCCGGCGACCCTCGTGCTCGAAGGCTTGCCGTTCCTCGTGCGCAAGAGCCTCCAGGCGATCGGAGCGCTCGACGGCGATCTCGGATCCGCGCCGGCGCGGCCCTTCTCGGCAGAACCTCCTCCGCCGCCGAAGGACTCGTAGTAGATTAAGGGCGCATGCCCAAGCAGCGCGGCCGAAGCGATCTGGCGCGCGAGCGCAGCGCGGTCACCCGCCCGCCGCGCGCTCGCGACAAGCTGCTCTCCCGCGCGCGCGCCCGGACGACGGTGCGTGCGGCGCTGCGTCGCGGTGAGCGGGTCGTCTTCACCAACGGCTGCTTCGATCTGTTGCACGTCGGGCACGTGCGCTGCCTCGAGGCGGCGCGCCGGCTCGGAGATCGTCTGGTCGTCGGCGTGAACTCGGACGCGAGCGTCCGCCGCCTCAAGGGAACCAGGCGCCCGGTCGTGCCGGCGCGACGGCGCGCCGAGGTGCTGGCCGCGCTCGCGTGCGTCGATTGGGTGGTGATCTTCGGCGAAACGACGCCGCTCGCCCTGATCCGATCGCTGCGCCCGTCCGTGCTGGCGAAGGGCGGCGACTGGACGCTCGACACCATCGTCGGTAGACAGGACGTCGAGAGCTGGGGCGGCCGCGCCGTGAGCCTGCCCGAGCTGCGGGGCGTCCGCACCACCCAGCTGCTCGCCCGCATCCGGCAGCGCTGAGATTGAAGCTTCACGGGCCGCGCTCGAGCGGATCCTCGACGAGGTGGGCCGCGTCGTCGTCGGGCAGCGTGCGCTGCTCGAGGGATTGCTCGTGGCGCTGCTCTCCGGCGGTCACGCCCTCGTCGACGGCGTGCCGGGGCTCGCGAAGACCACCGCGGTGCGCACGCTCGCACAGGTGCTCGGCCTGGGCTTCGGGCGCATCCAGTTCACGCCCGATCTGCTGCCGGGCGATCTGGTCGGCACGCTGGTCTTCGTCCCGGACGAGCGGCGCTTCCAGGTGCATCGCGGGCCGATCTTCGCGCCCGTGCTGCTCGCCGACGAGATCAACCGGGCCCCCGCGAAGGTGCAGTCCGCGCTGCTCGAGGCGATGGAGGAGCGTCAGGTTTCGATCGGCGAGGAGACCTTCCGGCTGCCCGACCCGTTCTTCGTGATGGCGACACAGAATCCGGTGGAGCTCGAGGGCACGTACCCGCTGCCGGAGGCGCAGATCGATCGCTTTCTCGTGAAGCTCGTCGTCCCCTATCCCGACGCCGCCGAGGAGCGCGAGATCGTGCAGCGCGACGCCGCAGGCCCCGTCACGGTCGCGGCCGTGGCCGATGCAGCGGCCGTCGTCGCGCTGCGCGCCGCGGCCGCGAAGATCCACGTCGCGCCCGCGCTGGTCGATTACGCGGTGCGCCTGGTGCGCGCCACGCGCGACCCGGCGGCGTCGGGGGTGCGCCTGGGGACGGAGGCTCGGGCTCCCGTGGCGCTCGGCGCTTCGCCGCGCGCCTCGATGTACCTGGTGCGCGCGGCGCGCGCGCGCGCGCTGCTCGATGGCCGCGGGTTCGTCACGCCTCACGACGTCAAGCGCGTGGCGCCCGACGTGCTGCGCCACCGCGTCGTCGTGAGCTACGACGCCGAGGCCGACGGGATCTCGCCCGAGACGGTCGTCGCGGCCGTGCTTGCGACGGTCGAGACCGCGTAGCGCTCTCCATGGCAACACCGCCGCGCCCGCCGCTCCCGCACGCCGAGCTGGCCCGCGCGGCGCGCCTGCTGGCGCTGCGCAGCCGCCTCGAGGCGACCGGCTTGTTCGCCGGCAACTACCGCAGCGCGTTCCGGGGAGGCGGCCTCGAGTACGAGGAGTCGCGCCCGTATGCGCCCGGCGACGACGTGCGCTCGCTCGACTGGAGCGCCAGCGCGCGCACGGGCAAGCCCCACGTGAAGATCTTTCGCGAAGAGCGCGACCGCACGCTGCTGCTCGGGCTCGATGTCTCCGGCTCGATGGGCTTCGGCACGGCGGGCGCGGCGAAGGCGGCGACCGCGACGCACGCGCTGGCCCTGCTCGCGTCGGCGGCCGGACGCGCCGGCGACCGCATAGGACTGCTCGCCTTCGACAGCCAGGTGCGCGCGGAGGTGCCTCTGGCGCGCGGTCGCGCGCAGAGCGCGCGCGTGATCCGCGCGGCCGTGCACGCCGCCTCGCACAGCCAGGGCGAGACGGATCTCTGCGCGGCGCTGCGGGCGCTGCGCCGGCGTGCGGCGCGGCGCGCAGTCGTCGTGCTCTTCTCCGACTTCC
>Ga0210377_10005700_pt1 | contig 10198 bp, 9 predicted proteins | sample PLM4_65_b1redo_FD_155480 | JGI IMG/M metagenome (GOLD analysis project Ga0210377, IMG submission 155480) | Groundwater sediment microbial communities from an aquifer in East River, Colorado, USA - PLM4_65_b1 redo | ecosystem: Environmental > Terrestrial > Soil > Riparian zone | place: USA: East...
CATCGCCTACCTTCTGCATCCGATCACAGCGTGGCTCTCGGGCGCTTTGCGTGTTTCGTGGAAAGCGGCTGTCAACATCGTGTATCTGTTTATCCTCCTGATCCTGATTGGGCTGCTCACATGGGGAGGTGTAGGGCTGGTCAGTCAGGTGCAGAGCCTGATCGAGTCGGTGCAGGATATCGTAGCGAACCTGCCCGCCTACGTGCAGGATTTTTCGACCCGCGTCTTTGAATTCGGTCCCTGGCGATTCGATATGTCCACGCTCGAACTGGACCTCAACACCATCAGCCAGGAACTGCTCTCCTTTGTTCAGCCGCTGCTCGGGCGCACAGGCACCCTGGTTGGCACCATTGCCAGCGGTGCGGCCGAGATCTTCGGCTGGGTCTTCTTCATCTTGATCGTTTCATACTTTGTCATGATCGAAAGCAGCGGGTTGAGAAAAGACCTGTTCAAAGTAGAGATCCCCGGCTATGAAGAAGATATGGTCCGGCTCGGAAACGAACTGAGCCGCATCTGGAACGCCTTCCTGCGCGGACAGATCATCATCTTTGGGCTGGCAGTTGGAATTTATTCCGTACTGTTACCGGCAATGGGAGTGCGGTACGCATTGGGTCTTGCCCTCATGGCAGGGCTGGCGAAATTCCTGCCCTATATTGGTCCCGCCATTACATGGGTGGTCATGGCGCTGGTAACATTGCTCTATCCAACCCCTCCCTTTGCAGACCGCCCGTGGCTGTATGCAACGATCGTTGTGGTCACCACCCTCTTCATCGATCAAATCATCGATAGCTTTATCACGCCGCGTATCATGGCACGCACCTTGAAAGTCCACCCTGCCGCTGTACTGGTCACTGCACTGATCGCGGCGAACCTGCTGGGTTTGCTCGGTGTGGTCATTGCCGCACCCTTCCTGGCAACGTTCCTGTTGATCGGCAGGTATGTCATGCGCAAGATGTTCGACATGGACCCATGGCCCCCGGCAAAACCCGAGCCACCCGCAATCACACCAGAATTTATCGCGCGCTTCAAACGTTTCATGCGATCACGGTATGAAAAGACCGCCCAACAAGAAAAAAATATTTCCAAGGAGAATGAAAATGAGCAGTAATCACAATGAACCCAAGACCGACACCATGGCAGAGACCGACAACTTCCTGGCATGGAAAGCCGAAGAACCTGATGGCGAGACCACCTACCATATCGAGTTGAACAACGTCACCGTACACTTCTTTGAAGAGGAATGGGTGGAATTCCTGCAGTTGGTACGCAATTTGAAGTAGTATTGTTGAAAATCTTCTTAGCCACAGAGTTCACAGAGGTCTTTGACACCGTACCTGCGTTCGGTGCAGGTGGAAAGTCTCGTTTTTCTCTGTGCTCTCTGTGGCTACATTTGAATTATGAAACTCAATCATTCCATCACCGATGTGCGCGGCATTGAGGTGGGACACGCACAGGATGATGAAGCACTCACAGGTTGTACTGTCCTGTTGTGCCGCAAAGGCGCGGTGGCTGGCGTGGATGTCCGTGGCGGAGCGCCCGGCACGCGCGAAACCGATCTACTCGACCCCATCGATCTCGTACAGAAAGTTCATGCGATTGTCCTGGCAGGCGGCTCTGCATTTGGTTTGGATGCGGCGAGCGGCGTGATGCGCTATCTCGAAGAACACAAGATCGGCTTCGACACCGGTGTGGCGAAAGTTCCCATCGTGCCATCTGCCATTCTCTATGACCTGGGAATCGGTCGCGCGGACGTTCGGCCTGATCCCGCCATGGGATACTCTGCCGCCGCCTCGGCTTCCTCCGAGGTGCCCGCCGAGGGAAACGTCGGTGCAGGGACGGGGGCAACGGTCGGCAAGATGTTTGGACCGGCTCTGGCGATGAAATCGGGTTTGGGGACAGCCAGCATCAGCATCGGCGGCGGCATCATCGTGGGCGCGCTGGTGGCAGTCAACGGCTGGGGCGACGTGATCGACCCGCAAACGGGACAGATCATCGCCGGACTGCGCTCGGGCAAGGCAGGTCCGCTGCGGATTGGGAAGAAGGACTATTTTGCCGATACCCTTTCCATGATGAAATCCCCCACCGGGCGCGCATTGCTCGCCCTGGCAGCGCGCGCCAACACTGTCATCGGCGTGGTGGCAACCAATGCCGGTCTGACGAAAGCCCAAGCGACCAAAGTGGCGCAGATGGCTCAAGATGGCATTGCACGGACCATCCGACCTGCGCACACCATGCTGGATGGCGATGCGATCTTTGCTCTCTCCACCGGCAAACGGAAAGTGGATGTCTCCACGATCGGCGCCTTCGCGGCAGAAGCCATGGCAGAGGCGATCCTGCGCGCGGTCAAGACGGCAAAATCCGCGGGCGGGCTGCCGGGATTCACTCGTTAATTCATCAGGGCTGATGAAGACCATATCCCTTCGACAATCTGAACCTCTCACAATAATTTGGAAGAGGTTTATCCCGTTCTGGCTGGTGGGGTTAATCCCAGCCTATTTCGTTGCCGGTTACCTTTCCAATTTTTATTCATCCTTGTTTCAATATATCCTGCTCAGTTTGATCTTTCAAATCATGTGCGGCTTGTTATCCCATCTATTGATCGATGAAACCCTGGCAGGTCAGGCTTTTAATTGGCGTACTGAATGGACTGCCATTCTGGTATTGTGTCTCGCCGCGGCTCTTGCCATCGCAACTACTTTATTGGTTTGGCAATTTCCCACATTGTTTAATCGTCGCATTCTTTTTATGAATTCATCCTTGCGCATCATCTTTGGAATGCTGGCGCTTCCATCCATGGCTGGCTCGGCAGTGCTCATGCAAAGATTGCAGCGGTCTGATCTCCACAACCTCCTGCAAAAAACATCCTTGTGGATGTTTATTCAAAGGAATCTGGCTGGGATCATACTGGCATTGTTTTTCTTTTTTACCTATTTCACCCTTACACAGTGCATCAATTTCCCGGGCTACGACACAGTGGACCGCTTTTTCGACACAGATATTTCCGAATGGCTGGCGAGATTGGCGTTCACAACGCCAGATCAGTTTATGGCAAGAGCTGTTCACCCGGCGATACTATTATTTCTCCGCCCACTTGTAGAATTGATAGCCATTTTCCTACGGGGGGATAAATTTCAAGCGGTTTTCCTGTTAAACTCACTTACGGGAGCATCCTGTGTACTACTGGTTTGGTTGATCGTGAAGCAAATATCGAGTAACACTCCTTTTAGCCTGATCATGGCGTTCCTGCTGGGAATAGGCACTCCCCACCTGCTTTTAAGTTCGATGATCGAAACATATATTTACTCTGCATTTGCACTACTGCTCTTTGTCCTGCTTATGCAGTCCAACAAAACAGATTTGAGATATACCATCCCTGTCGGAATACTGGTTTTCGGGATCACCATAACGAATTTGATACAGACTTGCATACTGTATGTGTTTAAAAGACCGCAACTTAAAGTCATCCTCAACTATGTAGTAGCGATCCTTGCCATAACGCTTATCCTGAATGTGATCCAGATCCAGATCTATCCACATTCCATGGCGATATACGACCCTGCCGACCTGATCTTTGAGCAAAAATACAGGGTCAATTTGTTTGAAAAGACCTGGATGCTTCCGGGGCGTTTTCTGCTCATGGGACGCGCGATTCTTCTCTACGCCATTGTCGCACCAAAACCATTCATCCTGACAACCGAGATAGGCACAACATTTCCCACCTTCAGTGTTTTCAAGATCACGATCGGAGAATTTCACGTTGCTGGCTACACAGGGATCTCCGATCTAACCGTAAAATTCTGGATGCTCATCCTCTTCGTGGCGTGTGTCCGCTTCGTCTGGGATCTGTTCAAGTCACCCAGGCAGATGTCATTACCGCTGGCATTCGTGGCTTGCATGGGCTTCAACCTCCTTCTTCACACATTTTGGGGAGATGACCCCATGCTTTATTCACCGGACTGGGCATATGCGGTGGTATTATTCGTCGCGTACGCGTTGCAAAAATGGGCGAACAATAAATGGTTTCAAGTTACCCTGACCGTCTTACTCTGTTTAATAATGAGCGTCAATCTCAACCTGATCTACTTGATCATGCAAACATCCCTGCCATTTTATGGCAAATAATGTGCCTTGGAATCAAAACAGCGACCAGGAATGGTCGCTGTTTTGATTTTGCATCAGAGGTTACTTCCTATGACCCTTCATCTCGTCTTTCAGGATCATGGTCATGATGACGCTGACCACGCTGACGACGAGTCCGCCAAGGAAGGCATTCCACCAGACGGGGTCACTGATGATGAGCCCGATACCAAATGATTGACCGATGACGCTCGTCAGCCAGAACAGGAAGGTATTGATAACGAGGGTGAACAGACCCAGGGTCAGTACGATCAGCCCGCATGTCAGCAGGTTGAGCAACGGACGCACGAGCGCGTTCACCAATCCGAAGATGAGCGCCAGCCACAGGATCGAAACCAGGTTATCGCGCAGGTCGATGCCCGGCAGGATCAGTACTGCCAGATATAAGCCAATGGCGTTGATCACCAAACGAAGAATGAATTTTGTCATTTTGTCTCCTCATGAATGAATGCTCAAGCCGCCGTCCCCGGCGGCGAGGACGCCGCCTCGAGCACTTGGACACAACATTTTTATGTCTACCCTCTCATACGAAGAAACAAGAAATTCGTTGCACTAGAGCTTCATCCACAAGAGGGTGCGGCGGGGTTTGAAGCCGGCAGCCGTGATGGCTTTTGTCATTTCACCGGCGGGATAATCGAGCGAGAGAGCCGCGCGGCTGGATAGTGTGCGGCGGGCATGCAGCAGGAGTTGGGTGAGAGCTTCGGAGGCAGGCGCATCATCCCCTTGACCGGAGGGAGTCGCGGCGTACATCGTGTCTGTTCTGCCTCCGTGCGGCATCCACGAGAGGGTGGCGAGCAGTTCGGCATCGCGGACGGCTGCCCATTGTGTGATGTAGTAATCCACGAAGAGCAGGTAGAGCCAGTTCATGAGTCCGGGGCGGAGTGCGTTCAGGTTAAGGGGCTGGTACCAGTCGATGGATTCGGGGTAGCTGCGTCGCAGCCAGTCCTGTTGACGGGACCAAAAGTGGGAATGCCGCACCCCGATCTGTATATCGGAATCAGGTTTCGGGTAGAAGGAGTCGGGCGCAGCCGTCCAGGTGGTGCGGCGGGCGGCTTCGCGGAACCCCAGGTCCTGGTAGAGTTTGATGGCGCCCAGGTTATCGTCACGCACGTGCAGCCAGATGGCAGAGGCTTTTTTGCCGCGGGCTTGTTTCATGACACGTTCGGTCAGGGCGCGACCGATGCCGCGGCGGCGATGGTCGGGGTGCGTCGACACGTTGGCGATGAGGAAGATGCGTTTGCCGTTGTCACGGAAGGGGATGAGGCTGGCGTTGCCAATGATCTGCCCGTTCTCGTCCCAGACGTAGCCCATCATCGGCAGGGAGGTGGTTTCACTGAGGCGCGATGCCCAGCCTGAGAAGCTGTCTTCGCGGCTGGCGCGGCGCATATCTGCCAGGTAGCGCTGACCATCGGAGTCCATGGTGGGGGCAAAGCACAGTTCGATCAGGTCCGCCACTGCAGAGAGGTCACGAAGCACGTTGAGTGGTCGCAGGTGCGGATGATCGCTGGCTTTGACAGGGATCGTGATGGAACTCATTAAGGCGAATTATACCCAGAGCGGTCACAAATTGCGCTTTTTCAGAAGTGGGAAAGCGCAATTCCCTGGCACCGCCCGTGATTTGCTATGAATTGCCAAGCAATTCAAAAATCAGGCAGGTGTGTGACCGTGGGCATTATATAGTCGCGTTGTTCAATTTTGTTGAATTGCAGGCGTATAATTCTTCTCGATGGAATAGGGCAGCATTTATTGGTTGCATGTGCCAGAAAAAAACCAAAACATCGGAATTCCTTATGTCTGAATGGCAAGGCTTTGACCCAAGAAGGGTATGTCCCAACTGCGGGGGGTACCAGACCGGCTTTGGGATATACAAAAGAACCACTGATTCTCCGCAGGGAGCATTGGTGGTGCTGCTGGCTTTGGCGTTGATGGCGCTCCCATTGGCAGCCATTTTCATCCTATTGATGCTCAAAGGTGCTGTGCCCGACCAGGGGAGGCTGATCGGTCTGTTACTTACCAGCCTGCTGGGGCTTGGCAGCATTCTTTTCAACCGGGATATAAGAAAAGGTCTCAAAGAATATGACTGGACTCGTTGGGACTCTCTACGCTCGAAGCCGAAACCCAGCAAAAGAGAACGATTGATCGAACAAATGAATCAGGAGCATGACCCATCGACGATCTACAGTCTGTCGTGCCATGATTGCGGTCACATCTGGGAGATGGCGGCGGAGGAATGGGAAAGGATTGGTCAGCAAGAACGGGAAGAACTGATCAACTCTCCTGCCTTTTTGCCGCAGGGCAAAGAGAAGACCGTTGAACCTTTCGAGAAAATCGAATGGAAGCCGCCCGACCCAAACAGGGGCATCCTGATCGTGGTCGGCGCTATCGTGTTGTCTTTCATTGCGTTTTTATCTGCCATGGGAGCGCTCTGGTATTTATCCAACCCGGGTCATCCGTATGCTGCTGCTATCGGCATTATAGGGATACTTTTAGGGCTACTGGTTTATGCAGTACTTGCGATCGTGCTCAAATGGAAGGTTGTAAAACTCCTTCCTGTGATTGGGTTCGCTTTTCTCGTGATCGCGCTTTGGTTCTTGTTGAAATAAAGGGAAAGACCATGAAGAATGGGAGTAAGAAGGAAAACAACCGTCATGAAAAAATCAATTCAGCCAATAAGGTTTTCTTTTCTCATCCTGCTCATCGTTTTGAGCGGATGTACAAACAATAACAACGTCTCAGTCTCAACAGAAGTAACTACGACCCCATCCGATATCCCTTTATCTCCCACACCGACAAAGCAACCATACGCAAGCGTGACGCCGCTCCCGTGGCCCACGCTGCCTGCCATACGAACACCAGAAATACGTGAAGCCCTGCCCGCCGAGGGAGTGGTGGAGTTCCACATCCTACACTGGAACGATTTTCACGGTGAACTTGGGGAACGTATCAATGCCGAAAAAGTCTGGGTGCCCGGTGCGGCACGATTGGCGGCGTTCGTAAAAGCGGAAGAGGCGAAATATGACCTGGGTCAGGTCTTGATGCTCGATGCCGGTGACTGGTTCGAGGGGTCGAAGTTTGCGCGCGCATCCAGGGGCATTAAAGTGGTTGAACTGTACAAACGCCTGGGCGTGGATGCAGTCACAGTGGGGAATCACGATTTCTTTTTGGGCGTGCTCCAGTTCTATCAGGTCGTCAGCCAGGCAGACCCGATCGAGATCATTTCGGTGAACCTGAAAAAAAAGGGACCGAACAAAACCTGTTCCGAGCAGCGCATCGTCAGCCCGTATACAATCTTCGAGCTGGGAGAAGAGGCGGGACCGAAGGTCAGAGTCGCAGTGATCGGAGCGGGAGCCCATTATCTGGAGGAACTGTCGTATTCGCCCATCCCGGGAATTTGTTTCGCTGACCCGGTGGAGGAGACCCTGCAAATTTATGATGAGTTGATGGAAACAGAGCATCCCGATGTGTTGATCCTGTTGACCCACCAGGGGCTCAGTTTGGATAAAGACACAGCCGCGGCGCTCCGCGCAGCGGGGAAGCCGGTGGACATCATTATCGGCGGTCATTCTCATAGCTGGATCGAGAAACCGGAGCAGGTGGGAGATACGTTCATCGTCACCGCCGGGGAATTGGGTCGGGCTGTCGGCGTGCTGGACCTGGCCTACGACCGGGCGACGTCCAAGCTGGATGTGAAGTGGCGGCAGGAGGTCTTCTCGTTCTGTTCTCCCGAAGATCCTGATACCGTTAAATTTCTGGAGGACACCGTCCCGGCGACCAACCCCAAACAGGAATGCACCAACGTCAAGAACCCTGACTATGATTATCTGATCGATATGCCTTCCACCTATGAATCGGTGGGGTTTTGGACTCTGGGCAAGGGTGTCTTCCCGGCCGTGGATACGGGCATGACGATGGGACAAGTCATTTCCAATCACGGCAAGGAGTATCCCTACGGATTATTCGCTCATGCTCCCTCCGAACTGCGCTATATGCTGGATGGAAAGTTCACGGCATTCGTGACCGAGATCAGCGTCAAGGAAACCGCCTGCGGCGACGGCGCGTCCTTTGTGGTCAGCCTGGACGATAAGGAGATCTATCGTTCTGAGACGGTGCTCCCACGGTACGATGCGATCCCGCTTTCATTGGATGTAACTGGCGGGAAAAAGTTGAAGCTGGAAACCATTTCTGGAAATGATATGTCCTGCGATTGGACGATCTGGGGCGATCCGTATTTGGTGAGGAAGTAGGTTTGGGTCGCAGTGGTTGCTTTTGATGACAGGCGTATAATTAGTACATAGGCTGTTATACAGCCACACGCTGTATAAACATAGTTAGGTGGCTGAAACAGAAACAAAGACAGACCAATTCAAGGAAAGTGAACAAATGACTTCGCAACGTATTGGAAAATATGCATGTTTAGAAACTGAGCGCAGATATTTGTTGAAAAAAAATCCAGATGATTTACTTGAAAATACAAATGGTTGGCTGATTACCGATCGTTATTTTCCCAATACACGGCTACGCCTGCGACAGATGAAGTCGGTTTCAGGGAATGAGACCATTTACAAACTAACCCAGAAGTATCGCTCGGAAACCCAAAACGCATACGAAACCACGATTACGAATCTATACTTGACAGAAGAAGAATACAATCACCTTGAATCCTTAGAAGGAAAGATTATCAAGAAAAAGCGTTACCCATACAGTGTGCAAAATCATAACTTTAGCATTGATGTTTTTGAAGATCGCCATCAAGGCTTGATACTGGCAGAAATAGAATTTGAGGGACCATCAGAATTGGATGAGTTTGCTTCACCTTTGTTTGCGCTTAGAGATGTAACTGATGATCCCTTTTTCACTGGAGGCAATTTAGTTACTATAACGGAGGATGAATTTAGGCAAGGATTGTCGCAACGTCTTCGCGACCATCAAAGTTTCCAACAAAACGCCACCTAACACAGCGTGCACCCGACCCTTCGACAGGCTCAGGGACCGCTGGTGGGAGTCTGCGCGTTTTCAAGCAGTTTGCGTGGCTGGAAGTTGGTTCTGCCAAAACGGCGTTGTCTCGTCCCGCCCACCCGCGGGTAACGCCAACCGTTAGGCGGCAATACAAGTTGACGATCCCGCTATAGCTCTGCAAGAGCACGAAAAGGAGGCAGAGATGAACAGTTTATACCTTTCTAGTTTCCAGGACCTATGGGAGCAGTTAGTCAGCCTGATTAAGAGCCATCCCGCCCTGGGTGTAGTGGCCGTGCTCACGCTGATCGCGGCGCTACTGGTGCTTATCCTGTTCTTTGGATTCATCCGGGATTATTTTCGCTTTGACATTTCCGGATGCTGTAGTTTCGTAGTAGGTCTCGTACTATTATGCGCAACCTTCAATCCAGTCGCGTTTGCCTCCCTGTTCCCAAAACCCTGGAATATTGTTTTTTGGATCGCCTGGGGGATATTCATCTTATTGTGGATCATCAACATTATCAAAGGTTGGGGGGAGCCAAAAACGGTCCTTTCGGTGTCATCTGAGACGCAGTCGATCCGGATCGTGTCTCATTGTATCTTCTGCCTGCGGCATACCACCAACGTCATAGAGCATACCATCCATGAGAAGGGGGAAGAAAATGGAATGCACAGTTACTCGGTAGCCACGTATCCATTCCCGGCCCATTTCGAGTGTTATTACAAGAGCCTGGACAAGGATGGTTCCAGAGCGATCTTCCTGGGCACAAGCACGGTATACGCTGTGATCGCTGCGATCACCAACATGGCTATTTTAAAAGGCGGGAATTATTATCTCGAACCACTGACCTTTAACACCCTTGTGGATTGGTTCGTTTTGGCGGGGACCGCGCTGCCTATTGTGGCGCTGGGGTTATTGTTCTGGTTGTTGATCGTAGGATTTAATACCGAGGACATGATCAAGGGTTATTGCAAAAAACATAAAAAAAGTAGCACTTTGCCAGAACCGGCTTGAGAATAATGTCAGTTGAGTTAAGGGTTTGTCCATTTACGAGAGTAAAGAAAGAAGCTGTTTATAAGTAAGCTGCCTAACACAGCTGCACCCGAC
>Ga0210377_10005701_pt1 | contig 10197 bp, 9 predicted proteins | sample PLM4_65_b1redo_FD_155480 | JGI IMG/M metagenome (GOLD analysis project Ga0210377, IMG submission 155480) | Groundwater sediment microbial communities from an aquifer in East River, Colorado, USA - PLM4_65_b1 redo | ecosystem: Environmental > Terrestrial > Soil > Riparian zone | place: USA: East...
TTCCCACAGGGACTTTGGTACCGAGAGCGACCAAAGGCGCACCCATGACGCCGTCAATGAAAATCTCGACTTCGATGGCGCCCTTCTCGGTCTCGACGACGGCCACGATATCGCCGCGCCGGACGGAGTCGCCGGGCTTCTTCAACCATTCGACGAGCGTTCCGGACTCCATGTCCGCGCCGAGCGAAGGCATGCGGAATTCGGACATGGCTTACTTCAAGGTTTCGCGGGCCGCCGCGAGGATGGCCGGAACTTGCGGCAAGGCTGCTTCCTCGAGGTGACGTGGATACGGAATCGGAACCTCGGCCGAGCAGACACGTCCGACGGGCGCATCCAAGCTCCAGAAGGCGCGCTCCATGATGCGCGCGCTGATCTCGGCGGCGATGCTGCCTGAGCGCCAGCCTTCGTCTACGATGACCGCACGCCGCGTCTTCGAAACAGACGCAATGATTGCTGCGTCATCGAGCGGGCGCAGTGTGCGCAGATCGAGCACCTCCGCCTCTACGCGTTCCGCCGCAAGGGCGCGCGCAGCCTCCAGGGTCTTGTACAGCGAACCGCCATAGGTGATGAGCGTAATATCCTTCCCTTCACGGCGAATCGCCGCTTTATCGATGGGCACGGCGCCAGCGCCGGACGGTAAACGGCCAGTCATATTGTAGAGCAGGACGTGCTCGAAGATGAGCACCGGATCTGGATCTTCGAGCGCGGTCCAGAGCATGCCCCGAACGTCTTCGAGCGTCGCCGGGGTCAGCACCTTGAGACCTGGAATATGGGCAAACCAGCCTTCGAGGCTGTGTGAGTGTTGCGCCGCAAGTTGGCGGCCCGCCCCGGTCGCCATCCGGATCACCAGCGGCACCCCGAATTGCCCACCAGACATGTGCCGGATGGTTGCGGCATTGTTGACGATCTGGTCGAGCGCGAGCAGCGCGAAATTGACCGTCATGATCTCGACGATAGGCCGCATTCCGTTCATCGCTGCGCCGATACCGATGCCGGTGAATCCGGATTCGGAGAGCGGCGTATCGCGAATGCGCTCCGGCCCGAACTCCTCGAGCAAGCCTTTGCTCACCCCATAGCAACCGCCATAGCGCCCGACATCCTCACCCATGAGAAAGACGCGCGGATCGCGCAGCAGCGCGTCCCGGATACCTGCGCGCGCAGCCTCGCGGTAGGTGGTTTCCAACGCGCTCTCTGCGGTGCCGGTGTCGCTCATCGTTGAGGTTCGGCGTAGACGTGGCGCGTCAGTTCTTCCACCGGCTCCCAGGGCGCCGCCTCGGCAGAGGCAACCGCCGCATCGATTTCGGCTGCAACCGCGCGCTCGATCGCATCGACATCGCTCTGGTGCAGCATGTTGGCCGATGTCATCCATTCCACCAGGCGTGGAATGGGATCGCGCTTTTTCCATTCCTCCACCTCGACGCGGGTGCGGTAGAGCTGAGGATCGAACATGGAGTGCGCGCGGAAGCGATAGGTGCGGCATTCAAGAAAATAGGGTTCGTTGCTCTCGCGAATGGCGGCAATGGCGCGCATGGCGGCGGCTTCGACGGCAATGACATCCATTCCATCCACGACTTCAGACCGCACCCGATAACTCTCGGCCTTCTTGTGAATGTCCGTTTCCGACTCCGACAGATCGAGGCGCGTGCCCATGGCGTACAAATTGTTTTCGCAGACGAACAGGACCGGCAGTTTCCAGAGCGCTGCAAGGTTCATCGCTTCGTGGAATTCGCCTTCGGCGGCGGCGCCTTCTCCAAAAAAGCAGGCGGTGACGTTCTTCTTGCCCTGCATTTTGTCGGCGAGCGCCAAACCTGCGGCGAGAGGCAAGCTTCCGCCCACGATGGCATAGCCGCCATAGAAGCGTTCGCGGGCGCTGAACAGATGCATGGACCCGCCGCGCCCAAGCGCACAGCCCGAATGCTTCCCGTACATTTCAGCCATCACGGCCGGCATCGGCACACCACGCGCGAGCGCGTGCCCGTGCTCGCGATAGGTGGCGACGATGGCGTCCTGTGGCCCGAGCGCTGGCATGACACCGGTGCAAATCGCCTCCTCGCCTATCGCGAGATGCAAGAAGCCGCGGATTTTTTCCACCTGATAGAGTTCGGCGCACTTCTCCTCGAAGCGGCGAATGCGGATCATTTCCCTGAGCAGCTTCAGCAGGGTTTCGCGCGAAAGACGCAGCTTGGGAGAGGATGCCACGGTCATTTTTCATCGCTCTCCAGCGTAGACGTATCGCCCTCCGGGAGGCCGAGCTCGCGCGCTTTCAAGAGGCGGCGCATGATTTTGCCGCTGCGGGTCTTGGGAAGATTCGTCCGGAAATCGATCTGTTTCGGCGCCACCGCCGGCCCCAAACGCTTGCGGGCATGGCCAAGCAATTCCTTCCGAAGCTCGTCGGAGGGCGCATAGCCCGCGTTGAGCGCGACAAAGGCTTTCACGGTTTCGCCGGCGACAGGATCCGGAATACCGATCACGGCAGCTTCCGAAACACCGGGATGTTCAAGCAGCGCGCTTTCCACCTCGAAGGGGCCGATCAAGTGTCCTGAAGATTTTATGAGATCGTCCTCGCGGCCGACGAACCAAAAATATCCGTCCTCGTCCTTCATCGCGAGGTCGCCCGTAAGATACCATTCGCCGGCAAAGTTCTTGCGGTAGCGTTCCTCTTCATGGAGGTAGCCGCGGAACATAGACGGCCAACCGCGCTTCAGTGCAAGTTGACCGCTCGTCATGGGTTCCGCGATCTCAGAGATGCTGCCGTCTTCCAAGCGCCGAACGATGGCGGCTTCGACTCCCGGAAGCGGCCGGCCCATGGAGCCCGGCTTGATATCTTCGCTGAGAAAATTGGCGATCATGATGCCGCCGGTTTCGGTCTGCCACCAATTGTCGTGGAAAGGACGACCGAGCTTCTCCGCGCTCCAGACGACCGCTTCCGGATTAAGAGGCTCGCCCACGCTGGCCATGAACCGGACCCTGTCAAATGTGCCGGGCTTGATGATCTCAGTTCCGGCGCGCATCAGCATGCGGATGGCGGTTGGCGCCGTGTACCAGACCGTAACGCACTGATCGCGAAGAATGGAATACCAGCGCTCGGCGTCGAACTCGGCCTCGTCCACGATCATCGTAGCGCCGTTGGTGAGCGGCGAAATGATGCCGTAAGAGGTGCCTGTCACCCAGCCGGGATCGGCCGTGCACCAGAAGATGTCATCTTCATGCAGGTCGAGCGCATATTTTCCGGTGATGTGATGCGCGACGACCGCCTCATGAACGTGTACCGCGCCCTTGGGACGCCCCGTCGTGCCGCTGGTGAAGTGCAGGAGCGCCATGTCTTCGGGATCGGTCGCGACCATTTGGAAATTTTCGCTTGCACGGTCCATCTCGGATTTCAAACTGATGGTCCCAGGCGGCAACGCATCGTTTTCGGCGTCCGTCAGAAAAATATGCGCAAGACCGGGAACCTCATGCCGCCACGCTGCGATCTTGCGTTGGTAGAGAGAGAGCGTGGTGACGATCGCCCGCGCGTCGCCCCGTTCGACTCTCGTGCGTACCGGCTCGGGACCGAAGGCGGAGAAAAGCGGCGAAAACACGCCGCCGTTCTTTAGAGTGCCGAGCGCGGCGATATAGAGTTCCGGGATCCGGCCCGCAAGCGTGAACACGCGATCGCCTTTGCCGAGCCCGTACGCCGCAAGAACATTGGCGAAACGGTTGGTGTTCGACACCAACGCCGCGTAGGTGAGATCCCGAATCTCGCCGCGCTTGCCGATCCAGCGCAAGGCTAGCTTATCGCCTTTGCCGCGTTTGAGGTGCCGGTCGAGGGCTTCGTAGGCGATGTTCAGCCCGCCGCCTGGCAAGCCATCCAGCTCAGCGCGTGCGGCGGCCCAGGAAAATGCGCGCCGAGCCTCGGTGTAATTGGCAAGGTTGGGCTTGCTGTGCGCAGCCCCAAATGTCTTGTGAAGAAGAGGCCAGCCCACGCTTAGTCCAATTATAAATTTAAATAAGTCTACGCAACCATCCCAATTCGGCCATTGATGAGGATCAATGAAATGCACTCATCTTCAGTGGTTTCCCCCAGTATATACTTAATGATCCGTCTGTTCCCGTACTCCTATTTCATTAGCCGTCTTGACCAAATGACGGCTTGTTATCGGAGCTGGCGGGAGCATCTTAGCTCGCGCTGAGATGCGATCTGCTCAGACGGAACGCCAGATCGGCGTTTCGCCAAGCCTCCACGTTTTGGATCTGCGGCTGCTCACGCAGCAAGTCCAAGGCCAACTTACGCGCTCCCGCATCGGTATCGCTCTGAATGGGTTTCCACCCGGTCGGCATTCCCGCCCGGTTGCGCAAAAAGCAGCGGTAAACGGTCATCATAATTTTCCCATTGTTGGCTTCTGTTGGCACGCCCGTTCTGCGGCTTCTGCCTCTTGCGCGAGCGCAAAGGCCCGGGAGGCGAGCTTTCGCTTTGCCTCGCTGTCGGGCTTCTCGGCCGCGGACTGGAGGAGCGATTGAGCTTTTCGCCGCAATTCTTCAGAGGTTCGACCGAACATAGCACACCAGCCCTTGCATATGGGCCGGAGCGCGAGCGACTCTCGTTCACGTCTCTCTAGATGGCGAGTGCCCAGTTCCCCCTAGCCGCCAATTGGTTAATGCTAGTCCGATTGATGACGTTGGTCGAATCAACTTTTCCCACCAGCGCGGCCTTGCAGGATGACCTGAATCAATGCGGTCATGGCTGAAACGTCGCATCAAATTCAACAAATGCGGGGAGGAGACCGTAGAGCGCTATGAAACCGCGCGTTTTATCGTTGTCTCTTTGGCTTCCGCTATTGGCAGGCGCGCTGCTGATACTGGGATTTGTTGTGCTGATGCTCATCGCCGAGCCCGGTGCACGCATTCCCCCAGTGTTCGAATAGCGACTGCAGAGTCTGGCTGCGCCATCATCTTCTGCTAAAGAGTCCGCCAATGAGTCTTTCCCACACCGCGGTGGAATGAGTCATGTGAGCAATACGATCGATCAGCGGGACGTCATCGCATTTCTGTCGAAGCCGGCCAATTACGGCCCGGGTGTGCAGTCCGTCGAACGGTGCGAAACGCACGGCTCGATTGTTTTCCTCGCCGGCGATCGTGCGTACAAGCTGAAGCGGGCGGTACGCTTTCCGTACATGGATTATTCGACGGTCGCACGGCGGCACGAGATGTGTATGCGAGAGGTGGAGATCAATCGCCGTACCGCGCCGATGCTTTATCTCGAGGTGCTCCCCATAGTGAGAGACGACGGAGGGGCGCTCCGGTTCGGAACCGAAGGAGAGAGCGCATCTGCGGCGGATTGGGTGGTGGCGATGCGGCGATTCGAACAGGACGCCCTGCTCGAAAAGATGCGTTGCTCCGGCCAGCTCTCGCGTCCGTTGATGCGCCTCCTCGCGGAATTGGTTGCCGAGTTCCACCGCAATGCTGAGATTATCCCCGATTTCGGCGGCGCCACTGGCATTCAGGCCGTCATCGAAGAGAACTCCGCAATTCTGAAGGCAAAAAGTGGCCGCCCTTTCAATGCTGAAATAGTAGGCCGATATGAACGGGAGGCCCTCCGATTTTTCTCTCTTGTCTCGCCCTTGCTCGAACAGCGGCGCCAAACGGGGCATGTCCGCCGCTGCCACGGCGATCTGCATCTGAACAATGTGTGCATGCTCGATGGTCGCCCGGTGCTGTTCGATGCCATCGAGTTCAACGACATGTTTGCCTGCATCGACGTCCTTTACGATCTTGCTTTTCTTTTGATGGACCTTGAGCGGCACGGGCTGCGCGATCACGCAAACACGGTTCTTAATCGGTATCTCGAACTAACCGGCGAACACGCAGGCTTGGGGGCCCTGCCCTTATTCCTTTCCTGCCGTGCCGCGGTTCGCGCGCACACCGCTGTCGCCGCGGCGGAAGCTGCCGCCGGCGGAAGGATGCGTGAGGCTAATCAGAATGACGCCACAGCGCTGTTGAAACTTGCGGCCGGTTTTCTGACCATGGCACCGCCACGCCTCATCGCCATTGGCGGCATTTCCGGCACGGGGAAAACGACGCTTGCACGCGATCTTGCGGCGCTCATGGGTGCTGCGCCCGGAGCCATCGTCATCCGCAGCGACGTGATCCGCAAACAGCTCATGGGGGTTCCGGAAACGGTCCGGCTTTCTGAGAGCACCTATACGCCCGCCATCACTGAAGAGGTTTATCGCCGCATTGTCGAGCTAGCGGCCACGACATTGAAGTCCGGCTACAGCGTCCTCACGGACGCGGTGTACGGCAAAGGAAGCGAGCGTCGAGACATTGCCGAAGCCGCCGCGCAAGCGGGCGCTCGCTTCGAGGGGCTTTGGCTGGAAGCTCCGCTGGAACTGCTGGAGAGTCGCATTGGCGCACGGCGAGGCGATGCGTCGGATGCGACCGTTGAAGTGCTACGTGCACAGCTTCGGTTCGTCGATGCGCCGAAGGAATGGAAGCATGTCAGCGCAGCGGCCTCAGCAAGCGAAACCCTCGCAACCGCACGCCGGGCGCTCGGCTGTTAGCGCCCGGCAAATTCTCCGGGCTCAAGGATCGATCTGTTCAAAACGGATTTGCACCGCGCGCAAGTCCGGAAGCGTGTTATCTCCCAACGCCTCGTACACAGCGCCAATGCTGCTGGCAGCCGTCAGATTACGTTGAGCCAGCCTTATCCAAACGTCCGCACAGGCTTCTCCAAAGCTCTTGGCGTCGTTCACCACATACATTCCTTCATAAAGAGTGACATTGTTCTTCGTGGCCAGCAATTTCAGCTTCATGGGATGCCTCGGCACGCCTGCAAGTTCAGTTCACCATAACCGGGGCCTTCCACGGCACATTGATCCAACTCAATGCTGTGAGAGCGCCGCAGGGATTCGATCCGCCGAAACGCAAGGAATGTTCAGCGAACTCAGGCTGTCACGTGTCGACGCCGCGGAACTTTCAAGGTCGATTGCCCGGCAGCAATCTTCCACCACGATGACGGCGAACCCTTCGCGTTTGGCGTCTTCGGCCGAATAGCGCACGCAAAAATCGAATGCGAGCCCCGCAAGGAATACGCGCGCAAATTTCCGCTCGCGCAGATAGCCGGCGAGCCCCGTCGGCGTCTTGCGATCGTTCTCGCGGAAAGTCGAATAGGAATCGATACCGCGCCGGTATCCTTTGCGTAATACGAGCTCGGCATGGGGAATTCGCAAATCCCGATGGAATTCGGCGCCACGCGTCCCCTGGACGCAATGGTCGGGCCACAAAACCTGCGGCCCGTAAGAGGCTTGGATCGTGTCGAACGGCCGCCTTCCCGGATGGGACGAGGCGAAGGACAAGTGACTCGGGGGATGCCAATCCTGGGTGAGCACCACATGCGCGAACTTGCCGGCGAGGCGATTGATCGCAGACACCACCTCGTCGCCGCGCGGTACGGCAAGTGAGCCGCCCGGACAGAAATCGTTCTGGATATCGACGACCAGCAGCACGTCGCTTTCTTCAACGGCGATGTCTTCAGTCATCGGCCGGCCCTCTCCCGAGCGCCAACGCGCTCATCCACTTGGGCAGCGAGTTTCACCAGCGCATCCGCGATTTTCACGGGATAGGAAGCGTCCGGCTCGAGGCGGCGCAACGGTTCCGGAAGCAGCTCGAGTTGACGAGTGGCGTGGGCTCTCGCCTCCGCGAGCGTCGCCTCGGGGCACAACCGTTTTCCACTCTGCATGACCGGCCGGATCAGCTTCTCGCCCTCCTGGCTGTCCTCTTCCACCGAAACGACATCGCCCAACATCCGGCCGTCCGGGCCGTAACGGCGCCACACCTGCTTGCGCCCCGGCCAAGTTGCCTTGCCTGCCGAACGTTTGCGCCGCGGCAGGCCTGCATATTCCTGAAGCTTGTAAGCGCAATCGAGCGCCGGACAGTCGTAGGAGGTCGTGAGGCTGGTGCCGATTCCGAATCCGTCGATGGGTGCACGCTCCCGCGCCATCGCGGCGAGTTCGTCCTCATCGATTCCGCCGCTCGCGAAAATCGTCACATCGTTACATCCGCTTTCGTCCAAAATCCGGCGAACGCTCTTCGACAGTGCGATCAGATCGCCGGAATCCAACCGCACGCCGCGCACTCTGATCCCTGCCGCCTTGAGCCGGGGTGCGAGCAGGGCCACCTTTCTCGCCCCCTCGGCCGTATCGTAAGTATCTATCAGAAGCACGAGATTCTCAGGCCGGGAGTGGGCGAATGCCTCAAAAGCTTCGGATTCGTCCTCAAATGCCTGGACGAACGAGTGCGCCATGGTGCCGTAAATCGGAATTCCGAAGAGCTTACCCGCGAGAGTCGTCGCGGTTCCCGAAAATCCTGCGATATAGCTCGCGCGCGCGGCCAGGAGCCCCGCTTCGGCGCCGTGGGCGCGGCGCAAGCCGAAATCCACGAGCAGCTTTCCGCGTGCGAGGAGCGCCAGGCGCGCCGCCTTGCTTGCGATCACGCTTTGAAAATGCAGCAGATTGATCAGCCGCGTCTCGATGAGCTGCGCTTCGGGTAGTGGCGCCGTGATCCTGAGGATCGGCTCATTGGCGAAGAAGGCCGTGCCCTCGGCCATCGCGTGCACATCTCCGGTAAATCGAAGCGCGGCCAGATAGTCGAGAAGACCCTTTCCGAATCTCCCACTCTCAGAGAGCCATTCCAGTTCCGGGGGCGAGAAGCGAAACCCTTCGAGAAATTCGAGCGCCTGATAGAGCCCGGCCGCAACCAGGAACCCGCGCCGGGAGGGCAATTTGCGCACAAAGAATTCGAATACTGCGGTATCGGTTTTCCCATGCTCCAGGTAGGCCTGAATCATGTTGAGCTGATAGAGGTCGGTGAGCAGCGCACTTGCCGATGCATCCATCGCGATACCTTTCCGAGGGCGTTCTTAGCTGCGAATATAGAATGTAGCAGACGCAAGCGTTAGCGAAGCCGCGTTCGAGAGGCGCTCCGATCTCTGTTTGATCTGGATCATTAGATGGCCTCCGCCGTTTCGCTAAGGAGCGCATAAGGTGGGAACGGCGCGCGTAAGACCGCCGGCAGTCGGAAACACACGATGATATCTACAGGCGAGCTTAAGCTCTTTGCGCTTTCCGCGAGTTCTGGTCTCGGCCATAAGGTCGCTGACGCTCTCGGCATGAAGCTCGCCGCGCACGAAGAGCGCGATTTTGAAGATGGGGAGCACAAGAGCCGGCCGCTCGATGCCGTCGAAGGCGCCGATGTTTACGTCCTGCAAAACCTTTACGGCGGGCCACAGGAAACCGCCAACGACAAATTATGCCGGCTCCTATTTTTTATTGGCGCATTGAAGGATGCGGGCGCGGAACGAGTAACCGCCATTTCTCCCTATCTCTGTTACGCACGGAAAGATCGCCGGACCAAGCCGCACGATCCGGTGACCACGCGCTACATCGCGGCGCTGTTCGAAGCTGTTGGAACCGATGCCATCGTCACTCTCGACGTACATAATCCGGCAGCTTTCGAGAATGCGTTCCGCTGCCGGAACATCGCGCTGACCGCGGCGCCTCTCTTCATCGACTATGTGAAGTCGCTTGGCGATTCGAACCTGTGCGTCGTCTCACCCGATCCGGGCGGTGTCAAACGGGCGGAACTGCTCCGCGAAGCGCTCGAAACCGCCTGCGAATTTCCGGTTGCCAAAGGCTTTGTCGACAAGCATCGCAGTGCGGGCGTCGTGACCGGCGATATTTTCGCGGGCGATGCGCAAGGCAAGACCGTGCTTATCATCGACGATCTGATAAGCACCGGACACACCTTGCTGCGCGCTGCAATCGCCGTCCGGCGCGCAGGTGCACGGCGCGTCATCGCGCTTGCGACGCATGGCCTCTTCATGCCCGGCTCGGCCGAAGTGGTGGCAGACCCGGCGATAGACCGCTTCGTTCTGGTCGACAGCGTACCGCCTTTCCGTTTGGAGATGGACGGCATTCGCGAAAAGATCGTCAGCCTCTCTTGCGCCGGGCTGCTCGCGCAGACCATTTGCCGGCTTCATGAAGGTCGCGCAATGGACGACCTCCTCGTCTTCTAAGAGACCGTTCAAGCTGCTCGGCTTCTTTCTCCGCCATACGCAAGTACACGCGCGCGAGCTGCGGCCATTTTTGCGGCGTTCGCGCATCCGGCTCCAATAGATGCGCAATTGTCAGACGCGCTCGGAGCGTCGCACGGTAGCATCGG